>LNFM01000128.1_pt1 | contig 182732 bp, 157 predicted proteins | sample 596031 | NCBI WGS metagenome assembly LNFM01 (sample SAMN04254537, study PRJNA301005) | activated carbon metagenome | isolation source: dual media filters at the Ann Arbor, Michigan drinking water treatment plant | place: USA: Ann Arbor | reverse complement strand
TGGAGAACTACTTCAGCCGGCTGTCGCAGATCGACGTGTCGGCCCATGTGGAGAAGAAGGGTGCGTTCTCGTATTTGTCATGGCCTTTTGCGGTGGCGCAACTGCGCCTGGCCGATCCGCTCGCTACGTGGGAGGTCCGTCGCTTCGACGGCCTGCCCTATCTGCAGACGGAGCTGGGTTTCCTGGTGGAGGTGGCGGTCACTGTCCAGGGCATCACACTCGCGCAGTTGCATCCGGTATTGGACGCTCGGAATAAGCCGATCCTCTCGCCCTCGGTGTTCGACATCAACACGTCGATCCAGCGGGCGCTGGTAAAGGCCATTGCGCTCCACGGGCTCGGACTCTCGCTCTATGCGGGGGAGGATCTCCCGGTGCTTCCGCTGGATGCTCGGGAGCCGGCGGGCGGATCAGCGTCGGCGCCTACGGCAACGGTGACCGCGTTGCCTGCGTCGGACGAGACGCTCTCGGAGGGGCAGCAGAAGCAGGTCCGCGAGGAACTGATCCGCGTGGGCGGCAGCCTCTCGCGGTTGCTGGCCTACTTCAAGGTGAAGTCGCTCGCTGACATCCCGTCGAAGGACTTCGATCGGGTGATCCGAAGCCTCAACCGTGGCCGGAGGGCAGCATGAGCGACCAGCCGACGGATCTCGTGGTAATGGAACAAGGCTCGCCCGAATGGCATGCCCATCGACTGCGCTACCGGAACGCCACGGAGACGGCGACGGTGCTGGGGCTCTCGCCCTGGCAGACGCCGTATGCGCTCTGGCTGTTGCGAACCGGACGGAAGTTGCCGGTGGAGACGGATGCCATGCGGCATGGCAAAACGCAGGAGCCGGCCGCACGACGTGCCTACGAGGCACTGACCGGCGCCGTCATGGAGCCACAGGTGCTCGTGCGCGGGGACTACTCGGCGAGTCTTGATGGGTTGTCTCTCGACGGGCGCGTGCTGCTGGAGGTGAAGTGTCCGGTGCGCGGGCGACGCTCGGATCTCTGGCAGGACGTGCTGGCCGGCGTCATTCCGCTGCACTACCGGGTCCAGGTGCAGCATCAGCTGATGGTCAGCAAGGCTGGGCTCGGGCATCTCTTCGTCTTCGATGGCGAGCAGGGTTTGATCGCGGACGTGGAGCCGGATCCGGATGCATGGATTGCAATCCGGGAGGCGTGGGATGTCTTCATGCGGCATGTGGAGACAGACCAGCCACCGCCCCTGCTGGAGGCGGACACGCTGTACCGGGACGAGCCGGAGTGGCGGGTGGCGGCGCAGCACTTCATCGCCTGCAAACAGCGGTGCGATGAGGCGGAGGCCGAACTCGCGAAAGCGAGGGAAGCGCTGCTTGCCTTACGGCGCTACGGTCGCGAGGAAGGGGCTGGCGTTCAGGTAACGCGGTTCATGCGCGCGGGGACGGTGGACTACAAGCGCGTGCCGGCGCTCGCGGGTGTGGACCTCGAACCGTATCGCGGGGCGGGACGTGAGGAAGTACGGATCACGGTGGTTTGAACATGGCGCTCACCCTTCGGGGTGGGCGCCAGTTTTTCGGGTTTGAGGCTCTCTCCGCCTGGACGCGTGACCGCATGCACAAACACGAGAGTCCAGGACCTAACTGCCGACATCAGGTCATCGTCTTGGTAACTCAGAAACCCAAGAAACCGCTGTAGCTGGTGGGCTTGAACCCGAACCGGAGCGCCGAGCGCCTGTAGTCGCATTCAACATACCAGCTACCGCCCGTGCTGCGCGAATGGAACAGCTCGTACGTGTCAACACAATCGGTCTGTCGGACGTCGCGCTGGACAAGAGTTGCCACAAGCCTGCGAACACGGTCCTCAGCCGGAGCTATTGGGCCCCAGGTCTCGGCGGTCGCATGATGAATATCCGTGCCCATATTGTGGGACAAAGCCCGGGAATGCTCTCGGAGTTGCGCCCGGCCTTGCCCGCCGAACGCTCTCCACCAAAACATCGCCGCTCTCGACTCGACGCGTTCCCGGTAGCATCTAGTTGCGAATGATTTGGATCCGATACTTGTCTACGTCCGGCGGTTCACTCACCCCGTATACATGGGTCGGATGTCGGAACGTCTGCGCCTCGAATTCCGCTCTTGACTCATTTAGATCAAGATGCTCAGAACACGCAAGGCTGTTGAGGTGGCTACGGGTTTCATAGAGCTCGACGCAGTATGCCAAGCGAGCCGAAGGTATACCGGGGTCTATCTTCACAGAACGCTCTAGGGCATCAAGTGCGCCGGGACGCTTGAGTGATTTCAGACTGAGGGCCCTGTAGTACCAAGCGCGCGCAGCGCCCGGATTCGCCCCTAACCAGTAGTCCGCCAATCTAAGCAGCTGCAGCCAACTCTTGCGTTCGTACAACTGTTCGGAGAGAAGTCTGAGTTGCTCGTCTCTTACAGTCGGTTCTGCTGCAATGATCCGTTCTTCTAGTCCAGGATGACTGTCAAAGTAATCTGTCCGTTTCGCACCTAAGCGGCTCAGCAAGGCACTGAAAAGACGAGTCATTCCATTAGGATCATACTTTGCACGGGAGAGTAATTCGGTCCCGACCTTGTCCGCCTCGATTTCCTGTTTCCTGCTGTAAGCGGCTTCAAGGGCCAGGAAGACTATCGCCGCTGCCTTCATCCCCTGAGAAAAACTAGAAGACTTCATGGCGATTTCGTGCCCGGCCTGCAGGCCAACTTGGGCATGCTGGGTGCCCCTTTGCACTTTTCTGGCAGCGTGCTTCAGCCCAATATGTGCAAACTCGTGACCGATCACTGCAGCCATCATGCTGTCGTCTTCACCGATCAACCGAAGTATCCCAGTAGTAACAACAACCGTAGGTGGCTGAGGGATAGCGATCGCTTGAATTGTGGACGTTGAAACAATCCGTAGGTCCGCGCGGACGTTTGAGATCTCTCCAATTCTTTTGTGTGCCTCGAGGAGCTTTCTGAGGTGAGCGACTCGCGCGAATTCGACCGTCCTCGCGTTGGCCAGTCGGAGCTCCTCATTTTGGTCCACTGCTGCCGCCTGCGAGACAAGGTCTTGAACGCTCCATACTTGTGCGTATGTCGTCGGAGACAACGTCAGATAGACAACCAAGACACAGATACGCGCGTAAATGACGCCTTCCAAGAATGTGGTCGAGCGAACAAGCTTCCAAAGGATGTTCATGTTGCGCTTCTCTTTCTTTGGTAGTCACCACTGATCCAAGGGTATTCAGATATCAGGCGCTCGGCAGGATCGCCTAAGGAACTACCCATCTCGAAAGTGACTGCAGGGATAGCGCCTTCGGTAGGATACCGATGTCGACCAATGCAACCAAATTTCAACCAAGGGTGACGCACTTGTCACTACCTCCAACAGATCGGCAGGCGTTGATCGACGCTCTGGAGGATTTCGACGCGCGGTGGCGGCCCACGCCCGAGTGGGCGAACTGGCAGTCCAACGGCTCGCAGCGCTATGCGCTCGTTTTCGAAGGGAAGCGGTATCCGCCCAAGAAGATCGTTTCCCTCGCGACCGGCGTGCCCGTGTCTGAATTTTCCGGCGGTAGGGAAGCCAATGACTTCCTCGCTCGAAACGGATTTGAAGTTGTCCCACTCGGTAGGTTGGCGTTGCCACGGTTCGAGGTCGGCCGCATCTATGACCGATGGACGGATATCCATCGGCCCTTCGGTGGAAGCCGGCAGAGCGCAATCTCTGTCGCCAATACAGCGCCCGCGATCTTCCTTTTCGCTGGCGAGAGCGGCATGCGGAACGTAGATCCAGACAACGCCGACGCGGACGGAGTGTTCAGCTTTAAGGGCGAAGTACCTCGTAGCGACATGGCGTTTGATCGTGGGAACGCCGCGATCCGTGACCACGCGAGGGACGGCCGAGCACTGCATCTGTTCCGAACATTGGAAGGCCAAGGCGGACAGGAGTACCTGGGGGAGGTCGTGTATGCCAACCATGCCCTCCGGACCGGGCCCGGCGTGGACGGAGACTCCCGACCGCTCGTGGTCTTCCATCTCGTACCGGTCAACGTAGCGACTCTGCAGTACGAGCTCGATGAGCTAGACGCGCTTGGCAGCCAGGGCGAAGCACCTGATCTCAAGTTGGCGCGTGCGCGAGCGCTGGAGGCATCAGAAGGTGTCGAAGGCTCTGGAGGCAAATCGGCACTGCGTACGCTCTACCGCCGAAGCGCGGCGGTGCAGCGGTACGTGCTTCTACGCGCGAACGGCCAATGCGAATCCTGTCTGCAGCCGGCGCCGTTCACTCGGAAGAATGGGACTCCGTACCTCGAGCCACACCACACAACCCGTGTATCCGATGGAGGACCCGATCACCCACGATTCGTGGCTGCGGTCTGCCCCAGTTGCCATCGGGAGGTTCATCACGGCATCGACGGGGACGAGAAGAACGCAGCCTTGAGTCACTACTTGAATGGGATTGAGGGCAACTCCTCCCCAACTCGTTCCCCCACCTGTGGTAAGAATTCAGAGTCCACATGACCCAGTGGTCAGGTGCAAAAAGCCGTCGGTCTGTTCTGCCCGACGAACGATCAGAGCGCACCTCCCAGCGTCGTCCAACGAGGGCCACTTCCAGCTAAGCGGCACTTCTGGTTTTCATATTGTGGAATCACACCGTGGGCAGCGCAGCGCCCCATGGGACACTGGTGGGACACTTGATGGCAAATCGCTGCGACTAATGCCAACAATCCAGGACAGACGCTATAATCCAACTGCTTGATTCTCTTGTCGTGACGTATCGTGACGTGTTGTAACTATTTGATTTTTAGGGAATCATAATCCGTTGGTCCGGGGTTCAAATCCCTGATTCGCCACCATCTCTCTTGTTTGATAGCGCTTTTCGGACGCGTGCAACCTACGGACTTTCGTCCGTAGGAGGTTTTCCAACCTACGCACAGGAGTTCGAGATGAGCATGAACGAAACGCCCAGGGAGTCGGGCGCCGACGGCACTTCCGATGCCACGGCACAGACTCTCAAGCTGTTGTCGCGCCAAGAAATCCACGGTGAGCTGGGCGAGATTTTCGCCATCGCCGAGGTGTTGCTGGGATGCGAAGGCCAGTTCTTCGAGATGCATAGCAGCTTCGCTGTCGTGTTCGGCACGATGGTGAGCCGGATCCGCCATCTGGAGCGTGCCCTCGGTGCCGAAGGGGGTCGCGATGACTGACGCGGCCCGCGACTTTCCCTCCGGTTCCATCCGCCGTGCCGTTGCCCGCCTGGGCGACGTCTGGTGGCTTGCCTTCGAAGATCCTGAAGGCGTCGCCCAGAACGAGCACTTCGTCGCCGAGCTGCACGATATCGCCGTCATGCGTCGCTGCTTCCACGCGAGGGGGCGCGGCGCAACCTCCGCCGTGACGGCCGGGGGGGCGGCATGAACGACGTCCTCATCTCATTCAGCTTCGACCTTCCTTCTAGCGATACCCGTCCGTCTCCTGCCATCGTTCACGGTCATGTGTGCCCGCGCCCTGGCATCGCTGCTGGGTCGGTGGCCGAGCTGCTCTCTCAGTACATGAGCGTCTACCGGGGGCGGGATCCTTCGATCGGTCAGCGGCTGGGATTCTGGCGGGATCATCTCGGCATGCTGGCCGTCACCGAAGTGACGGACGATCATGTCTATGAGGGACTGCGGCATCTTCGTGAGACGCCGGCGCTTCGGTATTTGGGAAAGGATGCCAACGACAGGCCCATCCACAAGGTGCGAGGGAAGCGGACGCCTGCGACGGTCAACCGTTACCTCGCGGCGCTTGGGGGCGTGTTTTCATGGGCTATCCGGGAGCGGCAGGTTCCTCGAGGCTGGCAGAGTCCCTGTCGGCGTGGGCTTCGGCTGTTCGGTGAGGCGTCCGGCAACACGCGGTTTCTGGCGGAGGACGAGCGTGCACGGCTACTGCAGGCTTGTCGGTCTTCGAAATGGCCGCGGCTCTACATGCTCGTGGTCATGGCGTTGACGACGGGCGCGCGGCGCGGCGAGATGCTGGGTTTGCGATGGTCTGATATCGACTTCTCGCGCCAAGAGGCGCGGATTGCCACGACCAAGAACGGCAGTCCCAAGGTGCTGCCCTTGGTGCCGGTCGTGATGGAGGAGCTGCGTCGACTTCACGAGGCTGACACGGCCAAGTTCAAGCAGGGGTGTCCGGCGAAGTATGTCTTCCGCGCGACGCGTGGCCGTGGTGGTCCATGCCACTTCCACCCGTTCTGGTACCAAGCGCTTGCGGACGCGAAGGTCGAGGACTGCAGGTTTCATGACCTCCGTCACTCCTGCGCCTCCTACCTGGCGCAGAACGGCGCCAGCCTCTTGGAAATCGCCGACGTTCTCGGTCACAAGCAACTGGCGATGACCAAGCGTTACTCCCACCTGACGACGGCGACGAAGAAGGCGCTGGTCGGGCGGGTCCTCGGGGACATTCGGTGACCCTATCGTCCCGGCGGGCGATCCAGCAACACGTTCCAGAGCAGTTCTGGGGCGTGTTGCTGGAGTACCGCGTTGACCTGCGGGCAAGCCTGGGCGGGGATGCGCTGCTGTGGCTGGTGTCGCCCGTGGGGCGGCGCATGTCCGAGCTACTGCGCTGGATCGGAACTGTACGGGTGAACAGGGCGGCGCGCCGAGATCCAGACCGAGTGCGCGTCTATCGGCAACTGTACGACACGGTCCGATCGATGTACCTGCAGTTCACAGACGATGATGCATTCGACCGCCGACGTCTTGAAGCGGTGGCGCTTATCGAACGGCTGCATCTGCTGTACGTGGCGCCGCTGGCGCGTGCGGCCGAGCTGGAGCGGGACAGGGAAGCGCGCGGATCGGAGGCGCGCGAGGAAGGTTACAGGCGCGCTCTCCAACAGAGCGCGGCATTGATCCGCGAAGTGATCGCCGAGCACAGCCGATTCTTGCGGAGCGTGCAGATCAAGCAGGTGTTGGACTCTGAGCGCCTGAGGCATCTGAAAGCGGCATTGTCCCGGCCGAAACTCATCGAGATATTCGGGGCCGATCTCAATCCTCCCCGAAGCGGCCGCGCGGCGAAAGGACGGGGGAAGAGAAAGGGCCGCGCACCCGGGTAGGCTGCTTTTCTGCACGGCGAGTCGGTTGGAGACTCCGTTTGACGCGTCGGAAGCGCTGTCAAACAGGAGAGTCTCATGAGCGAAGTGGCATCCTTCACCCCCGAACAGTTCCTCCGCCCCGGCAGGCGCAAGACCGCGCCCAGGGCGGACGTGCCGTCAATGAAACACCTGTGCGCGTTCTCGGACTACCAGGCCGCGAACGCGCACGTCTTCCCGACGAAGGCATCGCTTGATTGGTTCTACCGGACGCATCGCCAGCGACTGGTGGAGGCTGGGGCGGTGCTGCTGATCGCTGCGCGTCTCTTCGTTGACGTACCGAAGTTCGAGCGCGAGGCGGTCGAGATCGGGAGATCCCTCGCGACGCGCGGCATCGACTGAGTTGGGCGCGGATAACCTGTTGGGACGCCTCGCCGGGGTGAAGTCGATCGGTCACGGCAAGTACAAGGCGCGCTGTCCGGCGCATGAGGACCGGTCCCCTTCGTTGTCGGTCCGCGTGCTGGACGACGGGCGGATTCTGCTTCACTGCTTCGCCGGCTGCGGCGCGGCGGACGTCGTGGAGTCTCTGGGGCTCACGCTTGATGCGCTGTTCCCCGACAAGGAACAGGGCCACGCGCGCCCTACTCGGCGCCCGTACGCTGCGGCAGACCTTCTGCACTTCGTCGACCGTGAAAGCCTGGTGGTGCTCGTCCTGGCGTGCGATGCGATCGCGAAGCAACGACTGGCCGAGGCTGACCTGGCGCGCGTGATGACTGCGCGGGCTCGCATTTCATCGGTGATCGCATGTCTGCCGGCGTAGAGCACGAACGCACAGGCAGCATGATCATGCTGCAGGCCGAGGCCACCGCGATGGGAAACGAGATCGCGGTGGCGCGCGCCTTCGCCGCCACGGTGTGCGGGGAGTGGCGCTACGATGCCATCGCCCAGGAGTGGTACCAGTTCGATACGGCTGCGGGCGTCTGGAGAAAGGACGTCATGCATCGTATCCGCTACGTCGCGCGGGAGTATGTGCGCCAGCTTCCCGGCGCGAAGCCCGCGACCCAGAGCAACCGATTCCTCCGCAACATCATCGAGATCGCGTCCAGTGATCCGCTGATCGCTTTCAACGGTGTGCTGTGGGACGCGTCGCCTTCGGTGCTCGGTACGCCTGGCGGCATCTACGACCTTCGCACAGGCGAGCGCATTCAGGGGGGTGCCGATCTGAACGTGTCGAGGCAGACAGCGACGGCGCCAAGCGATCGGTCAGAGAGTCCGAAAAAGTGGCTGGCGTTCCTTGACCAAGCGATGGAAGGGGATCGCGAGTTGATCGGATTCGTTCAGAGATGGGCTGGTTACTGCGCCACGGGCGACACCAAGGAACACAAGTTCCTCTGGGCCCTGGGTGCCGGCGGCGCTGGGAGCTCGGTAGCCCAAGAAACCATCGCGTATTGCCTCGGAGAGTACGCAACCACGGCGCCAGTCGAAGCGTTTGCCGTGGTGAGGGGGGAGCGTCATCCGACTGAGCTTGCAGCTCTAGCGGGCGCGCGGATGGTGACTGTGTCGGAGTTCGGTAAGGGGACGCCGCCCGATGAGACGCGTGTCAAGGGCTGGGTGTCTGCGGATCGGCAGAGTGCGCGGCATATCCGTGGCAACCCGTTCAACTTCACGCCATGCGGGAAACTGTGGATCACATCGAACAGTGCGCCGAACTTCCTCAGCGTGGACCGCGGGATCTCTCGGCGATTGCTGTTGCTGCCCTTCTCGCGTCCGGCTGCAGCCATAGACCTGGACCTTGGAATGAAGCTCAAGGCAGAGGCCGCTGCCATTCTCCGCTGGGTGTTGGAGGGTGCCGCGATGTGGTACGCAGGAGGCTTGAATCCTCCGTCCATCTTGCTTGACGGCGTGCGGACGTACTTCGACGAAGAGGACACGTTCGCCTTGTTCCTGTCCGAGTGCTGCGATCTTGGGCCAGAGCTGCGTGTAGCTTCATCCGCGCTGTTCGCAAGCTGGCAGCGGTTCTGCCGCGCTCGCAACGAGTCGTCCGGCACCGCGAAGTCATTCGGGCATCAGGTCCGCGCCAAGGGCTTCGTGCCTACGCAGAACGCCGGCCGGCACAACTGCCGAGGCTACATCGGGCTCACTCTCAAACCGGTTATCGATACGCATGATACGTATCCTTCCTTGTAATTGGTGTCTGTGCGTGTGCGTAACTCGAAACAATGGGAAGGCTGTCTCATGCGTATCACGATACGGATGCGACGGATGCGACGGGTCCCTTCCGGGTTCAACGCACTGCGAGCGGAAAGCCCGCGGAATTGCGCTAGTGCCTCGCGCGCTCCGGTCCGACCGGTCGGTGACCAGTAGTGAGCGGTGCTCGCGCGGGCGGTCGGCATGAGCGGCCCCTTGAGCGACGCGACCCTGGAGTTCCTGGTGGCGCGCACCGCGGCGCAGCTGGGCATGCCGATCGCCTGCGCGCTCGAGCTGCTCGAGAATCCGGAGAACCTCGAGTACCTGCGCTTCATGTGCGAGCTCGAGGGCGTCACGAAGACCCGCGCCTCGCCGCACCTGGCCGAGTTCATCGACGCGGCCTGCCTCTTCTTCGGGGCCGGTGACACGTTCCTAGCGCGTACGCTGGTGGCGCCCCCCGTCCCGCGGCCGGCGCTGGATGCCGTTGTGCAGAAGATCGCGGGGCGCACCGCCCCGAAGTTCCGCGCCCACGCGCTCGGCGCCTTCCTCCGCAACAGCATGGGGCGGAGCGTGAACGGCTGGCACATCGAGCAGGTCGGTGACGTCCACGGATCTGCGCTCTGGGCGCTGGTGCCCGCCGAGTAGTGCGGGAGTGGGACTCCCGCAACTCCCGCTTTCATGCGTGCCGTGCGGTTCAATGCCTCCATCAACTTTCGGAGGCAACGATGGCACAGCCAATCGGATTGACCAGTAAAGAGGTGCAGAGCTACTCCTTTGTTCGCGCCATCGACGCAATCGCATCCGGCAACCTGGCCAAGGCCGGATTCGAGATGGAATGCTCGCGCGAGGTGCATGCACGCGGGAAGTTCGACCCGGTCAGCGGGAACAGTTTCGCGGTCCCGGACGAGATCCTGAAGCGGCGGGACCTGAACGTCGCCACCGGATCCGCCGGCGGCTTCCTCGTCGCCACCGAGAACTTGTCATTCATCGAAATCCTTCGGAACAGAAGCGTCGTGATGAGCTCGGGTGCGATGGTCCTTGGAGGGCTGACAGGGAATGTCGTGATTCCCCGCCAGTCCGGTGCCTCCACTCCCTACTGGCTTTCGACAGAGACGACGGCGATCACCGAGAGCCAAGCGACCCTTGGTCAACTGGCGCTCACGCCGAAGACGGCCGGTGCTTACACCGAGTTCTCTCGGCTGTTGATGCTGCAGTCCTCGCCCGACGTGGAACGCCTGGTGCGGACCGACTTGGCGAAGACGGTAGCGCTCGCGGTGGACTCCGCCGCCCTCAATGGCACGGGCGCATCGGGGCAGCCTCTGGGCCTGCTCAATACGTCCGGCATTGGGTCGGTGACCGGCGCGTCGATCGACTATGCCGACATGATCGAGTTCCAGTCGGACGTCGCCGGAGCCAACGCCCTCGACGAGCAGAGCTGCTCCTACGTGACCACGCCTACGGTGGCCGGCTTGCTCATGGCCCGCGTGAAGTTCGCGTCCACGGCGTCCCCGATCTGGGAAGGCAACCTATCCGCCGGCAGGGTCCTGGGCTACCGCGCCATCTCTTCGAATCAGGTCCCTGCGGGCACGCTGATCTTCGGCGACTTCACCGCGATGGTGATCGCCGAATGGGGAACGTTGCAGGTCGAGGTCAACCCCTTCGCAGCTTTCAGTACCGGGATCGTGGGTGTCCGCGCGATGTACAGCGTTGACGTCGGCGTGCGCTATCCGGGCGCGTTCTCCGTCGCTACGTCGGTGACCTGATCCATGTATCAACGTCTCAGGGGCGAGTCCCACCTTGCGCATAGCCCCAGAGACGCCCTTCCCCGGGAATCTGCTTCAGCCGTGGTGAGTTCTTCGGGGAAGGTTTATGCGCGAGGACGGGTGTGCGGCGGGGTCGCCGCGCACGGACCGCTCCGGCGCCACGGGCCCCCTCCTTGGTGGTGGTGCGACGCGGTCGTTTTTCTGGTGAGACTTCGTGACTGCATTCCGATTGGATTTCCCTGAACACTTCGCTGCGGCCGAGCAACAGCTCCGTGCGGCTGGAGGGAGTGAGAAGTCACTCGGCCAGGCGGCGCGCGCTGCGCTCCGTCGTGCTCGCTACAAGGACATGGAAACGCGGTTCGAGCATGCTGGCCGGAGCTGGTGGGCCGTGCCTCGTCTGTTCGGTGTCGGCGTCCGCATCAATGCGGACGATACGGCGATGTTCCTCTACTCCTACGACTGAGGTGCTCAATGGCTAAGGCCGAAATCACGATCTCCGCGGTGGACCAAACGCGGCAGGCATTCGACGGCGTGAAGCGCAATCTGGTCGGCCTGGAGAGCGCGGCCAACACGCTGCGCGGCACGCTGGCCGGTATCGGGGTCGGCCTTTCGGCCGGCGCGTTCGTCGGGTTCGTTCGGACCAGCATCGATGCGGCCGATGAGCTGGGCAAGCTGTCGCAGAAGGTCGGCGTCACCGTCGAGTCCCTCAGCGAGCTGCAGTACGCCGGCAAGCTGGCCGACGTGAGCACCGAGCAGCTGGGCGACGGCCTGCGGAAGCTTTCCGTCAACCTGCAGGCGGCGGCCCTCGGATCGACGGAGATGAGGAACGCTTTCACGGCGGTCGGGATCAGTGCGGGCGAGCTGGTCAACATCAAGCCCGATGAGGCGCTGCGTCGGGTGGCGGAAGCCTTCGCCAACACGGAGGACGGCGCGAGCAAGACGGCTGCGGCCGTGAAGCTGTTCGGCAGGAGCGGCGCGGATCTGATCCCGCTACTGAACAGCGGCGCCGAAGGCTTGCGTGCCGCTGGCGAAGAGGCTCGCCGGTTCGGCGTGGTTGTCAGCGGCGACGCGGCCCGCGCGGCCGAGCGGTTCAACGACAACATGACGCGGTTGTCCTCGTCCGCGTCGTCGTTCGGCGTCGAGATTGCCAACATCGTGCTGCCGTCGCTTGGGAAGTTCACGGATGAACTGCTGGCAGGCATCCGGATCTTCGATGGCTTCGCCAGTGCGCTCTTCAACATCGGCTTTGGCATCGACCCGTTCAAGGGCCTGGGTGAGAACCTGCGGTCCACCCGCCAGGAGCTGGATCAGCTCTACAAGTCGCTGCGCAGTACGCCCGTGGGTGACAACCGGGCGCGGGCCTTCCTGGAGGGTCGCATCGAGACCTTCGAGAAACGGCTGGAGTTCTTGAAATTCCAGGAGCGACAAGCCATTGCCGAACGTGGCGCCGGTGGTGTCGATGCCCGCGACCTGCAGCTCCAGGCGGCGGGGCGCCGTCGCGCTTCCCTTCCTGACGTCGCCGTCACCGGCGCGAAGCTGGAGGCCGAGCTGGCCGACGGCGCCGAGCGCGGCGCGCGGATCTTCACGCAGATCTACTTGGACCAGTTCAAGGTTCTGCGAGAGCAGGCGCGAGGGGTTCAGGTGGGACTGATGGAAGAGTTCGAGGCCGGCAACGAGTTGGACGCGCGCAACATGACGGAAGCGGCGCAGGCACTCGACCGCATCCTTGGTGGTACCCGCTCCGGGCAGGAGCGCGCAGTGTTCAAGGACCTCGAGGTGCTCAACGATGCGTTGATCGTGGGGCGCATCAATGCGGAACAGTACGAGGAAGCCTACGAGAAAATTCAGGAACGATTGAACGAAGTTCGCGGCATCGCGAAGGATGCAGCGAAGGATGTCGCCGACGATTGGAAGTTGGCCTTTGCCAGCATGAAGTTTGCCGTCGAAGGGTGGGGTCGAGATTTCACGGAGACCCTGGCCGAGTCCGTGGAAACCGGGAAGCTGCAGGTCGCCGAACTGGTGCAGAGTGTCTTGCGCGATCTTCTGAGACTTCAGATTCAGAATTCTGTGACGGTGCCCCTGTTCAATGCGCTTGGAGGCCGGCTTGGCACTCTCTTCGGCACTGGCGCTGCGCCAACGGGGTCTGGAATCGGGCCCGGCGCTGGGCAAGGGCTGCAACTGCCTGGCCGTGCCAACGGTGGCCCGGTCTCGGCCAACACGATGTACATGGTCGGTGAGCGCGGCCCCGAGCTGTTCGTGCCGAACAGCGCCGGCACCATCGTGCCCAACGGCGCCGGCGGCGGGTTCACACAGATCATCAACGTCGCACCTGGCGTGGATGCCGGGGCCGTCTACCGCGCTGCCGCTATGGGTGCCGCAATGGCGAAATCGGACATTGCCCGTGGTGTGCGGATCGGCGAGATCGGATAGCAAGCCACCGCGCCCTCCCGCCTGAAAGCCCGCCTTGCGCGGGCTTTTTGTTGTGCTCCTTCTGCTTGTATCGACGTGTTCCGGTGCGTTAGGATCCCGTTCGCCACGTCCGAACCGCTATCATAATCCGTTGGTCCGGGGTTCAAATCCCTGATTCGCCACCATCTCCCCCCGATTGCCGTTGTCTGGAACGCTAGGCCTGGGCTCGACCCGACGGCAATCCTCTGCGGCACCTGCAGGATCCTGCCGAACGTAGGTCCCATTGAATACGTTGGTCACCGCGCTCCGATCTCTGCACGACTCGTCTCGCCGAACCCTGTTCCGCGCTGCGTTGGCAGCTGTCTGCGGCTCGATGGTCGTTGTTGCCCCGCGCTCCGCCATCGCTCAGGGCATCCGCGTGCTGCCGGGGAATGTCGTGGTCGGGGAGCTTCAGGGCGTCGAGTATCCGCACGTCAAGATCAGCGACAAGGTGTATCGGCTCGCGCCGGGCTCCCGGATCCGCGATCGACACAACCGCATCGTCGTGCCGGCGTCCGCCCCCCGGTCGGGGCGTGTGGTCTTCAACTTCGATTCCCTCGGTCAGGTGCTGGGCCTCTGGATCCTGACGGACATCGAAATCCCGTACTACCCACTTCCCGAGAAAGAGTAGCCAGCCCGTCATGACCGGCAAGGTGTTCATCCGTACCTTCGGCTGCCAGATGAACGAGTACGACTCGTCGAAGATGGCGGATGTCCTGCGCGCGGCCGAGGGGCTGGAGCCCACCGACGACCCGGCCGAGGCCGACGTGATCCTGTTCAACACCTGCTCGGTCCGCGAGAAGGCGCAGGAGAAGGTGTTCAGCGACCTGGGCACGGTCCGCGAGTTGAAGCGCGACGGCGTGCTGATCGGCGTGGGCGGCTGCGTCGCGAGCCAGGAAGGCGACGCCATCGTGGCGCGGGCGCCCTACGTGGATCTCGTGTTCGGCCCCCAGACCCTGCACCGCCTGCCCCAGATGATCGAGGCGCGCCGACGGACCGGGAAGCCGCAGGTCGACATCAGCTTCCCCGAGATCGAGAAGTTCGACCACCTCCCGCCGCCGCGGGTCGATGGTGCGCAGGCCTTCGTGTCGATCATGGAGGGCTGCAGCAAGTACTGCAGTTTCTGTGTCGTCCCGTACACGCGCGGGGAAGAGATCTCCCGCCACTTCGAGGATGTCCTCACGGAGGTCGCCGACCTCGCCGACCAGGGCGTGCAGGAGATCACCCTCCTCGGCCAGAACGTGAATGCCTACCGCGGCGCGATGGCCGATGGCGGCATCGCCGATTTCGCGCTGCTTCTCGAGTACGTCTCCGACATCCCCGGCGTCGAGCGCATCCGCTACACGACCTCGCACCCGAAGGAGTTCGGGCAACGGTTGATCGACGCCTACCGTCGTCTGCCGAAGCTCGTCTCCCACGTGCACCTGCCGGTGCAATCCGGCAGCGATCGCGTGCTGGCGGCCATGAAGCGCGGCTACACGGCCCTCGAGTACAAGTCGATCATCCGCCGGCTGCGCGAGGCGCGGCCCGACGTGGCGCTCTCGTCCGACTTCATCGTCGGCTTCCCGGGCGAGACCGAGGCGGAGTTCGAGCAGACACTGAAGCTCGTCGAGGACCTCCAGTTCGACGCGAGCTACGTGTTCGTCTACAGCTCGCGCCCAGGCACGCCGGCCGCCAACCTGCCCGATCCGGTACCGCGCGAGACGAAGGTGGCGTGGCTGCAACGACTCCAGGCGAAACTCGACGAGCAGGCCCTCGCGGTGAGCCGCGGCATGCTGGGGAGCCGTCAGCGCGTCATGGTGGAAGGGCCCTCGCGGAAGGATCCCGCCCAGCTTGCAGCGCGCACCGGTAACAATCGCGTGGTGAACTTCCCGGGCCCCGCGAGTCTCATCGGCAGGTTCGTCGACGTCGACATCACCGAGGCCAACCCCCATTCCCTGCGCGGGCGTCTCGCCCATTCGGAATCCGCCCCGCGCGCAACCCCGCACGACACCGAGTGAGCCACCCCTTGCCGTCACGCCCCCTGCAACACCCGGTTTCCGCGTGAGCGAAGACACCCTCGGCCTCGCGCTGGAGCCGGTCGACAATCAGCGGCTCGCGAATCTGTGCGGCGTGCTGGACGAGAACATCCGCCAGATCGCGAATGCCCTCGATGTGAACATCGCCCGCCGCGGCGCCGAGTTCCGGATCGACGGATCGCCGGCGCAGCGCAGCCTCGCCGCCCACGCCCTCAACCAGTTCTACGCCCGCGCGACCGAAGCGCTCGGTGTCGAGGACATCCAGCTGGCCCTCATCGAGCTGGGGCACGGCATGGAGAAGGCGCCCGAGGAGCCTACGCTGCAGACCAAGCGGCGCGATCTCCGCGGCCGTACCCGGACCCAGAGCGAGTACCTCCGGGCGGTGATGGACCACGACATCACCTTCGGCATCGGACCCGCGGGCACCGGAAAGACGTATCTCGCCGTGGCATGCGCGGTGGACGCCATCGAGCGCGACGCCGTGAAGCGCATCGTGCTCGTGCGTCCGGCGGTGGAGGCGGGCGAACGACTCGGCTTCCTGCCCGGCGATCTCACGCAGAAGGTCGACCCGTATCTCCGGCCGCTCTACGACGCGCTCTACGACCTGATGGGTGTCGAGAAGGTCGGCAAGCTCTTCGAACGTGGCGTGATCGAGATCGCGCCGCTCGCCTTCATGCGCGGGCGCACCTTGAACCACTCGTTCGTGATCCTCGACGAGGCGCAGAACACGACGCCCGAGCAGATGAAGATGTTCCTCACCCGGATCGGCTTCGGCGCCAAGGCGGTGCTGACCGGCGACGTCACGCAGGTGGACCTCGCGCGCGGCCAGAAGAGCGGCCTAGTCGAGGCGCAGGAGGTGCTGTCGGAGGTGCGCGGCATCGCCTTCGTGCACTTCGGCGCCGAGGACGTCGTGCGGCATCCCCTCGTGCAACGCATCGTGACAGCCTACGAGGCCTGGGGCCGTCGTAACGACACGCGTCACTCTTGAGCACCCGGCCCGCCCTGTCACTCACCGTCCAGTACGCCGTCGACCCGACCGGCCTGCCGACCCGCGCACAGTTCCGCAAATGGGTCCGTGCCGCACTCTCGACGGCCTGCACGGTGACGCTGCGCCTCGTCGACGAGGAGGAAGGGCGCGCACTGAATGCCACGTACCGCGGCAAGGACTACGCGACGAACGTGCTCACCTTCCCGTACGAGGCCGGCCCGCCGCTCGAAGGTGACATCGCGCTCTGCGCCGCCGTCGTGGCCGCCGAGGCGAGGGCCCAGGGGAAACCCGACGACGCCCACTGGGCGCACCTCGTGGTGCACGGCATGCTGCACCTCCAGGGCCACGACCACGAGGACGACGCCGAGGCCCGCCGGATGGAGTCCCTGGAAACACAAATTCTCAGGGATCTCGGGTATCCTGACCCGTATCTCCCAGCGGCCTGAGGGCCGCCGCGCCGACGCCCCGCGCATCGACGCACGCTCCATGGACAGTCCCCACCACGACAAACCGACATTCCTCGAACGGCTAGGCGCCATCCTCATGCGCGAGCCGGAAGACCGCGAGCAGCTGATCGAGCTGCTCCATTCCTCGTACGAACGCCATCTGCTCGACGCCGACGCCCTGGCGATGATCGAGGGCGCGCTCCAGATGTCCGAACTGCAGGCCCGCGACGTGATGGTGCCGCGCGCCCAGATGGACGTCATCGACATCTCCGAGTCGCCCGCCGACTTCGTCCCCACCGTCATCGAAACCGCGCACTCGCGCTTCCCGGTGATCGACGGCACGAAGGACAAGGTGCTCGGCATCCTGCTGGCCAAGGACCTCCTCCGCTACTACGCGGGCGAAGAGTTCGACGTCCGCGAGATGCTGCGGCCCGCCGTGTTCATCCCGGAATCGAAGCGTCTCAACGTGCTGCTGAAAGAATTCCGTCAGAACCGGAACCACATCGCGATCATCGTCGACGAGTACGGCGGTGTATCGGGGCTGGTGACGATCGAGGACGTCCTTGAGCAGATCGTCGGCGACATCGAGGACGAATACGACTTCGACGAGACCGAGGACAACATCGTCTCGCAGCCCGACGGGCGCTTCCGCGTGAAGGCCCAGACGGAGATCGCCGACTTCAACGCGCACTTCGGCACGACCTTCAGCGACGATGACGTCGACACCGTCGGCGGGCTCGTGATCGGTGCCTTCGAGCGGGTGCCCAAGCGCGGCGAGGAGATCGTGGAGGGCGGCATGCGGTTCCGCGTGCTGCGGGCGGACAGCCGCCGCATCCACCTGCTGCTCGTCGAGCCCGTCGCAACGGCGGAATGACGAACGGGCTCGCGGGCGTCAGCGGACGCGCCCGCCCCAGGGCCGCCCGCTTGGCTCTCCTGGCCCTCGTCACGCTGATCGCCGGGGCGGTTTCCGTACTCGGATTCGCGCCCCTGTCGCTCTTCCCGGTCTCCTTCATCGGCATCAGCGTGCTCGCCTGGTGCGTGACCACCGCGACCCGGCCGCGCGACGCAGCCCTCGCCGGCTTCGCGTTCGGTCTCGGCCTCTTCACCTGCGGCATCGGCTGGATCTACGTCGCCCTGCACACCTTCGGCGCCATGCCGGCATGGCTCGCCGCCCCGGTGACGCTCGTGTTCGCCGGCTATCTCGCGCTCTTCCCTGCCCTCGCCGCCGGCGTTGCCGCGCGGTTCCCTGCGACCGTCCGCTGGCTCGCGTTTCCCGCCGCGTGGGCGTTGTCCGAATGGCTGCGCGGCTGGCTCTTCACCGGCTTCCCGTGGCTCTCGATCGGCTATTCGCAGGTGTCGGTCGCGAGTCCGTTCAGCGGGTTCGCCCCCGTGCTCGGCGTCTTCGGCGTCTCGTTCGCGACAGTCCTCGCCGGCAGTGCGCTCACGCTCCTGATCGAACCGGCGCGTCGCAGGTTCGCCCTCGCTGGCGTGGCGGTGCTGGTTGCAGCCGGATACGGGATCGGCGCGATCCCGTGGACCTCGCCCCTCGGCGCGCCGCTCGACGTGACGCTCGTGCAGGGCAACATCGCCCAGGACATGAAGTTCCGCGAGGACACCCTGATCCGCACCCTCGTCACCTACGAAGAGGCCGTGGCCAAGGCCACCACGCCGCTCGTGATCCTCCCCGAGACCGCGCTGCCGCTCTTCCTCCACGAACTGCCGGCGGAGTACCTGGCGCGCCTCCGGCAGCACGCGATCCGGCGCGGCGGTGACGTGATCTTCGGCGTGTTCGAGAACGCGCCGCGCGGCAGCGATGGCGTGTTCAACGCAGTGACGTCGCTGGGGATCTCGCCATCCCAGGGCTATCGCAAGCATCACCTCGTCCCGTTCGGCGAGTTCATTCCGCTGAAGGCGATGCTCGCGCCGGTCATCAACGACTGGCTGCACATCCCGCTCTCGGATCAGACGCGCGGCGAGGCTCGTCAGCCACCACTGTCCGTCGCAGGGCAGAAGATCGCCATCAACATCTGCTACGAGGACGTCTTCGGCGAGGAGATCGTGCGCCCCCTGCCGGACGCGACGCTGCTCGCGAACGTCACGAACGACGCGTGGTACGGCGAGTCGTGGGCCGCTGAACAGCACATGCAGATCTCGCAGATGCGCGCGAGAGAGAGCGGCCGCTGGATGCTGCGGGCCACGAACACCGGCAAGACCGCCGTCATCGACGAACGCGGTCAGGTGCGGGCGAGCCTGCCGCAGTTCCGGGAGGATGCGCTGGTGGCGTCCGTGCAGGGCATGACCGGTGCGACACCGTACGTGATGGCAGGCAACGCACCCGTGATGCTGATCGCCGCGGCGGTGCTCGGCGCGCTTCGCTGGCGGATGCGGAGGCCCTGAGGCAACTCCGGCCGATTCGCGCGGACGGCGCCGGTTGTCACCCCGCACCACGCCGCAGTATAAGAACCGTCGAACCCGCAGGAGGAGACCATCGTGCATCCCTTAATTCGCATCGCCGCCATCGGCGTGTTCACCATCGGCGCGCTTGTCGTCGGTGCCGCACGCGCCGCGGATTCCAACCTCATCGTCGACACCGACGGCACCGAAGCCGCGCTCGCGCGTGGCGCCATCGTATGGGACGTCCGCGGCGAGGAGGACTATCGCAAGGGCCACGTCCCCGGCGCCGTGAACATGGACGACGTCCTGATGCAGCTGCGCGAGAACCGCAGCGAGGACTACCTGCCCGTGCCACAACTCGCGAAAGTGCTGGGGGATGCCGGCATCGACCCCGCGCGGGAGATCGTGGTGTACGGCCCGAAGGCCGCCGTGTCGGCCTACTTCACGGCCATCACCCTGCAGTGGCTCGGCGGGGATCGCGTGCGCATCTTCCACGGCGGCATCGACGACTGGAAGGCGGCAGGCAAGGCCGTGGCCACGGAGCCCACGAAGCTCGCGCCGGTCACCCTGACCCTGTCACCGCGACAGGAAATGCTCGTCGACACCCGCGAAGTGATGGCCCGGGTCGGCAAGGCCGACGTGCAGATCGTCGATGCGCGCACCACCCGGGAATTCAGCGGTGACGACATCCGGGCGCTGCGCGGCGGTCACATCCCCGGCGCCGTCAACGTGCCGTACGAATCGAACTGGGTCGATCCGGACACGCCACGGAAGCTCGCGCGAAAACAGGTCTCGAACAAGGACGGCATGAACCTCAAGGCGGTCGACGACCTGAAGGCGCTGTACGCCGGCCTCGACCCCGCGAAGGAGACGATCGTGTACTGCCAGAGCGGCGTGCGGGCCTCCAACACCGCAGCCGTCCTGCAGTCGCTCGGGTTCACGAACGTGAAGGTGTACGACTCGTCGTGGCTGGGCTACGGCAATCAGTTGGACGCACCCGCCGACAGCGTCTCGTATTTCAACGTGGGGCGTGTCAACAACCTGCTGAACCAGTTGCAGGGACGCATCGACGATCTCGAGGCGCAGATCAGCGAGATGAAGGGCGCGAAGAAGTAGCCTCCCCCCGGGGGCAGGCACCCCCTCCCCCGGGCGAACCCGATAGAATCGCGGGCTTCCATCGACCGCGCCCACCGCGGCCCCACGGACCCCCATGCTCAATTTCCAGGATCTCATTCTCACGCTCCAGACCTACTGGGGCCGCCAGGGCTGCGCGCTGCTGCAGCCCTACGACATGGAGGTCGGCGCCGGCACCTCGCACACCGCCACCTTCCTGCGGGCCCTCGGACCGGAACCGTGGCGCGCCGCGTACGTCCAGCCGTCCCGTCGTCCGAAGGACGGCCGCTACGGCGAGAACCCGAACCGCCTCCAGCACTACTACCAGTACCAGGTGGTGCTGAAGCCCTCCCCGCCCGACATCATCGATCTCTACCTCGGCTCGCTTCGCGCGATCGGCATCGACCCCGCCGAACACGACATCCGCTTCGTGGAAGACGATTGGGAGAACCCGACGCTCGGCGCCTGGGGGCTCGGCTGGGAGGTCTGGCTGAACGGCATGGAGGTGACGCAGTTCACCTACTTCCAGCAGGTGGGCGGCATCGACTGCAAGCCCATCACCGGCGAGATCACCTACGGGCTGGAGCGTCTCGCGATGTACCTGCAGGGCGTCGAGAACGTGTTCGACCTGCAATGGACACCCGGACTCACCTACCGCGATGTCTACCACCAGAACGAGGTGGAGCAGTCCACCTACAACTTCGAGCACGCCGACGCGCCCATGCTCTTCGCGCACTTCGGCGACTACGAGACGCAGGCGAAGGCCCTGATGGCCGCGCAGCTCGCCCTCCCCGCCTACGAGATGGTCCTGAAAGCCGCCCACACCTTCAACATGCTCGACGCCCGCGGCGCGATCTCCGTGACGGAACGCGCCGCCTACATCGGTCGCATCCGCAACCTCGCGCGCGCTGTCGCCCAGGCCTACTACGAATCGCGCGAGCGGCTCGGTTTCCCGATGGCGCAGCGCGCGAAGGCGGCGGCATGAACCGCCCGTTGCTCGTCGAACTCTTCACCGAGGAACTCCCGCCGAAGGCGCTCGAGAAGCTCGGCCGCGCCTTCGCCGACGGCATCCAGGCAGGGCTCGTCTCCCGCGGCCTCTCGATGGTCGACGCGCCTGTCACGCCATATGCCACACCGCGCAGACTGGCGGTCCGCATCGAGAACGTCGCCGATCAGGCCGCCGACCGCACCGAGACGAAGAAGCTGATGCCCTCGAAGGTGGGCTTCGATGCGTCCGGCGCGCCGACGCCCGCGCTCGCGAAGCGGCTCGAGAAGGAAGGTGCCGCCGCCGGCGACTGCGAACGCCGCATGGAAGGCGACGCCGAATACGTGTTCCTCGAACGCCGCCTGCCCGGCGTCGGACTCGCGGAAGGGCTCCAGGCGTCACTCCTGGACAGCATCGCCAAGCTGCCGATCCCGAAGGTCATGGGCTACCAGCTGGCCGATGGCGAGACCACCGTGCACTTCGTGCGTCCCGCCCACGGTCTGGTCGCCCTGCACGGCACCGATGTCGTTCCGGTGTCCGCGCTCGGGCTCACCGCAGGTCGTGTCACGCAGGGTCATCGATTCCAGGGCGCACGCGACATCGCCATCGCCGACGTCGATGCCTATGTCCCGATGCTCGTCGAACACGGGCAGGTCATCGCCTCGTTCGCCGAACGCCGCGCCGCGATCGACGCCGCCCTGCGCACCCAGGCCGCAGCCTTCGGCGCCTCCCTCGGCCCGGAGGCGGACTTCGCTCCGCTGCTGGAGGAGGTCACTGCGCTGGTGGAATTCCCCACGGTGTACGCAGGCCAGTTCGAGGAAGCCTTCCTCGCCGTGCCGCAGGAATGCCTCATCCTGACCATGCGGCAGAACCAGAAGTACTTTCCGCTGTTCGACGCCAGCGGCCGCCTGACGCACCGGTTCCTGATCGTCTCGAACATGCGGTTGGCGAACCCTTCGAACATCGTCACCGGGAACGAGCGCGTGGTCAGACCCCGCCTCGCCGATGCCCGCTTCTTCTTCGAGACGGACAAGAAGACCCGCCTCGAATACCGCGTGCCCCAGCTCGCCGCGGTCGTGTATCACAACAAGCTCGGCACCCAGGGCGAACGATCCGAGCGGGTGGCAAAGCTCGCGACCGAGATCGCCCCGATCATCGGCGCCGACCCGGCCCAGGCCGAACGCGCGGCGCGGCTCGCCAAGGCAGACCTCGTGACGGGCATGGTGGGCGAGTTCCCGGAACTGCAGGGGATCATGGGCCGGTACTACGCACTCGCCGACGACGAGCCCCCCGCGGTGGCGGAGGCCATCGAGCAGCACTACCGTCCGCGATTCGCTGGCGACGCGCTGCCCTCCAGCCCGGTGTCGATGACCGTGGCGCTGGCCGACAAACTGGAGACGCTCGCGGGCCTCTTCGGGATCGGGCAGCTTCCCACCGGCGACAAGGACCCGTTCGCGTTGCGGCGCCACGCGCTGGGCGTGATCCGGATGCTGATCGAGGCCGGTCTGCCGGCCGATCTCGACCAGCTGGTCGCCGCCGCCTTCTCGGCGTTCCCGGCCGGCAAGGTGGCTGATGCGCACACCGATCTCGAGACGTTCATCTTCGAGCGCCTGCACGGCTACCTCGCGGATCAGGGCTACACCACCAACGAGATCGAAGCCGTGCTGTCGCTGCGTCCGGTGCGCCTGGCGCTGATCCCGAAGCAGCTCGCCGCCGTGCGGGCCTTCGCGGCACTTCCCGAGGCGAAGCCCCTCGCAGCGGCCAACAAGCGGATCGGCAACATCCTGCGCAAGACCGAAGGCGAGTGGACCGGTGCCGATGCCGCCGTCCTGTTGGAGCCCGCCGAAAAGGAACTGCTCGCCGCCTACGAGGTGGCCCGGCCGCGGTTCGAGGCGTTGTTCGATGCGCAGGACTACGCCGGTGCCCTGCAGAGCCTCGCGCCGCTGAAGACACCGGTGGATGCCTTCTTCGACAGCGTGATGGTGATGGCGGACGACGCGAAGCTGCGGGAGAATCGGCTGGCCCTGCTGTCGGATCTCCGACGCCTCATGAACCGCGTGGCCGACCTCTCGCGCCTCGCCGCCTAGCCCCGACATCCAGCCCCGACATCCAGCCAGTGAAACTCGCCATCCTCGACCGTGACGGAGTCATCAACCACGACAGCGACCAGTTCATCAAGTCGCCCGAGGAGTTCCGTCCGATCGCCGGCAGCGCCGACGCCATCGCGAAGCTGAACCACGCGGGTTTCCACGTGGTGGTCGCGACGAACCAGTCGGGGGTCGGTCGCGGCCTCTTCGACATGGCGACGCTGAACGCCATCAACGAGAAGATGATGCGCATCGTGGTGCAGGCCGGTGGGCGGATCGACGCGATCTTCTACTGCCCCTGCGCCGCCGATGCGAACTGCGAGTGCCGCAAGCCGAGGCCAGGCATGTTCCACGACATCGAGCAGCGCTTCGGCCTGTCGCTCGCGGGGATGCCCAGCGTGGGCGATTCCCTGCGGGACCTCCAGGCCTGCACCGAAGTGGGCGCGCAGCCGATGCTCGTCCTGACCGGCAAGGGCCGCAAGACGCAGGCGACGGGCGGCCTGCCGCCCGGGACCCTCGTGTTTCCAGACCTGGCGGCGGCCGTGGACCACATCGTCCTCGGATGAACGAAGCGCTCGTCTTCGTCCGCTCGCTGCTGTTCGCCGTCATCCAGGCCGCTCTCACCATCGTCTTCGGCGTCCTGTCGCTCGGCACCGTCGTCCTGCCGCCGTTCGGACGCTATCGCTTCATCGCCCTCTGGTCGCGGATCGTGCTCTGGTTCGCGCATCACCTCTGCGGCGTGCGCTACCGCGTGACCGGCGCCGAACACCTGCCGACCGAAGCGTGCATCGTGCTTTGCAAGCACCAGTCCGCCTGGGAGACGCTGGCGTTGCAATCCATCCTGCCGCCGCAGGTCTGGGTGCTGAAGCGGGAGCTGTTGCGGGTTCCCTTCTTCGGATGGGGCCTCGCGATGCTGAGCCCCATCGCCATCGACAGAAGCGCCGGCAGGCAGGCACTCAAGCAGATGGTCGTCCAGGGGAAGCAGCGCCTCGGGATGGGCTTCTGGATCGTCATGTATCCGGAAGGCACGCGGGTGCCTCCGGGCCAGCGCGGTCAGTACCACATCGGCGGTGCCTGGCTCGCGACACAGACGGGCGCGAAGGTGGTACCCATCGCGCACAATGCGGGCACGGTCTGGCCCCGCAACGCGTTCCTGAAACGTCCGGGCACCATCACGGTGATGATCGGCCGCCCGATCGACCCGTCAGGCATGAAGCCCGAGGCACTGCGGCTACAGGTGGAGGAATGGATCGAGACGGAAGTGGCGCGGCTCGGCTCGGCTCGGGCCTGACGGGAGATCTCTTCCCCGTGACCGCGGTCGACGAACCGCGGCGCACGCGGCTGGCCGGCCGCGAGATCCCCTACCGTCTGAAGCGCAGTCAGCGCCGCCGCCGCATCGCCTTTCTGGTGGACGAGAACGGCCTCACGGTCCACACGCCCTGGCGCGTGGCCGACGCCGCCATCGACCACGCGCTCGCGAGCGCTGCCGACTGGATCCTGCGCAAGCTCGACGAATGGTCCGCGCGCCCCCGGACGCCACGGCGGCAGTGGGTCGACGGCGAACCGGTCGACTACCTCGGCCGCGCGCTGCTGCTGGAGGTCGTGCACGACCCGCTCGTGGCACTGACCGAGATCGACGAACGCGTCCTGCGCGTGCGCACCCCGAAGCCCGACGACGCGGCGGCGATCCGCGCCCTCGTCGTGAAGTGGTACCGCCGCCATGCCGAGCGCCACTTCCCCGAACGCATCGACCACTTCGTCGCGCGGCTCGGCGTCGAGCGACCGCGCATCTTCCTGTCCGACGCGGTGGGCCGCTGGGGCAGCTGCAATTCCAAGCGGGAGGTGCGCCTCAACTGGCGCCTGATGCAGGCACCGACGCACGTCGTCGACTACGTGGTCGCCCACGAACTCGCGCACCTGGTGCACCTGAACCACTCCGCCCGGTTCTGGCGGACGGTGGAGCGCATCTTCCCCGACTACGAAGCCGCGCGCGCGGAACTCGCGGGTTCGAGCCGCCACTTCATGTCGCTGTGAGCGGTCCGCGACATCGCCTGCGATACACTCGCCCCATGATCTCCAGAGCCCTCTGCATCGCCCTGCTCTTGGCACTCGCCGTTCCGGCGTGCGGCCTCAAGGGCCCGCTCTATCTCCCCGACCAGAAACCACCTCCAGCAGCGGGCGGCAAGGCCTCTGCCATCCAGAAGAAGTGACTCCTTTTCCCTCACGCGACGGCGAACTGTTCGCCGAAGACGTGCCGCTCGCCGCCATCGCGGCAGCCCACGGCACACCCTGCTACGTCTATTCCCGCGCGGCGATCACCGCTGCGTGGCGTGCCTTCGACGATGCCCTCGGAACCCGCCCGCATCTCGTGTGCTACGCGATGAAGGCCAACTCCAGCCTCGCTGTGCTCGACCTGCTGGCCCGACTGGGCAGCGGATTCGACATCGTGTCGGGGGGCGAACTCGCACGCGTCATCGCGGCCGGGGGGGACCCGGGCAAGGTGGTGTTCTCCGGCGTCGGCAAGACCGAAGCCGAGATGCGGATGGCGCTGGAGCACGACATCCGCTGCTTCAATGTCGAGTCCGTGCCCGAGCTGCGACGACTCTCGGCTGTGGCCACGGCCATCGGGCGGGAAGCGCGCGTCAGCCTGCGCGTGAATCCGGACGTCGACGCTGGAACGCACCCCTACATCTCCACCGGCCTCAAGGAGAACAAGTTCGGCGTCGCCTTCGAGGATGCCCCCGACGCCTACGCGGAAGCGGCATCGCTGCCGGGGCTGCGGGTGACGGGCGTCGACTGCCACATCGGATCGCAGATCACGGAGGTCGCGCCGTTCGTCGACGCCCTCGACAAGGTGCTCGACCTGGTGGACCGCCTTGCCGCGCGGGGCATCGTGATCGAGCATCTCGACGTGGGAGGCGGACTCGGCATCCGCTACGACGACGAAGTGCCGCCGTCCGCCGGCGACTACATCGGCGCCCTGCTCGCGTGCCTCGGCGATCGTCCCCTCGAGATCCTGATGGAGCCGGGCCGTGCGCTGGTGGGCAACGCCGGCGTTCTGCTCACGCGCGTGGAGTACCTGAAGCCCGGCGCCGCGAAGAGCTTCGCGATCGTCGATGCCGCGATGAACGACCTGATGCGACCCGCGCTCTACGAGGCGTATCACGGCATCGTCCCGGTCAGGCCACGCGCAGGTGCCGGCGTGCGCTACGACGTGGTCGGTCCGGTGTGCGAGAGCGGGGACTTCCTGGGCCACGATCGGGAACTTCGCGTCGAGCCCGGTGATCTGCTCGCGGTGATGTCCGCCGGTGCCTACGGAATGAGCATGGCTTCCAACTACAACACGCGTCCGCGCGCGGCCGAGGTGATGGTCGACGGCGACCGCGTGCACGTCATCCGCGAACGCGAGTCGGTCGCGGACCTGTTCGCGCTGGAGCGGAGACTGCCGTGAGCCGGTCGAGCGCCGTGGCCGTCGCGGCGGCGCTCGCATTCCTGCTGGGGGCGTGCTCGAAGGACGACGACGCGGACACCGGAAAGAAGCCGGAAAAGTCCGCGGCCCCCGCCCCGGTCCCGGTCTCCGTGAGCACCGTGACCCGCAAGTCGGTGCCGGTACGCCTCGCTGCCGTCGGTACCGTCGAGGCATCCGCCACGGTGGCCCTGAAGGCGCGCATCGATGGCGAAATCACCGCGGTGCGCTTCACTGACGGTTCACCGGTGAAACGCGGCCAGATCCTCTTCGAACTCGACGACCGCGAGCTGCGCTCCCGCGCAGACGAGTTGCGCGCGAACGTGCAGCGCGATCGCGCGATGGCCGCCAACCAGCGTGCGCGCGAGCAGCGTTTCCGCGATCTCCGCGAGAAGGGCTTCGTGTCCGACGACGCATGGCTGCAGGCACGCACCGACCGAGATGCTGCGGTGGCGACGCTCGCCGCGAACGAGGCGGCGCTCGCTGCTGCGCAGGTCTCGCTGTCGTACACGCGGATCACCGCACCCGTGTCAGGCCGGATCGGCCGCGCCGTGCTTCAGATGGGCAACGCGGTGAAGGCGAACGACGCGATATCGCTGGCCGTCATCAACGCGGTCTCGCCTGCTTACATCAGCTTCCCGGTGCCCGAGCAGCGGCTCGCCGAACTGCGTACACGCCTCGCGGCCGGCCCGCTGCCGGTGACGGCGACGCCCACTGGAGGAGCCAGCAGCATCGACGATGGCCGCGTCACCTTCGTCGACAACAGCGTCGACAGCGCGACCGGCACCGTCCGCCTGCGCGCCACGTTCCCGAACCGCGACGAGGCCCTGTGGCCCGGCCAGTTCGCACGGGTCTCGGTCACGCTGCGCGAGGACCCCGAGGCCATCGTCGCGCCCGCCGAGTCCGTGCAGACCGGCCCGAAGGGCGCGTACGTCTACGTGCTGAAGCCTGACCAGACCGTGGAGCTGCGGCCGGTCGTGGTAGACCGCACCGAAGGACCCGACGCCGTCATCGCGAGCGGCGTCGCCCCGGGCGAGATCGTGGTGACTTCAGGGCAGCTGCGCCTGACGCCGGGTGCCAGAGCATCCACCGCACGCAACGGATCCGCCGCGAAGTCCCCGTGAACATCTCGGCGCCCTTCGTCCACCGGCCGGTGATGACCTGGCTCCTGATGCTGGCCATCGTCATCTTCGGAGTGTTCTCGTACCGCAAGCTGCCGGTCGCGCAGTTGCCGAACGTCGACTACCCGACCATCCAGGTGACGGCGCGACTGCCGGGAGCCAGCCCGGACACGATGGCGTCGGCGGTCGCGACCCCGCTCGAGAAAGAGTTCTCGGCCATCGCAGGTCTGGAACAGATGAGCTCGTCGAGCGCGAAGGGCACTGTCCAGATCACGCTGCAGTTCGCACTGGATCGCGACATCGACGCCGCGTCGCAGGATGTGCAGACCGCGATCACGCTGGCGCGGCGCACCCTGCCGGACATGCCCGTGCCGCCCTCGGCGCGCAAGGTCAACCCCGCGGATCTCCCGGTGTTCTATCTCGCGCTCACGTCGGACACGCTGCCCATGTCCGCGGTGGACGAGTACGCGCAGACGCTGATCGCGCAGCGGATGTCGACGGTGAGCGGTGTCGCCCAGGTGCAGGTGTACGGCGCCCAGAAATACGCGGTGCGCGTGCAGGTCGACCCGGACGCCCTCGCAGCGCGCGGCGTGGGCATCGACGAGGTGGCGGCGGCCATCGCCGCACACAACCCGAACCTCCCGACGGGCACGCTGAGCGGCCCGAAGCGTGCCGTGTCGGTGGAATCGACGGGACAGCTGCGCGACGCCGCGGCGTTCCGCGAAGTGGTGGTGGCGTGGCGCAACGGCGCGCCGCTTCGCCTGAAGGATCTCGGCCGCGTCATCGACAGCGTCGAGGACGACAAGCAGGCTGCCTGGTACAACGAGCGGCGCGGCATCATGCTGGCGGTGCTGCGGCAACCGGGCACCAACACCGTCGAGGTCGTCGACGCGCTGCAGAAGCTGCTGCCGGGCTTCCGCGAACAGATCCCCGCGAGCGTCGGACTCGACGTGGTCTACGACCGCTCCGTGTCGATCCGCGAATCGGTGCACGACGTCCAGTTCACGCTGGTGCTCGCGCTGGCCCTCGTGGTGATGGTGATCTTCCTGTTCCTCCGGAACCTGTCGGCGACGCTGATCCCGAACGCCGCGCTGCCGCTATCGATCATCGGGACGTTCTCCGTGATGTACCTGCTGGGCTACAGCCTCGACAACCTGTCGCTGATGGCGCTCACGCTGTCGGTGGGCTTCGTGGTGGACGACGCCATCGTGATGCTCGAGAACATCGCGCGGCATCTCGAGATGGGCAAGTCGCGCATGCAGGCCACGCTGGAGGGCTCGAAGGAGATCGCCTTCACCATCGTCTCGATGACCGTCTCGCTCGCGGCGGTTTTCCTCCCGGTGCTCTTCATGGGCGGCGTGGTCGGGCGCCTGCTGCACGAGTTCGCAGTGACGATCATGGCGGCCATCCTGGTCTCGGGCTTCGTGTCGCTGACGCTCACGCCACTCATGTGCAGCCGCATGCTGCGGCCCGAGCACGAAACGAAGCACGGCCGGATCTACATGGCTCTCGAACGCGGCTTCGATGCACTGAGGCGCGGATACGAGGTCACGCTCCGCACCACACTCGCCTTCCCACGGACGGCGATGCTGGTGTTCCTCGGCATCACGCTCGCCACGGCCCAGATCTTCTCCACCATCCCCAAGGGCTTCCTGCCGAGCGAGGACGTCGGCCAGCTCTTCGCCTTCACCGAGGCCGCCCAGGACATTTCCTTCGACGCGATGTACGAGTTGCAGCAGCAGGCGGCCGCCGCGATCCGCACCGATCCGGCCGTGGCAGGCACGATGGCCATGATGGGCGTGAGCGGCTCCAGTCAGTCGATCAGCCTGGGGCGCATCCTGGTGCGCCTGAAGCCCCGCAGCGAACGGCCGAGCGCCGACGAGGTGATGGCACGGCTGCGTCCGAAGGTGCAGTCGATTCCGGGCATCAAGGTGTACCTCCAGAACCTCCCCAGCATCCGGCTCGGCGGACGCATCACCAAGAGCCAGTACCAGTACACGCTCTACGGATCGGAAGCGGAGGATCTCTACCGGTGGGCGCCGGTCATCGAGGAGAGGGTACGCGGGCTGCCGGGCTTCCTCGATGTCACCAGCGATCTCCAGCTCAAGAACCCGCAGGTCGTGGTGAACATCGACCGCGATCGGGCGGCGGCGCTCGGCGTCGCAGCGCAGCAGATCCAGGATGCTCTCTACAGCGCCTATGGCTCACGGCAGGTGTCGACCATCTTCACCCCGACGAATGAGTACCAGGTCGTGCTGGAAGCACTGCCCGAGGCGCAGACCGAACCCGCAGCGCTGGCGAAGCTCCACGTACGCAGCGCGAACGGGGCGCTCGTCCCGCTGGAGTCGGTGGCGACGCTCTCGCCGGGAATCGGACCGCTCACCATCAGCCATCTCGGCCAACTGCCGGCGGTGACCATCTCCTTCAACCTGCAACCCGGTGTGGCGCTTGGCCAGGGAATCGCAGCGGTCGACCGACTCATGGCCGAACTCGACGTCCCCGCCACCGTGAACCGCAGCTTCCAGGGCTCGGCCCAGGCCTTCCAGGAATCGTTCGCCGGGATGGGTCTGCTGCTCGTGCTCGCCGTGTTCGTGATCTACCTGATCCTCGGCATGCTCTACGAGAGCTTCCTGCACCCGATCACGATCCTGTCGGGCCTGCCCACGGCGGGCCTGGGTGCGCTGCTCACGCTGATGGCCTTCGGGCAGGAGCTCGACATGTATGGGTTCGTGGGCCTCGTGATGCTGATCGGCATCGTGAAGAAGAACGCGATCATGATGGTCGACTTCGCCATCGAGTCGCGGCGCCAGGGTCAGCTCGATGCGGCGACCGCAATATTCGATGCCGCACTCACGCGCTTCCGTCCGATCATGATGACCACCATGGCAGCCCTCATGGGCACCCTGCCCATCGCGCTGGGCTTCGGCGCGGGCGCGGAGGTGCGCCGGCCACTGGGCCTCGCGGTCGTGGGCGGCCTCGTGTTCTCGCAGATCCTCACGCTGTACATCACGCCCGTCGTCTACGTCTATCTCGAGCGCTTCAGCGCGTGGACCGCGCAGCGCCGTGGCGGCGCACTCGCCCGTCACAGCGCCTGACGGTCAGGTCCGACGCATACGCTGCGTCGACGTCCGGGGCAGCCGTATTCGAGCGAGGTGGCGATCAGGGCGCCGCGAGGGCTATAGTGCCGACGGGCCGCGCGGCGCAATGACGCCACGGCGCGCGAGGTGAGACCAAACGATCAAGGGGAGACGGGGCATGAGTGACACCATCAAGTACACGCTCGACGAAGCGCGGATTCCGAAGGTCTGGTACAACTTGGTCGCCGATCTGCCGACACCGCCCCCGCCGGTGTTGCACCCCGGCACGATGCAGCCCGTCGGCCCGGAAGATCTCGCCCCCCTCTTCCCGATCTCGTTGATCATGCAGGAGGTCACGACCGACCGAGAGGTCGAGATTCCCGATCCGGTTCGCGACGTCTATCGTCAATGGCGCCCGTCACCGCTGTACCGGGCTCGCCGCCTGGAGAAGGCGCTGCAGACGCCGGCACGCATCTACTACAAGTACGAGGGCGTGAGTCCGGCGGGGAGCCACAAGCCCAATACGGCCGTACCGCAGGCGTTCTTCAACCGCGAAGCCGGCGTGAAGAAGATCGCCACCGAGACCGGCGCCGGGCAGTGGGGCTCTTCTCTGGCATTCGCGGGGGCCCTGTTCGGCATCGAGGTGCAGGTCTTCATGGTCCGCGTGTCGTACAACCAGAAGCCCTACCGCCGCGCCCTGATGGAGAGCTACGGTGCCCGGTGCATCGCCAGCCCATCGATGGAAACCAACTTCGGCCGCGCGCTGCTCGCGAAATCGCCCGACAACAACGGCAGTCTCGGCATCGCCATCTCCGAGGCCGTCGAGATCGCGGCGACGCGGGACGACACGAAGTACGCGCTGGGGTCAGTGCTTAACCATGTCTTGCTGCACCAGACCATCGTCGGCCAGGAAGCCATCGAGCAACTCGCCCTCGCGGACGACTACCCCGACGTGATCGTGGGCTGCACCGGGGGCGGATCCAACTTCGCGGGCATCGCGTTCCCGTTCCTCGGCGTGCAGCTTCGCGGGGGCCGCAAGGTGCGTGTCGTCGCGGTGGAACCGGCGGCCTGCCCGTCGCTCACCCGCGGCCGATACGCATACGACTTCGGTGACACGGCCCACATGACGCCGCTCACGAAGATGCACACGCTGGGCTCGACCTTCATGCCCCCCGGCTTCCACGCGGGCGGCCTGCGGTACCACGGCATGGCTCCCCTCGTGTCGCACGTGAAGGAGCTGGGGCTCATCGAGGCGCGCGCCTACCACCAGACGCAATGCTTCGATGCGGGAGTCTTCTTCGCGCGGAACGAGGGCATCCTCCCGGCGCCCGAGGCGAATCACGCCGTGAAGGGCGCCATCGACGAAGCCCTGCGCTGCAAGGAAGAAGGAGTGTCGCGGGCGATTCTCTTCAACCTCTGCGGTCACGGCCATTTCGACATGCAGTCCTACATGGACTACTTCGCCGGCAAACTCACCGACCAGAACTACGACGAGAACGAACTCGCCATGGCGCTGGCAGGTCTGCCGTCGGTTCCGGAGCCCGCTTGAGATGTTGATGAACCTGCTGGCATCGATCGACTATCTGGCGGTCGTCATCGCCGCCGTGGCCGGGATGGTGTTCGGCGCCATCTGGTACATGCCCGGGGTGTTCGGAACCCTGTGGCGCGCCTCACTGGGGAATGACCGCTGGCACCACGCCGACCCCCGTGAGGCGGTCGTGATCCGCGCCATCGCCACCGGTATCACGGCGTTCTTCCTCGCGGTGCTGATGTACGGCGGTGGCGTCTCGACGTTCGGGGGTTCGCTGCGGCTCGGATTCGTCGTGGCGATCGGCATCGTGACGCCCACCATCATCGCCGACTATCACTTCGCCGGACGCCAATGGCGTCTCACGTGGCTGACGGTGTCACACCGGATCATCCACGTGGTCCTGATGGCTGGTGTACTGGGGGCATTCAAGGAATACGCGGGCTGAACGCGAAAAAAAACCTCGCGGTAGACAGCGAGGTTTTTCGTTTTGCCGCGCCGATTGTCGGCGCAGGTTGTCGGCGCAGGTTGTCGGCGTTGGCGATCAGGACTTCCGGCGAAGCCGACGTGATGCTGCAAGCACTCCCAGACCCAGCAGGAACATCGCATACGTCTCGGGCTCGGGGATAGGCACAGGATTCGTCCAGCCCTCGGGGCGGTAAACCCAGACGTTCCCATTGCCGCTGTCCTCGAGGGCGATGAAGGCGTCAAGGTTGGACGCGTACTTCCACTTTCCCAGCACCCCTGTGGAAATCAGTTCCGCAGGCTTTTGCCCGTCAGCGAAGCTCGAGCCATCGGCGATCAACTCGAGCGTCCATTCACCCGCCAACGTCCCCGCATCGGGGGCATCGAGCGCCCACACGTCGCCGCCGCCGCCCCAGACGAGCCAGACGCCGCGCATGGGATCCCAGTCGATACCCGTGAACTGTGACGATTCGAATGTGCCGCCGCCGATAATGGTCGGGGCGATCGCCGCACTTCGGTTCGCCGCACCCTGCACATCGAGATCCCAGCCGACGAAAGCCGTGCCACCCACGGCCACATACAGCTTGCTGATCGGGTCGTACCCGGCAGCCCCCACTGCATTGGGAGCATTGAAATTGGTCCCGGCGATTGAAATCCGGTCGAGCGAAGGATCGGCCACGTCGGCGACTTCGTATCGGAACAAAGTCGAACTCGTCCCGCCGCCCAGCCGTGCGGTGAAGTAGACGACATCCTTGCCGCCTTCCTGCGTCACAGCGCTCGTGCCCTCGACGTTCGAGAAGTAGCTGAGATCGATTCCGGGGGCCGTGATGGCGTTGTTGCCGGCGAGATCACGGTTCTGCCACATCTCACCACCCAGCGTGGACGGATCTACGCCTGAACCGGTGGTCCCGCCGACCTTCGTGCCGTCTGCCTTCGAAGGATCCCAGAAGTATGGACCGGTGGCTCGGGAGGTCGTCGCATCCACCTGCAACGTGTAGGCCCCGCCGGACTGGAACGCGGCGCCGCCGAGCATCAGGACCCTGTCGGCGATGGGGAGGTAGCTGGTGTTGTCGTACGTGTGCGCGGATGGAGGAGCATTCAGCGCTCCGTCGACGGGAACGAAATTGCCTTCACCGCGGAAGTTCGGAATCTTCTCGACAGCGCTGGGGAGGGAAGCGAGTTCCCAGCGCTGCGTGGTCCCGCTGAAGCGGTAGACCTCATTGCCCGCATAGTTGGCGTGGCCGCCGCCATAGATGATCAGGTCGCCGCGCTGGCTGTCCCATGCGAAGCCGCTCCAGGCGTAGATCACGGACTGCGGCAGACTGGCGTAGCTGGAGCCCGGCATCGCACGAAGGGCCGGATCGGGCGCTGCGTCGAGGAAGGAGTTGAGATTCAACCGGCTCCACGAGTTGTCGCTCATGCCCTCGAGGATGCTGAAGAGACCGCTCATGTCCGGGTTGGCGGAAGCTGTGAGCGGCAGTTGTGCACCGAGCAGCGCAATGGCCAGAGCCACGGGTTTCATGCGAATCATGCGACCAACCTCCCAAAAAATTCTTGTTACAGCGTACGACGCTCCAGGGCGGGATGCCACGGCCAGGCTCGCGAAGCGCTGGCGTCACCCCGGGGCACTTCGATGTCCGGACGCCAATCAGCGGCGACCTTGCTCAGCAAACAGCAGGCCATGTTCTCTTACCCATTGTTTTCATGGAATTGCGAAAGACATCCAACGTCGACGCGAATCTCTGTCAAGGTTTCCGACGTTCCCGACGAAGACTGCCCCACCCGGCGAGCGCAACGATGTCGCTGACTGCCATCCACAGAGGCCTTGGGAGACAGCCTCGGAAATGCCGACACAAACGGTGGCCTGCCATGTGCTTTGCGAGAAGTCACTCCGAATCTTCCGCCGCGCCTCCCGCGCCCGGAAGGCGACCTCACCCCACTGATCTCACCATGCGTCTGCCCATCCGTGTCACGCAGTTTCCGCAGTTCGCCGGCAGCGTCCTTCGCCGCGCAATGCTCCCGTCGCGAGAGGCCGCGACACGGTCGACCTTTCGACTGTGTTACTTCATGTGCCGCTCGTACTTCCCCTATCTGTACTGCTCGATCCACAGCCTCAGTCGGCTCGCCGTCGAGGATCAGATCGAGATCTACGTCTTCTGCGATCGGAACGAGATGCTGACCGATGAGCAGATCCGCAGACTGGGCACGCTGGGCTTTCCCGTAAAGGTCATCCCTTGGGAGAAATCCCAGGGTTGGGGACACGCGCAGATCCAGAACATCTGGAACGCCTACTCCCACGCCGCGAAGGACGCCCCACCCAACACCTATGTTGCTCGAGTCGACGCTGACGTATTCTTTTTTTCGGGATGGATCTTCGATGCCGTCGCACGCAGCGGAGATGACATGGTGGGCGATGGTCACTACGTCAACTTCGAGTACTGCCAGGGCGGGCTGTACTTCCTGAAGGCCGACGCGGTCGGAAGGATCCTGCAGACAACTCCGATCGAGACGTTCCCGAACGTGCTGAGTGCAGCGAACATCAACGTCGAGGACATCGCGGCTCACCACATCGCACAACGGGCAGGCCTGCGAATCTGGCTCGCGTTCTTCATGATGTTTCCCGACGAGTACGACAACGCGGGTGGACTCACGCCCTACCAGCGCCGCAAGTTCGCCTGCCTTCATTACGCCAAGCGGAACAAGGCTCCGATGCTGGACATCTATCTCGACCAAGTGGTGCCCGAGAGCGAACGCAAGGGCTTCGAGACCGCGCTCGCTGCGTGATGTGGAACAAGCCCTGCGGGCCCGGGAGGGCGCGAAAGGCTACTCGGGAAGCTGCGCCAGGCAACCGATCTGCATGTAGCGCATCTCGTCGAGCGCGCCCAGCAATGCAAGATTCAGGAGCTGCAGGCGCCACGCATAGCGAATGCCGTTGATCCCGCGAATCTCCAGCACCTTCGCACCGGCGCCCTCGAACATTTCACGCACCGAGCTTTCGGTGAAGAACCTGAGGTGCGTACGGTCGAGAACGCCCTGCTCCCGGTACTCCCAGCGCTTGCGGAACACCAGATCCTTCACGACCTCGGAGAACCGGACATTCGGCGTCGACGAGACGATGTATCCACCGGGGCGCAGGAAAGTGACCAGCCGGGCCAGCACCGCCCAGGGATCCACGAGGTGCTCGAGCACGTCGTTGCACACGAGGCAATCGAAGCTCGCCCGCGCGAACGGCAACGCCTCCTTCTCGACGTTCAGCACGTGCACTTCGTCCAGCCTCGGGCGCGCCTGCTCTGCAGCACTTTCGAAGAGTTCCACTCCCACGTAGCGGCAGCTCCGCTCCCGCTTCACCAGGGCACCGAATGCGCCAGTGCCGCATCCGATCTCCAGCACCGCCGCCACGCCCTTGGGAACGAACGCAAGCATCTCGCGCCGCGGGGTCTGGAAGTAGGCTGCTTCCTTGTCGTCGTAGTCAGTCATGGCAAATCGATCTTCCCTTGCACCATCGTTCGATGCGCAACATCCTGTTGAGTCAGGCGCCGGGCCCTAGCCGCGCGCCGACTTGGCAAACTTGACCAGATCGAGGGCCTGCTCCCGGTTCAGAACGAGTGTCCATCCAAGGTAGGCGACGACACCCCCGAGTACGCAGGTCACCAGCCTTGTCATCGGCGTCACATCTGGCATCGCGTGTTTGATGACCAGCACGATGACCGTCATGCCGACGGCGGCAGCGAATGGACGCATGAGCGTCGCCAGGTATCGGAGCAGCGGCAATTCGATGCGCGCCAGCGCGACGACCACGATGATCGTGTACGACGCCGCCGTGGCCAGACTCGCAGCGATCGCCACACCGAGCAGCCCGCCCCGGATCCCGATGAGCAGCGCGACGACAGTGAGCACCGTCGTGAGACCCATCGCGCGAAACATGAGACGCGTCTCGCCGATGCTGACGAGGATGGTTCCGGCGATCGTGCCGACACTCTGGATCATCCACGCCCAGCTCACGATCTCGAGCACGACGACCATCGGCAACCAATCGGGGCCAAGGACCACTGGAACGAGGTCGTCCGCGGTGGCGTAGAGCCCCATCATCATCGGAAACGTGCAGACTGCCACCGCCCCGACCGCACGCAGATAGGCCGCGCGCAGCCCGGGGCGATCGTCCTGCAACCGCGAGAGCGTCGGAAAGAGCACCTTCTGGACGACCACGCTGACCTGATAGGCCGGCATGTACGCGATCGTCTGCGCCATGTTGTAGATGCCCAGCGAAGCGCTGCCGAGCGACTTGCCGATGAGGAAGCTGTGCATGTTCCGGCCAACGAACCCGAGGACGTTCGCACCCAGGAGATTGCCGCCGAAGTTCACCAGCGACCGGATGGATTTCTTGTCCATCGAGAAGTCCGGGTGCCACTGCGCGGCACGGGCCATGAGGAGCAGCGCCATGAACGAGCCGAGCACCGGCTGGACTGCGAGGCTCCACACACCCGCCCCCATGAGTGCCGCGCCGATAGCCACGAAGCTTCCGGTGAGACTGCCGATCGTCTGCCCAATAGTCAGTTGCCGGAAGTGCATGCGCCGCATCAGCACGGCCTGCGGGATGACCATCGCGCCGTTCACCAACAGATTGAAGCCGGCGATCATCGTCAGCACGATGAGTTCCGTGTGGCCGAAGTAGCTGGCCATGAAGGGGCCGGCGCCGATCAAGGCGACCGCACAGGCACCTGCGATACCCAGGTTCAGCCAGAAGCACGTGGACAGCAGCTTTCGATCGATCTGTCGCCGCTGAACGATGGCCGACCCGATCCCGAAATCCGCGAAGAGCATCGCCAGCTCCGAGGCGATCGTCATCATGGCCACAAGGCCGAACGCTTCCGGCGCCAGCAGTCGCGCCAGCGCGATCTGTGTGCCGAAAGCAACGACCTGGCGAAGCACCTGCCCCAACCCCGTCCACATCACGCCCTTGGCGGCGCTCGATCGAAGTTCGGTCGGCGCCACGTCTGCCGGAGCAGCGCTCGCGGGTTCGCTCATGCTGGCGCGGGCCGGATCAACGCGCCGCCGGAAAGCCGGGATCGGCGGGTCTGTGTGCCGTGACGACCGACTCCCATCGGAAGGAGGCAACCGCGCCCCGCGCGACGAGCGCCAATGGGGTCAGTCGCGTCAAGCGGCTCTCCTCAATTCGGACGCGACGCGTCGCGCAAGATTTGCGTACAGCATCGTCGAGTAGCGAACGTACCCGATGAAATGCAGGAACACGGACTCGTCCTTGCGGCGATGCGGCGCGCAGTACTTCGGATGAGGCAGCACCCGGGCACCCGGCATGTTCGCCACCAGCACATTCGACGTGAACTGCTCGGTACCCCACTTGTTCCAGGTGTCCGGCATCCGCTTCTCCATGTGGCTGGAGAAATCGCGCATGCGCTCGAAGTCGAAGGACCGACGAGGATAGCCAGCGAACCCCGCGCAGCCGCGCACGTACTTCCGGTAGTGGTCGCTCTCGACTTCGGCGAGCTTCGACTCGGCAATGACCTGGATGTGACTGTCAGGCTCGAGGCGGTCCCGCGCCCAGTTCGATATCTCGGTGCTGGGGACGATCGTCTGGCGGTCCTCCGTGCCAAGCGTGAACGCCAATCCGTCATCGATGGCTGCACGCACCTCCGGCAAGGGTCCGGTCGTCACTGTGTCGGCATCGAGCTGGACCACATAGCCCTCGGAGACATACTCCGACACCGCGCACAGACGCTCCCAGCAACCGCCCTTGGGAATGCCTGCTCTCTGGAACTCGCGCGCCTCGCGGAACTCGATGTGCGGAATCTGCTTCCGCATGATGGCGCGGTCACCCTCGTCCAGCGTCGGATCGGCAACGATTACGACACGCGCCGGTGACTGGTATCGGAAGAATGACTTGAACGCGAGGAGATAGGAGTAGACATCCCGCTTCTGCACCATCGAAAGTGCGATGAAATCGCACGTCCCGCGAGCAACGGGTGGCGTGTTCACAATGCCTCGGACAGACATGTTGAACAGTATCCGGTTGAAACGCTCCTGCAGCTTCATGCGAAATCCTCGTAAGCGGTCACGTTCGACGATGTGGCGCGCGCTCCGCGCCAGAACGTGAACCTGTCATTGCTTCGGGGCAGCCGTGGGGGGTTCTTGCGCCGCCTCATCAGGGTCTCGTCTGGGCGGCGGTTCCTTCCACTTCCCCACACCCTTCAGCAGGTTCTTGAGCCCCGGTAGAGGAAACCCCGCCTGATAGGCGCGCACCGCTCGCTCGTAGGCACGGTCGTAGTCCTTCAGGCGGAAGTACGCTAGACCGACGTTGTATTGAATGTTGCGGTCGTTGGGCATCAGGTTCTCGGCCGTCGTCAATTGCTCGATGGCCTCCTGGAGCTTGTTACGGCGCAGAAGGTAAAGACCGTAGAGCACCCGCACGGTCCCGTCGTCGGGTCTGAAGGCAATCGCACGCAGGAAGTAGCACAGCGCGGAGCGCGCGGCGCGCGGTGGCTTGTCCGATTTGAGGCGGGTCGCCAGGGTGTCGATCGCGGCGAGTGAGGCCGGATGGTTCGGGAAGGCGCGCAGCGTGTAATCGAAGTCGTTCCAGATGAATCCGCGCTCGTTCATCATTTCGCCCTTGTGCAGGTTCTGCAAGGCGGGGTCGGAGTGGAACGATTCGACGAGCTTGCGCTCGTCGCGGGTCGCGCTTCGGTAGTCGAAGGGACCGTAGGAGTTGGTGAGCGGGCCGCACACGTAAGCGTCGTACTGCAGTTCGTCCTCGCCGTCGGCGGCCGCTGGCCTCCCACCGGTGGCGGCCATCGCGGAAGTCGACAGGGCGACGAGCAGCGAGACGACGACGATCGGAACTCGGGGGCTGGCAATGCGGTTCATGCTGGCAACTCGCTTTGAGCACGGCTGACCTGACGCTGGTCAGTGGCCTTCGCCTCTTTCAGCATCCAGGCCTTGGCAGTGACGACCATGACCATCAGATTGTAGGGAAGATCGAAGTAGGCAAGGCTGAGGAATGCCCCTCCCACGAAGAATCCCACGAGACTCACCTGGCACATGGATCCGAGATCCCGGCACCAGGCGCTTCCCGTTGCCTCCTTACCGTGGGTCTTGAGCCAACTCGCCGTGCGCCAGGTGTACCACCAGATGGCTAGCCAGATGAGCAGACCGGCCCATCCGTGCTCACCAAGAACCTGGAAATAAATGGAATGCGCTGCGTGGATGTCCAGCGGATCGGGCGCATAGGTCTGGAAGATGTCGGGTTCGTAAACCATGAATCCGCCACCGGTGAGAGGGCGATCATTCGCGAGATTCCACGCCATGATCCAGGCGTTGATGCGGCCCATGGCGGACTCGTCCTTGTCGTAGGTCTCGATCGTCTGCATCCGCGCGAACCACTCCTGAGGCAGGAATGCCAGGGAGACGATCGCTGCCAACACGAGACCCGCACCGAATATGGCCTTTCGCTGGCTGCGGAACCACAGCACTCCCGCCATCGCCACGATCGCGAGCAGCGCCCCGCGCGAATGACTACCCAGGGCGGCAGCGGCCGTCAGCAACATCGACGCGATGAGGCCACGCCGCAGCCACACCTTGGCCGCCGGGGCCTGGAGATAGATGTAGTAGATGAGCGGAATCACCACCACGAATGCCAGCGCCACTTCGTTGTTGCCGCCGATGAACCCGCCTGGCCCCCACACCCGGTAGCTACCCCCGGTCATGATCGTGAAGAGACCGCCCTTCACACCATAGAATCCCAACGAGAACGCCACGGTCCAGATGAACCACTTGATCTGATCCTTGGTGATGATGAGCGAGATCGTCAGCAGGATCATGAAGTCGATCTTCAGGACCTTCGACAGCATCTCCAGGCTGTCTTCCTTGTAGAACGAGAACGGCCATCCCACGCACACCCAGATCATGAACATGGTGAGCCACGCCACCGCCGGATTCAGGAACGGATTCCGTTTCTCGCGCGCGAAGATGAAGCCGATCATGGTGCAAACGGCCACCATGGCCGCCACCGGGAAGCTACGGGCGAAACCGTAGGCCTGCAGGTGCGGGTTCATGACGCTGATCCACGTCCACAGCACGACGCCGACCCAAGCCCGGCCGAGGGCGTAGACGCACCCGCCACACACGATGGCCATGATCAGGATGTCACGCATGGGTCACAGCACCTCCGGTCATGCTGCCACCTTGCTGACGACGTACCGGAACTTGCCGGACTTCTCCGGTGCGATCTCGTCGACCCGACGCACGTCGATCGTAACGGACACTCCGAGTCGCTTGCGCAGCCCCTCGCGGATGACGGCTTCCGTGGCGTCCGAGAACTCTGCCGTGGGTACCACCTGCACTTCGAGCTCGCTTCTGGTGTGCTGGATGATCTTGAACGATGCGATGCCGGGCAATTCGCGAAGCACGTAGATCAGCGCCAGCCCGTGCATCACGGTGCCATCGGCGGCGACCACGAAATCCGTGGACCGACCCTGCACCTCCTTCAGCAACGGCAACCCCCGGCCACATGGGCATCGGCGATCGTCGAGCACGCCGACGTCCCCTGTGCGGTAGCGAACGAACGGAAAATCCCCGGTGGCGAGATGGGTCACCACGATCTCACCGGACATGCCGTGCGGCAGGACATTCCCGTCGCCATCGATGATCTCGAGGATCACGTCCTCCGCCGTGATGTGCATGCCGCCCTCGGGGCACTCGTGAGCCAGGAAGCCCGCGTCGCGTCCTCCGTACCCATTGGCCACCGGGCAACCGAAGACACTCGAAATGGTCGCGCGCTGATGATCGTAGAGGCGCTCCGATGTCACGAAGGCCACGCGGATGCCGAGATCGTTCATCGGAACACCGCGCTTCGCCGCGTGCTGCGCGATGAGCGAGATGGAGGACGGGTAGCCGAAAAGCATGCGCGGACGGACCTGACGGATGCGCGCGACGAAACCGTCGAGTTTCGCCTCGGACATCTCGAAGGCAGGCAGTAGTTCCGTGCGGAACAGGCGATCGCGGATGGCGCGGATGCGATCCTGGGAACCCAGTTCGATGGGCGAACCCCAGACCACGATCTCCGGATCGCCGATATCCACGTTCCACCATCGCGTTGCACGCCACTTCGCGGCGACGTCGTGGCTGACGCGCTTCTTTCCGATGAAGAACACCAGTGGCTCGCCGCTGGACCCTCCGGTGTTGAACCTCGAGAGGCCCACTGCATCGTCCGCCTTCAGTCCGTCGGTGTTCGCACGGATGGTCGGCTTGTCGAGAAACGGCAACCGGGCGAGGTCCTTCGTGCTGGTTACTGCGGCCGGATCGAATCCCAAGCTGGCGAACAGATCGCGGTAGTACGGAACATGCGTGCCGGCATGCACGAGCAAGTGACGCAGCCGCTCGATGCGCAGCGCTTCGAGGCGGTCGGCCGACCACCACTGGGAAACCTCCATCGCCTGGCGCACCGCAACCGTCGTGTGCTTCTTCGCGCGGCACTGGAGCGGAAAGAGGACTCCGGCGGCGATCCGGGTGTAGAGCGTGGTCATGCGTGCACCGCCTCCCGGCAGATGGCGCGAAACTCGCCGACCAGGATCTCCACACGCTCCGTCCACTGGTTGCCGCGCGCGTAGGTCACGATGGCGTCCCGATCCCAGGAGCGCTCCAGGGCGACTGCAACTGCATTCCTCAGCGCGTCACCGTCGCCGAACGGAACAACCGACCCCAGCTCCGGCGAGGACACGACCTCGGCATTGCCGCCCACATCGGTGGTCACGACCGGCAGCCCGCACGCCATGGCTTCGAGAAAGACGTTCGCCCAACCCTCGTTGCGGGTGGCGAGCACGAAGACATCCGCCGCACTCAGATGCACATGGAGATCTGCCGGCGCGACGCTGCCGCAGAAGCGCACGGACGCGTCGCACCCGAGCCGCGCGACCTGCGCGCGTAGCGCCTCCGACATGTCGCCTTCGGGACTCGCGCCACCGACCACCAGATACAAGAGATCGGGCCATCGATGGAGCAGCGCCGGCAGCTGCTCGATGACGCGATGAAACCCCTTGCGTTCTACCAGCCCCCCCACAGAGATGATCACGGGAACGCCGGTGGGGATACCGAGTCGGGCGCGCGCGCGGTCCTGTGGGAGGCGCACGAACCGGTCGATGTCGACCCCGTTGCCCACCACGCGCAAGCGGTTCGCCACCGCGCCGTGCGAACCGGCGACGCGCGCGAGAGAGGCCGACACGGCGAACACCCGCGATGCCTCGGCGAACACGCGTTCGATGGCCACCCGTTTCGCTGGCTGCCGCAGGTGGCCGGGCTCGGTCCCCCTGAGCGTCACGGAGAATGGAATCTGGAACCAGCGGGAGAGGTGACGCGCCGCCACGCCATCGGGAAAGGCAAAGTGCGCGTCGATCAGGTCGACGCCGCGCGCCTTGCGGAGACGGCTCAGCTCACGGGCGCATCCGAGAGCCATGAAGAAGCCGTCCAACCGTCGGAGGATTCCGGGCACCGAGAGAAAGCGCGGATAGTAGACGTCGAAACCGTCCTGTTGCTCGTAGTGCGGCGCCGGTGGCCGATAGCCCGGGCGAAAGCGGCGGATCAGACTCTGCCCGGGAAACCACGGCCGGGGCGACAGCACCGTCAGTGGCAGGCGGCGCCCTACGCGAAACATCCGTTCGCGCACGAAGAGCCCCGCCCCTGGCGTCGTCCGGCTCGGAAAGAGCGACGACAATACGACGACACGCGGCTCGCTCAACGCCGCCCCCGCGAGAGCAGCGACTCGTACAGCGGCTGATACCGGGCGACGCTCGCCGTCCAGTTGCGCTGCCCCTCGACGAAATGCCGGCCGGCGGCGCGCAGGCCCGACCAGCTGTCGCGGCGATGCGCGAGATCGACGACCGCATCGGCGAGGGCATCCGGACTGCCCGCGCGGAACAGGATGCCGTTCTCTCCGTGGCGGATCAGCTCGCGATGACCGCCCACGTCAGAGGCAACGAGGAGACGACCCTGAGCCATCGCTTCCAGAGGCTTCAATGGCGTCACCAGTTCGGTGAGACGCATCGAGTGGCGCGGGTACGCGAGGATGTCCACGAGGTCGTAGTAGCGGTTCACCTCGGCGTGCGGTACACGACCCGTGAAGATGACCTTGTCCGAAAGCCCTGCGGCAGCGGCGCGGGCGCGCAAGGCTTCGTCTTGCGGGCCACCGCCGACCAGCAGCAGACGTGCCTCGGGCAGTTTCGCGAGGATCCGGGGCAACGCATCCACCAGAAGGTCCAGACCTTCATACGCGTAGAACGACCCGATGAAACCGATGATCGTGGCACCGGTCAGGCCGAGACGTGCCGCGAGAGCAGGGTCCGCCGGACCACCCAGCGGGAACTTCTCGATATCGACGGCGTTCGGGATGACGGTCACTTTCGCATCGGGGATACCACGTTCGACGATGTCCTTCCGCAGGCCTTCGCAGATCGTCGTGATGTGATCCACCCGCTTCAACGCGTAGGTCTCCAGGGCCCGCGTGAGCCGATACCTCAGACCCCATTCGGCATGCGTGCCGTGATCGACCGCGGCGTCCTCCCAGAACGCGCGGACCTCGTAGACGACGGGGATGCCGAGAAGGCGTCCCACACGCAGCGCGGGCAGGGCATCGAGCACAGGGGAGTGCGCATGCAGGATGTCAGGGCGCAGTTCACGGGCGAGCGCCAGCAGGCGTCGCGCTGTGGCGTCGACCTGCTGCTTCTCCCGCAGTCCGGGGATAGTCGAAGCCTTCGACGGCGCCGGGGTCCGGTAGAAGTGCCAGCCATCGGCGTCCTCCTCGTCGACCGTGCAGTTCTCCTGCTTGGGGCCCGTCAGGTGAAACGTCTCCCAACCCAGCGCGCGCTGCGCCTTCAGGATCGAGACGGTCCGGAACGTGTACCCGCTGTGCAAAGGCAGCGAGTGGTCGAGCACATGCAGAATCTTCACCGTGCGCCCACCCGCTCGCAGCGCATCGCATCGATGATCGAAACGCCGACCAAGGCAGTCTTCCGAGGCATTGCAGGCGTCATCATGAGCGCGGCGCGGCAACGCCGGCTGCGACTGCCGCGGGCGTGTCGGCGGCGCCCAGGCCATGGCTCCGCAGGAACCCTTCGAACATCAGCAGCGTCCAGAGTGGCGCGCTGTAGTCGCGCACACCGGATGTGTGGTCCTGTACGAGTTCCCGCAGGTACTTCATGTCGAAATAGCCGGTCTCGGCGAGAGCCCCTTCCAGCACGCTCGCGCGCACGCGCTCGCGCAGCGGCCCTCGGAACCAGCGCGCGAGCGGCACCGAGAACCCCATCTTCTTGCGGTACAGGATGTCGTGGGACAAGTGCGGTTCCATCGCCTTCTTGAAGAGCCACTTGCCTTCGCCGTCGCGCACCTTGAGGTTCGACGGCAAGCTCGCCAGCCACTCCACGAGTGGGTGATCCATTAGGGGCTCACGCACCTCGAGGGAGTGCGCCATGCTCGCGCGGTCGACCTTCGTGTTGATATCGCCGACGAGGTAGGTCTTCAGGTCGAGGTACTGCACGAGACCGAGCGGATCATCGGTGTTCGCGGTGGCAGCGTGCTGGCGGAACACCTCCACGGCGTTGTAGCCGGCCAAGCGCGCCTTGAAGGTATTGCTGAAGAGTCTCTGGCGCATGCCATCGCGCAGGATGGACACGCCGTGGAAATAGGCCTGCACGGAGTCCCGCGCAAGCGCCTCGAACGTGCTCTTCGCGCGCAGGGGGCGCGGGGCCCAGTCGGCCTTGGGATACAGCGTCCCGAGCAGACCGAAGAGCGGGCGGCGTAGTCCCAACGGGAGGTGGTTGCGCAGATACTCCTCGTTCATGTGCAGACGGTAGCGGCGATAACCGCCGAAGTTCTCGTCACCGCCGTCGCCGGAGAGCGCGACGGTCACGTGCTTCCGCGCCAGTTCGCAGACGCGGTACGTGGGTAGGGCGGAACTGTCGGCATACGGTTCGTCGTAGAGCCCGACCAGCTGGTCGATGAGCGCGAAGTCGTCGGCATCGACCTGCTCGACGAAGTGGTTCGTGTGATAACGCTCGGCGACCTCGCGGGCGTAGGCGGATTCATCGAAGGCCGGATCGCTGAACGCGATCGAGCAGGTCTTCACGGGCGAATCCGAAAGGCCGGCCATGGCCGCAACCACCGCGCTGGAATCGACCCCTCCTGAGAGGAATGCGCCGAGAGGCACTTCCGAGATCATGCGCAACTGCACGGATTCACGCAGGCGGCGGACGAGCTCCTCCTTCGCCTCCTCCTCGCCGATTCGCCGATCCAGCGTGAACGCGACGTCCCAATAGCTGACAGGCGCCGGCAGAGGCTTGCCGCGCTGGATGGTCAAGGTCGCTGCCGGCGGAAGCTTGTGCGCACCGAGGAAGATTGTCCGCGGCTCGGGCACATAGCCGAGCGCGAAGTACTCCTCCACCGCATAGGGGTCGATCTCGCGCTGAAGACCGCCATGGGCAAGCAGCGACTTCAGCTCGGACCCGAACAGCAGCTGACCATCGGGCAGGAGCGCGTAGTACATGGGCTTCACGCCGAGACGATCGCGCGCGAGAAACAATGTCTGGCGGTTCCGGTCCCAAAGGCCGAACGCGAACATGCCGCGGAATCGCTTCACGCAGGCTTCGCCCCAGGCCTCCCAGGCATGCACGATGACCTCGGTGTCGCTGCGCGTCCGGAACGTGTGTCCCAGGGCCGTCAGTTCGGGGATCAGCTCCTGATAGTTGTAGATCTCACCGTTGAACACGACGACGACGCTGCCGTCTTCGTTGTAGAGCGGTTGCTGGCCCGAGGCCACGTCGATGATGGCGAGCCGGCGATGGCCCAGGCCGACGCCGGGCTCGTTGTGAACGCCGCCACCGTCTGGGCCACGGTGATGCTGGCTTTCGTTCATCCGCTCCAGGATCGCCGGCGCGATGGCCCGCTTACCGATGCAATCGAAAATGCCGACGATGCCGCACATGGGGTGATCTCTGATGAACCGAACTAGGTGACCGCGGGCGCTCAAGCATCGATCATGCCGCGCGCCCCAGACCAGGAATCCGATCGCCTCGCGGAGACGTCAGAGGTCTGCAGGAAAGTCTGCGGCCCGTGTACCCGGCATGTCGTAGCCCCGTGCACGCAGCAGATCGTGATAGATGCACGCATAACGCGACACCATCACCGGAAGACCGAACTGCGCCTGGATGACCTGCAAGGCCCGGCGTCCCTGCGCTCTTCGGACCGCAGGCTGGCGCACATAGTCGAGAAGCGCGCGCGCGAGGGCGGCCGAATCGGCTCGCGGTACCAGCGCTCCGGTCTCGCCTTCGGCGACGAGTTCCGGATTGCCGCCGACAGCAGTCGCCACCACGGGAATACCGCACGCCATGGCCTCAAGGATGGTGTTGGAGATCCCCTCCGACAACGACGGCAGCACGAAGATGTCGAGCGCGCGGAGCAGTGTCGGAACATCGTCGCGCGAACCGGGGAGCCACGCCTGCGCGGACAGTCCATGGCGTGCGAGGCAGGCCTGGACCGCCGGTCGCTCGGCGCCGTCGCCCACCATGACGAGTCGCAGTCTCGAACGCGCCTCCGGAATCATCTGCGCGAGCCGGCCGAACGCATCCGCGAGATTCACCGGGTCCTTCACTGCATCCATGCGACCGACGGTGCCGATCAGGATGCAGTCGTCGGTGACGAAGCCCTCAGGCGCACCTGGCAGCTCCCGCACGCCGTCGGCGGGACGGAAGCGCGTGGTGTCGACGCCGTTGTAGATCTGCGACAAGCGGGCATCGGCCACGCCGATGCGGTCGCGAAGGTAGCTTTCGAGATCCTTCGAGAGGGCGATGTAGTGATGGACGAACGGACGGATCGCGCGACGCACGGCGAGGTACTTCCAGTTCGTGCCATCGACGTCGTTGGCGTCGCGACCATGCTCGCTGTGAATACGTACCGGCACGCCGGCCAGTGCCGCCACCGGCTGGCACTCGAGCGCCGCGAGGTTGCGGGAGTGCACGATCGAGGGCTTCAGCTCGCGCAGCAGGCGATACATGCGCACGTGCGTGGCAAGACTGTTGCCCGGGGGCTTGTGCAGCGCGTGCACGGTGACATCCGGCCGCACGATCCGGCTACGGAACTCCGTGTAGTCCACGAGGCAGATGATCGCGTGGCGGAAATCGCCGTGCGGAAGGTTGTTGAGCAGGTTGACGACACCGTTCTCGAGGCCACCATAGTCGAGCCGGTACAGCACGTGGGCGATGAGCGGGGGGCCGCCAGCCGGAGGCATCGAAGCAGGCATCTCGATCGCGCTCACTGACTGGACCCGCTGTTCGTGGTCGGGCTTGCGCCGGCGGCGCCGTGGCTCTCGACGAAGCGGACAAGGGTTTCGCGGGCCGCCGCGATATCGGTGTCGAAGCTCACGTGGATCGTCCGCCGCGCAACCACCGGCGCATGTCCCCGGATTTGGCGCAGCGCCTGCTCGACCTTGGCACGACCGACGCTGTCGGTCAGGAATCCGTCCACCTCGAACCATTCCCATGACAGCAGTGGCCGACCTTCGAAGCGCATCTGCCGCTCGATCACGTGGACACCATCACCCAGCGCCGGAACGGGCACCCGAGCGCGCGACAGGGTGCGCGCCTCCGTGATGCCGTAGTCGACGAGAGAAGTCCCGGCGAACGTCAGCAGCTTCTCGCCGTCACCACCCTCACGCGAGAGCGCCACGGCGAGCGAGACGCGTCGGTCACCCGCCACATAGTCACCGACCGCCATTGCCACTGCGGCCGGATGCCCGGGAACCCAGGCCCTCGGGAGCCGGTCGGCGGCATGCCATTCCCCTTTCGGATCGGGCAAGGTCACGACGAGGTCCCGGGTCGCATCCGAATCCCGCGAATCCACCGTGCGCATCCACATCGGCGCTGCGCCGACGACGACGACGATGGCGATGGCGGTCACCCAGGTGCGGGACGCAGCGACGGTCCGCAGCGCCGCGGCCATCGGTTGACCGGTGGCGTCCCGATCGGCCAATCGACCACCGACATAGAACACGCCGAGCATCACCAGCCCGAAGAACACCCAGCCGTAGATGACGTGATCGACGCCGGCAGCGAGACGGTTGTCGCTGACGTGACCGAGCAACACGATGAAGTAGGCGCGCAACCAGTTGGCCACGATCGGCACGAGTACGGCGAGGCCGAAGAAGGCCCAGCGGCGCCGCACGGAACGCATGTAGAGATGCCCGAAGACGGACCCTGCCGACGCCGACGCCATCAGGTAACGGATCCCGCTGCATTCCTCGACCACCGACCATTGGCCCGAGGGGATGATGAAGCTGTTGCCTTCGCGGAACACCGGGACACCGGTCAACCGCAGTGCCCAGACCGTGAAGTCGGCGGTCAGATCGATGAAGGTCGGGATCAGCAGTTCGCCGAAGGGCCAGGCGAACAGCACGAAGGAGAGCGGAAACACCATCGCGCGACCGAAGTCGCGGCCCAGCAGCGTGACGACGATGATGGGGAACGTGGCGACCACGGCGACGTCGCGGAGGCTGTTCACGGCGGCGGCGCGGCCGAGCAGCCAGAACCCGCCGAGGACCGCAAGGACGGCAAGCCCCGGCAACCACGGCTGCAGCAGGACGCCATCGAGGCGCGCCCGGTCGCGCCACATCAGCCACGCCGCCACCGGCAGCACCAGGAAGCAGTGGTTGTAGCTGACGGATCGATACCAGACGCTGACCAGTTCCCCCAGCGATGCGGCGTGCAGGATCGCCGTTGCCACGAGCGCGGCGATCAACGCCAGCCATGGCCCCGCGCCCACGGCGGACAGACTGCTCGGTGCCCGTGAGGCCATGTCGCCAAGCGGAATGCCTTCAGGCTTCAAGACGAGACCCCGTCGATGGAAGTGAGGGCGGCGTTCATCACCCGGTTGGGCTCGCTGGATCCGTTCTCGCGCATCAGGATCTTCGTCACCGGTTCGAGATTCGCGTCCCAGCCGTATCGAGCCACGACGCGCTCGCGCGCAGCTCGCCCGATGCGATCGTCGTCGGAATCGAGCAGGCCGAGGACGGTCGCCGCAAAGCCCGGCCCGTCCTCCGGCGCCAGCACGAGATCGCGACCGGGCTGGGCATCGATCCCCTCCAGCGCCTGGGGCGTCACCACCGTGGGGCGCCCCATCGCCATTGCCTCGAGCACCTTGTTCTGTACGCCACGCGCGATGCGCAGCGGCGCGACGACCGCGCCAGCAAAGGCCAGATATGGGCGCACGTCGGGTACGGTTCCGGTGACCCGCACACCGTCGATCGCGGCCAGCGCCTGCACAGCCGGCGCAGGTCGCGATCCGACGACGTAGAAGATCGCTTTCGGACGCTGTCGTCGAATCGCTGGCAGCGCCTCCTGGGCGAACCACGTGACAGCGTCGACGTTGGGCCAGTAGTCCATCGCGCCGGTGAACACGATGGCCTCCTCACCTTCCGCGAAGGGGTCGGGATGCGCCACCTCCGGCGAGAAGTACAGGGTGTCCACGCCGTTCCCGAAGTGCGAGACGCGATTCACCGATTCCGGCGCCAGGCGGTGGAAGAGCGCAGCCTCGGCGGAAGAGACGAAATAGGAAGCATCGAAGGTGCTCGCCACGTGCCGTTCGTAGGCGAGTAGCCGACGCCCTTCACGCGCGTAGATCCAGCGGGCAGGCCAGCGTGCCTTCTCGGCGTACTGCGTCCACTTGTCGGAGTCCACATCGACGATGTCGGCGACACGAAGAATGTCATGACGCTCCAGGTACTGCGCCATCGGCGAGGAGAACACCACGCCGCGGCGCACCGGCCGCCGGGCGAGGAGATCGTCGACCCATCGGCGCATTGCGGCGTCGCGGTAGTAGGGAAGGGACAGCGCCTCCCCGGTCACCAGACCGATGAGGCTGCGCGCCGTGGCGGGCCGCTTTCGCAGCGGGAGCACGAGCACCTCGCCGCCGTTGCACTGGGCCTTCAGGGAGTCGACGTACTGCCAGTCGTCGTCGTCGTCGATGAACGTGCCGACGTGCACGACGAAGCTTCGCGCGAGATGCCGCAGCAGATGGAACGACCGGATCTTGTCGCCCTTGTTGGGCGGATACGGGATGCGGTGCGAAAGGAACAGCAGTTCCTGCATGAGGACCTACCCGAGATTGCGGACGAGGTAGGGTCCGATGAAGTTCACGATCGGCCGGGGCGTCTTGCGCCATGCGCGGATGAAGAGCTGGTACTTCGGATTGAGCGGGTTGTTCTCTGGGATCGTGTCGGTGCGCAGCAGCCGGTACTCGTAGTGGAGCGGCTCGGGTTCGAAGCCCCAGTTCTTCTTGAAGTCGAAGGACCCCGTGCCGCGCTTGCTGCGGCCGTAGTCGAACACCTTGCACCCGCGTTCGCACGCGCGTCGCATGAGCTCCCAGTACTTGAAGTCGTTGGCCGCGAGATCCCGCGCCGTGGTGTAGTCGCCCGCGTAGTAGGGCAACACCTCGTCCCGGAAATAGAACGAGAGCACGCCGGAGACAGGCTTGCCGTCGGCGTCCACGACGATCATCGCCTCGCAGGCGTCCCCGAAGACGCGCTTCAACTCGGCGAAGTAGGCCTTCGGAAACGGGGGGGTTCCGTGCCGGTGCACGTTGTCGGCATACAGGTCGAAGAACCGGTCGATGGTGGCGTCGATCTGGGAGGTGAGCCCGAACTTGATCCCCTTGCGGACCATCGCGCGCTGCTTGCGCGGGATGGCATTCATGTTCGCATCGAGGTCCGGCAGGATCTCCTTCCGGAACGTCACGTACAGGTCCTGGCGAGGCCACTCGGGCTCGCGCGGAATCCGGTTGCGCATCTCCAGGTGCGACGCACCGGCAGTGGTGGCGTAATCGACGGCGGCCGCGTGCAATGGGGCGATGGCGTCGGGGTCATCGACCGCGCAACCGCCATACACACCGAAGGGAAGCGAGGTGATGGCATGCCCGAACAGCCGGCTCTTCACCTGGGCGATCGGAAGCACACCCACGATGCGATCGCCGCGTTCGGCCAGCAGGTACCGCGTGTGATGGCGGAATATGCGCTCGATGATCCCTTTCCAACCGGACAGGTGGAAGAAGGTGGCCTCCGGACACGCATGGACGAAAGCATCCCACCGCTGGGCATCGGAGTCGCGGTACTCGCGTACGGTCAATGGCGCCAGCGCGGCAGCCGCACCGCCGGTTTCTGCGTGGAGATGCATCATGGACGCGTCGGAAAGACCCGATCCACACGGTCCCAGCGGAAGTCGGTCAGCAATCGACGCAGGCGGGGGACGGTGCGGTGAAGATTGATGTAATGACGGAAGCGCGCCTTCGCGTTCGCACCGGGCACACGGGGCTGCTCGGGGTCCACTTCCCACGGGTGGAAGTAGAACATCGCAGGCCGCCGATCGATGCGATTCACTCGTCCGATCAGCCACCTCGACGCCGCGTACGGCAGAAACCGGAAGTAGCCGCCGCCGCCGGCCGGCAGGTTGTTGCCGAACATGCGCGACGTCGTGACCGGAATCTCCATGAGACCCGGTCGCGACTCGTAAGGAAAGCGCGGAGCGTCGGGCATCCCGTAGTGATCGTGCTTCACCGGATAGATGCTGGAGCTGTACTGGTAGCCCGCTTGCAGGATCACGTCGAGGGCCCACGGGTTGCCATGGCCGATGGAGAAACTCGGCGCCCGATAACCACGCACGGCCACACCGCCGATGTCCTCCAGCAGCGCTTTCGCGCGGGAGATATCGTCGAGGAAGGCCTCGGGCGTCTGCTCGCTCGCGCGGAGATGGCCGTAGCCGTGACTGGCGAGCTCGTGGCCTTCGGCCACGATGCGATGCACGATGGCCGGGTACCGCTCGGCGATCCAGCCGAGCGTGAAGAAGGTCGCACGCGACCCGGTCTGGTCGAGCAACGAAAGGATCACATCCACGTTCCGCTCGACACGACATGGACGGGAGTCCCATTCGTGCCGCGGGATGTACGGCGCCAGCGCCGACACCTGGAAGTAGTCTTCGACGTCGATCGTCAACGCATTGACGATCACCCCTGCGGGATTCGCGGCAGCTCCGCCTCCCGGAATGACGGACGACACGCGACCCGCGTCGAATTCACCCGCGCGCATGCTTGTCCTGTCGGGTCACGGGCTCGATCACCCGCACCAGCTTCTTCAGCATCTGGAGCACCACGTGGAGCGTGTTCTCGAGGCGGGCAACGCGTTCTTCGAGCGTCGCATCGCTGGGAATCTCGTTGATCGGCGCGCCGTCATGCGTGAGTCCGCCAGCAGCGCCGTCGTCTTCCATGGACCGCAGGGCGGCGTCGTCGAGGCCCTGCGCGGAGACAGTCCCCAGTTCTTCCTTCAGCTCCTGCGCCACCACCTCGACATCCTGAGCCGAAAGCGTGTGAGCATCGCGAAGGAAGCCGGACAACATGAGCCGGTTGCAGACGAGGTTGATGCGGCGCGGGATGCCGGACGTGAAGGCGTAGACGGCGTCGAAGGCCTCCACCTCCACCTTCGGGTCGCCGTTCCAGCCCACATGCTTCAGACGGTGCTCGATGTAGCGCTGCGTCTCGTCACGATCGAGCGGCCCGAGGTGATACGAGGCGATCACGCGTTGCCGGAGCTGCTGCATGCTCTGGTGCTGCATGATGCGCCGCAGTTCCGGCTGCCCCACGAGGAAGCTCTGCAGAAGCGCCCGCTCCCCGACCTGGAAGTTGGAGAGCATGCGCAATTCTTCGATCGCCCGCGCCGTCAGGTTCTGCGCCTCGTCGACGATCAGGAGCGCGCGCTTGCCCTTGAGGGCGACGCTCTTCAGGAAGACCTCCAGCTCAGCCAGCAGCGATCCCTTGTCCGTTCCCTTGGTGGCGAGACCGAATGCCGCGCACACCGAACGCACCAGATCGTCGGCGTCGAGCATCGTGCTGACGAGATGCGCCGCGACGACCTTGCTCTGATCGAGATGGGCGAGCAGGTTGCGCACGATGGTGGTCTTGCCCGCCCCCACTTCCCCGGTGATCACGATGAACCCCTCGCCCTGGTAGAGGCCGTACTCGAGGTATGCGTACGCGCGCTTGTGGACGCGGCTCTCGTAGTAGAAGTCTGGATCGGGACTGAGCTGGAACGGTTTGCCGGAAAGGCGGTAGAAGGACTCGTACATGGGGCCCCCTAGCGGAAGGTGTGGGAGAGCGTGATGAGCATGGCCCGTTCCCGGATGTCGTTGAGCGCCGAGGAATTCAGATCCATGTAGCGAAGGGTCACACCCGCAGTGGTGTTCGGGGACAGCGTGTGCGACAGCGTGGTTCGGAAACTCTGCTGCGTGGCCACATCGTTCTCGCTGCCGGCCCCACCTGTCAGGGATCCCTGTGTTCTCGCCACGTCGAGTCCGATCAGGCCGTTGAACTGCGCATTGAACTGATGCGTTGCCGACACACTGAATCCGATCTGCTCGATCCGCGCAGCCGTGGCGAACACATCGGCGAACCCACCTGAAAGATTGTCGGAGATCGGGGTCGTCACCCTTCGGAACACGGAAAGGAGCAGTGTGTTCCGGATACCCGTGAAGGCGACGCTCGGCTCGATGCCCTCTATGCGATTCACCCGAGTGGAGACGAAAGCGCCCACGGTGGTCAGTGCATCGGGCAGCCCGCCTGCCTGCATCAACCGCTCGACTTCACGCGCCCGGTCCGTGCTGTCGGGAATGCGGGAGATCAGCGAGCTGTCGAGAACATCCCGCGTGGCGACGGTGGTGGTCCCCGTCGCACGGTTCTGCAGTTCCTGCTCCGATCGATAGGCCCGAAATCGGAAGCTGGCAAGCCGTGTGCGGTGTTGGGCATTCACCGTGAAAGAACCACCGAAGTACCGCTTTTCGTAACCCGTGTCGAAAGTCGTGCGGTCGGAGGGCGTCCAGGTCAGATTTGCCCCGACCACAATGCCGGAGAAGGTGCGCAAACCATACAGATTGTCCTCATAGCCGATATTGGCGGCCACCTTGACCTCGGGGTCCGTTACAACGGACGCGCGGAGACGACCGATCTTGGAGGTCGTGGACGCAAAGTTGCCGATCTCCACGTTCGTGTAGAAGTACTCGCCGCTGAACACGACGAACTTGCCAGGAGCGTCCGAAGCCGAGGCCGTGAAGCGGTTCATCAAGGTGTCGCCGATACCGCCGACGCTGTAGGTCTGTTGGCTGACCTCGTGGCGAAACTGATAGCTGCCACCTCCGGGGATGCGCCCCTGGATGTAGGGGCTCACCGCAACAGTTCTCGTCTCGACGCGGTTGATGGTGTTCGTCGGTCCATTGACCGGCTGCACCCCGAGGGGCGACAGGACCGCCTGCGACATGAGCGCCCGACCATCGACGAACATGAAATTCTCGACGAGCTCCAAGTTGGCGTTGGAAATGAGAGAGTTCAGGACAGCATCGCCAACAGTCCCGTTCACGTAGCCGAGAATCGTCGGAGCGTAGTTGGCCGTCAGCTTGAGCCTTGGGCCATTGCGGTTCACACCGATGGAAGGGGTGGTCCGGAGCACGATGTCGCCACGCTCATCGCCGCGCCGCGCCATGAATGCATTGTCGGTAATGGTGGCTCCCACTGCGAGCGATGCGGTGGGGTTCCAATCGACCGGACTCCAACTGACCGCGTGCGCGGCGCCGCAGGCGAACAGGCCCATCGAGCAGACCGACGCCGCGATCCGCCGACGGACCAGCCTTTCATTGGCCGCCCTCGCTTGTCGCGCGCTCCTGTCGATTCGCCACTCGGACATGCGTCGGTCACTCCGGCTGCGCGTAGTAGTACGAGTAGTAATAGCCCTCCTCCCGATAGGAGGACTTGTTCAGCACCGCCATCACGACCGGGCAGGACTCGATTGTGGACAGTGCTTCCTGCACAGTGCTCTGGGACGTCTGGTCGGCTTCGACGACGTAGACGATCTGCCCCATGTGCTGCGCCAGCACCCGCGGTTCCGGAGCAGCCAGCAGAGGCGGCGAATCGAAAATCAGGATCCGGTCTGGATAGCGCTCGTACAGCTGTTCCACGAGATGTTCCATGACCGTGCTGGCCAGAAGTTCGGTGGCATGCTCGTTTCGCGTTCCGGCAGGGATGAACGACAACCTGCCGAGGTTGGTGCGGATCAGGACGTCGGACACATCCAGCTTGGGATCCGCCAGCAAGTCCATCAGGCCGCGCGCGGGCGGGATTCCCAACATCTCCGCCAAGGCAGGACGGGTGGGGTCACCCTCGAGCAACAACACCGTGCTGTCGCGCTCCATCGCGATGGACAGGGCGAGGTTGAGAGAGACAAAGCTCTTTCCCTCGCCGGGAAGTGCGCTCGTCACCATGATGCGGCGCGCGAACTTGACCGGCGTCGCACCCTTGCCGAGACAGTTGTTGATGAGGGGCCGCTTGATCACGCGCAACTCGTTGGCCAGGCGGGACTGCGCGCTGTTTGGCGTGAGCAGGCCACGCTCGAGGATGCGGTTGAAATCGATCTCGACTTCCCGGGACCGTTGCCGACCCTGGGGCCTGACCATGCTGCCCTCGCCACGCTGGGCGCGCATGGGCTCCGGAGAGGGCTCGCCGACCTGGGCGGTCGGCTCCATCGCGGCAAGCGCACCTGGAACGGCGGCCGGCAAGTCAGGCGCTTGCTCCAGGGCAGAGGTGGCCGCCGTCTGACTGGCCTCTCGGGTCGCCCTCTGGGACTCCTGACGCGCTTCGTTCGTAGGAGGCACATGGACGCGCGGGGCCACCGCGGGATCCTCGTTGAGCGCGCGAAGTTTCTGCGCGGCGCGCTCGATGATGCTGTTCTCTTCCTCAGGTCGGCGGGTCGCCGCGTCCGCCCCGGGAAACTCGAGGTTCCCGGACAGCTGGCTCCCTGCCTCACGCAACTGCTCGAGTCTACGGGCAGCCTGTTCGATCAAGCTCATTCATGCACCTTTCACGCGACGCGTGCGACGAACAGCAGGAAAACCAGGGCGGAGCCGAATGCCGCCAGCAGGGTGGCGAGGCCACTGAAGAACACGATGTTGATCACCTGGCGATTGCGCTTCGACTTACCGCTGTCCTGCAGCGAGACCGCACCAAGTACCGGTCGAGACAGGGTCCTGCGCAGGCTCTTCATGGAGTGGAACACTGGGAAGAGCTGGCTATAAGCGAGCGCGGCGAAGAGACCAGCGCCGAGCGACACGGCAACGATGAAGCCGAGCAGCAGCAGGCGGTTCGGCGCCACAGGCTTGTTGGAGACACGGGGCGGATCGATGATCCGGAAGTCCGCCACGGAGGATGACTGCTCCAACTGGCTGGTCATCATGGCCGCTTCACGACGGGCCACGAGGTTGTCGTAGTTGGACTTCTGAGCCTGATAGTCGCGATTCAGCTGGACGAACTCTTCCTCGACCTCAGGCTTCGTACGTGCCATGGCCTTGAACTGCGCTAGCTTCGACTCGAGTTCGTCGGCCTTGCCGCGGAGGGCAGCAACGTTGGCCTCGCCATCGGCCAGCGCGAGCTTGAGCTGCTGATAGACGGGGTTGCGATCGATATTGGATGCGCGCGCCCGGCCGGACTTCGTATTCAACAGTTTCCGGCGCTTCTCGATGATCTCCCTGCGCTGTTGCTCGAGGTCGGCCAGGACCCGCTTCGACCCGGCGACATCGGGATGCTCTTCCGTGTACTGGCGAAGCATTTCGTCGAGATGCTTCTGCAAGGCATCGATCCGGGCATCGAACTCGGGCACGGAGTCGGTCCGGCTTGTATCGTCCCCTTCCTCCGGAATGAACACCGGCTCCTCACCGGCAAGTTCCCGCTTCAGAGTGTCGCGGGATTGCATCGCGGCACGAAGCTCGATGCGGACGTTGCTCAAGGTCTGCTCGATCGTGTTGATCGACTGCAGGGCGCTTTCACCGCCGACGGACCCGAGGTTGCGAAGCTTGAACTCCTTGAGACGGCGCTCGGATTCCTGGAGGCGTCGTTCGTAATCCTGGATCTGCTGATCGATGAACTGCTGCGCTTTCTGGGTATCCCGACGGTTTCCACCGAGCCCCGACTCGACGAAGATCGTCAGCAGGGAGTCCACCACGCGTTTCGCTCGACCGGTGTTCTGGTCGCGATAGCTGATCGTGTAGAGGTTGTCTCCTGGCGAGCCTCCCACCTGGATGTTCTTGCCGAGGCGCTCGACAAGAAGCTCCCGTTGCTCGGGCGTCTTGGTGTCGAGATCCAGATCGGCCATCCGGATCAGCTTGTCGATGTTCGGGCGCGACAGCAGCGTGCGGCTCAGCATGCCCACCTGTTGCTCGACGTTCGGCTGCACGGCCAGGCCGCTCATGAGCGGCTTGAGGACCGACTGGGTGTCGACGAACACTCGCGCCGAGGCTTCGTACTTGTCAGGCGCCATGGCAAGCGCCACGAGGCCGGCGATCGCGACCACCCATGCAGCGGCGAGCCCGACCAAGCGCCGGCGCCACATGCCCCGGACGTACTCCAGGAGTTCCACGAATACGACGTTCACGACCGGATCATCTCCATGGCGACGGGGTGCGGACCTGAGCCGGCGCTCAGAACCAGCTCTGCGGAATGACCAGGACGTCGCCTGGCTTCACATCGACGTTGGCACCTATGTCACCACGTCGAAGGAGATCCTCGAGCCGGACCGTGTAGAGCTTGCCGCCCTCGGCTGCCCGGACGAGCGTCGCAGAGTTGCCGTCGGCGAAGTCGGTGATGCCGCCGACGGCGATCATCACGTCGAGCATGGTCATGTCCTGGCGATAGGGGAGGGCCTGCGGCCGGGCGGCTTCGCCGACCACACGGATCTGCTCGCTGAACGGCCCGACGAAGGCGGTGACGATCACGGTCACGACCGGGTCACGAATGTACTTCCCGAGCGCCTTCTCCATATCGCGCGCCAGGGCATAAGGCGTCTTGCCGATCGCAACGAGGTCCTCCACCAGCGGCACGGTGATCCTGCCGTCGGGGCGGACTGGGACGGTGGTCGTGAGGTCGGCATTGCGCCAGACGATCACGTTGACCGCGTCACCGGGACCGATGATGTACTGGTAGTCCGAAGTCGCCGCCACGCGCGGGGCTGGGGGATGCTTTGGGCGGCTCACACAGCCCGCCATCAGTGCCACAGCGGCAACGAGCAGGACCAACTGCCCCACGCGACCAAGAAAACCATGCCTTCCGGCAAATGAAACCATCGTCAGCCTCCACGACATGCTGTCGCCACGCGTCAGGATCAGCCCGGCAGAGAGCGCTTCGTCAGGTCTGTGCCTGTGGCGCGCCGAGCTTCGGGCCAAATTGGGACCTACGTTCTTCCGAGGGCCGGGGCCCGAACATTCCGGTTCTCGGCCCCCAGGACCGGTGGACTGCCGGGAGAGAACGAGGGGCACAAAAGCAACCCATATGCCACTGATCGGATCCGGGTTCATCCGCGGGCCGCGTTGGTCGTCAGGACGGCTCCTGCAGGCTGGTCATCAGCGGTGTCCGGCCGGACGGGACTGCGCCGCGTCAGCCAGCGACTCCCCGCGTCGGCGACCGGCTGGCGCCGGAGGTGCCCGACCGCCCGAGCAGACGCGCCACCAGAAGCGATGCGATGACTGCAGCAAAGATCGCCGGCTCGGTGACGTCTTTCTTCACCAGCCACCAGAAGTGGATCACGCCGAGGATCGCGATGCCGTAGACGAGTCGGTGAAGCCGCTGCCATCGCCGGGCGCCGAGGCGCCGAACCATCGCATTGGTCGATGTGACGGCAAGCGGCACGAGGAGCACGAAAGCGGCGAAACCCACGGTCACGAATGGTCGCTTGGCAATGTCGACAAGCATGCCCGGCCAGTCGAAGAACTGGTCCAGCCACACATAGGTCGTGAAGTGCTGACAGGCGTGGAAGAAGGCGAAGAGGCCGAGCATGCGCCGCAGCCGCAGCAACCAAGGCATCGAGAGCCAGCGACGCGCGGGGGTCACGGCCAGGGTGATCGCGAGGAACGCCAGCGTCCACCAGCCCGTGGCGCGGGTGATGTACTCGATGGGATTCGCCCCGAGGCTGTCGGTGGTGAAGCCCCAGACGAGCCGCGCCGTCGGCAGCAGGCAGGCCGCGAACACCATGGCCTTGATGAAGTCCACCTGGCGCGGCGTGGGATGAAACGCCATGGCGTGCTTCGCGGCTGGTTCGCTGCTCAGAAGAACTTCCGGAGATCCATGCCGGCGTATAGCCCGGCCACCTGTTCGCCATAGCCATTGAAGGGCAGGGTCGCCCGCTTGCCGAACTCACCGATCCGACGCTCCCTCGCCTGGCTCCAGCGGGGATGGTCGACCGCCGGGTTCACGTTCGAGTAGAAGCCGTACTCCCGCGGGATGGCCTTGTTCCAGGCGGTGCGCGGCTCCTGCTCCGTGAAACGGATGCGGACGATCGACTTGGCGCTCTTGAACCCGTACTTCCACGGCACGACCACGCGCACCGGCGCGCCGTTCTGATTGGGCAGGAGATCGCCGTAGAGCCCCAGCGTGAGCAGGGTGAGGGGATGCATGGCCTCATCGATCCGCAGTCCCTCGACGTAAGGCCAGTCGAGTACGGCCGTCCGGATGCCAGGCATCTGCGCGGGGTCCGCGAGCGTCGTGAACTCCACGTACTTCGCGCGGGCGTTGGGCTCTGCGCGCTTCAGCAGCTCGGCGAGGGGATAGCCGTTCCAGGGAATCACCATGGACCATCCCTCCACGCAGCGCATGCGGTAGATCCGTTCCTCCACCGCCGCGAGCTTCAGCAGCTCGTCGAGATCCCAGCGCTTCGGCTTGGCACATTCACCCTCGACGGAGAGCGTCCACGGCCGGGGCTTCAGCGTGTGGGCGCGCTCCGCAGGATCGTCCTTCCCGGTGCCGAACTCGTAGAAGTTGTTGTACGTGGTGACGTCCTTGAAGGGCGTGGCGGGCTCGTTGACGCTGAAGGGGCTCTTGCGCGCGCCATCGAACGCCTTCGCGTGGGCATCTCCGGGGCGCAACGCGGCAGCGCCGACACCAGCCAGGGCCAGTGCGAACCCGGCATCGCGCAGGAAGGCCCTTCGTCCCTCGAACATGGACCGCGGCGTGATCTCGGACGAAAGCACGATGGGACTGTGGTGGCTGGACATGGTGAACTCCGTGGTTGTGTCGGCTGCGCACTTCGACCAACCCGGCGTGCGATCGATCGTGACGGTGATTCTACGAGGCGACGCTTTGCGTGGATGCGGTCACGCGGTGGACGAAGGCCTCCACCGCCGGCAGCACGGGCACCGCATCTCGGAACGGTCGAGACAACGCGAGCAGCGGCTTGACGTGCCCCACGCCGCGATACGCCTCGGTCGTGACATCGTTGCCTGCATCGCGCAGCCGGGCAGCGAGTCGCTCCGAATTCCGGGGAAGAACCGTCGAATCGTCATCGCCCCAGAGCAGCAGCGAGGGGGGTGCCCCGGCACTGGCATGCGTGACCGGCTGGGTGTCGGGCCATCCTGCAGGCGGCCCGAAGATGTCGCGGAGAATGGCACTGCGAGGCGGCAGGAAGTCGTACGGGCCACACAGGCCGACCCAGCCGCGCACGGCGGCGCGATCGCCGCCGGCCGCAGTCAGCCATCGGGGGTCGAGGGCCAGCATGGCTGCGTTGTAGGCACCTGCCGAGTGGCCGGCGAGCACCATCCGACCAGCGTCGATACCGAGCGCGTCGGCGTTCCGCTGGAGCCAGGCGACCGCGGCCGCGCAATCCTCGAGAAAGCCCGGATAGCGCACCGCGGGGTGTACGCGATAGTCCGGGATCGCCACCGCGCAGCCGACCCCGGCCAGCGCTTCCCCGACGAATCGATAGCTCGCGCGATCGCCGCCCGTCCAGGAACCTCCGTAGAAGAACACGACGAGCGGTGCCCGGCGGATACCATCGACGGGCGCGTAGAGGTCGAGCTGCTGGCGCGGCGCAGCGCCGTACGCCACATCCACCCGCCGGCGGGCGTCATCCCCAGCGGCCCAGTTGAGCGGCGCCAGAGGCGAGCACCCCGCAGCAGCGACCGCTGCCGCGAGACTCAGCAGACTTCGACGGGCTGGCACCACGCAGGCGTTCCGTTCATGGGTTGGGCATTCAGATGAGGAACAGCGTCGCCAGACCGAGGAAGATGAAGAATCCGCCGCTGTCCGTGAGCGCCGTGATGAGGACCGACGATCCGACGGCGGGATCCCGCCCCATCCGATGCAGCAGGATGGGGATGAAGACCCCGAAGAGCGCCGCCACCATGAGGTTCAGCGTCATCGCCGCCATCATCACGATGCCCAGTGGCAGGCTGTGATAGAGCAGGGTCGCGAAGAATCCGAAGATCGTCCCCCAGACGACACCGTTCAACAGACTGATCGCGAGTTCCTTCGCGAGGAGTTTCCGCGCGTTCGCGCTGTGGATCTGGCCCAGCGCCATCGCGCGCACCAGCATCGTGATCGTCTGGTTGCCCGAGTTGCCGCCGATGCCCGCGACGATCGGCATGAGTGCGGCCAGCGCGACCAGCTTCTCGATGCTGCCCTCGAAGATGCCGATCACGCGCGAGGCGATGAATGCGGTCACGAGATTGACGGCGAGCCAGGTCCAGCGGTTCTTGGCCGAGATCCAGACGGACGAGAAGATGTCCTCGCCCTCTCGCAGACCGGCCAGGGCCAGCATGTCGCTGTCGCTCTCCTCGCGGATGTAGTCCATCACCGCCGCCACCGTGACGCGACCGACGAGTTCGCCGCGATCGTCGACGACCGGTGCCGACACCAGCTCATAGCGCTCGAAGGCCTGTGCGGCCTCGTCGGCCATCTGCCCCGGCCGGAAGCGCACGGTGTCGGGCAGCATGACCTCGGCCACGAGCTTGTCGGGGTCGTTGACGAGGACGCGGCCCACCGGCAGCACGCCCTTCAGGAAGTCGCCGCGATCCACCACGAACAGCTGGTCGGTGTGGTCGGGCAGTTCGTCGAGGCGACGCAGGTACCGCAGCACCACCTCGAGCGTGACGTCCTCGCGGATGGTGACCATCTCGAAGTCCATCAGCGCCCCGACGGATTCCTCGGGGTACGACATGGCGGCGCGCAGCTGCTCGCGCTCCTCCATCGAGAGCGACTGGAAGACGTCCTCGATGACCTCCTCGGGGAGGTCGGGCGCGAGGTCGGCGATCTCGTCGGTGTCGAGCTGCTCGGTGGCGGCGACCAGCTCCTCGGGCTCCATGTCCGCGATGAGGGTCGCGCGGACAGCGTCGGAGACCTCGAGCAGGATCTCGCCGTCGCGATCGGCCTTGACGAGGTGCCAGACCGCCAGCCGGTCTCCGAGAGGCAGCGCCTCGAGGATGAACGCCACGTCCGCCGGGTGCAGCGCCTCGAGCTTCCTCTGCAGCTCGGTGACGTTCTGCTTGTGCACGAGGGATTCGACCAGCTCGTGCCGCCGCATCGCCTGATGGTGGACGAGATGCTCCACCACGCGGTGCTTGGCGAGCAGCGCGATCACCTGCTGCAGGCTCTCCTGCACGCTCTCGTGCTGCTTGATCTCGTCGATCTCGGACATGGCCGGCGATGGACTCCGGTAACACCCGTTGAAGGAAGGTGCCGCAACGTCATGCAGCACCGCGAAAGCGAAACGGCGAGGGCAAACGCCCCCGCCGTTCCGGAAGTGCGTGTGGCGATGTCCGCGTCAGGGCTTGGGCGGGATGCGCGTGGCCTCCCATGCGACCATCTGCCAACCTTCCGGGTTCTTCACCCATACGTTCGTGAATCGCAACTGCACCTCGACATCCTTCCCGTCGATGCTGACGCCGAAATCACCACGCCCGGTCATGACAGCCGTGCAACCGTAGGGCGAGATGCGCACATCGCTGCGCCGGGTTTGCTTGTACACCACCTTGCCCGAACGGAGCGAGTCGATGTACGTCTCCTTCGAATCCACGAGCGCCGACGAGTGCGTGTAGATGAGATCGTCACCCAGATACTTCGCGAGCTTCGGGATGTCGCCGCTCTCCATGGCGCTGTAGCGCTCGGCATCCGCCGCCGTCACGTCGGCAACGACCTGTCGTGGCTCGCAGGCGCCCGCGAGACCCGGGAGCGTCGCTGCCAGCACCAGTGCCACTCTCCAACCCGCCTTCCGGACGTTGCGCACGATCGTCATCTTTCTCTCCCGCTGTTGCACTACGTGGTGGGGCAACGCTCCGGGACTCAGGTGCGATCAGCGCCAGCAGCCGCCGGCACCAGCACGGCAAACGGCTCCTTCGCGCAACGCAGTCCCGCCTTGGCGTCGCTGGTCACCTCGAACAGGTGGAGGCGGCCGCCCTTCCAGTCGAATCCGAAGCGCTTGCGCGGTGCCGACTCGGACTCGGCCACGCTCTCGATCAGTTCGCACTGCCCTGCGACAGGCGCGAGTGCGATCTCGTACGCGAAGGTGCCCTCCGGCGTGGTCGCCTCGCCCTTCTGTGTGAAGGTGTAGGACTGTCCCTTGGCATCGACATAGCTGCCCGCGATGGCGATGCCATTCACGAAATGGCCGAGACCTTCGTCGAGACGCACAAGGTTGCGCCAGCGCTTCTTCGAAAAACTCGGATCCGAGAAATCCATCGAGTCGAAGCGACCTTCGCTGCCCTTCCCGCGGGCTGGCAGATAGGTGACGTCGGTGGAGTTCACCGGACCGCTCGCGTCGGGCGCTGCGACGAGACGGAACTCGCCGGTCTTGCCGCCGGGCTCGATGTCGACGATGTCGAGGAGGATCGCCCGGCCGAAATCGGTACGCAGCACCGTGAACTTGTTGCGGTCCTTGCGGATGTTGACGGCGAGGGGCTTCGCTTTGCGGGCCGCCGCCAGGGGCAGCCTGACCGCGCGCAGGGCCTCGACGTAGTCACGGGCAATCCAGATGCCTTCGAGATCCTTCACGAACACGCGGTCCTTGCGGATCGGCTTCGGACCGGCCTTGGGTCCCTTGGCTCCTTCGGCGGACGGCCCGACGGGCGCGTCGTTGGCCTGGGCAGGGACGAGCCCCACCGACAGGGCGAGGCAGGCAACGATGGAGGCGAGACGGGAGATCAGGGCGCTGCTTGGCATGGTGGCTCAGGGGAACGACGGGTCTTGGGGAACGCGGCGAAGTAGGGACCGACGACATCGGAACCGGCGACATCGGCACCGACGACATCGGAACCGTGCAGGGCATCGCTGCGCATGAAGCCTGTGAATGATACCCGCGATCCCCCGGCGCACGACACCTCCAGCGGGGATCGGGCCGCCAGGAAACGGTCGGGCGGCGGTCAGGAAGCCGTCTGCGGTGGCCGCTTTCCGGTGAAGCCGGTGGCCTGCTCGAACGCATGGCCCAGCTGCAGGACGGCGAAGTCGTCGAGATACGGGCCGACGATCTGCAGTCCCACCGGCAGACCGTCGGGCGTGAACCCGGCAGGCACGGAGAGCGCCGGCAGCGAGGTGGCCGAGATCCGCGAACACGAACGCATCCACTCGAGGTACGACCCCATGGCGTGCCCGTCGACTTCCATGGGGTACTCCTTGTTCACGTCGAACGGCTGGACCTGCACGACGGGGCAGACGAGGAAATCGAACCGCGTGAAGAACTCGCGGAGGCGATGGAACAACTCCGTCCGCAGCCGCTCCGCCCGTCCGACGTCGGCGCCGGTGAGCTTCGCCCCGGCCTCGACGTTCCAGATGACCGTCTGCTTCACCTGATCCCGCTTGCTGCGCACGAGTTCGCCGTGGGCCATCTCGAAATGCCAGGCGCGCAGGACTTCGAAGATCTCGTCGACCGCGGCGAGATCAGGCGTTGCCTCCTCCACGACGCAGCCGATGTCCGTGAGCGCCGGCACCGCACTCGAGAGCACGTCGCGGACCGGGCGCTCCACGGGCAGGCCGCCGAGATCGGGACTCCAGGCGACGCGCGCCCCCCGGAAGTCACGGCCGAGCGGCGCGGCGAACATCGCCCCCGGCTGGTGTACCGAGATCGGCGAACGCGGATCCGGGCCCGCCATCGCGGAGAGCATCAGCGCCGCATCCTCCACGGTCCGCGCCATCGGGCCGGCGATCCCCAGCGGAAACCACGCATTCAGCGATGGCCACATCGGGACGCGGCCGGGAGTGCTGCGGAATCCGACCACGTTGCAGAAGCTCGCGGGGTTCCTAAGCGAACCACCGAGGTCGGTGCCGTCGGCGATGGGCACCATGCCGCAGGCCAGCGCCGCTGCGGCACCGCCGCTGGAGCCGCCGGTCGTGCGGGTGATATCCCACGGATTGCGCGTCGCGCCGAAGACCGGATTGAAGGTCTGCGAGCCGGCACCGAACTCCGGCGTGTTGGTCTTCCCGACGGTGACGGCGCCTGCGGCCTTCAGTCGCTCGACGATGAGGGCGTCCCGGTCGGGCAGGAAGTCCTTGAAGATCGGGGAGCCGAAGGTCGTCCGGACGCCCTTGGTGATCGTGAGGTCCTTGTGCGCCACGGGCAGGCCGGCGAGCGGACCGGGATCCTCCCCTCGGGCGAGTTGCGCATCGACGCGTTGCGCATCCACGAGGGCGGCCTCGAATGTGGTCGTGACGATCGCATTGATCTGCGGATTGGTGCGCCCGATCTGCTCGACGTGGGCACGGAGAATCTCGGTGGCAGAGACGTCGCGCCGGCGGATGCGGCGCGCGAGTTCGGTTGCCGTCAGGAAGCAGAGTTGGGTCATGTCAGGTCCGGAAGATGAAGTACACGGCGCCCATGATGCAGAGCGCGGCCCATAGGTAATCCCATTTCAGCGGTTCGTGCATGTAGATCAGCGCGAACGGCACGAACACGGACAGCGAGATCACCTCCTGGATGATCTTCAGCTGCGCCAGCGAGAGGGTCTGGTACCCGGCACGGTTCGCGGGGACCTGCAGAAGATACTCGAAGAGAGCAATGCCCCAGGAGAACAGCGCAGCGATGATCCAGGGCTTGTGCGCGAGGTCCTTGAGATGGGCGTACCAGGCGAAGGTCATGAAGACATTCGATGCACACAACAGCAGCACGGCCTGGAGCGCCGGCGGGATGGAGGTGAGCGTCATGGTCGTATCGCCGCAGGATGCACACCCCGGGCGAGCCAGGCCGCAAGCAGCGGCACGATCGCGAGAAGGGCGAGTTCGACGAGGATCACGCGGCGGGTCCGACGGATGTCACCCGTGGTGAGAATGCGCTCCTGCCCCTTCGCGACCGCCCGGTTCCATCGCTGGAACTGCAGGGACGGATACACCGCGACAGCGCCGAGCGCGACGAAGATGCCGAACTTGGTCCAGAAGACGGGCTGCGTGAGCGTGGCCCATACATGCCGTTCGTAGCCCACGAGCAACAGCAGGCCGCTCGACAACACCAGCACGGCGGCCGCGATGTACGCCGCATCGATCCGGGCGAGCAGCCGCACGTGGCCGGGCTGCAGATGCTCATTGCAGAGTGCGCACTCGGCGGCGAGCAGGCCGGCGAACGCCATGATCGAGATGAAATGCAGGTAGGCGGCGAAGATTTCCACGCCGCGATGATACCGGCGCGGTGCCGCCTACCTCACGGGAACGTCGCCAGCCTCAGGAACCGGCGCCGAGCAGCGCCCGCGGCGTGCGGTACGGCCCAGGCGCCATGATGGCGTCCCGAGCCCGTGCGAGCGGGGCATCGTTCCGGAACGCGACCTTGCCGCCCAGCCCCTCGAGGCCGAGACGCCCGTAGAGGCTGGTCAGGTCGGGGAAACCCGGCGTGTCGATCTGCGCATCGAGGATGGGCACGAACACGGGCATTCCTGCGATCGCATCGAAGCGCTGGAAGATCTCGCGGGCCGTCCATTCGCGGTCGGGGTCGAGGCAGCAGCGGCCGAACGCGTCGAGGACGGTGTCGAGGGACTGTCGGCCGTCGGTCAGGGCGCGCAGTTCGACGTCCCCCGCGAGGACGATGGCCGCGCCCTGCCAGTAGACGCGCATGTAGGCGTTGTCCCGATACATCCGCTGCGTGGCCTGGGCCAGCGTCAGCCCCTTGGTATCCAGCTTGCGGCCGCGACGGAACCCGGCATGGATGTTCTGCCAGGCCTCCTCGGCAGTCAGCACGCCGCTTCGGGCCCGGGTGACGTTCTGGTAGTAGGACGCGATTCCCTCCGACAGCCAGGCGTCGTTCGGATCGGTCGGTGGCAGGAGCAGATGCGACAGTTCGTGCGGCGCCGTCCAGTCTTCGACGTACTCGCGCAAGGGACGCCGCTGATTCACCGAGAAGTGCGCGGAGCCCTGCCCGCCACGAAGCACGTAGGCCCAGGGCGTCGGTTCCGGGGCCGGCGCGCCAGGGAGCACCAGCACCTGCGGCTCGGGCACGGGAAAGCGGCCGTAGATCGCCGCAACGGATCTCGCCGCATCCTCGATCCAGCGACGCATGGCCTCGACGTCGGGGGCCGGCTTGCCGTTCAGCACGGCGAGCCGCAGACGCGCTCCGGGCACGTCGATCGGGATCTCCCGGAAGCGTCCGAAAGCCGCGTCGGAAGTCCGGTTGTAGGCCCCGCGCCCCACCCGGTACGTCGGGACGCCAGCGTCGGCGACGGGATGCCACGGTACCGAGACAGCGAACCCCTCGGGCAGGCGGAAGCTCACCTCGATGTCCTCGTCCGCGGCGAGCGTCGGTGGCCGCCAGAACCAGAGCCCCACCTCGGTGACGAGATCACGACCGGTCCACCGGTTCGCATAGCCGGAATGGTCGCGGGTCTTGCGGGCGTGAAGGAGGCTCACCGAGTAGGCGATACAGCCATTCTCGGACACCCCCCGCAGCGACATCTCCATGCCGTTCGGGGCCAGTGCCCGAGGTTGGGGAGACACGGTCTTGCCTTCGACGAACGCCGACGTCGCCTCCTGGGACTCGACTGCGAGGATCGACGGCGCCCGGCCCGAGAAGCACGCATCGACGCGGAGGGCCGCCAGATCCGCATCGACGTCGACCGTGTAGCGGTGCACCCGCTCGGCCGCGGCGACACCCGGCAGGAGCGTGCTCCCTGCGAGAAGAACGACAGCGATTCTGCTCACGATTCCACTCCAGGCGGGGACGGCATGCGCCCCGTGGCGACATCTCCCGACCCGCTCATCGGCGGAATAGATACCGGGCATCGTCGAAGGTTCCGACCCAGGCCGGCCGGTACACGACCAGCAGCGTGACGATCATGCCGGTGAGCGTGGCCTCGGCGAATCCGAGGAGCAGGCAATACGGCAGGAACTGCTCGGCCATCATTGCCTCGCCGGGCGTGCCGAAGATCGCATGCAGCCCGACCGTCGCGCCGCCGCTGCCGACCATGGCAAGGCCTGCACCGAAGAACGCGGCCACGAAGAGGTAGACGAACAGGTTCGGTGGCAGCAATCGCTGGGACAGTCGCAGTGTTGCGTGACTCAATGCCACGGGCAGCACGGCGAGCAGGAGGACATCCATGGAAAGCGCCGCGGGCTCGATCTGCCCCATCAGAAGCCGCCCGACCATCACGAGCGCGAGACACCCGATGGCGAGGCCAGGGCCGAACATCAGCGTCACCGCAGTGGCCCCGAGGAAGTGGAAATCGAGGCCACCGATCACCGGGGACCGAATGCTCCACAGGACGAGCAGGGATACGCTCGTACCCAGCCAGAGATGGCTGAAGGCGCTGTCGCCGAGCTTGCGCCAGGGCGCCCGAAGAACGAAGGCGAGGGCCATCGCGATCAGGACGACGTGGGCCAGCAGATACCAGACCGGCGGCAGCAGGGCGGCAGAGATGTTCACGGAACGGGCAGGCCTCCTCCGGATCGAGTGTCCTCCGGCCGGGGGCCGCCCGCAAGCATGCCGCCCGGTCGGAGGTCAGGCCGGGTCGTACGCCAGTACCGGCGCCAGCCACCGCTCGACATCGCGCAGGTCCATGCCCTTGCGCCGAGCGTAGTCGGCCACCTGGTCGCGATCGATGCGGCCGGTTGCAAAGTAGTGCGCCTCGGGATGCGAGAAGTAGAAGCCGCTCACCGCCGCCGTGGGCAGCATCGCGAAGCTCTCCGTGAGTGTGATGCCGGCATTGCCGGGCGCATCGAGCAACTCGAACAGCGGACCCTTCTCCGTGTGATCCGGACAGGCCGGATAGCCGGGCGCCGGGCGGATGCCGCGATACTTCTCGTCGATGAGCGCCTCGACGTCCAGGCTCTCGTCGGCGGCGTAGCCCCAGAACTCGCGGCGCGCGCGGCGGTGCATCAGCTCCGCGAACGCCTCCGCCAGCCGGTCTGCGAGGGCCTTCAGGAGAATCGCGTTGTAGTCGTCGTTCTTCGCCTCGTACTCGGCGACGCGCGCGTCGATGCCGATGCCGGCCGTCACCGCGAACGCACCGATGTAGTCGCGTACGCCCGTCTCCTTGGGCGCGACGAGGTCGGCGAGACACTGGTTCGCGCGATCCTCGGGCTTCACCATCTGCTGGCGCAGGCAGTGGAAGGTCATGGCGACGCGATCGCGCGATTCGTCGGCGTAGATCTCGACGTCGTCACCTTCGACGCGCGCGGCGGGGAACAACCCCACGACCGCGTTGGCGCCGAGCCACTTCTCGTCGATGATCCGCGCGAGCATCGCCTTCGCATCGGCGAACAGGTTGCGCGCTGCCTCGCCGACCACTTCGTCGTCGAGGATGCGCGGATACCGGCCGGCGAGTTCCCAGGTCTGGAAGAACGGCGTCCAGTCGATCAGCTCGGCGATCTCGGCCAGTGGATAGTCGCGGAACACCTGCACGCCAAGGCGCTTCGGCACGGGCGGAACGTAGGTGGCCCAGTCGGTCTTCAGCCCGTGCTCGCGTGCCTTGACGATCGAGTGGTGCGGCCCCTGGCCCTTCTTGCCCTTGTGCTGCTCGCGCGTCTTCTCGGCCTCCGCCTTCACCTTCGCGACGAAGCCATCGCGCATCTCGTCGGACAGCAGGCTCGTGCACACACCGACGCTGCGCGAGGCATCCGGCACCCAGACCGTGGGTCCGCGATAGTTCGGTTCGATCTTGACGGCAGTGTGCACGCGGGAGGTCGTAGCACCCCCGATCAACAGCGGGATGGTGAAGCCCTGGCGCTCCATCTCGCGCGCCACGTTCGCCATCTCCTCGAGCGACGGCGTGATGAGCCCCGAGAGACCGATGATGTCGGCGTTCTCTTCCCGCGCCGTGCGCAGGATCTTCTCGGCGGGAACCATCACGCCGAGGTTCACCACGTCGAAGTTGTTGCACTGGAGCACGACGGTCACGATGTTCTTGCCGATGTCGTGCACGTCGCCCTTCACGGTGGCGATGACGATCTTGCCCTTGGCCTTCGCGACCTCGCCGGTGCGGAGCTTTTCGGCCTCGATGAACGGCACGAGGTGGCCGACAGCCTCCTTCATCACGCGGGCGGACTTCACCACCTGCGGGAGGAACATCTTGCCGGCGCCGAAGAGATCGCCCACGACGTTCATGCCGTCCATCAGCGGCCCTTCGATCACCTGGATCGGGCGCTCGAACTGCAGACGCGCTTCCTCGGTGTCTTCCACCACGTACTTGTCGATGCCCTTCACGAGCGCGTGGCGCAGCCGCTCCGCAACGGGTGCGTCCCGCCACGAGAGATCCTCGACGTTCACCTTGCCTTCCGCCTTGTAACTCTCGGCGAAGGTGACGAGCCGCTCGGTGGCGTCCGGGCGACGATTGAAGAGGACGTCTTCCACGAGCACGAGAAGGTCCTTCGGTATCTCCTCGTAGACGCCCAACTGCCCGGCGTTGACGATCCCCATGGTCATGCCGGCTTTCACGGCGTGATAGAGGAACGCCGTGTGGATGGCTTCGCGGATGGGATCGTTGCCGCGGAACGAGAACGAGATGTTCGAGACGCCACCGCTCACCTTCGCGTACGGCAATTCCGTGCGGATCCGGCGCGTGGCTTCGATGAAGTCGATGCCGTAGTTGGAGTGCTCCTCGATGCCCGTCGCGATCGCGAAGATGTTCGGGTCGAAGATGATGTCTTCGGGCGGGAATCCGACCTCCTGCGTGAGAAGCCGGTAGGCACGCGTGCAGATCTCAACACGCCGCGCGAGCGTATCCGCCTGCCCCTGCTCGTCGAAGGCCATCACGATGGCCGCGGCGCCGTAGCGACGCACGAGGCGCGCCTGTCGGAGGAACTCGGCCTCGCCTTCCTTCATGCTGATCGAGTTGACGATCGCCTTGCCCTGCACACATTTCAGACCGGCCTCGATGACCTCCCACTTGGAGGAATCGATCATCAGCGGCACGCGCGAGATGTCGGGCTCGGAGGCCACGAGATCGAGGAACGTGGTCATGGCGGCCTTCGAGTCCAGCATGGCCTCGTCCATGTTCACGTCGATGACCTGGGCGCCGTTGTCGACCTGCTGGCGCGCCACGACGAGCGCATCGGAATAGCGGCCGTCGAGGATCATCCGCGCGAAGGCCCGCGAGCCCGTCACGTTGGTGCGCTCCCCGACGTTCACGAACAGGGAATCGTCACCAACGACGAGCGGCTCCAGACCGGACAGGCGCAGCTTCGGCTCGATCACCGGCAGCGCGCGCGGGGGGCAATCCTTGACCGCATTCGCGATGGCGCGAATGTGCCCGGGCGTGGTGCCACAACAGCCGCCCGCGATGTTCAGGAAGCCGGCCTCCGCGAACTCCCGCAGGATGCCGGCGGTGTACTCGGGGCTCTCGTCGTACTCCCCGAACGCGTTCGGCAGGCCTGCGTTCGGATGGATGCTGACGTGCACATCCGCCATGCGCGACAGCTCGGCGATGTAGGCCCGGAGATCCTTGGCACCAAGCGCGCAATTGAGGCCGACGGCCGTGAGATTGCCGTGACGGATGGAATGCCAGAACGCCTCGGTGGTCTGGCCGGAGAGCGTACGTCCGGAGAGATCGGTGATGGTGCCGGACACCCAGACCGGCAGGCGCCCGCCGCGCTCGGCGAAGTAGGCATCGACCGCGAAGAGGGCAGCCTTGCAGTTCAGCGTGTCGAAGACCGTCTCGATCAGGAGGAGGTCGGCGCCACCGGCGACGAGACCGTCGACCGCTTCCGTGTACGCGTCGACCAGTTCGTCGAATCGGACATTGCGTGCCCCCGGATCCGCCACATCGGGCGAGATCGACGCGGTGCGGTTCGTGGGCCCGAGCACGCCCGCGACGAAGCGGGGACGGTCGGGTGTGCGGTCGGACCATTCGTCGGCGAGGTTCCGAGCAAGCCGCGCTGCGACCTCGTTCAGTTCCCGGACATGCGACTCCATCCCGTAGTCGGCCATCGCGATCCGGGTGGAGTTGAAAGTGTTGGTCTCGATGATGTCGGCACCGGCATCGAGATACTGCGCATGGATGCCGGCGATGACGCCCGGCTGCGTGAGCGTGAGCAGGTCGTTGTTGCCGGACTGTTCGCAGTGGTGATCCTCGAACCGCTCACCGTGGTAGTGATGCTTCTCGAGACTGTGGCCCTGGATCATGGTGCCCATGGCACCGTCGAGTACCAGGATGCGCCTGGCGAGCTGGTCGCGCAGAAGGCGGGATCGGTCGGACGACAAGAGAAGTAGGCCCCTGAAAATAAAAAAACCCGACCGCCAAGGGCGACCGGGTTTCCGAGTCGCGCTTTAGCGGTATTTGTAATGCGCCCGCAAGCTGCAACTCAAATCGGCGCGAAGGTCTTCAACTTAAATGCAGGGGCGTCGGGCTGTCAACCCGGAGGGGGGCGCCATGAGCACGTCATGGCCGCCGCTATCGAACTTCCGTTCTCCGATATCGGAGGGCCTCGGCCACGTGCGCGCCGGTGACGCGCTGATCCCCGGTGAGGTCGGCAATCGTCCGGGCAACCTTGCGGATACGATGAAAGCCGCGAGCGGACAAACCGAGCCGCGTCACCGCCTGGCGGAGCATCGCGTCGCCGCGCTCGTCGGGGGTGCAGTGATCCTCCACACCGCGGGCGTCGAGCCGGGCATTCGGACATCCCTGCCGGGCGAGCTGGACATCGCGGGCTGTCGCGACACGGCTGCGGATGGCCGCGCTGCCCTCGCCATCGGACCGGGCCGCTAGCTCGTCCTCGGTGAGAGCCCCCACCTCGAACTGCAGATCGATGCGATCGAGCAGCGGACCTGAGATACGGCCCCGGTAGCGCGCCACCTGATCCGGCGTGCAACGACACCGTCCGCTGGCGTGGCCAAGATAGCCGCACGGGCACGGATTCATCGCGGCCACGAGTTGAAAGACCGCGGGGAACTCGGCCTGGCGGGCAGCCCTCGAGACACTGACCTTGCCGGACTCGAGCGGCTCGCGAAGCACTTCGAGCACATGTCGATCGAACTCGGGCAACTCGTCGAGGAACAACACGCCGTGCATCGCCATCGAGATCTCGCCAGGGCGCGGCTGACTGCCGCCACCGACCAGGGCAACGGCCGACGCCGTGTGGTGCGGCGCCCGGTAGGGTCGTCTGGCCCACTGGCGCACATCGAACCCCGATGAGCCCAGGGACTGCACCGCGGCCGACGCCAGTGCCTCGTCGTCGGTCATCGGGGGCAGGATCCCCGGAAACCGCTCCGCCAGCATGCTCTTGCCCGTTCCAGGCGGACCGGTCATCAAGGCGCTGTGGCCGCCAGCGGCCGCAACCTCCAGCGCCCGGCGGGCGGCCACCTGCCCCTTCACATCGGCCATGTCCGGATAAGTCATGGCCGCCACCCCCGGCGTCCGTTGCCAGCGCTGCAGGGGCTCCAGACCCCGCAGATGCGCGCACACCTCCAAAAGATTCCGAGCGCCGTAGACGACAGCCGCCCCGACCAGTGCCGCTTCCTGAGCACTCTGGGCCGGCAGCAGGAAAGCCCGGCCTTCTGCGTGAGCCCGATAGGTCATGGCCAGCGCACCGCGTACGGGACGCAGATCTCCAGTGAGCGCCAGCTCACCTGCAAACTCATACTGATCTGGGGATGGCACCTTCAGTTGATGTGCCGCGATGAGTATCCCCAGCGCGATGGGGAGGTCGAAGCGGCCGCTTTCCTTGGGCAGATCGGCCGGCGCGAGATTGACCGTCACCCGGCGCTGAGGGAACTCGAAACCGCAGTTCTGGATGGCACTGCGGACGCGGTCCCGGGCCTCCTTCACCTCGGCCTCGGGCAGACCGACGATCTGGAAGGACGGCAGCCCATTGGCGAGGTGGACCTCGACGATCACCTCGGCTGCGTCCATGCCGGCGAGTGCGCGGCTGCGAAGGATCGCGAGACTCATGACCGCAGGCCCGTCGCCAAGGCGCCGTCAGTGAACTTCGGCCGGCGGTCAGTCGGATCCGAGAGCAGCGGCTTCCAGGGCCGCAACGCGATGCTCCAGCGCTGTCAGCGCCTCGCGCGTGCGTGCCAGCACCGCAGCCTGTGCATCGAATTCCTCTCGGGTGACCAGATCCATCCTGGCAAGTGCGTGTGAGAGCAGGGCCTTCGAGTTGCGCTCGATGTCGCCGAGCGGTGTCGATGCCGCCAGTTGCTCGATGCGTCGTGCGAAGTCCTGGAAAGACGATCGCGCCGTCATGGTTTGGCTCCCGGCCACATGGGGGTTGGAGTGTAACAAGGCATCCCGGCACCGAGCATCCAGACTCTGGACATGGCTATTTGCACCGCATGTGTGCGAACTCTCGAATACTTCGCACCATGTAGGGGCGCAAAAATGGTGCGGCGCGAAAACGAATCACGTAACACAATGTTTATAAACAGATTTACGCGTGGCATGTCAATTGCGCCTAGGGTTTCGCCCGGAACCATTCAACAAATGAGCGCCGCGGCAAAACAACGACCCTCGAGGAACGCCACCATGCTGACAAAAACAGCCGCCTTCACCCTCGCCTGCGCCACAGGTCTCATCACCACCGCGGTAAGCGCCGAAGAAGCGCCCGCTGGTGAGCCTTCTCCGCACTCCACATCGGGCTTCGTGACTTTCGCGACCAACTATGTGGTCCGTGGACTTTCCCAAACGAACTTCAAGCCCGCAATCCAGGGCGCCTACGAGTACGCCCACGCCAGCGGTGTTTATGTGGGCCTTTTCGCCTCGAACGTGAGTTGGTACGGCGACGGCTGGGAACCGGGGGCCCAGGGCGTCAACAACTCTGTCTACGGCGGCTCCGGTACCGACGCCATCAGCAGTTCCCTGGAGGTCGACGCCTACGGCGGCTACCGAGGGAAGGTCGGGGACGCCGTCAGCTACGACGTCGGCGGGATCTACTACTACTACCCCGGCGTGTACGAGATCTCGGGCAATCAGAGTGCTTACGGTGTGAAGAAGCCGGATACCGGCGAGGTCTATGTCGGAGCGGGCTGGAACTGGATCAGCGCCAAACTCTCGTACGCCGTCACGGACGGGGTCTTCGGTGTATCGGATGCGAGGGGAACCTATTACGGCGAACTGAATGCCGCGTACCCGCTGGGCGAGACGGGCTTCGCCGTCCTCGGCCACGTGGGTCACTGGAAATTCAGCGGGAAGATGCTGTCCTGGGCCAACTACGGCACGGACAACAGCGTGTACGACTTCACCGACTACAAGGTCGGCGTGACCAAGGACTTCGTGGGCATCACTTTCGGCGCCTTCTACACCGGCACCGACGCCGAGAAGTCCGTGGTGACGCCGGTTGGTGAACTTGCCGTGTGGGGCAACCGCTACGGCAAGAGTGTCGGCGAGGACGCATTCTTCATCACGGCAACGAAGGCTTTCTGAACCTCGCGGGCGGGTCGTTCAGCGCCCCGCCCGCGAATGCCATCCACAGGGACCGAAAATGAAACTAGTCACCGCCATCATCAAGCCGTTCAAGCTTGACGAGGTCCGGGAGGCGCTGTCCGCCATCGGCGTGCAGGGCATCACCGTGACCGAGGTCAAGGGTTTCGGCCGGCAGAAAGGCCACACGGAGTTGTATCGCGGCGCGGAGTACGTCGTCGACTTCCTGCCCAAGGTGAAGATCGAGGCCGCCATCCGGACAGAGCTTCTGGACCAGGTCATCGAGGCCATCGAGAAATCCGCCAACACGGGAAAGATCGGCGACGGAAAGATTTTCGTCTTCGACCTCGAACAGGTCGTGCGCATCCGCACCGGCGAGACCGGTAGCGACGCACTCTGACCGCCTTGCACGATCCATGGGGGAAACACGAATGAACAGGTTCCTTAGCACCCTCGCGGCCGCTGCGCTGCTCGCATTCGCGAGCGGAAGCTTCGCCGACGACAAACCTGCAGATGCCACAGCTCCCGCGGCATCAGCGCCAGCGGAAGCGGCAAAGCCCGCAGAAGCCGCGGCTCCCGCGGAAACACAGACTTCGGCCGAAGCCGAACCGTCAGACGCCGCATCCGCCGCAGCGCCGGTCCCGAACAAGGGGGACATCGCGTTCATGTACACGGCGACCGCTCTTGTCATCCTGATGACGATCCCCGGGCTCGCGCTCTTCTACGGCGGACTGGTCCGCACGAAGAACATGCTGTCGATCCTCATGCAGGTCTTCGTCGTGTTCTCGCTGCTCGCGATTCTCTGGGCCGTCTACGGCTACAGCGTCGCTTTCACGGGCGGGAATCCATTCTTCGGCGGGCTCTCGAAAGCATTCCTGGCCGGGGTCACGCCTGACAGCCTCGGCGCCACGTTCTCGAAGGGTGTGGTGATTCCGGAGATGACGTTCATCGCGTTCCAGATGACCTTCGCCGCGATCACGCCGTGCCTGATCATCGGGTCGTTCGCCGAGCGGATGAAGTTCAGCGCGATCCTGCTGTTCATGATCATCTGGTTCACCTTCTCGTACCTGCCGCTCGCGCACATGGTCTGGTACTGGGATGGCCCCGACGCGATCACGGACGACGCCGCCCTCGCGACTGTGGTGGCCAACGCCGGCTATCTCTGGGCCAAGGGCGCACTCGACTTCGCTGGCGGCACGGTGGTGCACATCAATGCCGGGGTCGCCGGTCTGGTGGGCGCCTATCTGGTGGGCAAGCGCATCGGCTACGGCAAGGAAGCGCTCACGCCGCACAGCCTGACGATGACGATGATCGGCGCGTCGCTCCTGTGGGTGGGCTGGTTCGGCTTCAACGTCGGCTCCAACCTGGAAGCCAGCGGCGTCGCAGCCCTCGCCTTCCTGAACACCTTCGTTGCCGCGGCCGCAGCCACGCTGGCGTGGGTCTTCCTCGAGTGGGCGATCAAGGGTCGGCCGTCGATGCTCGGTGCTGCGTCGGGTGCGGTTGCCGGTCTGGTGGCGATCACGCCGGCCTGCGGGTTCGTCGGTCCGATGGGCGCGATCGTCCTGGGCGGTGTCGCCGGGGCCGTGTGCCTCTGGGGCGTTACCGGCCTGAAGCGCCTGCTCGGCGCGGACGATGCGCTGGATGTGTTCGGCGTACACGGGCTCGGCGGGATCATCGGCGCTCTCGGGACCGGCATCTTCGCCTCGCCCAGCCTCGGCGGAACGGGCGTCTGGGACTACGTGGCGAACGCTGCCAGCGCCGACTACTCCATCAGCAGCCAGTTCATGGTCCAGCTGACCGGTGTCGCGCTGACCATCGTCTGGTCCGGCGTGGTCTCGTTCATCGCCTACAAGATCGTGGACATGCTGGTCGGATTGCGGGTCTCCGAGGAACGGGAGCGCGAAGGCCTCGACGTCACCGAGCACGGCGAGAGCGCCTACCACTACTGAGATTCCCAGCGGGAATCCCGACACTCTTCGATCTCTCCTCCTCCGGCAGACACTCCTCTCGGTCGGATTCAACGGGCGCCTCGGGCGCCCGTTTTTTTGGCGCACACGAAGTGGAACGACAGGTCGAACTGCGAGTCCACTTCGCATCGCTCATCACGCGCTCCTGCGCAATCCGAGATGCTGTCTATCCACACACAACGACGACGCCTGCTCGGACTGGTCGTGTCCGCAACGTTCACCACTGCGCTTCTGCTCCCTCCGGACGCCCGATCGGAATCCCGCGCCGCCCATCAATTCGTGGAGATCGCAGCGCCCGCCGCAGAAGTATGGAACCGCCTCGGCACGTTCGACGACTTCCAGAGCTGGAATCCATCGGTACGCGCCATGCGGATCCTGCGAGGTCAAGGCAATGAGGTGGGGAGCATCCGGCAACTGCAGTTCCGCAACGGCATGCGGATACAGCACGAGCTGACCCGACTGGATCCTGATCTGATGCGGAAGGAATGGCGCCTGGCCGGATGGAGCGAGATTCCGCTCGAGGAGTACCGCGCCTCGATATCGGTGATCGAGATGGAGCCGCGGCTCTCGATGGTGGTCTGGCAGTCACGGTTCGAGGTGCGGGACAACTCCGCCTCGGACATGGACGCCGTAGAGGCGCTCATCGAAGGGATGTACCGGAGCGGGCTTCTGCGCCTCAAGTTTCTCTGCGAAAACCCTGACGCCGACTGATCTGCGCGACGCTAAGCGCGGGCGCTCCTCAGCCCTCGCCCGCTTCCCCGTAGACGATGATCGAGAGGAAACGGATCGGCACCTCGAGAAGCTTCTCGGGACCGTGCGGGACCTCCCCCCGGAACGTGAGCGCATCGCCGGGACCAAGCAGGTAGGTCTGCTGGCCATGGCGGTACTCGATGCGACCCTGAAGCATGTAGATGAACTCGGTGCCAGGGTGCTCGAAACTCTGGAAGATCTCGCTGCTGTCGTCCATCGAGATCAGAAAGGGCTCGAAGCTCTTGCGCGGGCCCTTGTCGTACGCGAGGAGCTGATATGTGTGCCCCCGCTTGGTGCCGCGGCGCACGACCTCCATGCCTGCATCGCTCTTGACCAGCTGCGCACCGCCATCGGGCCTGTCGTAGTCGCGGAACAGATGCGCCATCGAAACGCCGAGCACGCTGGAGAGCTTGGCGAGGGTGTCCAGACTGGTGGAGGCCTGGCCGTTCTCGATCTTCGACAGCATGCCCCGACTGATCTGCGCCTGCGACGCAACGTCGGCAATCGTGAGTCGCTGCTGCAAACGAAGATCCCGAACCACGTTCCCGATGTGCCGCTCGAGGCTCTTGTCCTCAGGGCTCGGTGCGGACACGATGCTCGGATCCGGTACGACTGAGACGGCAGACTTTGCGACCATGGCAGGCGGGAAGATGTCGACGGGAGTGGATGGGATCGTCGGCGCGCCCCCAGGCTCCCCGGTCGGGGGTCTGGAACGGCTGGGATCCAAGCGCAGAACGACGCCCATTATAGCCACCCTCCTTTCGGTTACCCGGACTCCGTCTGGGCGCCCGAGTCGTCGCCGCGAACGCGCCCCCACCGCCCTTCCCCTCGAGCGTTCCCGTCGCGGATCGTGGCGCCCACCCGGAAACCGGAACCGCGATGCCAGTCATCTGCGCCCCCCCATTTCGTCGGGAGACTCCGGGAATGATCGCCGCCACGGTCAGCGCTCGGACGCACCAACCACCGACGCCACCGCCTCCACTGGAAGATCCGATACACGCACAGACGCGAGCGGCGGGCGCGTCGCCGCACTCTTCCGGAACAAAAAAGCAATAGTCGCTCCCTCGTCATCGATGTCCGGCACCCGGCCATCGACGTGCAGCACCTCGACGAAGTAGCGAACGATCGTGATCGTTGCGCGGTTGGTGAGCGCAGGCTTGTAGATCCACGGCTCCATGTCCGAACGCACCCCGTGGACGTCGAAGAGGGCCTGCTCGGGATCCGCCGCGGCGCCCACATACCATTCACCGAACGCCCCACCGAGCCCCTTCATGTAGAGCAAGAACTCGTACTTGATCTGCTGAACGCTGTAGACGGTCATGCATCCTCCGTGACATTCGTCACCCCGGGCCCCTGCAGCCCACCACGCTGTCGGGCATCGCGCCGGCCCTCGGCATCAACGTGGACCTCACGCGCACAAGACAACATATGTTTCCTGATATGAATCGTTTATACGCCTTTCCGAGTGATTAGTTTCTCCATGGGAAACTAAGGTGCATGAAAAAGATTTTGCACTACTTAAGTGCGAATCAATTCGGAGGCGAATCTCGCAACCATCTGTTTTTAATCACTCTCTGTGCGCCCGCTGATTTGGTATGCAAGTTGCCTACAGTGCAACATGCGTGCTTCTGGTGAAACACGCGATCCCCACCAATCGGAACTAGGAGACGCACAGCTATGAAAGGCTCTAGGAGATCGTTCCTGAAATCGAGCGCTGCGCTCGGCACCGTGGCTGGCGCGAGCGCCATCGGCGGATTCCCGCAGCTACTCATCAAGGACGCGAACGCGCAAGGCAAGCCCTGGGTCACGAAGGGCGGCACGATCAAGGTGGGCGTCCTGTTCTCGCTCACGGGCAGCCTTGCAGTGGTCGAGACGGATTCGAACCAGGTGGTGCAGTTCGCCATCGACAAGATCAACAAGGCCGGCGGGATCATGGGCATGAAGGTCGAGCCGGTGATCATCGATGCCAAGTCGGACATCAAGGTCTACTCCGAAAAGATCAGCCAGCTGATCCTCAAGGACCGCGTGATCGCCACGTTCGGCGGTTACACGTCGGCAAGCCGTCGCGCCATGGCCCCGATCGTCATGTCGCGCGACCACCTGCTCTACTACCCGACCTGCTACGAAGGCCGGGAATGCACGCAGAACATCGTGAACACCGGGCCGCTGGCGAACCAGCACTCCCAGGACCTGATCCCGTTCATGGTGAAGAACTTCGGCAAGAAGGTGTACTTCGTCGGTTCCAACTACATCTGGCCGAAGGAATCGAACAAGAACGCGAAGGTGTGGCTCGAGAGAGCCGGCGGCGAACTGCTCGGCGAGGAGTACGTGGAACTCGGCGGCTCCGACTTCACTTCGATCTTCAACAAGATCCGCCAGACGAAGCCCGACTTCATCTTCTCGACGGTGGTCGGCGACTCCGATATCGCGCTCCACAAGCAGTTCAAGCAGGAAGGCTTCAAGGTGGACAAGATGCCGATCGCCGCCCTCACGACGGGCGAGATCGAGATCCGCGCCATGGGCGCCGAGTTCGGTGCCGGGCACTTCCTCTCCGCCCCGTACTTCGAGGCCCTCGACACGCCCACCAACAAGAAATTCGTCGACGAGTACCTGTCCAGCAAGTACGGCAAGGGCGGTGTGACGCACTACAACATGGAGGAGACCTACCTCTCCGTGTACGCCTTCAAGGCCGCCTTCGAGAAGGCAGCGGCGAAGGCCGGCAGCGTCGAAGCCGTGACGCCCCGGATGCTGCGTGATGTCACCCCCGGCATCCGCCTCGAGGACGACATCTCTCCCGAAGGTCTGGTCTGGTTCGACGAGACCTGCCACCTCTACATGAAGCCGAAGATCGGCCAGTGCGGCGGCGACGGCCAGTTCAAGATCGTCCAGGCCGCGAAGGATCACATCGCCCCGGATCCGTTCGTGATCTATCCGGAACGCGGAGTGTGCAAGTTCGATGGTCTGCACACGAAGGACGGGAAGGTTCTGAAGAGCGTTTTGTAGCAGGTGACGGCGCCGCGCCGGCGGGGTCGGACTTCCCCCCGACCTCGCCGTCCCCGCGGCGCACCCCGCATCCCGTCGGACGGATTCATCCCATGAGCGTCAACCACTTCTGGACCGCCTTCGCGTTCGAGCCATTCATGAACGCCCTGCTGATCGGTCTCAGCATGGCGAGCATCTGGCTCATAGCAGCCCTCGGCCTCGCCATCGTGTACGGCACGATGGGCGTCATCAACATGGCGCACGGCGAGTTCGTGATGCTGGGCGCCTACACGACCTATCTGCTGCAGTCGGTGTTCGGTCTGCCGTTCCTGCTCTGCGTTCCTTGCGCCTTCCTGATCGTGGCCGCCATCGGGGCGATCATCGAGAAGCTTCTCATCCGCCATCTCTACAAGCGACCGCTCGATACGCTGCTCGCGACGTGGGGGTTGTCGCTCGTGCTGGTGCAGGGGGTGAGACTCCTGGTCGGCCCCGAACCCAAGAACGTCACCAGCCCCGCTTTCCTGAACGCGTCGATGCAGTTCTGGGTGTTCGAACTGTCATGGTTCCGCGTCTTCATCTTCGGCGTGACGATCGCCGCCTTCGTCGTGACGTGGTGGCTGCTGCAGAAGACGCGCGTCGGCCTGATGGTGCGCGCCGTGACGCAGAACAAGGAGATCGCAGCGGCCCACGGCATCGACGCCGGCCGGGTCTACACGCTCACTTTCGCCTATGGCGCCGGGCTCGCCGGACTAGCAGGTGCGATGTTCGGCGCCATCAAGAACGTCTTTCCCGACATGGGCGCCGGCTACATCGTCGAGGCCTTCCTGGTCGTGGTGGTCGGCGGGGTCGGCTCCCTCGCGGGCAGCTTGGTGAGTGCCCTCGGCCTGGGCGAGATCTATTCGGTCTTCGCCTACTTCACCAACGGGACCTTCGCCAAGTTCTGGCTCTTCCTTCTGGTGGTGATCTTCTTGCGATTCCGACCGCAGGGACTCTTCTCCGAAGCGCTCGCGCGTCGCTGACCCCACCCGACACCATGCACACGAACTCCCGGGACCCGATCCGATGAGCAACCCGTATCACAACCCCAAGGCGCAATGGGCTGCCTACCTCGTGTTCTTCGTGGTTCTGGCCTGCGTCCCGTTGATGGTCGAGAACACGTTCACGGTGAACCTTCTCGCGCGCTTTCTCGTGCTCGGCATGCTCGCCTTGTCGGTGAGTCTGGTGTGGGGCTACGGCGGCATCCTGAGTCTCGGCCAGGGCATCGCGTTCGGCCTCGCCGCCTACGGGATGGGCATGACGATGCAGATGCAGGCGCAGGACCCGGAGAGCATGCCCATCCCCAGTTTCATGCTCACCAACGAGCTGACTGAACTGCCGGCGCTCTGGGAACCCTTCTGGCATGCACCCACCGGCATCGCCCTGGCCCTGATCGTCCCGACGCTCTTCTTCGCGGCACTCGGCACGATCATGTTCCAGGCGCGGGTGGCCGGCGTGTTCGTCGCGATCGTGACCCTCGCGATGTTGTCCGCCTGGTACAGCATGGCCTTCGACATGCAGCCCTACACGGCAGGCTTCAACGGCATCTCGCCCCCGAATCCACTGCAACTCGGCGAGTACTCGATCGACCCCTACAGCGCCACGGCCTACTGGATCGCGCTCGCGTGCCTGACAGTGCTCACCTTGGGGCTCAAGGCGCTGCTGCACAGCAAGTTCGGTCTCATCATCCAGGCCGTCCGGGAGGACCCGGAACGCGCACGCTTCCTGGGCTACAGCGTCGCCGCCTACCAGGTATCTGTCTTCACGCTCTCCGGCTTCGTCGCTGCCGTGGCAGGGGTGCTGTGGGTCATGATCGTCCAGTACGTGTCGCCGACCGCACTCGAAGTCTCGTTCAGCGTGACCATGGTGATATGGGCTGCCGTCGGCGGACGCATGTCGCTCATCGGCGCCATCATCGGTGCGTTCCTGGTGAACGGCATGCAGAGCTTCCTGGGCGACGAGCTGCTCTACGGCTTCCTGCTCGTGCTGGGTGGCCTCTTCATCGTGATCGTGCGGTTCCTCCCGAACGGACTCGCGGGCCTCCTCGAATCCGTGCTCGGCCGCTTCGGAAAGCGTGCTGCGCCCTCCGACGCGGGAGGGCCGGTCTGATGGCGCTGCTCGAACTGAAGGGCGTCACCAAGGCCTACGACCAGCTCAAGGTCGTCGACAACTTCGATCTGAAGGTGCATCGCGGCGAACTGCGGTGCCTGCTCGGACCCAACGGTGCCGGCAAGACCACCACCATCGACCTCATCACGGGTCGCCAGAAGATCTCCGGTGGCGTGATCTCCCTGGAAGGCAACGTCATCACGCACTGGCCCGAGCACATGCGGGTGCGGGCGGGCCTGTCGCGGAAGTTCCAGGTGCCTGCCGTGTTCAAGGGTCTCACCGTGCGCCAGAACCTCGAGGCCGCCTTCACCCGGCACACGAACCCGGTGCGCAACATGTTCGTGTTCCGCGACCGTGAAGCCCGTGAGCGCGTGGAGGAAGTGGCGCTTCGCGTGAACCTCGCCAGCCGCCTCGGCGTGCGTGCCGACTTTCTCTCGCACGGCGAAACGCAGTGGCTGGAGATCGGCATGGTGCTCACGCAGAACCCGCGCATCCTGCTCATGGACGAGCCCACCGCCGGCATGACGGTGCAGGAGACCCATCGCACGGGCGAGATCTTCAACACCCTGAAGGGCACGCACACGCTGCTCGTCGTGGAGCACGACATGGGTTTCGTGCGCCAGATCGCCGACCGCGTCACCGTCATGCACATGGGTCGCTTCCTCGCCGAAGGCACGATCGAGGAGATCGAACGCAACGAGGACGTGAAGCGCGTCTACCTCGGAGGGGGCAAGCACCATGCTCACGCTTGAGCACGTCACCTCGTACTACGGCAACACGCCCATCCTCCAGGACGTTTCGTTCACCTTGAACGAGGGCGACCTGCTGTCGGTGGTCGGCCGCAACGGTGTCGGCAAGACGACACTCGCACGGACCATCATGGGCCTCACGACGCGCACGACAGGCGCCATCCGCGTTCGCGACGTCGACCTGTCCACGTTGCCCACGCACCAGCGCGCCGCTTCCGGCATCGGCTACATCCCACAGGGCCGGGGCATCCTCCCGAAGTTCTCCGTGCGCGAGAACATCCTGCTCGGCACCTTCGCGCGGAAGGATCGCGCCGAGCAGGTGCCGCCGAACGTACTGGAACTGTTTCCCTATCTCGCAGACAACCTCGACAAGCGTGCCGGGACACTCTCCGGTGGCCAGGCCCAGCAGCTCGCCATCGCGCGCGCGCTCGCCACGGATCCGAAGCTGCTGATCCTCGACGAGCCCACGGAAGGCATCCAGCCCAACATCGTCGAGCAGATCCAGGAACTCGTGATCCGGCTCAACCGCGAGCTCGGACTCACGGTGATCCTCGTCGAGCAGAACGTCGAGTTCGCGAAGGAGGCCGGCACCCGGTTCCTGATCATGGACAAGGGCGCGATCGCCGCGGAGGGGAGCATCGATGCACTCACCGATGCGCTCATCGACCGCCACCTGACGATCTAGCCATGGGTGCCTATTCGCTCGTCAGTCTTCCCGCCTCACCGCCCGTCGGACGCACGCCATGTGCGCTCCGCAGGCGCTCCAGCTCCGTCCGACGTCAGCGCCTGCGCGCCGGATCGACGGAACACCACGGCCTGCGTGCCCGCGCGCATCGCCCGTCCGACCCAGTCAATCCATCCAAGCCATGAGGAGGTAGCGATGATTTCGATCCCCCGCAAGGGAACGCCGGAGTACGACCGGCTTGTCAAGGAACACAAGGCCTGCATCGATTCCATGAAGGGCGTCGCAGGTTGCTCGATCCTGCGCTGCGCCACACCCGGCGACACCACCGAGATCTCCGGTGGCATCCACGAGGACTTCCTGCTGAATCGCGTGCTCCTGCGCATGCGTGCGCTGCCCGCCAAGGGAAAGCTCGTCGTCATCTGCACGAAGGTCGAGAAGGAATGGCGCATCGGCCGCCTGTCGGGTATCCGCGGCGTGCCGCCGGTGTTCGTCGACGACCGCACGTTCAGCGACGAACAGGAGGTGCAGCACGAGATCTTCCTGATGCGTCTCGAAGAGATGGCCGAGTCGGATGGCATGCCGGAGCACTTCCACGAGGGCTGGAAGCGCCGCGCCGACAACTGGACCGCGACTTGACCACCCGCGCGGACGCCATCCACACCATCACAAAGGAGACACAGCGATGATGCGACTCACAGGGTACGCGGACAAATTCGGCGTACACCCCGGCGAAACGATCAAGTTCTACGTGAACTGCGACGGCCCGAAGAAGTACAAGGCCGAGATCGTGAAGATGATCAACGGCGACACCAACCCGCGCGGCCCCGGCTTCATCGAGAAGCCGGTGAGCGTCTCGGTCAACGGCGAGTATCCGGGCAAGAAGCAGGTGATCCAGAGCGGGTCCTACGGCTTCGTCACCGACAACGCCAACTTCCGCGTCGAGAGCTTCACGCTGCAGTGCTGGGTCTGGCCGACCACACCGAAGACGCATCCGAAGTACTGGAAGCATGGCGCCCAAGGCCTGCTCTCCAAGTGGACCCCGGCCGACGGCGGCTACGGACTCTTCATCAACGAAGACGGCTGCCCCGAGCTTCGGATCAACGGTGAACGCGTCACCACGGGCGCTCCGCTGCGCGATCACGCCTGGCACTTCCTCGCGGCCACCTTCGATGCGAAGACCGGCGAGGCCGTGCTCTATCACGAGCCCCAGATCACCTACGCGCTCGACCCCGAGATCCCGCCGGCGGTGCGCACCGTGCGCGAGAAGATCCGCCAGAGCGCTGCACCGTTCGTGATCGCCGGCTACACCGGCGCGATCGACGGCGGTCCCCTCGCGGCCTCCTCGCTTCCGAAGGGCATGCTGATCTCCGGGCACTACAACGGCAAGATCGACAGCCCGCGCGTGTGCAACCGCGCGCTCTCGCGCGTCGAGATCGAGACCATGAAGCAGGGTGCCCAGACCGGCGGTGACGAGCGCCGTGGCAGCGGCCCGACGCCGAAGCTGTCGGAATGCCTCGTCGCCTCGTGGGACTTCGGCGCCGGCATCGACACGATCTACGCGCACGACAAGGGCCCGTACCTGCACCACGCCCGCATCGCGAACTGCCCCACGCGCGCCATGACCGGCTACAACTGGGACGGCCACAGCTTCGACTGGAAACATGCGAAGAACGAGTACGGTGCGATCCACTTCCACGATGACGACGTCGACGATGCCCGCTGGGATGTCGACTTCGCGTGGGACGTCCCCGCGGATCTGAAGAGCGCCTGCTACGCCGCAAAGCTCACGACTGCGGAAGGCGACGAGGACTACATCCCGTTCTTCGTCGTGCCACACGTCGGCAAGGAGACGGCCAAGATCGCGGTGATGATTCCGACGATCAGCTACATGGCGTACGCCAACGAACACCTGGCGAACAACGCCGGCGGCGCAGAATTGCTCGTGTACCGCGTGCCGATCATGCAGCACCAGAACATGTTCCTTTCGGAGCACCGCGAGTACGGCGGCTCGATCTACGACACGCACACCGACGGTAGCGGCCTGTGCCTCTCGACGCGGCTGCGGCCCATCCTCAGCGTGCGTCCGAAGTACGACCACTTCCTGATGCAGGCGCCGTGGCAGTACCCCGCCGACCTCCACCTCATCTACTGGCTGGAAGTGAACGGGTACAACTACGACGTGATCACCGACGAGGACGTGAACTACGACGGCCTCGCGCGGCTGAAGGGCTACAACGTGGTGATCACGGGCTCGCATCCGGAGCACAACTCCGGTCCGCAGCTCGATGCGCTCCACAACTACACGCAGCAGGGCGGACGCCTGATGTACATGGGCGCGGACGGCTGGTATTGGGTGCACTCGTTCCATCCCGCCTACGACCATCTCGGCCGCGGGATCATCACCGAGATGCGCCGTTGCGAATCCGGCATCCGCACCTGGCGCGCCGACCCGGGCGAGTACTACCACCAGTCCACCGGTGAGCTGGGCGGGATGTGGCGCTATCGCGGCCGCTACCTGCACACGGTCGCCGGCACGGGCATGTCTTCCGAAGGCTTCGACATCTCCACGTGGTACAGCCGCACACCCGAGAGCAACGACCCACGCGTCGCGTGGGCCTTCGAGGGCATCGGCTACGACGAGAAGCTGGGCAACTTCGGTCTCGTCGGCGGCGGCGCCGCGGGCACGGAACTGGACATCGTCGACACGATGCTCGGCTCTCCGCCCCACACGCTGGTCGTCGCCACGTCGGCGGGTCGCCACACGGAAGGCTATCTGCTCGTGATGGAGGACTTCGGCTTCAACCAGCAGGGTCTGGACGGCACGCAGCATCCGCGTATTCGTTCGGACATCGCGTATCACGAGACGCCCAACGGCGGCGGGTGCTTCGCGTTCAGCTCCATCGCGTTCTGCGGCTCGCTTCCGTGGAACAACGGGGATCCCGCGAAGAACAACATCTCGCGCCTCGTGAAGAACGTGCTCGACCGCTTCATGAAGGACGGTCCGCTGCCGCCTCCGCCCGCCGACGCCTACAAGCATCGCGGTCGGGCCGACTACGATCCGCCCGGCAACAAGGTGTCGACCGCACGCGGCGTGTAAGAACCCGCTGTGATCGCCAGCCTGCAGCACGGCCGAGGGCAGCAGGATCGCCCCCGGCCACCGTGCGGCGGCGCCGGAAACACGGTGCCGCCGCACCCCCATTCCATGGAGAGTGACCGATGAGTGCGCAACCCATCCTCGGCTTCTTCGAGGGCCACCGGGACCTCCGGGCGCCGGCGCTCTACACAGCGGCGCGAGCCGACTTCGGCCAGGCCACGCTGCTGCCGCGCCTCGCGTACCGTTCGAAGGCGTTCGCGGATCTCGAGGACGAGTCCGTGTGGACCCGCGGATGGATCTGCGTCGGCCATCACGACCGCATCCCCGCCATCGGTGATCTGCTGCCGCACACCGTGGGCAACCACGGCGTCCACGTGCTCCGTCGTCCGGACGGAGGTCTCGCGGCCCACTTCAACTTCGCCCAGCACGGCGGCTGCAGGTTCGTGCCGCACCAATGCCAGACCGGCAAGAAGACCTCCTGCTTCTACACGTCGTGCGGACACTCCCGTGATCGGGATGTGATCGCCGCCGCCCCCGACGGGAACGACGTTCCCGAGATGTACATGTTCATCGGGAACAACCCGAACAAGCTGGTGCCGATCCGCGTCGCCGCGATCGGCACGCTGACCTTCGTGAATCTCGACGCGGGCGATGATCTTCCCGATGCCTCGTTCGCCGAGTACGCGGCGCCACTGCGGGCCCTGGTGGAGGGCGATCTCGTCCGCATCGGACGCTTCCAGGCCGAAGGGCGCTTCAACTGGAAGCTCCTCGGCAAGGTCGCGACCGATGCCGCGAACGCGACGCCGTCGATGCTGATGTCGGAAGAAGAACCGGCCGGGTTCTCGGCATCGGACGCTGCCGATGCCGCAGGGGCGCCCCTCGGCGTCGCATGGATCTTCCCGAACCTGCTGATCCGCGTGTTCCACGACGTCGTGATGACCAGCATCGTGCAGCCCACCGGCCTCACCGAGACGCTGGAGACCTGTGACGTCTTCGCGCGGACGGTGCCCGATGACATCGAGTCCTGCATTGCACAGCTGACCGAGCTGGTCCGCCGCGATCAAGGTGAAGCCGAATCCTTGCACCGGACCCTCGCAGGCGCAGCGAACCCCTCCCCTTTCATCCCGCAGGCCGTGGACGACTCGCCCGCGCCGCGCGAGGAGAACCCGCTCGCGTGGAGCTTCCAGCAGATGCTCATCGCGCGCGTGCTCGCCCGCCACACGTACATCGACCAGCCGCTGTACGGCCGGCCTGGCAGATCGCTGAACGCGGGCGTGAACGCCTGAGCTGGCGCACCTGCGCGCGCGCGGAACAACCAACCTTCAGTACGAGGAGAACTCACGATGAATGCCAACGAAGCCTTCGAAAAGTACCGCCAGGGTGACTACGCCGGTGCGTTGTCGTGCTGGCTCCCACTCGCGGAGGCGGGCGACACCGACAGCCAGGCCTGGATCGGGACGCTGTACGAGAACGGCCAGGGTGTCGACGTCAGCGATGCCGAAGCCTTTCAGTGGTATCTGCGTTCTGCCCAGGGCGGCAACTGCCTCGCCCAGAACAACGTCGGCGCGATGTACGGGCTCGGCAAAGGCGTCGCTCAGGACTTCACCGAGGCGGCTAGATGGCTCGAACGCGCAGCGGAACAGGGCGACACGCACGCGATGTTCAACCTCGCCGTGCTGTGCGCGAAGGGCAAGGGCGTGCCGCAGGACATGGATCGCGCGCTCATGTGGTACACGCGAGCCGGCGAGTGCGGCCATGCGCCAGCGCAGGCAAGGCTCGGATACCTCTACTGCGGCAACGACGGCGTAACGAAGGACCGCGTGACGGCCTTCGTATGGCTGACGCTCGCGAGCCAGCACGGCGCCGGAAATGCGCTGAACGCGCTGGAGCCACTCGTGGAGCAGATGTCATCGGAAGAGAAGCAGGAGGCACAGCACCGGCTGGCGGCCTTCCGCGGCCAACGCGCGTTGGATGCGGCAGCGACGGGTACGGGAATGCGGCACTGACGCACAGCGAAGTAGCAGTTGGTCCGGTCGAAGCGATCCGGTGCATCGATCGCGCCTGCAGATCCCAGTGTGCCGTTGTAGGAGGGGCCCATGGCCCCGAAAGCGGTCGATGCAGGCAAACGCTCCACCCGGAACCATCGCTGTCGCGGGCATGGCCCGCTCCTACAAAATCATCACCCAATGTGCCGTTGTAGGAGGGGCCCATGGCCCCGAAAGCGGTTGGTGCAGGGAAACGCTTCACCCGGAACCATCGCTTTCGCGGGCATGGCCCGCTCCTACAAAATCATCACTCAGTGTGCCGTTGTAGGAGGGGCCCACGGCCCCGAAAGCAGTCGATGCAAGGAAACGCCCCACCCGGAACCATCGCTGTCGCGGGCATGGCCCGCTCCTACAAAATCATCACCTGGAGTGCCGTTGTAGGAGGGGCCCATGGCCCCGAAAGCGGTTGATGCAAGTAAACGCTTCACCCGGAACCATCGCTGTCGCGGGCATGACCCGCTCCTACAAAATCATCACCTGGAGTGCCGTTGTAGGAGGGGCCCATGGCCACGAAAGCGGTTGATGCAGGGCAGCGTTTCACCCGGAACCATCGTTGTCGCTCACATGGCCCGCGCCGGCAGTTCGTGGAGCATCCACCGGCATCACGCAAACACCACCGTCTTCTGGCCATTGAGGATCACGCGATCCTCGATGTGATATCGCACGGCCCGCGACAGGACGCGGCGTTCGATGTCGCGACCCTTCCGCACGAGATCGTCCGGGGAGTCGTCGTGCGACACCCGTTCCACGTCCTGATCGATGATGGGGCCTTCGTCGAGATCCGGGGTCACGTAGTGCGCCGTGGCGCCGATCAGCTTCACGCCGCGCGCATGCGCCTGGTGATACGGTCGCGCACCCTTGAACCCTGGCAGGAACGAATGGTGGATGTTGATGCACCGGCCACTCAGCTTCGCGGAGAGACCGTCCGACAGCACCTGCATGTAGCGCGCGAGCACGACCACTTCGCTGCGGGTCTGGACGATCAGTTCCCAGATGCGCGCCTCCTGCTCCATCTTCGTCTCGGGCGTCACCGGCAGGTGGTGGAACGGAACATCCTCGAACGCGATGTGCGGATGCGCCTCACGCGGATGGTTCGACACGATGGCCGTGAGGTCCATCGGCAGCTCACCGATACGTCGGCGGTACAGCAGATCCACGAGGCAGTGGTCGAGCTTCGACACCAGGATCATCACGCGCCGACGGTCCGACCGCGCGCGCAGCGTCCACTGCATGTCGAACGTCTCGGCGATCGGGACGAAGTTCGCCGTGAGATCCGCAGCCGACACCCCGGGCCTGACCGTGTTGAGGACGAGGCGCATGAAGAAGCGCCCGCTGTGGGTCTCGTCGAACTGGCGCGCGTCCAGGATGTTGCAGCCCGCTTCGAATAGGAATGTCGATACCGCGGCGACGATGCCCGGCCGGTTGGGGCAGGACAGTTTCAGGGTGAAGGTGTCTTCGGACATGCTGGGGACTCGACAGGACGCCGCGCGGTCCGCTGACCGGTGGCGTAGGACGGTGGATCGGGAAGGAGATGCCCGGCGACGGCCCCGCTCATTCGAGCTCGCCGGCACCGTAGACGATCATCGAGAGCAGTCGGATCGGAACCTCGAGCAGGCGCTCCGGACCATGCGGGATGTCGCCGCGGAACGTGAGCGAATCACCCGGTTCCATCAGGTACGTGTGACGACCGTGGCGGTACTCGATGCGACCCTGCAGGAGGTGGATGAACTCGGTGCCAGGGTGCTCGAAGCTGGGGAACACTTCCGTCTCGTCGTTCATGGTGACGAGGAAGGGCTCGAAGCTGCGGCGCGGCCCCTTGTCGTACGCGAGCAGGTTGTACGTGTAGCCACGCTGGGTGCCGCCCCGGACGACCTCCATCCCTTCGTCGCTGCGCACGAGTCGGGCGCCACCTGCCGGCAGGTCGTAGGCGCGGAAGAGATCACCGACGGGAACCCCGAGAGCGCGGGCCACGCGTTCGAGCGTGTCGAGGCTCATGGCCGCCTGGCCGTTCTCGATCTTGGAGAGCATGCCCTGGCTGATGCCGGCCTGCGTGGCCACTTCGCCGATGGTGAGGTGATTCTTGTAGCGGTACGCGCGGATCGTGTTACCGAGGTGACGCTCCATCGAGCGCTCGCCGTTGCCGCCGGGCTTGCGCTGATCGACGCTCACCGGTCACCCCGCGCGCAGCCTGTGCGCCACGCCGTTGCGCCCGCGGTCAGCCTCGCCTGCGGTGCCTTGCGCCGTCCCATCGTCGCAATCCGCGCGCGTGGCCGTTCGCGGACATGGATCAGAGGTTGCCCACGCCGGGCACCCAGTTCGTGCCGGCGAGCGGCAGCTTCGCCATGGCTGCAGCCTCGATCGTGAGTGCGACGAGGTCCTCACGTTCGAGGTGATGCACGTTCGACTTGCCACACGCGCGCGCCACGGTCGTCAGCTCCATGGTCATCGTCTTGAAGTAGTTCTTCAGATGGCGCGCGGCCATCATCGGATCGAGGCGCAGCTCAAGCTCGGCATCCTGCGTCGTGATGCCGACCGGACACTTGCCCGTGTGACAGTGATGGCAGAAGCCGGGGGCGGTGCCGATGGCGGCGTAGTCCGCGGTCGCATCATGATGTGCGCCACCGCCGAACCACGAGCTGCCGTTGCAGCCCATCGCCATCAACGCGCCCTGCCCGATCGACACGGCGTCGGCGCCCATCGCGAGCGCCTTGGCCACGTCGGCACCGGTGCGGATGCCCCCGGAGACGATGAGCTGCACCTTGCCGCGCATGTCCATCTCTTCCAGCGCCTCGACGGCCTGGCGCAGCGCTGCCAGCGTCGGGATGCCCACGTGCTCGATGAAGACCGTCTGCGTCGCAGCGGTACCGCCCTGCATGCCGTCCACCACGACGACGTCGGCACCGGAATGCACCGCGAGCTTCACGTCGTTGTAGGTCCGCGTGGCGCCCACCTTCACGTAGACCGGCTTCTCCCAGTCGGTGATCTCGCGCAGTTCCTCGATCTTGATGGCGAGATCGTCGGGACCGGTCCAGTCGGGATGCCGGCAGGCGGAGCGCTGGTCGATGCCCTCCGGCAGCGTGCGCATCTTCGCGACGCGCGGGTTCACCTTCTGCCCGAGCAGCATGCCGCCACCGCCGGGCTTGGCACCCTGTCCGATCACCACCTCGATGGCATCCGCGCTGCGGAGATCATCGGGATTGAAGCCGTAGCGGGACGGCAGGCACTGGTAGACGAGCGTCTTCGAAGAGCGCCGTTCCTCCTGCGTCATGCCGCCGTCGCCCGTGGTCGTGGACGTGCCGAGCTCCGTGGCTGCACGCCCGAGCGCCTCCTTCACGCGCGCCGACAGCGAGCCGAAGCTCATGCCCGCGAACGTGATGGGCGTGTCGAGGACGATCGGCTTCTTCGCGTAGCGCGTGCCGAGCACGGTCTTCGTCGTGCACTTCTCGCGATAGCCTTCCAGCGGATACCGGGAGGCCGAGCCCGCGAGGAACACGAGGTCGTCGAAGCTCGGCAGATGGCGCTTCGCGCCGAGCCCGCGGATCTCGTAGAGACCGTGGGCCGCCGCGCCGCGGATGTAGTCGAGGACCTTGCGGTCGTAGCCTGCGCTCTCCTCGCGGGAGAGAGGACGATCGGGATGGGATGCGCTCATGGTCGGTGCTCTCCGGGACGGACCCGTGATCAGTACTCCTGGTCCGCGTCGGCGTTCCAGTGATAGAGGCTGCGGGCCGAAGCCACGCGCTTGAACTCGGAAGGGGCGTACGGGAAGCCGGCGCGGCCGAGCAGTTCGGCGACGGCCGCGAGGTCAGCGGCGGTCATCGGCTCCTCGCGCGCGTCGGCGCCCAGCGACTTGATGCGGCCGCGCACGTAGATCACGGCTTCGTAGAGCGAGTCACCCAGGGCGTCGCCCGCATCCCCGCACACGACGAGCCGGCCGGCCTGCGCCATGAACGCGGAGTAGTTGCCGATGCTGCCGCCCACCACGATGTCGATGCCCTTCATCGAGATGCCGCAACGCAGGCTCGCGTCGCCCTCGATGATCAGCGTGCCGCCGTGCCCTGTGGCGCCGGCGGCTTCGGACGCGAAGCCCTTCACGCGGACGGTGCCCGACATCATGTTCTCGGCGACGCCCCAGCCCACGTTGCCGTGGACGGTGATGTTCGCGTGCTTGTTCATCCCCGCGAGGTAGTAGCCGCCGTGGCCGAGGACTTCGACGTCCACCGGATGGTCGATGCCCACGGCGATCGCGTGGCGGCCACCGGGATTCTCGACGTCGACACGCGTCACACCGCTGCCGGGCAGCTCGCGGTGGAGGAAGTGGTTCAGGTCGCGCACGGTCCCGTGCGCGAGGTCGAAGCGGCGCGTTGCAACGGCCGCGCGGTCGGCGGTCACACTTTCCACGAATAGATCTCCTCGGGCATGGGCTCGAACAGCTTCGCGTGATCGATGCCGGGCAGGTGGGCCAGGGCACGGAACTCGGAGGCCACGGCCACGTAGTCGTCGGTCTCCGCCACGATGGCGGGCTTGCAGGCGAACGCATCGCGCACCAGTGCCAGCTTGTCGCCGGTGCCGATGAGGAACGTGTAGAAGCCGTCCAGCTCCTCGAAACCCTTCTGCAGCGCGGTCTCGAGGTCATCGCCTTCGCGCATGCGCCACTCGAGGTAGCGACAAGCGGCCTCGGTGTCGTTGTCGGTCTCGAAGCGGATGCCGTGATGCTCCAGCTTGCGACGGATCATGTACGGATTCGAGATGGTGCCGTTGTGCACGAGACAGAAGTCCTCGCCGGCGGTGAACGGGTGGGCGCGATCGGGCGTCACGGCGGACTCCGTCGCCATCCGCGTGTGGCCGACGAGGTGCGTGCCCGTCAGCGACGAGAAGTCGTAGCGGTCTGCCACGGCCGCCGGATGCCCGATGTCCTTGTAGATGTCCATCGCACGCCCGGCCGCCAGCATGTGCAGCTGGGGAAAGGTCTCCGCGAGCCAGGGCTTCACCCGCGCGGCGGACTCGTCGCATTCGAGCACCGCGTGGTTGCCGCAGATGTCGATCGACGCATGCGTGCCGAAATGCTGGATGAACGCCGCCTCGAAGCCCGCCCAGTCGTAGCTCCACGAGGGGGCGTACAGGCTGAACTTCCGACGATCGGCGCCGATCGGCCCGGTGAAGACGGCGAGGCCGGCCGACTCCGGACCGCGCGCAGCCATCTCCACCATCATCGGCACCATCAGCCGCCCGAGCGACTCACGCAGCTCGGGCTTCTTCACGAGAAGTCCCACGATTCCACACATGTCTCACGCTCCATTGCACCGGCCGCTCACGGCCGGCGCGATCAGAAGAACTCCAGGTACCGCTCCACTTCCCAGGCGGACACGTGCCGCTGGTACTCGATCCATTCCATGCGCTTCAGCCGGATGAACTCGGCCGCGAGGTCCTTCCCGACCGCGTCGACGATCACCGGATCGGCTTCGAACTCGTTCAGTGCTTCACCGAGGTTCTGCGGCAGTACACCGATGCCCGCCTTCTCCAACTGCTCGGGCGACCATTCGTAGAGGTTGGTGTTGTTCGGCTCACCGGGATCCAGTTCGCGGGCGATGCCGTCCATGCCCGCCGCCAGGATCGCGATGGTGGCGAGATACGGGTTCACTGCGCCGTCGGGGAGACGCATCTCCAGCCGGCCGTAGGGCACGCGCACCATGCACGTCCGGTTGTTGTTGCCGTACGTGATGTAGGCCGGCGCCCATGTGGCACCCGACAGGGCACGGCCCACGACGAGGCGCTTGTAGGAGTTCACCGTCGGCGCGCACAGCGCGGTGAGGCCGCGGGCATGGGCGAGCAGACCGCCGAGGAACTGGTAACCCATCTTCGAGAGGCCCAGACCGCGCGGATCGGAGGCGTCGTGAAAGAGGTTCTTCGACGTCGCATTGCCGATGGAGAGATGGAAGTGCGTCCCCGTTCCGGTGCGGTTCGAGAAGGGCTTCGGCATGAACGTGGCGACGAGCCCCAGCTTGTGTGCGATCTCGGAGGCCGCCATGCGGATGAAGATCAACCGGTCCGCCGACTTCATCGCGTCGCCGAAGGTGTAGTTCACCTCGAACTGGCCGTTCGCATCCTCGTGGTCGATCTCGTACACGTCGATGTCGACCGCGCGCGCCGACTGCGTGAGCTGGTCGAGGAACTCGGACTGCCGCGCGAGGCCCTTGTAGTCGTAGCAGGGCTTCTCGAGCGTATCGGTGTCGTCGCCGGGCACGATGCGCCCGTCCGGACCGCGCTTCAGCAACATGAACTCCGGCTCGATGCCGGTGAAGAGCGTCATGCCCTTGTCGGCGAGCGCGTCGAGTTGGCGCTTCAACGCCGTGCGGCAATCGAACGCGTAGGGCTTGCCATTCACGTGGCCCCAGGTGCACATGCGGGCGTAGCCGGGCATCCACGGGATGGGCGTCAGCGTATCGAGATCCCCGACCGCCATGTAGTCGGGGCCGTGGGGGCCCATGCCGAACCCCCAAAGGGCAAAACCGGCGAATCCGGCGCCATCCTTCAGCACCATCTCCAGGTGCTCCGCGGGCACCGCCTTGGCCTTCGCGGCGCCGTGAATGTCGACGAACTGGGCAAGGATGTATCGGATCCCGTGCTTCTCGAAGAACTGCTTCGCCTCTGCTGGCGTCATGGCCTCCCTCCTTGCGTACCTGCAACTGGTTGCGAGATATCTCCGTGAAGCACGCGGACGCCCATCGGCCCGCCGCCATGTTCGGCGGCGATGCTCGTGAGCGTCTCCCATAGATACGGACCCGAGGTGCCATCGCACCACACGCGCCAGCAAGGCCGGCCCTGCACGTCGTGGCGCAGCACCGTGACCCCGACCCCGACCATCGTCGTGAGGGTGACGATGCGCGCCTCCAACGGGTCGAGTGCGAACGGGACGGTGCAGGTCTCGGCGAAGAGATCGGGCGCGTTGGCGCCGCAGATGTCGATCGCGCAGTCCTGGCGGGGCACCGGATAGACGCCGGGGACCGTGGTGCGCAGCGCGGCGGCGAGGCGCACCACGGGGCCACCGGCCCAGCCGTCCTCGATCAGGAACTCGGTGCGCGCGAGTCGCGCGACGAGGCCGCCTTCGGGAAGCGGGAGCCAGCGATTGAAGCCCTGCGGGACGGGCACTCCCTGCCCCTCGAGCCATTGGACGGCGCCGGGGCCCTTGAGACCGGTGCGCACGAGGGACGAGACATCGGTGAGCGCGAGCGTGTCGGCTTTGGCGGCATTCTCGTCACGCAGTCGCAACGCGACGCGCATGCCGGCGTGCTCGCCCCACTCGGGTGAGTGCGCCTCGAGGGCAGTGAAGATCGGGCTGGTACGCAGTGCGGCCATGGCGTCAGTCCGGGAGCTTCTGCCGGTCGCCGGCAGGATCGTAGAAGGGAAGCGGCACGACCCGCGCCGCGGCGTAGGCGTTGTCGACGCGGATCGGCAGCGCGGTGCCTTCCGCGGTGATGTCGGGGGCGACGAGCGCGAGGCCCACGTGGTGGCCGAGCGCTTCGCTGAAGCCGATGCTCGTGACGCGCCCCTTGATGGCGCCGTCGATGATCACGAGGTGGCATTCCTTCGGCACCACCGACGCACCGGGCTCCAGCGCGAACCCGACGAGCTTCTGGCGCGGCCCGCGCTTCTTCAGGATGGCGAGGCTGCGCTGACCCACGAAGAAGGGCTTGTCCATCTTCACCGCCCATTCGAGTGCGGCCTCGTCGGGCGTCGTGAGTCCGTCGGTGTCCTGACCCACGATGATGTGTCCCTTCTCGAGCCGCAGCATGCGCTGGGCCTCGACGCCGAACGGGCGGATGCCCTCGGCGCGCCCGGCTTCCATGATGGCGTCCCACACGTGCAGCGCGTACTCGGCGGGCACGTGGATCTCGTAGCCGGTCTCGCCCACGAACCCCACGCGCATCAGGCGCACCGGCGCGCCGGCCACTTCCGTCTCGCGGAGCCCGAGGTAGGGAAACGCGGCGTGCGTGAGATCGACGCTGGTGAGGCGTCCGAGCACCGCGCGCGAATGCGGCCCCGCGAGGTTCAGCGCCGCGAAGGCACCGGTCGCGTTGACGATGCCGATCTCCATGTTCCATTCGGCGTTCAGCCGCTGCAGTTCACGGTAGACGGTCGCCGAGCCCGTCGTGGTCGTCGTGAAGTAGAAGTGCTCGTCGGAGAGGCGCGCGATCACCCCGTCGTCGATGACGACGCCGGACTCGTCGACCATCACGCCGTAGCGCGTCATGCCGGGCTTCAGCCCCGCGAACTTGCCGACGTACACGCGCTCGAGGAACTTCGCCGCGTCGGGCCCGCGCAGTTCGAGCTTGCCCAGCGTTCCCACATCGATGAGGCCGACGCCCGAGCGCACGGCGCGGACCTCGGCGCGGATGCAGGCCTCGCGCGATTCACCGGCGACTTCGTAGTACTCGGGACGCAGCCAGATGCCCGCCTGCATCCACTTCGCGCCGAGCGCGACGTGACGCGGGTGGAAGGGTGTCTCGCGGTGCGGATGGAAACCGCGCCCTGCGAGGTGCGACAGCGGCACGGGATGGAAGAACGGCCGCGCGGTCGTCGTGCCCACCTCGCCGGGCTGCATCCCGCGCAGCTTCGCGAGGATTCGGATCGCGTTCATGTTCGAGTGCTTTCCCTGCGACGGCCCCATGCCGACGGTGGAGTAGCGCTTCAGCAGCTCGATGTTGTCGAAGCCTTCCTGCACGGCATTCGCGAAGTCCTTCGTCTGCAGATCCTCGTCGAAATCGACGAAGTCCTTGCCGGACGGATGCGAGACGAACGGCCACGGGTGGGACGGTGCAACGGTCTCGGCTGGCACGACGGGCATCGGCCCTTCGACGGTACGGCCGGCGTGTCGCGCGGCTTCGAGTCCGGCGCGCGTGCCGTCGAGGAAACGCGCCTCGATGTCATGGACGCCGTTCACGCGACCGGCAGCGAAGATGCCGTCGCCGAGTCTCTCCGGGACGAACTGCTGCGTGACCGGATCGAAGCGCATCCGCGTGCCCGCCTGATAGAGCATGGCCGCCGCGGGGGCCCAGCCGACGCTCATCACGAGTCCGTCGCACGGAATGCGGGTGACCTTGCCGGTGACGGCGTTCCCCGCAGCGTCGAGCGGGCACACCAACGCCGCCGCCAGGCGGTCGCCCTCGGCCACGGCTTCGTAGACGCCATGACCTGCGAGGACGCGCACTCCGTGGTCCCGGACCGCACCGCCGAACGGGCCAGGCTCGCCGGCGGGCCGCAGGTCCACGACGGCCGCGACGGTGACGCCGGCCGCGAGCAGGTCGAGCACGGCGCGATAGCCGTCCGCGTTGCCGACGAGCGCCACGGCGGTGTTCATGGGCTTCACGGCATGGCGATAGACCAGCCGCTGCGCGGCGGACGCGAGCATCACGCCGGGAACATCGTTACCGCGGAAGACCGCGGGCTGCTCGAACACGCCACCCGCCACGACGACGGCGCGGGCGCGCAGCTTCGTCATGCGGGTCGCGTCGATGAGCGGCACCCAGTGATCGGTGTACCACCCGGCCGCAAGCGTGGCGGGTCGCAATGACACGTTCGGCATCGCGCGAAGCTCCACCTCCAACGCGCGCAGCCGGTCGAGCGTCGCGGCGGCGCCGCCCCGCTGATACACGAGGCTGCCACCGATGCGGGCGTTCTCGTCGACGACGACAACCTGCGCGCCGGTGCGGGCGGCGGCGAGCGCGGCGGAAAGCCCCGACGGACCGGCACCGACCACGAGAACGTCGGCGTAGTCGTAACGCTTCGGAGTGCGGATGTGGGGCGTGGAGAAGTCGAGCCGACCGAGACCGGTGAGCCGTCGGAAGACGCGCTCCCAGAAGGCCGCAAGCGCCTTCGGACGATGGAACGCCTTGTAGTAGAAGCCGACCGGGAGGAAACGACCGAGCGAATTCAGGATGCGAAGGCGGTCGGACGCCACGCCGCCTTGCGTGTTGATCGCGTCCAGCACCATGCCGTCGACGAGCGCTTCCACGTCGGCGCGCGTGTTGAGCTTCTGCCCCCACTGCACCATCGCGTTGACGTCGTGGTTCGCGGCGGAGAGCAGGCCGCGCGGCCGGTGGTACTTGAAACTGCGGCCGAGGGTGCGAACGCCGGCAGCCCACAGGGCACTCGCCGGGGTGTCACCCGCAAAGCCCGTGAAATCGCCGCCCTCGAACCGGAAGCCGAGGGACTTCTTGCGGTCGATCCATTCGCCGTCGACCGGCGGCAGGCGCGTCGTCATGGCGCTGCCTCCTCGCCGGGCATCCACGTGCGCAGAACGCGGTCGGCGACGACATCGCGCTCGGCGTGGAACCAGACGCCACTCGGCAGGTGGTACCACCACTCGATCTTCACGCCCGGGATGCCGGAGCGGTTGAAGACGTGGTCGGCCCATTGGTCGTCCGAGCAGGTCGCAGGGTCGGGCATCGCGCGGACCTCGCCACCGTATGCGAATTCGGACACGGGCCGCAGACCGTTCACGGGGCAGCAGAGGAGCTTCATGCGCGGCCTCCGCTTTGGAGGATGTCAGTGTCCGACACTGGCCGCCCCCTTCTCGCCGGTGAGCTCGTAGCGCGCGAACCGGGACAGGTTGAACGCACCGATGAGATCGTGATCCCGACCGGTGGCCACGGTGTGGGCCATGGTCATGCCGCACACCGGAGTTGCCTTGAAACCCCACGTGCCCCACCCGGCGTCGAGGTAGAAGCCTTCGACCGGGGTCGTGCCCATCACGGGCGCGAAGTCGGGGGTCATGTCGGCCATCCCGGCCCACTGCCGGTTGACCTTTGCGTGCGAGAGGAACGGGAACATGTCGAGCATGTGGGCCGCGAGGCCCTCCACGAAATCGAGGCTGGATCGGGTGGAATGGAGTTCGTACGGATCGAGCGAAGCCCCCATCACGAGTTCGCCGCGGGCCGACTGGCTGACGTAGATGTGCAGGCTGCCGGACACGAGGATCGGATCGAGCCAGGGCTTCATGGGCTCGGTGACCATCGCCTGCAGCGGGTGTACGTAGATGGGGGTGCGCAGACCGACCATGTGGGTGATCCGCGGCGTGAAGCCGGCGACGGCGGAGAGCACACGCGGCGTCGAGATGTATCCCTTGGACGTCTTCACGCCCTGGACTCGGCCGCCGACGATGTCGATGCCGAGCACCTCGGTCTGCTGATGGATCTCGACGCCCCGCTGGTCAGCGCCGCGTCCGTAGCCCCACGCCACGGCGTCGTGCCGGGCGATCGCGCCGGGGGCGTGATAAAGCGCGCCGAGAATCGGGGCATTGCCGCCGCAGGAGAGGTCGATCTGCGGGCAGGCGGCCTTCACGGCCTCGGGGCCGACCAGTTCGCTGTCGACGCCCAGATGCTTGTTGACCTCGGCCCGCCACCGCATCGTCCGCACGGCGGAATCGGTGTGCGCGAGCGTGAAGTGGCCGCGGGTGGAATAGAAGAGGTTCAGGTCGAAGTCGGTGGCGAGGTCCTGCCACAGGCGCACCGACTGGTCGTAGAACGCCACGCCTTCGGGCGTGAGGTAATTCGACCGGATGATCGTGGTGTTGCGGCCGGTGTTGCCGCCACCGATGTAGCCCTTCTCGAGCACCGCCACATTCCGCATGCCGTGGTCGCGGGCGAGGTAGTAGGCCGCAGCGAGACCGTGCCCGCCGGCACCGATGATCACGGCGTCGTAGCTGCCCTTCAGCCGCTCTGGCGTCCGGAACATGCGCGGTTCCGGGTGCTTCGACGAGAGTGCAAACCGCAACAGCTGAAAGGGCACGACGAAGTTCTCTCAATGAATATTGTGTGCATATGATGAATCTTCGGGCTCGGCGCGTCAACCCGGAAGCACACAACATTCACCAGGTGAAACTTTACGCGCTTCGCCCCCGCTTGGCATCCGCCGCCGACGAGGCCGGCAGGGCGCTTCGGCACCAAAATCTGGGGGCCGGACCCCCGAGGCTATAATCCGGCGCTTCCGCAGCGCAGGCCGGCGCTTCGAGCATGGCCGCGCCGGCGCAGTTCCACCCGAGGTTCGCACCATGAGACACGCCCCATGACCGTTCCGCATCTCACCACCGCACTCTCCGGCCCCCTTCTTTCGCTCGAGCGTCAGATCCTGGATGCGCAACCGACCATCGAGCATTGGCTGCGGACCAAGTGGCAGGAGCACGCGACGCCGTTCTACGCGTCGGTCGACCTCCGCAATGCGGGCTTCAAACTCGCCCCGGTGGATACGAACCTGTTCCCGGGCGGCTTCAACAACCTGGCACCCGAGTTCATGCCGCTGTGCGTGCAGGCGGTGATGGTGGCCGTCGAGAAGATCTGCCCGGACGCCCGCGGGATCCTGCTGGTCCCCGAGAACCACACCCGCAACACCTTCTATCTCCAGAACGTCGTGACGCTGCAGGCGATGCTGCGCCAGGCGGGGATGAAAGTGCGCATCGGATCGCTGAACCCCGAGATCACGGCGCCGACCACCCTGGAGCTACCGAGCGGCGCCAAGCTCGTCGTGGAACCCATCGTTCGCAACGGACGGCGCGTCGGGCTCCCCGACTTCGATCCGTGCACCGTGCTGCTGAACAACGACCTGTCGGCCGGCATTCCGGCGATCCTGCAGGGCATCGACCAGCCCATCCTCCCGCCGCTCCACGGCGGTTGGGCAACCCGACTGAAGTCGAATCACTTCACCGCCTACGACGAGGTCGCCAGCGAGTTCGGAAAACTGATCGACATCGACCCCTGGCTCATCAACCCGTACTTCGGCGTGTGCGGCGAGATCAACTTCCACGAGCGCACCGGCGAGGAATGTCTCGCGCGCTGGGTGGACGGCATCCTCGGCCAGATGCGCGAGAAGTATCACGAGTACGGCATCCAGCAGGAACCCTTCGTGATCGTGAAGGCGGACGCCGGCACGTACGGCATGGGGATCATGTCCGTGAAGAGCGCGGACGAGGTCGTGAGCCTCAACCGCAAACAGCGCAACAAGATGGCGGTGGTGAAGGAAGGCCTGGAGGTGAGCCACGTGATCGTGCAGGAAGGCGTGCCGACATTCGAGAGCGTGAACGATGCCGTGGCCGAGCCCGTGGTCTACATGATCGACCACTTCGTGGTGGGCGGGTTCTACCGCGTGCATACCGACCGCGGCATCGACGAGAACCTGAACGCCCCCGGCATGCACTTCGTGCCCCTCGCATTCGAGTCGAGCTGCTCGCAGCCCGACCCCGAAGGCCATCCCAACGCGACCCCCAACCGCTTCTACGCCTATGGTGTGGTGGCCCGGCTGGCGCTGCTGGCGGCCGCGCTCGAACTGGAGCGCACCGACCCGGCAGCGCTGGTCCCAGCGTGAGCGGGGTTCCCATGGTTGCCCTGGACATTGCGTTCGTCATCGACCCACTGACTTCGCTGAAGGCCTACAAGGATTCCACCGTGGCCATGATGCGCGAGGCCGCCCGGCGCGGGCATCGCGTGTTCGTCATGGAGCAGTCCGATCTGGTCTGGAAGGAGAGCCGCGTGGTGGCCCGGACGTGTCAGCTCGAAGTGGGCGCCGACGAGGACGCGTGGTACCGGATCACCACTGAAGCCGAGACCGACCTGGCATCCTTCGACGCCGTGCTGATGCGCAAGGATCCGCCGTTCGACATGGAGTACGTCTACAGCACGTACCTGCTCGAACGCGCCGAGGCGCTGGGCGCGAAGGTCTACAACCGCCCGCGCAGCCTGCGCGACTTCAACGAGAAGTTCTCCATCGCGCGGTTCCCGCAGTTCACCGTACCGACCATCGTGACGCGGCGGGAGGACGTCGTGCGGGCGTTCCTCGCCGAGCATGGCGACATCGTGATCAAGCCGCTCGACGGCATGGGTGGAAGCTCGGTGTTCCGCGTGCGTCGGGACGACCCGAACATCGGCGTCATCATCGAAACGCTCACGGCGCTCGGCACGCACATGGCGATGGCGCAGCGGTTCATCCCGGAGATCGCCCAGGGCGACAAGCGCATCCTGGTGATCGATGGCCATCCGGTGCCCTATGCACTCGCCCGCATCCCGAAGCAGGGCGAGACGCGCGGCAACCTCGCGGCGGGGGGCCGGGGCGTTGCCCAACCGCTGACGCCACGCGACCGCGAGATCGCCGAGACGCTCGCCCCCGACCTCGTGGCGGCCGGGCTGCTCATCGTCGGGCTCGACGTGATCGGCGATCACCTGACGGAGGTGAATGTCACGAGCCCCACCTGCATGCGCGAGATCCTGGACCAGACGGGGTTCAACGCAGCCGCGATGGTGATCGAGGCGCTGGAGCGCGCGGGGCGCGTCAGGAACTAGGGAGCCTCTGCAGAGCCCCTGCCAGGCGTCAGGCCGCGTCCCTCGCGCCACCGGTGGGGAAGCGCAGGTCGCGGCGCACGAGCTCCTCGAACTCCGCGGCCGGGACGGGGCGGCTGAACAGGAAGCCCTGGATCTCGTCGCAGCCGAGTTCGCGCAGGAAACCCAACTGCGCTTCGGTCTCCACGCCCTCCGCGACGACCTTGAGCCGCAGGCTGTGCGCCAGGGCCACGACTGCGCGCGTGATGGATTCGTCGTCCGCATCGCCGGGAACATCGCGGATGAAAGACCGGTCGACCTTGAGCGAATCGAGCGGCAGGCGCTTCAGGTAGGCGAGGGAGGAATAGCCCGTGCCGAAATCGTCGACCGCCACGTGCACGCCCAGGGTCTGCAATTCACCCAGCACGGCGGCCACCTGTTCCACGTCCTGCATCATGACGCTCTCGGTGATCTCCATCTCCATCGCACCGGCCTGCACGCCGCTCTCCACCAGGATGCGCCGCACGGTGTCCAGGAATCCGGGGCTGTAGAGCTGGCGGGCGGAGAGGTTGACCGCCACGCGCAGCGGCGGCATTCCCTTGCGGGCCCAGGCGGCGGCCTGTTCGCAGGCGGTCGCGAAGACCCATTCGCCGATCGCACCGATCAGCCCCGTCTCCTCGGCGAGCGGGATGAACTCCACCGGCGGAACGAGCCCGCGATCCGGACTCATCCAGCGCACGAGCGCCTCCACTCCGACGATGCGTCCGTCGGCGACCGACACCTTGGGCTGGTAGTGCAGCACGAACTGGTTCTGCTCCGTCACCGCGCGCTTCAGGCGCGATTCGAGCGACAGCCGGTCCATGCTCGTGGCGTTCATTCCCGAGGAGTACAGCTCGAAACAGTTCTTGCCCTTCTCCTTCGCGCGGTACATAGCGATGTCCGCGTGTTTCAGGAGCGACTGCTGGTCGCGCCCGTCCTGGGGATAGACGGCGATGCCGATGCTGGCCGAGAGCGAGAACTCCTGCTCCTGGTGCTGCACAGGCTGCTCGATCGCGAGCAGGAGCTTGCGGGCCACGTCCTCGACGACCTCGAGACTGTCGACCTCCTCCACCACCACCATGAACTCGTCGCCACCCAGGCGCGCGACGAGGTCGGCGGCGCGCATCTGTTCCCCGAGGCGGCGGCCGATGGTCTCGAGCACGCGGTCACCCGTATCGTGGCCGAGCGTGTCGTTGATGATCTTGAAACGGTCGAGATCGATGAAGAGGACGGCGAGCTGCTTGCCGTAGCGCTCTGCGCGCGACAGGGCGTGGCCGAGGTGATAGGTGAACAGGTTGCGGTTCGGCAGCGCCGTGAGATCGTCGTAGTGCGCGAGGCGCCGGATACGCTCGTCGGCACGATGCCGCTCGGTCACGTCCTGCACGGCACCGAAGAGCTTCACCGGCGCGCCGGTGGGCCCGATCTCGACGACCCCGGTCGCGCGGACCCAGGCGTGGCGTCCCTTGGCGGTCACGAGCTGCACTTCGAGATCCCAGCTCTGCCCGCTGCGCATCGATTTCTCAAGCGCCTCGCGGACGAGCTCCCGGCTCGCCGGATCGTAGAAGTCGAGGGCTGCCTCGACGGTGGGCTGGTAGTCGTCCGGCAGCACTTCGTGGATGCGGTAGGTCTCCTCGGTCCAGTACAGGCAGCCCGTCGGAATGTCGACCTCCCAGCCACCGACGTGCGCGGCACGCTGGGTCTGCGACAACAGTCCGGACTGCCGCCGCAGTTCGCCGTCCTGCTCGCGCAAGGTCGCGGTGGCCACATCCATTTCGGTCTCGCGCTGCCGCTGCTGGCGATGGGACCACGCCGCAGCGAACGACATCCCGGCGAAGGCGAGGGCGAAGACGAGAAACGGGATGCGGACCCTCTCGAACCATGCAGCCCAGAGGGCCGAATGGGGTATCCCGGCGAACACGGTCACGGGGCGACCGTCGACACGGTGGAAGGCCTGGGTCCGGGCAGCACCGTCCAGCAGGCTGCCGGTGCTCACGATGCCATTGCCCGGGAACCCCAGGGCCCGGATCGCCTTCCAGACCGGCCCCTCGCGCCCCTCGGCAACCGCGTCACCACGGGCGATGAGCACGTCGCCGCGGTCGGCGAGCAACCCCGCCGCCGTGCGGGCAGGCAAGCGGATCTCGAACCAGAGGGATGCCTCGTCGAGGCGGACATGGGCGACGACGATGTAGTTGGTACGGCCGGTGGACGCATCGAGCACGCGCATCGCAAGCGGGAGCCACTCGTGCCCGTCCGCATCGCGCCACGCGTGCGGTCCCACCAGGGGCCCGTCGTGGGTCCTCGCGAGGGCAAGCACGGCGAGAACGGCGCGCTCCTTCGCGGCGGGAACACGGGCTTCCGGTGCCGTCAGTCCGCTCGACATCAGGACCGTGCCGTCGGCGGCGTGGATATCCAGGCGCTCGAAGCCGGGAGCCGTCCGAAGATGGCGTCGGAGCACCTTCTCGACGACGGCTGGCTGGGAGATCCCGCCCGCCTCGGCGATATCTTCGACGAGCACCGGGAAGACGCTGTCGTGGTCCTGGAGCAGGTGGAAGGCGGCGCGGGACATCGCGTGCGCGAGCCCTTCGAGTTCCGTCTGCCGCTCCCGCAGGACGGCCTGCCACGCATAGAGCCCGTAGAAGACGGCAAGAACGAGTAGCGCGGCCGCCAGCAGGCCGAACGCCTGCGCGATCGGCCGGATGCTTTCGCGCGGAACGGTTTCCTTGATGGGGACGGAGGTAGTCATCTAGCCGGTTTACGACCGCCAGCAGGATGAATTGAGCGCACCGCTATGCCCGATGCAAGGGCGGGCGCCCCGCCGTCACGAGGGCGATGACACTGGCAACGAGAATTCCCGCGAATGCCACCAGGGCCCACTCGGCAATGGCGAGACCGAGGAAGCTCCACTGCACCTTTGCGCAGTCGCCCGACCCCTGGAAGATCATGGGCAGGGCTTCGGTCAGCGGGAACTGCTCCACCATGAACTCCAGCCCGGGACCGCACTCGGCCACTGGCGGCGGATTGTGGATCAACCACGTCTGCCATGCGGCCACACCGCCGCCTGCGAGGGAGACCAGCCCCACGAGAGACGCGTAGACCCGGCTCCCGAGCCGGGCCGGACCGTGGGCCGCGGCGACGAGGGCGATGAGGCCGGCGACGACGAACGCGTACCGCTGCAGGATGCACATCGGGCACGGCTGGAGATCCAGCGCATGCTGGAGGTACAGGCCGAATCCGATGAGCCCCGCACAGCCCGCGAAGACCGCGAAGAAGAGCGGCCGGGGTCGGATGAATCGCGCGAGCACGGTGTCCGCCCCGTCAGATCGCGGCGAACGCGGCTTCGAGATCCCGCTTCAGGTCGGCGACGTCCTCGATGCCCACCGACAGCCGCACGAGATTGTCGGTGATGCCGAGCGTCTCGCGCCGGGCCGCGGGCAGCGACCCGTGGCTCATGAGACCGGGGTGACTGATCAGGCTCTCGACGCCACCCAGGGACTCGGCGAGCGTGAAGAGTTCGCAGCGCTCCAGGAAGCGCTTCGTCCCGGCGAGATCGGTGCGCAGGAACATCGAGAGCATCCCGCCGAAGCCGTGCATCTGGCGGCTGGCCAGCGTGTGCTGCGGATGCTTGGGCAGACCCGGGTAGATCACCTGCGCGCTCTTCGGATGCGCATCCAGCCAATGGGCGAGTTCGAGCGTATTGGCGCAGTGCGCCGCCATCCGCAGGGGCAGGGTCTTCACGCCGCGCAACGCAAGGAAGCTGCTGAACGGGTCGGCGATCGCGCCGACCGCGTTCTGCAGGAAAGAAAGGCGCTCGCTCGTCTCGTCCGCCCGGGCCGCGACGACCATGCCGCCGATCACGTCGGAGTGCCCGTTGATGTACTTCGTCACCGAGTGCACCACGAAATCGAAGCCGTGCTCGATGGGCCGCTGCACGTACGGCGATGCGAAGGTGTTGTCGCAGACGGTGATGATGCCGCGCTCGCGGGCCACCTTGGCGACGGCGGCGAGATCGGTGAGCTTCAACATCGGGTTCGACGGGGTCTCGACCCAGATCATCCGGGTGTCGGGGCGCAGCGCACGCTCCAGGCCGGCGGGATCGTTCGGATCGCAGTAGTCGACCCGCAGACCCATGGTGCGCGCACGCACGCGCTCGAAAAGGCGCCAACTGCCCCCGTACATGTCGTCGACCGCCACCACGTGGCTGCCGGCATCGAGCACTTCGAGGAGCGTCGACATCGCGGCGAGCCCGGACGCGAAGGCCCAGCCCTGCGCGCCTCCCTCGAGGTCGGCGACGCAGCGCTCGAAGGCCATGCGGGTCGGGTTCTGGCTCCGCGCGTACTCGAAACCGGTGTGCTCGCCGGGCGAGGTCTGGCGGAAGGTCGATGTGGCGTAGATCGGCTGCATCACCGCCCCGGTCGATGGATCGGGGCTCTGGCCGGCGTGGATGGCCCGGGTGGCAAAGCCGTGAGGCTGGCTGGATTCGGACATGCGCGGGGGCTTCCTGCGAAGGTGTTGCGTGAGACGGAAGAGGCAGACGTGAGTTTACACGCCGGACCCGGCGCGCCCGGACCCGCCGCTGACTCGGGGCGGCATCTCCAGGTGCCGCGCGAACACCTGGAACGCATCGGCGGCCAACGGCGGGGCGATCGAGAACCCCTGGGCGAAATCGCATCCGTGCGCCGCCAGGAACACCAGCTGGCGGGGCATCTCGACGCCCTCCGCCACGACGCGCAGGCGGAGACTGCGGGCGAGTGCCAGCACCGCCTGCGTGATCGCGACGTCCTCGGCATCCTCGGGGAGGTCCTGGATGAACGACCGGTCTATCTTCAGCGTGTCGACGGGGAAGCGCTTGAGGTACGCGAGCGACGAATACCCCGTGCCGAAATCGTCGATGGCGATGCCGACCCCGAGATCGTCGAGGGCCGCGAGCAGGGCGGCCGCGTGGGCCGGATTCCGCATCACCGTGCTTTCCGTGATCTCCAGCTCGATGCTGTCCGGTCCGACCCCGGCGCGCTCGAGAATCCCGATCACGTCCTGCACGAGCCGTCCCTGTGCGAACTGGCGCGCGGACACGTTCACCGCCATGGTGAGGTCGCGCAGGCCGGCGTCGTGCCAGATGCGCAGCTGGCGGCTCGCCTCGGCCAGCACCCAGTTGCCGAGTTCGATGACCAACCCGGTCTCCTCGGCCATCGGAATGAACTGCGACGGGAGGAGCATCCCCCGCTCTGGGTGATCCCAGCGCACCAGCGCCTCCGCGCCGGCCACGACACCGGTCGCGATCTCGAGCTTCGGCTGATACAGGATCTGCAACTCGCCGCGCTCCACGGCGCGCTTCAACGCCGTCTCCATCGACAGTCGCTCCGGCGGATGCGTGGCGAGGTGCGGCGCGTAGAACTCGAAGCGGCTGCGACCGGATTCCTTCGCGCGGTACATGGCGATGTCGGCCGTCTTCAACAGGGTCTCGATGTCGGTGCCGTCGCCGGGATAGGTGCTGATGCCGATGCTGCCCGACAGCGCGAACTCCTGATCCTCGATCACGAACGGCTCCGCGCACGCTTCGAGCAGCTTCGCAGCGACACCGGCGAGATCGGCCTCGGTGGTGTAGTCCTCCACGATCACGACGAACTCGTCGCCGCCCTGCCGCGCGACGAGATCGACGCTGCGCAGACAGCGCTCCAGACGCCGCGCGACATCGCGCAGCACGACGTCGCCGGCGCTATGGCCGAGCGTGTCGTTCACGAGCTTGAAGCGGTCCAGGTCGATGAACATGACGGCGAGTCGGCGGCCATGCCGCCGCATGCGCTCCAGCGCACCCACGAGCGCGAGCTGCAGGGAGATGCGGTTCGGGAGGCCGGTGAGCCCGTCGTGCTGCGCGAGAAAGCGGATGCGCTCCTCGGCGGCCTTGCGTTCGGTGATGTCCCGCCCGGTGCCGCGGTAGCCGACGAAGCCGCCCCGATCGTCGAACACGGGCTTGCCGCTGATGGAGGCCCAGCGGACGCCATCGCGGCCACGGAAGCAGAACACGAAGTCGCGGAAGGGACGACGGCCCGCGAGGAGCCGGCGATGCTCGTCCCACTTCGGATCGTCGAGATCGAGGATGACTTCCTGCTCCCAGCGCTGCCGGCCCATCGCGCCGTCGCGCCAGTTCTCCGCGGCGCCAGGCGGTGCGGTGGTGACGCCGGTGAACCGCAGATCGGCGTCCTGCTCCCAGAACCAGTCGGACGACAGCTCCGAGAGATCGCGGAACCGCTGCTCGCTGTGTCGCAGCAGCGCCTCGGCATGCTTGCGTTCGCTCACGTCCGCCACCCGCACGAGGTGCATCGGCGCCTGGGGCACGTCGAGCCGCGCGACGACGGTCTCTCCCCAGAACGCCCGGCCGCGGCACGTGCGGAATTCCAGATCGCGCCGCACACCGAGTCCCTGACCGAGACGGGCGAGACCGTGCGCCAGCTCGCGCACGGGTACCCGTCGCACGAGCAGGTCGGGCCCACGCATCGCGACGAGTTGCTCCCGGTCGTCCGCCTCGAACAAGGTCACCGCGCGCGGGTTGCAATCGATGATGCGGCCCGTCGCGACATCGCCCAGGAAGAGCGCGTCGCGCGATCCTGCGAAGACCGCGCTGAAGACGGACTCGCTCGCACGGAGGGCCTGCTCGGCACGCTTGCGCAGCGTGATGTCCCGGCCGAGGCCGCGGTAGCCGGCGAACTGGCCGTCCACGTCGAATACCGGCGTCCCACTCACCGTGAGGTAGTGGATCTCGCCGTCGCCCACGTCGCGTTCGTACTCGAGATCCCGGAAGGCTTCGCGAGCGTCGAGCTGCGCGCGATGCTGGCGCAGGACCTCCGGATCGAAGCGGTTGCCCGGGGTCTCCCACCGGCGCAGGCCACCGGACCGGTCGAACGCGAGCCGGGTGTAGGCAGGATGCCAGGCGCTCTCGTCGTTCCAGCGGAAGCGGTGCTCGGCGTCGGTCTCCCAGAACCAGTCGGACGAGATCTCCGCAAGCCGCCGATAGCTCTCGACCCGGTTGCGGAGCCTGGCCTCCGCGGCCGCCCGCAGGGTCTCCGCGTGGTCGTTGCGGCATGCCATCGCGAGCTGCGAAGCGGTCTCGCGCAATGTGTCCGCCTCCTCCTGGATCCAGGCATGCGGAACGGATGCATCGAGGCAGAGCACACCGATGCGATCCTCGGGAAGCGCCACCGGTGCGAGCAACCAGGCCCCGTCGAGCCTCCCGTCGGCCGGGGTCTCCGGAATCATGAGCAGATGCCCTCTGGCCAGCGCCCCGGCCTTCTCTGATCCGATGACGATCCGGCCCTCGATGGCCTCGCGATCCCCGGCGCCGACGGACGCCACGAACGAGAGTGCATCGCCGTCCAGCAGCGCGTAGCTCACCCGGAACCCGGGGTATCGCTGCGACAGCTCGTAGAGGGTCGTGTGCAGCACACCTTGCGCGTCCCGGGCGTCGATCACGTCGGCGGCGATCCGGTGCAGCAGTTCCAGACGCGACTGACGGATGCTCACCTCGGCCGTGTGCCGGCGCTGCTGCGCGTCGAGCCGCCGATGCACCCAGAGGCCGCCGATGGCGAGCAAGAGGAAGAGGGTGACGGGAAGCCGCATGCGGTCGACCCACGCCCACCAGAGCGCTTCCTGGGGAATGGAGACGAACATGTGGAACGGATAATCGGCAACGCGCTGGAACACGAAGACGCGGTTCTGGCCATCGACGGGGCTCGCACCGGCCACGGTGCCTGCCCGCAGGCCCGGGCGCTCCGCCAGTGCACGCGCGAGAGGCCCCGGGAGCGATCGACCGAACATCGCGGCCGGATCCGGTGGCATGGGCCACCGGGCCTGGAGGCTCGCGTCGTCGCGACGCATGCCGATGACCCAGCCCTGCGGCACGACGAGATCGCTGAGCAGGCGCCACTGATCGTCGACGGCAGTGGCGGCGAGGAGGGAGAACCGCAGGCGCCCCGAGGCTCCCTCGTGCGTGACGCGCATCGGCACGACCCACGGGCCGCCGGGATGGTCGGGTACCGGCCGCCCCACTTCCAGCCGGGATCCGGAGGCGCGGACGGCATCGGGCGCGATCGGCCCGACGCCCGTGACCCCGGGCTCGACGACTTCGGCAATGACCCGCCCGCGGGCATCGACGAGACACAGTGCATGGAGCCCCTGGACGGCCGCGGCGGTCCGCTCGAGGGCCCGTCTTGCACCGCGCGGATCGTCGAGCAGTCGCTCGTCGACGATCTCGCTGGAAAGACTGTCGAGGGTGTCCTCGAACTGGCGGTAGAAGAGCCGGACCGACCGTGCGGCGAGACTGGTGATCGTGGTTCCGCGCGTGGCGAAGTCCTCGTTCACGTCCTCCCACGCGGCAAGGCCGAAGACGACCATCACGAGGCCGGTGAGGAATGCGACGGCGGCAATGGCGCGGCCGGGGCGGCCGGGCACGGCCGCGGCGTCGGTGGAGGAGAGGACCTTCGACGGTGTGCGCGGCTTCGGAGACATGCGCGTCGCGCCGCGGGTGGGGTCAGCGGGCGGGGTTGGGGGGCACGGTCAGCGGAGAAGCGACGCGGTCACGATCAGGCCGGCGTTACCGCTCCTCGATCGATGAGATACGTCCGGTCGAGCATATCGGCCGAGTGGGAGACGTCGGACTCGGTGAGAATGATCGAGAACCCTTCCGCCTTCAGACCGGCGATCACCTCCGCGAGGCGTCGCGCGAGCACCGGCGCCACCCCTTCGAAGGGCTCGTCGAGCAGCAGGAGCTTCGTACCCGACATGAGCGCGCGCGCCAGGGCCACGAGCTTCTGCTGTCCGCCCGACAACTGCAGGCCCTTGCGGGCACGGAAGGTCTCGACCTCGGGAATCATGCGATAGACCCGGGCGAGCCTTTCCTCCGCGTCGGCACGGGAGGCGGCCCACGCGGGCACCAATACGTTCTCCTCGACGGTGAGCGTCGGGATGAGGCGCCGGTCCTCGGGCATGTAGCCGATTCCACCGCGGGCCCGCAGATGCGTGGGCATGCGGTCGACGGCCTTGCCGAGGAACGTGATGCCGCCCGCCTTCGCCGGCAGGATGCCCATGATGGCGCGCATCAACGTGGTCTTGCCGGCGCCGTTGCGACCGATCAGGCCCACGAACTGACGCTCGCCCACGGTCATGTTCACGTCGCGAAGGATCGTGACCGAACCAATCGACACATCCAGCTTGCTGATCTCAAGCATGACTCGCGGCTCCTGCGGGGGCAGCGTGGCTGCCGATCACGAACCTGCGCACTTCCACGTCGTCCAGCACCTTGGCGGGCGCACCGTCGGCGATGATCCGCCCCTCGTAGAAGGCGAGCACCCGGTCGGTGTACCGCGCGACCACGTCCATGTCGTGCTCCACGAACAGGACCGTCACCTTGTGTTCCTTCACGGCGGCCATGACCATGTCCATCAGCACGAACTTCTCGTCCGCGGAAACGCCGCTCGTGGGTTCGTCGAGCAGCAGGATGCGCGGTCGCACCACCATCGCCATCGCGATGTCGAGAAGCTTCCGCGTGCCCTCGGGCAGCAGGCCGGCCTGGCGGTTGCGGTAGCTGCCGAGCCCGAACTGCTCGAGCATCGTATCGACGGCCCGCACCGGATTGTCATACGCACTGTTGCGCGTGCCCCACTTCGACCCGGCGGCAGCGACGATACCGACGCCGACCAGCAGGTTGTCGAGCACCGACATCGTGTTGAAGAGCTGCGGGATCTGGAACGACCGGCAGATGCCGAGCCGCGTGATCTCGCGCGGCGCGAGTTGCGTGATGTCGCGCCCTTCGAAGTGGATCGTCCCGGCAGTGGGCTTCAGATAGCCCGTCACCATGTTGAGGAACGTCGTCTTGCCGGCCCCGTTGGAACCGATGAGACCCACCACGGCATCCTGCTCCACGGCCACGTTGATGTTCGATGCCGCCGTGACGGCACCGAAGCTCTTCTCGAGGCCCTTCGCGTCGAGGATCACTGCCATCTCAGCCCTCCCGCTTGCGGGTGAACAGCGACCACAGGCCGCCGGGCAGGAAGATCATCACGAGCAGCATCGTGATGCCCAGGACCATCTGCCAGGTGTTGGGGGAGTACTCGTAGGCGAAGCTGCGGATCGCCTCGAACACCAGGGCGCCGCCCAGCGGAGCGAACACGCTGCCCGTCCCCGACAGGATGGCGACGAAGACGAACTCGCCGGACTGCGGCCAGTACGTCATCTCGGGGTCGATGTGGCCGATGTTGACCGCCATCAGCGCACCGCCGATGCCCGCGAGCACCGCGGAGATCACATAGTTGCGATGCACGACCCGCATCACCGAGGCGCCCATGTACTCGACGCGCAGCTCGTTGTCCTTGATCGCGCCCGCGAGACGCCCCTGATGGGAGGCCAGGTAGCTGTGCAGGAAGAATGCGGAGACCGTCGCGAACACGACCGCGAGGCTGTACACCATGAGCCGCTGGGATTCGGGCGCCACGGCGAAACCGCCCACCGTCTTCGCCGCGACGTTGAATCCGTCCGTGGACCCGAGGGAGGCGGTCTTCACGAGCAGGCCGTAGAGGATCATCGAGAACGCGAGCGAGAGCATCGCGAAGAAGATGTCCCGGTACTTGGCGAGCAACAGCCCGAGAATGGCGGACACGACACCCGTGACGACCACCGCGGCACCGACCATCAGCAGCATGTCGGGCATCTTCAGCATCTGGTCGAGGAGTCCTGCCGCGTAGGCCCCCAGGCAGAAGTACAGACCGTGGCCGAACGAGACGATGCCGTTGCGCATGAGCAGCATCATGCCGAGCACGACGGTGCCGTAGCAGAGCGAGACGTTGAGCATCGAGACCATCCAGCTCGGGAGCTGCGGACCCGCGATCAGCAGAATGGCGCCCATCGCGAGGATGGCGAACGACGTGCGATCGAGTTTCATATCTTGCGCACCTCCGCGCCGCTGAAGAGGCCCTTCGGCCGGAGGATGAGCACGACGGCCATCACGAAATAGATGCTGAAGAGTTCGACCTCGGGCAGGTAGTGCACGGCAGCAGCCCGCACCAGCCCGACGATCAGCGCACCGAGCGCAGCGCCCGGCAGACTGCCCAGACCGCCGATCACCACCACCGCGAACGCGAGCACGATGACCTCGGCGCCCATCCCCGTCACCACCGATACCGTGGGCGCGGTGAGCGCGCCGCCGACACCGGCGAGCATCGCTCCGATGGTGAACGTCACGAAGTAGATGCGGCCCACGTTGATGCCGAGGGCCGCGCTCACTTCGCGGTCATGGATGACTGCGAGAAGCAGCTTGCCCGAACGCGTCTTGGCGAGAGCCCAGGCGAGCGCACCACCGGTGGCCACCGCGACCGCGATCAGCACCAGGTTGTAGTTCGGATACGTGAGCCCCGCCACCTCGAAGTTGCCCAGCAGGCTGTACGGACTCTCGCCACCGGGACCCGTGATGAACAGCGGGTCGACACCCCAGATCAGCTTGATGAGGTCCTCGAGGATGAGGAAGAGCGCGTAGGTGACCAGCACCAGCACGACCTCGTCCTTGCCGTACATGAACCGCAGCAGCCCGCGCTCGATCACCGGGCCTGCCACGAGCCCGACGAGGATCGCCGAGAGGAGCAGCATGAGATAGCTGCCCATGGGCGGCAGGCCCGCGTTGAACCAGAGGCCGCACAGCGTGACCGACGTGAACGCCCCGAGGGCGTAGAGACTGCCGTGGGCGATGTTCAGGATCTTCATCACGCCGTAGATCAGGGTGAGACCCACGGCGATGATGAAGAGCCACGACGAGTAGACGATGCCGTCGACGAGGACGGCGATGAATTGGCTCATGGAAGGTCACCGGTACCGGCGTCTCGGGCGCCGTCCTGCTTTGCGAAGTTCACTGGATCAGCGCTTGAATCCCGAACGGATCCAGTCGAGGGAGGACACGCCCTCGGGCGGGTTCACGCGGTCGGCGTCGTAGTACTTGATGTTGCCGACCTTCACCACGCCGTTCTCCAGGCGCGTGGTGCCGTACGCGGTGCCGGTCACCGCCTGATGACCCTTGCCGAGCGTCATGTGGACCTTGCCGGACGGGGTGTCGAACGAACTCTTCTCGAAGGCCGCGATGACCTCTTCCTGCGTGGGCGGCTGGTACGCCTTCTCCATCTCTTCCTTCACGCCCTTCGCGGCGCCCATCGGAACGGCGGAGCCGACTTTCTTGGCGGCGGCCTTCTCCCAGGCGGCCTTCACACCGAGGAAGGCCTGGGCCGTGCTGTAAGCGGGATAGTTGGGATCGATGCCGCCGGACTTGCCCTTGTACGTTTCGACGAGCCAGCGCTTGAGCGGCGAATCGGGAGCGAAGACGCCGTTGGTGCCGCGCGCGCCGACGATGGTGCCGTCGGGGATCTTGCCGGGCAGGCGATGCAGGTACGGCTCGCCCGCCACCAGCACGAGCACGCTCTTCTTGAAGAGATCGCGCGGCTGGGCCTGGAGCATGAAGGCCTCCAGATCACCGCCCCACAGGCTGCTGTGGACGACGTCGGTGTTGGCGGAGTGCAGGGCGGAGATCTCGGAACCGTACTGGCCGGCGCCGAACTTCGGCATCTGGGACGTCACGATGTCGACGCCCGGCTTCATCACCTTGATCGTCGCCTCGAAGTCGTTCCAGGAGTCCTGACCGTAGGCGTAATTCTGGTTGATGCCCGCGATGCGCTTCACCGAGGGACGGTTGTCGAGCAGGTACATGGTCGCCGCGACGGCGTCCATGGTGGCGTGGGGACGCGTGCGGAAGAGGTACTTGTAGCTGCCTTCCTCGAAGACCCGCGGGGTGCCGCAGTCGAGGAGCACGGTGAGTTTCTTGAGTTCCTCGGCGACCGGGGCGATCGCGAGGCAGTCGCCGCTGCCGATGTAGCCGATGACGATGTCGACGTCCTGACGCTGCACGAGCGTGCGGTACTCCGACACCTGTTTGGTTGCACCGCCGGCTTCGTCGATCACGACGAGTTCGATCGGCAGGCCGCCGATGCCCTTGATCTGGTACGGCGCGGGCGCCTTGCCGGCATTCAGGGATTCCACGATCGCCTCGGCGGCGATCTTCGCCGGGACACCGAACGGACCTGACGCGGGGCCGGACAGGAACGTGACGAACCCGACCTTCACGCTGGTCTTCTGTTGCGCGAGTGCCGGCGCAGCAGTGACGGCTGCCAGCGCGATGCCGGTCAGCATGGTTCCAAGAGCTTTCGCGATCATGGTGTCTCCCCCTCGTTCGCCGATGCGATTCCGGCTGATATGGCACATCCCCCGACAGCATGTGTGCCCTGCATAGCCGCCGGAATCTAGCACCTCACGCCCGATTGTCAATCGACGCCGCCCGTCGGGCGACCAGGCCGCGCCGGGGGCCGCAACGCAGCGGCCGGCATTCTAGTGGCGCTGCTGGGCAGGGCAATCGCGCCGCCCTTCGAATTTCGCGATGCCCCCTTGAAGTCCCGGGAGCTGTCGGTCAGGCGAGATCCACGCGGGCCCGCGCGATCGCGGCACGCACCTGCGTCGGCGCGGTGCCGCCGACGTGGGCGCGACTCGCAAGCGACCCGTCGAGGGTCAGCACCGAATGCACGTCGTCACCCACGAGCGGCGAAAAGGCGCGCAGCTCCTCGACGGAGAGGTCGGCGAGGTCGACGCCCCGGTTGGACGCGGCACGCACCGCGCGCGCGACCGCTTCGTGCGCCTCGCGGAACGGGAGGCCGCGCTTGACCAGGTAGTCGGCAAGATCGGTGGCGGTGGCGAAGCCCTCGGCCGCCGCGGCCCGCATCCGGGCCGCGTTCACCCGCACGCCCCGCATCATCTCGGCGTAGATCACCAGGGTGTCGACGAGCGTGTCGACCGTGTCGAACAGCGGCTCCTTGTCCTCCTGGTTGTCCTTGTTGTACGCGAGCGGCTGGCCCTTCATGAGCGTGAGCAGCGCGACGAGATGGCCGTTCACGCGCCCGGTCTTGCCGCGCACGAGTTCCGGCACGTCGGGGTTCTTCTTCTGAGGCATGATCGAGGAACCGGTGCAGAAGCGGTCGGCGAGATCGATGAACCCGAAACGCGGGCTCATCCAGAGGATCAGTTCCTCCGAGAGCCGGGAGAGATGGGTCATGATCAGTGCCGCCGCCGCGGTGAATTCGATGGCGAAGTCCCGATCGGAGACTGCGTCGAGCGAGTTGCCGCAGACGGCATCGAAGCCCAGTTCGCGGGCGACGCGCTCGCGGTCGATCGGATAGCTCGTGCCAGCGAGCGCCGCGGCACCGAGCGGCAGGCGGTTCAGCCGTCGGCGGCAATCGACGAGACGCTCGCCGTCGCGGGAGAGCATCTCCTGGTAGGCCATCAGGTGGTGACCGAATGTCACCGGCTGGGCGACCTGGAGGTGGGTGAAACCGGGCATCACGGTTTCGGCGTGCTGCTCGGCCAGATCGACGAGGGAGCGGCGGAGATCCTTCAGGTGACCGCCGATGTGGTCGATGGCATCTCGGAGCCAGAGGCGCACGTCGGTGGCGACCTGGTCGTTGCGCGAGCGGCCGGTGTGCAGACGCTTGCCGGCATCGCCGACGAGGTCGGTGAGGCGCCGCTCGATGTTGAGGTGGACGTCCTCGAGGTCGAGCGACCATTGGAACTCGCCGCGCTCGATCTCGCCCAGGATCTGCGCCATGCCGCGGCGGATGTCCGCGAGGTCCTGCGCCGAGATGACGCCCACGGCCTCGAGCATGCCGGCGTGGGCGAGCGAGCCCTGGATGTCGAAGTGTGCGAGACGATGATCGAAGAACACGGAGGCCGTGAAGCGCTTCACGCGCTCGTCGACGGGTTCGTCGAAGCGGCCTGACCAGGCCTTGCCGGGTTCGGCGGTGGTGGCGGATTGCACGGCGCGGGGGGGTTGTTCAGAATTCATCGTCGGTGGGTGATGCGGCGGAGGACGCCGGTGTGGGATCGGAGTGGGGTCGAAGTGGGGTCGCAGCGGGGTCGCAGTGGGGTCGAAGTGGGGTCGAAGTGGGGCCCCAGTGGACCCGAAAGCGCAGCCATCGCCACTTTCAGAGGCCACGGGAATGGCGCTGCCATCCGCGGTGAGGGCGCCGCAATCCGCGGCGAAACGGTTCGGAAAAGGCATGCCGAGTATAAATCAGCACCATCGCCATCCCGACCGCCTGCCGGACTTCGCGAACATGGGCGTGTGGCTCCGCACGTTCCTCATCGTGACGGCGCTCTCGTTCGCCGCGACCGTCGCGATCGCTCCCGGATGGCGCGCCGTGCCGGAGGAGTTCTCCATCGTTTCGATGCACACGCAACCGGTGACCGTGCTGGCACTCGCCGTTCTCGCACTGGCCGCTCCGCTGCTGCGAAGAGTGTCGTACGGCCTCGGCATCACCGCCGTGCTGCTCGTTGCAACGCTCGCCGCGATGGTGCTGGCGGGCGTTTCGGAGGCGCTGTTCCGCATCGACGCGGGCCCGCTCGACCGGCAGGTGTTCTTCGCGGCGGCCGGCGCGGGCGTCGCGATCGTCTACTTCCATCTGCGGGGGCGCGCGCTGTCTCCGGCACTCAGCGAGGCGCGGCTCCAGGCACTCCAGGCGCGCATCCGCCCGCACTTCCTGTTCAACAGCCTGAATGCCGTGCTCTCTCTCGTGCGGACCGACCCGCGGCGCGCGGAGACGGCGCTGGAGGACATGGCGGACCTCTTCCGCGTCTTCATGGCGGACAACCGCGATCTCGTTCCGCTGGAGCGCGAGGTCGAGCTTTGCCGGCAGTACCTCGACATCGAGCAGCTCCGGCTCGGTGAACGCCTGCAGGTGGAGTGGCACGCCGACAACATGCCACGCGATGCACTGGTCCCACCGCTGCTGCTGCAGCCGTTGCTCGAGAACGCGGTCTACCACGGCATCGAACCCTCCACCGAACCCGGCACCGTGGTCGTCAACATCTTCCAGTCGCGCGGCGAGGTCCACATGGTCCTCCGCAACCCCTATCGTGCCGCGGCGCCCCATCAGAGCGGCAACCGGATGGCGGTCGGCAACATCCGCGAACGCCTCGCCCTGCACTTCGACGAGGAGGGCCGTCTCGACACCCAGGTGCGCGACGGCGCGTACCAGGTGCACATCCGTGTCCCCTACCGCACGGAGCCACGCCCGTGAGCACCCCCGCCATCCTTCGCGTCGTGATCGTCGACGACGAACCGCCCGCGCGGCAGCGGCTCCGCGATCTGCTGGCGGACGCCGCCGCGGAGCATCCCTCCCGCATCGTGGGCGAGGCCTCGAACGGCCGGGAACTGCTCGACCTGCTGCCCGACTGTCCATGCGACCTCGTGCTGCTCGACATCCGCATGCCGGGGATGGACGGTCTCGAGGCCGCCCGTCACCTCCGGTCGCTCCCCGCGCCGCCTGCCGTGATCTTCACGACCGCCTACGACGACTACGCGGTGAAGGCGTTCGAACTGCATGCGCTCGACTACCTGATGAAGCCGATCCGCGGACGCCGCCTCGCCGAGGCGCTGTCGCGGTTGCCATCCTTGCGCGCGCCCGCGCTCGAAGTACTGCGCGGGATAGCGCCCGCGCCGCGCACGCACATCTCGGTGCCCGAGCGGGGGCGCCTCACGCTCGTGCCGGTCGCCGACATCCTGTATCTCCGCGCAGAGCTGAAGTACGTCTCGATCCGCACAGCCACCCGCGAGCATCTGCTCGAGGAATCCCTGTCCAGGCTGGAGCAGGAGTTCGCCGACCGGTTCGTGCGCATCCATCGCAGCTGCCTGGTGGCGAGGGATCGCATCGCCGGCTTCGAGCGGCTGCCCGGGGACGGCCACGAGGGTCAGTGGGTCGCGCTGCTCGACGGATGCGACGAGCGCCTACCGGTGTCCCGCCGGCAGAACCACGTCATCCGGGAGTTCGGGCGACAGGAACCCTGAGGCGGCGACCCTGGCCGAGGCCGCCGACGCGCCCGCGATTGCCCGCGTCCCGCCCGGCCTTCCGGGCTAGAATCCCGGCTCTCTCACTGCCTCTGAACCGCTGTGGCAAACACTCCGCGCACTCCGAGTCGCCTCGTCATCGCCACCCGCGAAAGCGCACTCGCGCTCTGGCAGGCGGAACACGTGAAAGCCTCCCTCGAGGCGCTCCATCCCGGGCTCACGGTGGATCTCCTCGGCATGACGACCGAGGGTGATCGCCGGCTCGGCACCACGCTCGCCAAGATCGGCGGCAAGGGTCTCTTCGTGAAGGAACTGGAAGAGGCGCTGCTCGATGGCCGGGCCGATCTCGCCGTCCACTCGATGAAGGACGTGCCCGTGAACCTGCCGCCCGGGTTCATCCTCGCCGCCATCCTCGATCGCGAGGATCCCCGCGACGCCTTCGTCTCCGGCCGGTACGACGATCTCGACAGCCTCCCCGCCGGCGGTCACGTGGGCACATCGAGTCTGCGGCGCGAGTCCCAGCTCCGGGCCCGCCGCCCCGATCTCCGGATCTCGCCGGTGCGCGGCAACGTGCAGACCCGCCTGCGCAAGTTGGACGAAGGCCAGTACGACGCGCTGCTGCTGGCGGCCGCCGGCCTCAAACGCCTCGGCCTGCACGATCGCATCCGGTCCGTCATCCCGCCCGTCGAGAGCCTGCCCGCCGTGGGCCAGGGTGCCCTGGGCATCGAGTGCCGGGCAGACCGCGCGGATGTCGTCGCGGCGCTCGCGCCCCTGGTCGATGCCGACACGACCTGGTGCGTGCACGCCGAACGGGCGCTGAGCCGCGCCCTCGCCGGGAGCTGCACGGTGCCGCTCGGCGGCTATGCACGGATCGAGAACGGTCGCGCCACGCTGACGGGTCTGGTCGCGACACCCGACGGTCGTCGCGTGGCCCGCGCAGAGGAAGCCGCGTCCGTCGCCGACACCGCGCCGGAAGCGCTGGGCCGCGCGGTCGCCGACCGCCTGATTGCCGACGGCGCCCTGGAGATTCTCGCTGCCGCGGAGGCCGCCTCTTGAGCGACGGTGCGCCGCTCGCTGGAAACGCAGTGCTGGTGACCCGACCGGCTGAGCAGAGTGCGCTATTGGCGGCTGCGCTCGTCTCAGAGGGTGCGGAGCCCGTGCTGTTTCCGACGATCGGCATCGAGGCACTCTCGGATCATCGCGCCCTCGACGATGCGCTCGATCATCTCGCCACGACGCGGCTCGCGGTGTTCGTGAGCGCGAATGCAGTCGCCCACGCCATGCCAGCCGTCACAGCCCGTGGCGGATTCGCCACCGCGACGCTCGTCGCCGCCATCGGCCCGGGGACGGCGCGGGCTCTTGCCCGATTCGGAATTCCCGCGGCACTGCGAGCACCCGATGGGGCCGACAGCGAGGCGCTGCTCGACCTTCCCGAACTGGCGGATGTCGCCGGCGCCGACGTCACGATCTTCGCCGGCGAAGGCGGCCGCACTCTCCTGCGCGATGCCCTCGGTGCCCGCGGCGCGAAGGTCCGGATCGCACCGTGCTACCGCCGCGTGGTGCCGGCCGTGGCCCCTGCGCCAGTGGAGGCACGCCTCCGCGAAGGCACCCTGCACGCCGTCACGATCACCAGCAGCGAAGGGCTGCGCAATCTCCAGACGATGCTGGCTGCCGATGTGCTGCCCCGTCTCCACGGCCTGCCCCATGTCGTACCGCATCCCCGCATCGCGGCGGCCACCTCGGCCCTCGGCGTGGGTGATGTCATCGTGTGCGGCGCGGGGGACGCGGCGATCGTCGATGCCCTCTGCGCCAGACTGGGCCGCGGTGCGCGGTCGCACCAGGCCCGACACACGACACCATGAGCGAAGAACCGCAGACACCCGACACCCCCGCGGCGGCCATCGCCCCCGCAACCACACCGGCTGCGGCTTCGGCTGCGCCGGTGCCCCCCCCGACCGAGCAATCCTGGACGCGCATCGCCCGATCGATCAGCCCAGCCATGGTCGTTGCCGTCGTCGCCCTTGTGCTGGGCGTGTGGCAATGGAGCACCGCGCAGCGTGACGCCACGCGCCTCCAGACCGACCTCGCGCGGCGTCTCGCCGAAATGGAAACGTCCAGCAAGGAGACCCGCCTGATTGCCGACCAGGTACGCAACACCGTACGCGATCTCGAAAGCCGCTCGGGTCTCCTGGAGGCGCGCCTCATCGAGACGCAGAACCAGCGCATCGCCCTCGAGACGCTGTATCAGGAACTCGCGCGGAACCGCGACGAATGGGTGCTCGCCGAGATCGAGCAGATCCTCATCACGGCGAATCAGCAATTGCAGCTCGCCGGCAACGTCACCTCCGCCATCATCGCGCTGGAAGCTGCGGACAAGCGCCTCGCCCACGCGAACCGCCCCGGGCTGCTCGCCCTGCGGCGCGTCGTCAACCGCGATCTCGAACGGCTGAAGGCGACCACGAGTGCCGATGTCCCGGGCCTCACCCTGAAGCTCGACAACCTGATCGCGGCCATCGACGAATTCCCGCTGGCCGCCGAACATCGCCCGTCGGCCCGCGCGACGGCCCGCACCCGCGATGGCGACACCTCCACCCGCCTCACCCGCGAGATCTGGCAGGACGTGAAGGATCTACTCCGCATCCGCGTGGCCGACAGCCGCGACGTGCCACTGCTCGCGCCGGAGCAGTCCTACTTCGTCCGCGAGAACCTGAAGCTGAAGCTGCTCTCCGCGCGGATTGCGCTTCTCGGACGCGACGAACTGACCTTCCGCGGCGACATGAAGGCCGCAGCGCAATGGCTCGGCCAGTACTTCGATACCACGCAGAAGCCGGTGGGGAACGCGCTCGGCCTGATGCGGCAGCTCTCCAACGCCGAGCTGGCGATCCAGCTCCCGGACATCGGCGACAGCCTGCAGGCGGTCCGAACGCACGGCGTCGGCCACGGCAGCCCACGATGACCAGGAACAGCCGCCCGCGATGAAAGTCTTTTTCTGGGTGCTGGCGCTGTTCGCCGTCGCGGTGGGGACGGTCGTGGCAGCGCGCTACAACTCCGGCTACCTGCTGCTCGCCCTCGGTGGCCAGCGCATCGAACTGTCCGTCAATTTCGCGGTGTTCCTGCTGGTCGCAGGGTTCGCCTTCCTGTACTTCGTGGTGCGGGCCGTGGCGGCCGGCCTGTCGCTTCCGTCCGAGGTCCGGCAGTTCCACGAGAACCGCCGCATCGAGGCTGGCCGCACCGAGTTCATGACGGCGCTGCACGCCTACTTCGAAGGGCGCTACGGCCGCGCCGAGAAGGCGGCCGCGAAGTCCCTCGAACTGGGACACGCCCCCGCGCTTTCCGCGGTCGTGGCGGCACGGGCGGCGCACGAAACCCGCGCCTTCGCGGCCCGCGACCGCTATCTCTCGACCATCGAGGACCTCGATGCGGACGAGGACTACCTCCGCCGGATCACCCAGGCCGAACTGCTGCTGGAGGAGCACCGGTACCTCGACGCGCTGGCCGTGCTGGGTCAGATCCGCGAAGGCCACACGGCGGCGCTTCGCCTGGAGCTGAAGGCGCAGCAGCTGGCGCGCAACTGGGACCGCGTCGAGGCGCTCCTCCCGCAACTCGACAAGCGTCGCGTCTACGATCCCGTGGTGCTCGCGCAGCTGCGGCGCACGGCCACTGCGGAGCTGCTGAAGCGGAAGGCCCTCGACGTGCCGCGCCTCGGCGCTGCCTGGCAACGGCTTCCCGAAGACCTGCGCCTGGACGATCTCGTTGCGCGCACGGCCGCCGAGCGCTACCTCGCCCTCGGCGCACCGGCCGAGGCACACCGCATCCTGGAGGCGGCGCTCGACACGCAGTGGGACCCACAGGCCATCCTCCTGTACGCCGAAACCCCGGGGGACGAAGCCGTCGCGCGCATCCAGAAAGCGGAGGGCTGGCTGCCCGCGCACTCGCGAGACGCCGCCCTGCTGCTGGCGCTCGGCCGCCTCTGCGCGCACGCCGGACTCTGGGGCAAGGCGCAAAGCTATTTCGAGGCAAGTCTCGCCGTCGAGCCCTCGCACTCGAGCCACCTGGCGCTGGCAGAGCTGGCGCGACGCGATGGCCGCGAAGACGACGCGCGCTCCCACGAAAGCAGCGCCCTGGCGCTCGCCCTCGAACAGCTCGACGAAGTGACGGGCGGTCGCCGCCGCCACCTGCTGTAGCCGGGCCCGCAGCGCCGGAAACACCGGATGTCGCCCGACAGAGGCGACGCGACCGAACAAGCGATATCGCCCGGCCGGACGACCGCCGGTCCACATCACGGGGGGCCGCATCCGATTCCACCCAAGGAGCTGCCCATGCATGTCGGCCCGAATGAGAACCACCGCGATGACGCGGACGATCTGCTGCGCGAGGACATCCGCCTGCTGGGCCGCATCCTCGGCGACACCCTCCGCGAGCAGGAAGGCGACGCTGCCTACGATCTGATCGAACGCATCCGGCAGAGCGCCATCCGGTTCCGCCGCGACCACGACGACGAAGCGAAGCGCGATCTCGAGGCGACGCTCGACCTCCTCGACCCCGAACGCGTGAACGCCGTGGTACGCGCGTTCAGCTATTTCTCGCTGCTCGCGAACATCGCCGAAGACATCCAGCACAACCGCCGTGCACGGCAGCGCGCGCTGGCCGAAGCCGCGCCCGAGACCGGTTCGCTGATGGCGGCACTGCACCAGGCCCGGGATCGCGGACTGGACGGAGCACGCATCGCGGCCTTCCTGGACAGCGCGCTGATCTCGCCGGTGCTCACGGCCCACCCGACCGAGGTGCAGCGGAAGAGCATCCTCGACTGCCAGCTCGCGATCGCCGCCATGCTCACCCGCCGGGACCGCCTGCGCCTCACGCGCGACGAGCAGGCGGCGCTGGAGGAGGACCTCCGCCGTCTCGTGCTCACCCTCTGGCAGACGCGCATGCTGCGCGAGCTGAAGCTGACCGTCTCCGACGAGATCGAGAACGGTCTCGCGTACTACCGCTACACGTTCCTGCGCGAACTGCCGCGCCTCTACACCCGGGTCGAGGATGCGGTGCAGACGCTCTGGCCGGGCACCCAGGTCACCGGCAACGCGTGGCTGCGCCTGGGCAGCTGGATCGGTGGCGACCGCGACGGCAATCCGTTCGTGACGGACGAGGTGATGCGTCACGCCCTCCGACGCCAGAGTTCGGCGGCCATGGACCACTATCTCGAAGAGGTGCATCAGCTGGGCAGCGAGCTGTCGCAGTCGGTGCGCTTCGTGGAGATCAGCCCGGAGCTGGAAGCCCTGGCCGACCGTGTGCCGGACACGACGGGCCATCGGCGCGACGAACCCTATCGACGCGCACTGATCGGCATCTACAGCCGGCTCGCGGCCACGTCGGTGACGCTCGACCAGCACGTGCCGGATCGCCGCGCCGTCGTCGACGCCGAACCCTATCGGGACGCCGCGGAGCTGTCGGCGGAGCTCGACGTCATCCGCGCGTCGCTCGAACGCTTCGGTGCGTCGCGCGCCGCCCGCGGGCGCCTGCGCCAGCTGCGGCACGCCGTGCGCATCTTCGGCTTCCATCTGTCGCCCCTCGACATGCGCCAGCACAGCGGCATCCACGAGCAGGTGGTCGCGGAGCTGTTCCGGCTCGGCACGCGCCGCGGCGGCTACGCGGCCATCGACGAGGAGGAGCGCCGCCGCTGGCTGCTGGAGGAGCTCGAGATGCCGCGTCTGCTGCGCTCGCCCTATCTGCAGTACAGCGATCTCGCCCGCGGCGAACTCGCAATCCTCGACACGGCGGCGCGGGAGCAGAAGCGCTACGGCGAGGCCGCGCTGCCCAACTACATCATCTCGAACACGAACAGCGTGAGTGACATGCTGGAGGTGGCACTGCTCGCCAAGGAAGCGGGGATGCTGGAGCCCGGCAATGTCGCGCGAGTGCGCGTGAACATCATCCCGCTCTTCGAAACGATCGCGGACCTCCGCGGCTGCGGCCCGATCATGGACGAGCTGTTCTCGCTGCCCTACTACCGACGCCTGCTCGCCTCGCGCGGCGACGTGCAGGAGGTGATGCTGGGCTACTCCGACAGCAACAAGGACGGCGGCTTCCTCACGTCGAACTGGGAGCTGTACAAGGCGGAGCTGGCGCTGGTGGAAGTGTTCGCGAAGCACCGCGTGAAGCTGCGCCTCTTCCACGGGCGGGGCGGCTCGGTGGGTCGCGGCGGTGGTCCGAGCCACCAGGGCATCCTCGCGCAACCGCCGGGGTCCGTGGCGGGGCAGATCCGCATCACGGAACAGGGCGAGGTCATCGCCTCGAAGTATTCCGACCCGGACATCGGGCATCGCAATCTCGAGACGCTGCTGGCGGCCACGCTGGAAGCCACGCTACTCGGACCGCAGCAGGCGCCCGCGCGCCACGACGACTGGCTGCAGGCCATGGAGGCGATGAGTGCCACGGCGTTCGCTGCGTACCGGGATCTCGTGTACGAGACGCCGGGCTTCGTGCAGTTCTTCCGCACCGCGACACCCGTCACCGAGATCGCGGACATGAACATCGGCAGCCGTCCGGCCGCACGCAAGAAGTCCGACCGCATCGAGGATCTCCGCGCCATCCCGTGGGTGTTCTCGTGGTCGCTCGCGCGCATCATGCTGCCCGGCTGGTACGGCTTCGGCACGGCGGTGAGCGCGCTGACCGAGGCACGCGGCGAGGCAGGCCTCGAACTGCTGCGCGAGATGCATCGCGAATGGCCTTTCTTCCGCGCCCTGCTCTCGAACATGGACATGGTCCTCGGCAAGAGCGACATGGGCATCGCGTCGCGCTACGCCGAACTCCTACCGGACGAGACGCTGCGGGTCGCCATCTTCGGTCGCTTGCGCGAGGAGTGGCAGCGGACGGTCGACAGCCTCCGCGCGATCACCGGCCAGCGCGATCTGCTGGAGGGCAATGCGGATCTGCAGAAGAGCTTCCGCAACCGCTCGCCGTACATCGACCCGCTCAACCACCTGCAGGTGGACCTGCTGCGGCGCTGGCGGGCGGGCGGGACGGACGACAAGGCGAAGCGCGCAATCCTCGTCACGATCAACGGGATCGCGGCCGGGCTGCGGAACAGCGGCTGATCATGGCAGGCGCGGACCGTCGGCGAGCCGTGGCAATGCGCTCGGCATGGCCCATGCTAGAGACCGCCGCGTTCCCGCACGGCGGCCCGCGTCTCTCCGCGCGCCATCGAATGCCACCGCACTCCCTGTCGAGGTGACCGCATGAGCCGCTTCAACGATGCCGCCGATCCCCGCCGCCGACTCCTCGTCCAGGCACTCGCCGCCGGTGCCTTCGGCGGTGGATGGGCCGCGGACGCCCTCGCGGACATCTTCGGAACGCCCCCCTCGAAGCTGCCACCCGGGCAGTCGATTTACCGGCTCTCCGGCACGGTGACGGTGAACGACAAGCCCGCGACGATGAAGACGCAGATCGGCCCGAACGACACGATCGTGACGGGGAAGGGCAGCGAGATCGTGTTCGTATCGGGCGTGAACTCGTACATCGTGCGCGACAGCAGCCGGCTGCAGCTGCAGGGTCGGCAGGAGGGGGGCTCCGTGATCGCCGGTGCGTTGCGTCTGCTGACCGGCCGACTGCTCGCCGTGATGGGCAAGTCACCCAGCGTCCTGCGGATCGAATCGACCACGGCCACCATCGGGATCCGCGGTACCGGCGTGTACATGGAGGCCGACCCCGAGGAGACCTACTTCTGCACCTGCTACGGCGTCGCCGACATCGCCTCCGCGAAGGACCCCTCGAGCACGGAAACCGTGGTGGCCACGCATCACGACAAGCCCCTGTACATCCTTGCCGACCCGAAGGCCACCGGAAAGAACATCCGTCGCGCGCCCTTCAAGAACCACACCGACCAGGAACTGATGCTCATCGAGACGCTGGTCGGCCGCACGCCGCCGTTCGTCTTCCCCGGTCAGGACTACGACGCACCGCGGCGCGACTACTGAGCGCGCCGTTCACCCGCCTGTCTACCGCATCGGCTGATCGATCTCGATGGTCGGCCGCACAACGGCTGACGGGTCGGTGATGCGGGACGAAACTGCATGGTGACGCCCCTAGAAACGCAGCAGATACGCGGCCGAGAGTTGATTCACTCGATACTCGATCGTGCCGGAGTAGAGGGACGACTGGCTCGTTGGCGTGGTCTGGATCCAGCGCCACGCGAAGTCCAGCGAGTGACGATTACCGAGCGGCCAGTTGTAGCCGAGGGTGGCGATGACGGTGTCCGCTTCGAAGCGGTAGGCGATACGCGACTGCTCGGTGAAGACGTCGTCCTGCACCCGGGACTTCGAGATGTCGAGCATCGGAAGCCACGGCACGCTGACCGAGACGGCGTCACCGCGGCGGTACTCGCCCCCGGCGTAGAGCGTGTGCCGGCCGAAGAGCGAGTAGTCGGCATTGAGTCGTAGCGACCAATCGGAACCGTCGAAGACGGTACTGCGGCCGTCGCGACGGTTGTACTGCGCCGTGCCCGACAACTCGATGCGGTCGGTGACCGGCTGGCGAACCGTGAAGCCCAGCGCGTAACGATAGCCGTCGCGCAGATTGGACTCGTAACGATCGGCAAGCCAGCGGGCGAACAACGTGACGGTGGGCGCTCGGAAATCGCCCGAGGGCCGGTACTGCAGCCCGAGGCTGCCGCCGTACGTGAGCCGCGTCAGCCCGTCGAAACGGACGAACTTCTCACCGCCGCCCTGGAGCCCTGCGGTCAGGCGGAATTTGTTGCCGAGGGGCCGGACGAACGTCTTGGTGACGTTGGCCGAGTAGACGCTGTCGGAAAGGACATCGCTGCTACCCCTGCGCCCGCGGGTGACGTTGTCGTCGTGGGTGTAGCCGGCCTCGAAGCGCAGACCGAGATCCTGGGCCTGCACGGCTGGCGCCACCACCGTTCCAGTCAGGAATGCGGACAGCAGGAGCATCCGGGTACGGCGGACAGAGGATTCGAATCGAAGAACCGGGAGCCCGGCAGGCGACCGGCCGGATGGGAGACTACCGGCGGGGTGGTGTGGCTCGTGCGGCTCGTTCACGCGATCGTCCGGGCAGGCTGTCCGGCACGATGGTACGTACAGTCCTCCCGCTATGCCAACATCGTCGAGATCACGCCTCGGAAACACCTGCGGTCAGGCGGGCGTCTTGGCGGGGTCCACGGACGGCGTGAAGGCATCCGAGTAGAACTCGTCGTCGGGCAGTCCGCACTGGGTCGTGAAGTCACGGTGGGCGGCCTCGACCACCACGGGCGCCCCGCAGGCATAGACCTGATGCCCGGAGAGATCGGGGAAGTCCTCCATGACCGCTCTGTGCACGAATCCGGTCCGACCGGTCCAGGCGTCATCGGGCTCGGCGTCCGAGATCACCGGTACGTAGCGGAAGTTGGGATGCTCGCGCTGCCAGCCCTCCGCGAGGGACGCGAGGTAGAGATCCGCCGGTCGGCGGCCACCCCAGTACAGGACCATCGGGCGTTCGATACCGACGTGGAAGGCATGCTCGATGATCGCCTTGATCGGCGCGAATCCGGTGCCGCTCGCCACGAGCACCATGGGCTTGTCGGAATCCTCGCGCAGGAAGAAGGTGCCGAGAGGCCCTTCGAAACGCAGGATGTCTTTTTCCTTCATGGCATTGAACACGTACTCGGTGAAGGCGCCGCCCTTCATGTTGCGTACGTGCAGTTCGACGATGGCGTCGACGTGGGGCGGATTCGCCATCGAGTAGGCGCGGCGCTTGCCATCGCGCATGATGATCTCGACGTACTGCCCGGCGAGGAACTGGAGTCGCTCGTTCGCCGGCAGCTTCAGCTCGATCACGGCGACGTCCGAGGCTGGCCGCGTGATGGACTGCACGCGGGCGGGCAGCTTCTTCACCTGGATCTCGCCGACACCACCGATCTCGCGGGCGTCGATCACGAGATCGGACAGGGGCTTCGCACAGCAGAAAAGCGCATGCCCCGACTGCTTCTCGCTCTCGGTGAGCGTATAAGGCTGGTGAGCACCGTAGTCGACGGTGCCTTCCACGATCTTGCCCTTGCAGGCCCCGCAGGCACCGTTCCGGCAGCCGTACGGCAGCGTGAGGCCGGCGGCGAGCGATGCTGCGAGAACGGTATCGCCGTCGGGTACGTCGAAGGTGTGGCCGGATTTCTGGATCGTGACTTTGAACATGGCTCGCGTGGGTACCGGGGCATCGGCCCTTCGTCGGGGCAACGACACCCTCCATTAGAATTCGGGACGTATGAGAAGACTTCTGATCGTTGGCTGCGGGGATGTGGCCCTGCGCATGGTGCCGGCCCTGGCCGGGCGTTACAGGATCTACGCCCTCACCCATTCCGCCTCGCGCCTGGATCTGCTGCGCAACCGCGGCTTCGTGCCCATTCCCGGAGACCTCGACGATCCGGAGTCGCTGGGACGGCTGTCGGGCCTCGCCCATGAGGTCGTGCACATGGCACCACCACCCAATTCGGGCCAGCGGGACACACGCACAGCAGCGCTCGTGCGGGTCCTCGGACGTGGGCCGAGCGTACCACAGCGACTTGTGTACATGAGCACGAGCGGGGTGTACGGCGACTGTGCCGGCGATCTCGTGCCCGAGACCCGGCCGCTCAACCCGGAATCCGCCCGCGCCGTGCGCCGGGCCGACGCCGAAGCGCGGCTCCGGGAGTGGGGACGCGCTTCAGGCGTCTGCGTGTCGATTCTCCGCGTTCCGGGCATCTACGCCGACGACCGACTGCCCCTCGATCGCCTCCGGAAAGGAACACCCACTCTCGCCACCGATGCGGACCCGTACACCAATCACATCCACGCCGACGACCTCGCGCGGATTGTGGTCGCCGCACTGCTGCGGGGCCGGTCGGGCCGCACCTACAACGCCTCGGACGACAGCGACATGCGCATGGGCGAGTACTTCGACCTGGTGGCCGACCACCACGGGCTGCCACGCCCACCCCGGCTCCACTGGCCGGAAGCCGTCGCCGCCCTGCCGGAGAACCTGCTCTCCTTCATGCGGGAATCCCGGCGGCTGGTGAACGATCGACTGAAGCGCGAGCTCCGGGTCCGGCTGCGTCACGCGACTGTCGCTGACGCGCTCGCCCATTCGTCCGGCGGGGGGCGCTAGTGTCGCCGAGGCCTCGTCGAGGCCGCCCCCGAGCAACCCCCGCCGTGCTTTCGCATCCATGAACCCGGAAGACTGCCTCATCGTGATCACCAACCTGCCCGATCGACCAAGCGCGGACCGCCTGGCGCGACATCTTGTCGGGGCGCGCCTGGCCGCCTGCGCCAATATCCTTTCGCCGTGCCACTCGGTCTACCGATGGGAGGGGAAGGTGGAAACGGCCGAGGAGATCCCCATGCTGCTCAAGACCACGCGCCGCAACTATCCCGCGCTGGAATCCAGTCTTCGGGACGCCCATCCGTACGAGGTGCCCGAGATCCTGGCATTCGAGGCGGGCGGTCTGCCCGCTTATCTCGATTGGGTCGCCGCGGAAACCGGTGGGGAATCATGAACAGTCTGCGGTACGGCGTCTTCCTGCTGTTCGCCGCCGCGCTGACCCTGCCCGGCCTGCCGGCAGCGGCTGCCGATCTGCTCCCGGCCGGGCAGGCCTTTGCGCTCTCCGGACGTCTCGACCAGGGCCGTGCGATCCTGCGGTACCGCATCGCGGATGGCTATTACCTGTATCGGGACAAGCTCCGGTTCTCCGTCGAACCACCGGCGGCGAAGGCCGGGGAACCAACCTTGCCCAAGGGGAAGATGAAGAACGACGAGTTCTTCGGGCGGGTAGAGATCTACCGCGGTGAAGTCTTGGTCCGGCTACCCGTCCGGACACCCGCATCCAACGAACCGATCGTCGTGACAGCAGTCTCCCAGGGGTGCGCAGACGCCGGGGTGTGCTATCCACCCCAGCAGGTCAGCCTGACGTTGCTACCGGGCCAGCCCGAAGCGGCGGCGAAGGTGCCAGGTGCCCCAGGGCGCAAATCTCTCCTCGATGCGCTGGACGGGAAACCCTGAGCCGCGCAACGCCAAGATCCACACTTTCCATTTCCCGAGGTGATTCATGCAGAAAGCGAAACAGGGGTTCCTGTTCGCAGCCGTCGCCATGGCGGCCCTGGCCGCCGGCCTGTTCCTCCGTTCGTCCGACGAACGCGTGACGACCACGGTGCAGGCGGCGCCGGCCAGCGTCATGGCGACGGCCCTGGCGACGACCGACGGCCGCAAGGCGAAGCTCGAGGACTGGAAAGGCAAGGTGCTCGTCGTCAATTTCTGGGCGACCTGGTGTGCGCCGTGCCGGAAGGAGATCCCCGAGTTCGTCCGGATGCAGACGCGTCTGGGCGGTGAGGGGCTGCAATTCATCGGCATCGCCATCGACGAGATGGACAAGGTGCAGGCATTCGCCCGCGAGGCCGGCATCAACTACCCGTTGCTCGTGGGCGAGATCGACGCCGTCGAAGTCTCCAGGGCGTTCGGCAACGAGATGGGAGCACTCCCTTTCACGGTGATCATCGACCGGACGGGACAGGTGGTCCGCACCGAATTGGGTGGCACAAACGAGGCGCGCCTCGCACCGATCGTCGAGGCTCTCCTGAAGGCGGCCGCCAGTTGAAGCGGTGCCAGCAGTGGGCAGAACCCCGACGAAAATCCGCCAACTGTCGCCAACCCCGACGATCGCAGAGTCAATTTGGGACGATTATCAGTCGAGCCTTCCCATCGAGAGCGATGGACCGCTGATCGATCCGAACCCGCCGGGAATCTGGCGGCAAAGAACCTCACAAATCAGCCAATTCGCGGGATCTTCTGGACAACCGCGGAAAAACTGCGGCAAACTCCGCCGATATTGCCAAGCCGAGATCGGGCACGGGCACTGTGGAGATCGCAGCGATGGCGCGAAAGGTTCTGGTCCTGCACGGCCCCAACCTGAACCTCCTCGGGCGGCGAGAGCCGGAGAAGTACGGCTCGACGACCTTGGACGAAATCAATCGCGGCCTGGTCGAACACGGACGGCAGGCGGGCTCCGTGGTGGAAACGTTCCAGAGCAACAGCGAGGCTGAGTTGGTGGGGCGGATTCAGCAATTGATGGATGCGCCTGTCGATTTCGTGATCATCAACCCGGCGGCCTTCACCCACACCAGCGTTGCCATCCGGGATGCTCTTGCTGCCGTGCGCGTACCCTTCATGGAAGTGCACATCAGCAACGTCTTCGCCCGGGAACCCTTCCGGCATCACTCTTATTTCACCGATCTCGCGGTGGGCATGATCTGCGGCCTCGGGCCGCGCGGCTACGAACTGGCACTCGAGTACGCACTCGGGCGCCCCTGAATTCGAGGAGCTTCCCATGGATCTTCGCAAGGTGAAGGCCCTGATCGACCTGGTCGAGAAATCCGGCATCTCCGAACTCGAGATCACGGAAGGCGAGGAAAAGGTGCGCATTTCCCGCGCGCCGCTCGCCCAGACCGTGCAGATGGCCCAGATGCATCCCCAGCACCTGGCCCAGATGCAACCGATGACCCTGGCCGCCCCGGCGCCGGCGGCTTCTGCGGCAACACCTGCCGAACTGGAAGCCCGGATCACCGCCGCCGAAGCCGCCGCCGCCGAGGCGGAAGGTCACGCAGTGAAGTCCCCGATGGTGGGTACGTTCTACCGATCCGCATCCCCGGGTGGAAAGCCGTTCGTCGAGGTGGGCCAGACGGTGTCCGAAGGCGACACGCTGTGCATCATCGAGGCCATGAAGCTGTTGAACGAGATCGAGTCCGACAAGAGCGGCGTGGTCAAAGCCGTGCTCGTCGAGAACGGTCAGCCGGTCGAGTACGGCGAGCCCCTGGTGATCATCGGCTGAGAGGCCGGACGCCGGGATGCCGCCTCCGGGCACACGCCTCCCGCCCGACCCGACCGCTGAACATCCCCCTGGCCCCGTCGCCCCGTCCCACAAGCGCGGAACCCCGACCCATGTTCGAGAAGATTCTCATCGCCAACCGGGGCGAGATCGCCCTTCGGATCCAGCGCGCCTGCCGCGAGTTGGGCGTGAAAACCGTGGCCGTCCATTCCGAGGCCGACGCCGATGCGAAGTACGTCAGGCTCGCCGATGAATCGGTCTGCATCGGCCCCGCCCCATCCTCCGCCAGTTACCTGAACGTCCCCGCGATCATCAGCGCGGCCGAGGTCACGGACGCCGAGGCTATCCACCCCGGCTACGGATTCCTCTCCGAGAACGCGGATTTCGCCGAGCGCGTCGAGAAGAGCGGCTTCGTGTTCATCGGGCCACGGCCGGAAACGATCCGGCTGATGGGCGACAAGGTGAGCGCGAAGAACGCGATGCTGAAGGCCGGTGTGCCGGTCGTGCCAGGCGTCGACGGCGCCCTGCCCGACGACCCCCAGGAGATCATCCGCATCGCGAGGTCGATCGGCTACCCGGTGATCATCAAGGCCTCCGGAGGGGGCGGTGGACGTGGGATGCGCGTGGTGTATACGGAGGCAGCCCTCCTCAATGCGGTCAACACCACCCGCGCGGAAGCCGGTGCGGCGTTCGGCAATCCGACCGTCTACATCGAGAAGTTCCTCGAGAACCCGCGCCACATCGAAGTCCAGGTGCTGGCGGACGAGTACCGCAACGCAGTGTCCCTCGGCACTCGCGACTGCTCGATGCAGCGCCGACACCAGAAAGTCGTCGAGGAGGCGCCTGCGCCAGGACTCACTGCGCGCGAAGTGGCGAAGATCGGCGATCGCTGCGCCGAGGCCTGCCGCAAGATCGCCTATCGCGGCGCTGGCACCTTCGAGTTCCTGTACGAAAAGGGCGAGTTCTTCTTCATCGAGATGAACACCCGCGTGCAGGTGGAGCACCCGGTGACCGAGATGATCACCGGCATCGACATCGTCCAGTCGCAACTGCGGATCGCCGCCGGCGAGAAGCTGCCTTTCAAGCAGCGGGACATCCAGTTCCACGGCCACGCCATCGAGTGCCGGATCAATGCGGAACACCCCTACAAATTCACGCCGTCTCCAGGACGCATCACGTCGTGGCACGTGCCTGGCGGGCCAGGGATCCGGGTCGACTCGCATGCCTTCGCGAATTACGTCGTCCCGCCCTACTACGACTCCCTGATCGGCAAGCTGATTGCCTACGGTGACACGCGCGAGCAGGCCATCGCGCGCATGCGGATAGCACTGTCCGAGATGGTGGTGCAAGGCATCCTGACGAATCTCCCGCTGCACCAGGAGATCATGCTGGACGGCGAGTTCGTGCGCGGTGGCACCAGCATCCACTACCTGGAGCAGAAGCTCGCCCAGGCCAGTCGGGGCGAGTGAGCGGCATGTCATGAGCTGGCTGCGCGTCCTGTTCGTCGTGAGTGCGGCCGACGCCGAACGGGTCTCCGACGCCTTGATGGACACCGGCGCCCTCTCGGTGGATGCCGCCGACGCAGCCGCAGGGACCGCTGACGAGCAGCCGATCTTCGGTGAGCCCGGCTCCGCGGCCACGCCATGGCCCGAGACGCGACTCGCAGCGCTCTTTGCGGATGACGCACCGGCGGAGATGCTGGCGCGACAGGCGTGCGAGTCCGTGGGCCTCACAGCGCCCGCGATGACCCTGGAGTCCGTGGACGACGAGGACTGGGTGCGACTCACCCAGAGTCAGTTCGCTCCGATCCGTATTTCGGACCGGCTCTGGATCGTGCCCACCTGGTGCGAACCGCCCGAGCCTGGCGCGATCGTCCTGCGCCTGGACCCGGGTCTCGCCTTCGGGACGGGCAGTCATCCGACGACGCGCCTGTGCCTGGGATGGCTCGACCGCCACCTGACCGCCGGCGCGACCGTCATCGACTACGGATGCGGATCCGGCATCCTCGCCGTGGCGGCGGCGCTGCTCGGCGCGGGTCGGGTCGTCGGCATCGACATCGATCCGCAGGCGGTGACGGCCAGCCGGGACAATGCGCTTGCCAATGGCGTGACCGCCGAGTTCCACGACGCGCGGCCAGTGACCCTGCCGCCTGCCGACATCGTGGTCGCGAACATCCTCGCGAACCCGCTGCGCGTGCTGGCCCCCCTGCTGATCGCCCTCGTGAAACCCGGCGGACACATCGTTCTCTCCGGCATTCTCGAAGGGCAGGCGGACGCTGTCATGGAAGCCTACTCCCCGGCGATCGACTTCGACGCGCCGGCACGCGAGGACGGCTGGATCTGCCTCCAGGGCGTCCGCCGCTGAGACCTCCGCCATGAGCATGCACACCCGCTGCACGCACTGCGAAGCCGTGTTCCGGGTGACACTGCTGCAGCTGCAGTCATCGAGCGGACAGGTGCGCTGCGGGGTTTGCCACCAGGTGTTCGATGCCTTCGTGCACTTGCGCGCCGCGAATCCGCCGCCGGAGCCTGCCCCACTTCCGCAGATCGAAATCCCTGAAGAGGCCCACCCACCGCTCGACCTCGACGTCGGGCCTGAGATCGTTGCGGAAGCCGAGCCGCGCGACGCACAGGAGGCGCCCACCGGTACGGATGCGCAGGAGGCGCCCCCGGAATGGCTCGGGGAAACGGACGGTGAGCCCGCCGCGTCCGCAACACCGCTCGATGGCGCCGACCAGTTCGTCATCGACGAGATCACGGCGTCCGCGCCGCCGGAAGGCGATTCGTTCGCTGCGCCCGCCAACGACAGGCCCGGCGAAGCCGATGGCTGGCCTGGGGTAGACGAGGACGAAAACGAACAACCCGGACCAGCGCCCGGCGCCTCAGGCGCGGAACGGTGGAACGAGACCGACTCGCTGACGCCCGCGCTGGCGATCCCCCCGCCTCCAGTCAAGCGGCAGCGCTGGCCGATCGTCGCAGGCGTATCCATCGCCTTGGTGGTGCTGGCCGGTCAGGGCACCTACCAGTTCCGCACGTCGATCGCCACGGCATTGCCGGCGCTGAGGCCCACACTCGAAGCCGCCTGCCGCATGGTCGGATGCGACGTCCCCCTGCCTCGTCTGCCCGAGCGACTCGTTATCGAGACCTCGGACCTGCGGGCGTTGGATCCGTCTCGCCCGAACCGGGTCGTCCTCGCGACCACGGTTCGGAATTCGGCGCCCATGCCGCAGGCCTACCCGATGCTGGAGCTTTCCCTGACGGATGCACGCGACAAGCTGACCGCACGCAAGGTGTTCGGCCCGGATGAGTACCTCGACCCACCGCCAGCGAAGGGCGTCGGCCTGGGTGCGGATGCCGAGTTCTACGTGCGCCTGCAGCTGGACATCGGCGACATCGAGGCGTCCGGCTATCGCATCTATCTCTTCCACCGCTGAGCCCCAATTTGCGGACGACGTGGTCGTCCTCATGCCGTGACAACTCCCGCCATGTTCGTTGTCGCACCGCGGCACGCTTGGCATACTCACCAGCCGGCTTCCACATCGCTGCGCGCACCGATGTCCCGGTCGCCCAGGATTCCCCGTCCCGAATCACCCCACCAGGAGAGCCCATCCATGGCCACTGTCACCCTCAAAGGCAGCCCCGTCCCCGTTGCAGGCACGCTTCCCGGCGCCGGCAGCACAGCACCGGATTTCAGTCTCGCCGGTAAGGATCTCGCCGATGTCTCGCTCGCGGCCTGGTCCGGCAAGCGAAAGGTGCTGAACATCGTGCCGAGCCTGGATACGCCGACCTGCCAGAAGTCGACCCGCGTGTTCAACGAGAAAGCGTCCTCCATGGGCAACTCGGTCGTCCTCGTGATCGCGGCCGACCTGCCGTTCGCGATGGCCCGCTTCTGCGGTGCCGAGGGACTGTCCAATGTCGTCACCCTGTCGACGTTCCGTGACAAGGGTTTCCACGAGAAGTATGGCGTCGACATCACCGATGGTCCGCTGCGGGGCCTCACGGCGCGCGCCGTGGTCGTCCTCGACGAGAACAACAAGGTGCTGCACTCACAGCTGGTTCCCGAGATCGCCGACGAGCCGGACTACGACGCGGCGTTGCAAGCACTGAAGTGATCCGCATCGGACGGGCGCTGCCGAGGGCACCCGGCACTCCCGTCGCATCGGCGCCGCGCTCTGTGCGCGGCGCCGCAGAAGCCCCATGACGCAGGCGCCCCTCCTGCACCCGACACCGACTCCAACGTCATCGAAAAGACCCCCATGCCCGCCTATTTCATAGCGAACATCGACGTCACGGACCCCGCGGGCTTCGAAACCTACCGCTCACTCGTCGCGCCGACGATCACCGCTGCCGGGGGGCGCTACCGGGTACGCGGCGGCAACGTCCAGGTCCTGGAAGGTCAGTGGCAGCCAAAGCGCCTCGTGATGCTGGAGTTCGAAACCATGGCAGCCGCACTGGAATGGTACGAATCGGACCAGTACGCCCCGGTCAAGGCGATCCGGCAGCGCACGGCCATGAGTGACGTCGTGATCGTCGAGGGCCTCCCGCCTGCCTGAAGCACCGTCCGTCGATCCGAAATTCCGATCGCCCACCGCCGCTGGCACGATCGGCGCTTCCCCCCACCGAAGCTTGGCCGTCCACACGGGCTGACGGGGCGTGTTTCGGAAAACAATCATAGACTTTCGAATGAATTGTCGTAACATGTCGAAGTCTTTCGACTAACTGCCTAAAAGAGAATGAAATAAGGCGGCGCATCCAGGATGGGTAAGCTCGGAATCTGGAAGTCGGATTGGTTTCTGGCGACGGTGATCACCGTCGTCATGTTTTTGTTCGTCCAAAGCGAATGGATCCAGGGCCTGGAGCGCAAGGCTTACGACGTGGGCCTTCGCGCCACCGGCGGCGCCCCCAGCGATCGCATCGCGGTCATTGCCATCGACGAACAAAGCATCGCGAACATCGGCCGCTGGCCCTGGCCCCGCGATGTGCATGCCCGGATGATCGATGCGCTGGCACAGGCCAAGGCAAAGGTCGTCGCCCACACGGTGCTTTTCTCGGAGCCGCAGCTCGATCCCGGCCTGGCGTACGTCAACAAGCTGATCGAGGCGTACCAAGCCCTGCCCGACGCCACCAAGGAGTCCCTCGGGACCATGCCGGGGGTCCTGGCCGAGGCCGAACAGAACCTCAACACCGACCGCCAGCTGGCCGCATCGATCACTGCGGCCGGCAACGTGGTACTGCCGCTCGCCTTCCAGCTGGGAGAGCCTCGCGGAAATCCGGATCGGGCACTTCCCGATTTCGTCCTGAAGAGCAATCTCACGAACGTCGAGGACCGCGTCGACGCAGTCAGTGCGGGCAGCTACCCGCCAGCCACCAGCAATGCGCTCTTCCCCCTCGAGATGCTGGGGAAGGGCGCCGCCGGCGTAGGCCACGTGAACGTCTCCCAGGACGTCGACGGCAGCATCCGCTTCGAGCCGCTCGTACTGCGCTACTACGACAGCTTCTTCCCTTCCCTTTCCCTGATGGTCGCAGCACGGAGCCTGAATCTGCCGCCCAAGGACATCCAGATCCGGCTCGGCGAAGGGGTGCAGCTCGGCAAGCTCGAGATCCAGACCGATCCGGCGCTGCAGATGTACACGTACTTCTACAAGGACACCGATGGAAGGCCCGCCTTCCAGGTGGATTCGTTCTACGACGTGATCAGCGGCAAGATCCCGCTCGACAAGTACCGCGACAAGATCGTGCTCATCGGCGCAACCGCCGTGGGCGTCGGGACGTCCCAGGTGACGCCAGTCTCCAACGCCATGCCTCCGGTGCTCTCCCTGGCGCATTCGGTGTCGAGCATTCTCGAGGAGAACTTCTTCGTCGCGCCTTCGTGGGGTATCGCCGTGACCCTGGGGCTCTTCGTGGCCGTGGGCGCGTATCTCGCCCTGCTGCTTCCCCGGATGAAGGCGGCCCTTGCTGCGATCGTCACGGCAGGCCTCGTGGTGACGCTGGTGGTTGTGCACTTCGCCCTCATGACGAGCCAGCAGATGTGGATCCCGCTGATGGCGCCGGTCGTCCTGCTGATCGTCGGCCACCTCGCCCTCACGACGAAGCGTTTCCTGGTGACCGAGCGTGGCAAGGCCAAGTCGGATCTCGAATCGGCCGAGTCCAACCGCATGCTGGGCCTCGCCTTCCAGGGCCAGGGCCAGCTCGACATGGCCTTCGACAAGTTCCGGAAGTGTCCGCTCGACGACATGCTGATGGACAACCTCTACAACCTCGCACTCGATTTCGAGCGCAAGCGCCAGTTCAACAAGGCCCAATCCGTGTACGAGTACATGGGTGGCCACAATCCGAAGTTCCGCGATCTCGAACAGAAGCTGTCCCGCGCGAAGCAGATGTCCGAGACGGTCATCCTCGGCGGGTCGAGCGGCCGCACGAACGCCTCGATGCTCACGGGCGAAGGTCAGGTCGAGAAGCCGATGCTCGGCCGCTACCAGGTCGAGAAGGAACTCGGCAAGGGAGCCATGGGCGTGGTGTACCTCGGCAAGGACCCCAAGATCGGCCGCGTCGTGGCGATCAAGACGATGGCGCTCTCGCAGGAGTTCGAGGCGGACGAACTGCAGGACGTGAAGGAACGGTTCTTCCGCGAAGCCGAGACTGCGGGTCGCCTGAACCACCCGCACATCGTCACCATCTACGACGCCGGCGAGGAGCACGACCTCGCCTACATCGCGATGGAGTTCCTGACGGGTCGCGACCTCGCGCCGCACACGAAGACAGCGTCGCTGCTGCCGCTACCCAAGACGATGAGCATCATCGCCCGCGTCGCCGAGGCTCTCGACTACGCTCACCGCCAGAACGTCGTCCACCGCGACATCAAACCGGCGAACATCATGTACGACCCCGCGACCGACTCCGTGAAGGTCACGGACTTCGGGATCGCCCGCATCACGGATTCCTCGAAGACCAAGACCGGCATGGTCCTCGGCACACCTTCCTTCATGTCACCCGAGCAGCTCGCCGGCAGGAAGATAGACGGGCAATCGGATATCTTTTCGCTGGGCGTCACGATGTATCAACTCGCGTGCGGCAGCCTGCCATTCCAGGGCGAAACGATGACGCAACTCATGTACAAGATCGCGAACGAACCGCCGGTCGACATCCTCACCATCAACCCTGGACTCCCGGACTGCTTCGCCGACATCATCAATCGCGCGCTGGCGAAGACCAAGGAAGAACGGTTCGCCACCGGCGAGGAAATGGCCGCGGCGATTCGCGCGTGCACGGGCAGTTTCGCCGAAGTCGACATGTCTCTCTAGGTCAGCGCATGAACCTCGCAAAAGCCCTGGAGATCGCGAGCGCCACCCATACCGGAATGGTGCGCTCCCACAACGAAGACGCCATTGCTGCCGATGGCGGTGTCGGCCTCGCCGTACTCGCCGACGGCATGGGTGGCTACAATGCCGGCGAGGTGGCGAGCGGGATTGCCGTGGCGCTCATCACCTCCGAGATGCGTCAGGCGATTCCGAAGACCAATCTGCACGCACTCAGTCAGGAGGAAGGGGATCTCCAGGCGGTGCGGATGCTGAAGGGGGTGGTCACGAAGACGAACACTTCGATCTTCGAGTCCGCCAACAGCCAGCCTCAGTACGCCGGGATGGGGACCACGCTGGTGGTGGCTCTCTTCCGGGACAATCGCGTTTCCGTCGCCCACATCGGGGACTCCCGGCTCTACCGGATGCGCAACGAGCGGCTGGATCAGGTCACCCGTGACCACTCGCTGCTGCAGGAGCAGATCGACAGCGGGATGCTTTCCAAGGAAGCGGCGCGCCGCTCCCAGAACAAGAACCTGGTGACACGAGCGCTTGGCATCGAGCCGGAAGTGGAGCCGGAGATTCACACATACGATGCGCAGCCGGGGGATATCTACCTCCTTTGTTCCGACGGCCTCAACGACATGGTCGAGGACGAGGACATCGAACTCACGCTGAACGCGATGGGTTCCAACCTGCCGCTGGCGGCGAATCAGTTGGTCCAGATGGCCAACGACAATGGCGGCCGCGACAACATATCCGTGATTCTGGTGAAGATCGTCCGGGACTTCCCGGCGACCGACACTTGGCTCTCACGGGTCCTGTCGTGGTTCAAGTGAATACGGGGACTGAAGCTATGGCCAAGTTGATACTCACGCTCGACGGCGTCGTGCTGAAGGAGTTTGCGCTCACCAAGGAGCGCACCACCATCGGCAGGAAGGCCCACAACGACGTCCAGATCGACAACCTGGCCGTGAGTGGCGAGCACGCCGCGATCGTCACCATATTGAACGACTCCTTCCTCGAGGACCTCGGCAGCACGAACGGGACGCTGGTGAACGGCCAGCCGATCAAGAAGCACTTCCTGCAGAACGGAGACCTCGTCGAGATCGGCAAGTACAAGGTCAAGTACGTGAACGAGCAGGGTGCGGGCACGAGTGCCGCGGACTTCGAGAAGACCATGGTGCTCCGCGCCCCCCAGCGGCCGGCCGAGCCGCGGGTCGGCGATACCCAGACCGGAGTGAAGACGGACTTCCGGTCGACCCAGGTGGACACCCAGTTCAACAATACGGGGCAGCAGGCGATCAGCCGTCCGATCCCACCGCAGGCGCCGACGACGCCCCCGATGGCCACGAATCCAGCACCGGCCGCCGGCGCTGGCCCGATGACCACGCTCACGACAGCCCCGGGCGTCCCGCCGGCGGCTGCGATGCAGGGCGTGATCCAGATTCTCTCCGGCCCGAACGCCGGGCGCGAACTACCGCTCGTGAAGGCGCTCACGACATTGGGCAAACCTGGCGTCCAGGTGGCCGTGATCACGAAGCGCCCCCAGGGTTACTTCATCACCCACGTCGAAGGGGCCACCGTCCCGGTCGTCAACGGCCAGCCGCTGAATGCCCAGGCTCACATCCTGAACGACCACGACATCGTCGAGCTTGCGGGTGTGAAGATGGAGTTCTTCTACAAGCCCGTGGCCTGATCCGCCGCGCCACCCACGTGCAGGCGGAACCGGCCGACATGCGCCCCCCAGCGGCCGGGCCTGCGTTTTTCTGCGGCCCGCTCAATCGCCCGGCCAGCGCTGTGCCGCCGTCCCTGAAGAAGCACGCCGCGCGAGCGCTGCTCGGCGTCGTTGTCGTCCTGCTGTTCATCGCCCACGCGGCGCGATTCTTCGATCTCTCCTTCATCCACACGATGGAGGCGCTCACCTACGATGCGCGCCTGCGCCTCACGATGCCGCGGACGGTCGACCCACGGATCGTCATCGTCGACATCGATGAGAAGAGCCTCGCCGAGGAAGGACGGTGGCCCTGGCGTCGCGACCGACTCGCCCTCCTCGTCGACAAACTGTTCGACCGGTATGGGGTCAATGTCGTCGGATTCGACGTGGTCTTCGCGGAACAGGACGACAGTTCGGGCCTGCGCGTCCTCCGGGATCTCTCCCAGAACGAACTCCGCGGCGATGCCCAGTTCCAGAAGTCGCTCGAGGAACTGGCACCGCGACTAGAGTACGACCGCGTGTTCGCCGAGCGACTGAGAGGGCGCCCGGTCGTGATGGGCTACTACTTCTCCAACCAGCAGATCGATGGCAAGGGCCTCGCCATCGGCACGCTGCCGCCGCCCGTGTTGCCGGCTGGGACCTTCAAGGGACGCAACATCCAGTTCGCGAGGTTCCAGGGATATGGCGCGAACCTGCCCGAACTGCAGGAAGCCGCCGCGGGGGGTGGACACTTCACCCCGGCGACCGACGCCGACGGCGTGCATCGCCGCGTACCGGTGCTGGCGGAGTACAACGGTGCCTACTACGAACCCCTCGCCCTCGCGATCGTCCGCCTGCTGCTCAAATCACCGAACGTGGCGCCCGGGTATCCGCCCGACACGCTCCTGAACAAGGACTATCCGGGCCTGGAATGGGTCGAGGCCGACCCGGTGCGTGTTCCCGTCGATGAGGAAGCGAACGCGCTGGTGCCCTATCGCGGCCCCCAGGGGAGCTTCCCCTATGTGTCGGCGACCGACGTCATGCACGACCGCGTGACGCCCGCAACGCTCGAGAACCGGATCGTGCTCGTGGGCACGACGGCCCCCGGCCTGCAGGATCTGCGATCCACGCCGGTGGCGCCGCTGTATCCCGGGGTCGAGATCCACGCGAACCTGCTGGCCGGCATGCTCGACGGCACCATCAAACAACGACCGCCCTACGTTCGCGGCGCGGAAGTTCTACTCGTCGGGATCGTCGGCCTCCTGCTGGCGGTGGGGCTGCCGCTGCTGACACCCCTGCGATCCACCATCGCGGTTGGCGTGGTGCTCGTCGCGCTCAGCGCGCTCAATCTCGCCGTCTGGCAGTACGTGAACCTGGTGCTGCCCCTCGCCTCGGGCCTGCTCATGGTCCTCGCGTTGTACGCGATCAACATGTCGTACGGGTACTTCGTGGAGTCGCGTGCCAAGACCCAGATCGCCGGGCGCTTCGGTCAGTACGTCCCCCCGGAACTGGTCGACGAGATGAGCCGGAATCCCGACCGCTTTTCGATGGAGAGCGAAAGCCGCGAGATGACCGTCCTCTTCTCGGACGTTCGAGGCTTCACGACGATCTCCGAGGGCCTGGACCCCAACGCGCTGCAGCAGTTGATGAACGCCTACCTGACGCCGATGACGCGCGTGATCCACCAGCAGCGCGGCACGATCGACAAGTACATGGGTGACGCCATCATGGCTTTCTGGGGCGCCCCCCTGGAAGACCCGGACCACGCGCGGCATGCCGTCATGGCCGGGCTGGAGATGCAGAAACGGCTCGCCGAGATGGCGCCCGAATTCATCGCCCGGGGCTGGCCGCCACTCAAGATCGGCATCGGCATCAACACCGGTCGGATGAGTGTCGGCAACATGGGCTCCGAGGTGCGCGTCGCTTACACGGTCATGGGCGATGCCGTGAACCTCGCCTCAAGACTCGAAGGCCTCACGAAACACTACGGCGTGTCGATGATGGTGGGCGAGGCCACGCGCGCGGCGCTTCCGGACCTCGTCTACAGGGAACTCGATCGGGTCCGCGTGAAGGGCAAGGATGCACCGGTGACCATCTTCGAGCCGCTCGGAGTCCAGGCGGAACTGCGCAAGGAGACGCTGGATCGGCTTAAACTGTTCCAGCAGGCGCTGAAGTTCTACCGCGCCCAGGAGTGGGACAAGGCGGAGTTGCAGTTGCTGAACCTCCAGAGAGTCGCGCCCGATGATGCCCTGTATGCGACCTACCTGAAGCGTGTGGCCCAGTTGCGGGCCCATCCACCGGCGACGCCGTGGGATGGGGTGTTCGACTTCGATACCAAGTAACGGCAGACACCATGCTCGTCCGCATTCTCGGCTGCAGTGGCGGCATCGGCGGCAACCTCCGCACCACGTCCATGCTCGTCGATCAGGACATCCTGATCGATGCGGGCACCGGCGTGGGCGATCTCAGCCTGACCGAACTGCAACTCATCGATCACGTATTCATCACGCACTCGCATCTCGACCACGTGGCCATGCTGCCGTTCCTGGTCGATACCGTGGGCGGCATGCGCACCTCGCCGATCGTGGTCCACGCCACGGCCGACACCCTCGCGATCCTGAAGGACCACATCTTCAACTGGAAGATATGGCCCGACTTCTCGAAGATTCCCGACGAGAAGAACCCGATGATGCGGTTCTCGGAAGTGAAGCTCGGCGAACCAGTGGGGCTCGGTGTCCGCCGGTTCACGGCGTTGCCGGCGAACCACACCGTGCCTGCCGTCGGCTACTGGCTCGACAGCGGCGATGCGAGCCTCATCTTCACGGGTGACACCACTTCGTGCCCGGCGCTGTGGGAGGTCGCCAACAAGATCGAGAACCTGCGTTACGTGATCATCGAGACTGCGTTCCATAATGGCGAGCGCGAACTCGCCATCGCGTCGAAGCACCTCTGGCCCGACGAACTGGTGAACGAGTTGTCGCGCCTCACGCGGAAGGCCCGCATCTACATCACGCATCTGAAGCCCGGCGAGGGCGCGATCACGATGGCCGAGATCGAGGAATGCGGTGAGGCGTTCAACCCGCGCATGCTCGCGAACGGACACGTCTTCAAGCTCTAGGTCTTGGTCCAGGGGGACGCTGCGCCGCCTGGCGTGCAATACCGAACGAACATCGGTGTCGGTCCCCGACCGCACCTTTAACCGCGAGACGATCCCCGCCGCAGGGCCGGATCGCGCGGGCAGTCATATCGGAGTCGAATGGGATGAGCACAGTCGCAGATGCCAAGCCCGCCGCCGGGCAGAACCTCGCTGAAATCAGTCGCAAGCTCGAGTTCCAGCGGAAGCTCCAGGCAGTCACCAACAAGATCCACGCGACAGCCAATGTCGACGAGATCATGCTCGAACTCTCGCAGGACATCTGCGAACTTTTCGACGCCGACCGCCTGACGATCTATACGGTTGCAGAGGACAAATCCGCGATCGTCTCGAAGGTGAAGATCGGCCTGTCGTCCTTCAAGGATCTCAAGCTTCCGTTGAACGACCAGAGCATCGCGGGCTTCGTCGGCCTCAACAAGAAGCTCGTCAACATCCGCGACGTGTACGACGAAGAGGAACTGCGCGGCCTGAGCCCATCCCTTCGCTTCCTGAAGGAAGTGGACCGCCGTACGGGCTATCGGACGAAGCAGATGCTCGTCGTGCCGATCCTCGAGGCAGGCTCCGGAGAGTTGATCGGCGTCGTCCAGATCATCAACTCGCGCAACGGGGATTCCTTCGGCCCGCCCTCCGAGGAAGGCGCGGTCAATCTCTGCGAAACCCTCGCGATCGCACTGAAGCAGCGTCAGCGGCCAGCGCAGGGTCTGCGGGGCAAGTACGACTCGCTCGTCACGAACGCCGTGCTCTCCCAGGAGGAGATCGAACTCGCCACGCGCTCTGCCCGCCGCAAGGGCGTCGATCTCGAGGACGTCCTCATCGACGAGTTCCAGGTGAAGCCGCAGGCGATCGGCGAGGCCCTGGCGGCTTTCTTCGGCGTCCCATACGAGCCGTTCCGGCCAGACCGCATCAAGTCGCTCGACCTACTCCGGAACCTGAAGCGCGATTTCGCCGAGAGCAGCGGCTGGATCCCCCTCGAGGAATCGAAGGACGGCCTGGTCGTGATGACCACCGATCCCGAGCGGCTGCGGGCCTCGCGGATCATCAGCAACGTGTATCCGCGCTCGCGGATCGTCTACACGGCCACGACGCAGCGCGAGTTCCGGCTGACGCTCGACCAGATCTTCGGCGGCGCCGGCGGCGAGGAGTTCGTGGCCGACGTGGGCGAACTGCTCGACAAGCTCGACGACGAGTCCGAGCTCGAGTTTGCCGGTGCCGGCGCCGTCGACGACGCTTCCCTCGCGCAGGACAACGAACTGGTGCGGCTGGTGAACAAGATCATCGTCGACGCCTACCACCAGGGTGCGTCCGACATCCACATCGAGCCGTTTCCGGGGAAGGGCAAGACCGAAGTGCGCTTCCGGAAGGACGGCACGCTGACGCACTACATCTCGGTACCGGCGTCTTACCGCAACGCGCTGGCGGCACGGCTGAAGATCATGTGCGATCTCGATATTTCGGAGCGCCGCAAGCCGCAGGACGGCAAGATCAAATTCAAGAAGTTCGGTCCGCTCGACATCGAACTGCGGGTCGCGACCGTCCCCTCGCAGGGCGGTGTCGAAGACATCGTGATGCGGATTCTCGCTGCAGGGGAGCCCATCCCGCTCGACAAGCTCGGTCTCTCCGCGCGCAACCTGAAGAACGTGAAGGAGACGATCGCCAAGCCGTACGGTCTCTTCTTCGTGTGCGGTCCGACGGGCTCCGGGAAGACGACCACCCTGCATTCGATCCTCGGCTACATCAACACGCCCGAGACGAAGATCTGGACCGCCGAGGACCCCGTCGAAATCACGCAGAAGGGCCTCCGGCAGGTGCAGATGAACCCCAAGGCGGGTGTCACCTTCGCGACCGCCATGCGCGCCTTCCTTCGTGCCGATCCTGACGTCATCATGGTCGGCGAGATGCGCGACAAGGAAACGACCGCGATCGGTATCGAGGCCTCGCTCACCGGTCACCTCGTGTTCGCGACGCTTCACACCAACAGCGCGCCCGAGTCGATCATCCGTCTGCTCGACATGGGGATGGACCCGTTCAATTTCTCGGATGCACTGCTCGGCGTGCTGGCCCAGCGGCTCGCGAAGCGCCTGTGCGCCAAGTGCAAGAAGTCGCACGTGGCGACGCAGGATGAAATGAAGGCGCTGCTCGAGGAATTCAGCATCGAGCTGAAGAACACCGACTACTGGAAGCGGGATCCCAAGGCATCCTTCGAGAATCTGTATCGGGAGTGGGTCCAGAACTTCGCCAACGAGAAGGGTCAGTTCACCCTCTATTCACCGGTTGGTTGCGACACTTGCAGTGGCACGGGATACAAGGGACGGGTGGGCCTCCACGAACTGCTCATCGGCACCGAGACGATCAAGAAACACATCCAGGAGCACGCCCGCGTCGCCGACATCGTCGCCACGGCGCTCTCCGAGAACATGCGCACCCTGAAACAGGACGGCATCGAGAAGGTCCTGCAGGGAATCACCGACATGAAGCAGGTGCGTGCGGTCTGCATCAAGTAGCTTCCACGAAACGACGGATGCCCCAGCGACGATGAGCTCCCTCCCGATGACGCCTGCGGCGAACGACGCCTCGGAGGATCTCCTGCCCCGGCTGGAGGAACTCAACGAGATCGGTATCGCCCTCTCGAAGGAACGCGACCTTGCGCGGCTGCTGGAGACGATCCTCATCGCGGCGAAGAAGATCACGAACGCCGAGGGCGGCACCCTCTATCGGCGCCATGCCGACAACGAGAACCTGCTCCACTTCGAGATCATCCGGAACGAGGTGCTCGGTATTGCGATGGGCGGCACCACAGGGCGCGAGATCCCCTTCGACCCCGTCCCGCTCACGTTCGACGACGGCAGCGAGAACACGTCGATGGTGGTGGCCTACGCGGTGCTGCACGACCGGACGGTCAACATCGCCGACGCGTACAGCGAGGAAGGCTTCGACTTCTCGGGCACGAAGCGTTTCGACAGCCGCACCGGCTACCGCTCGAAATCGTTCCTCACGGTGCCGCTGAAGAATCACGAGAACGAGATCATCGGGGTGCTGCAACTGATCAACGCCAAGGATCGTGCGACGGGCGAGATCGTCCCGTTCGGCCCGGCCGATCAGCGGCTCGCCGAATCGCTCGCATCCCAGGCGGCCGTGGCCATCACGAACCGTCTGCTGATCCTGCAACTGGAACACCTCTTCGAGTCGTTCATCAACCTCATCAACGAGGCGATCGACGACAAGTCGCCCTACACCGGCGGTCACTGCAAGCGGGTGCCTCAACTCACGATGCTGCTGGCCGAGGCGGCCCACAAGGCGGACAGGGGGCCGCTGGCGACCTGGCAGATGACAGAGCAGGACCGCTACGAACTGAAGATCGCGGGGCTCCTGCACGACTGCGGCAAGGTGACCACGCCGGTCCACGTGGTCGACAAGGCCACGAAGCTGCAAACCATCTTCGACCGGATCGAGCTTGTCGAGACGCGCTTCGAGGTGGTGAGGCGGGACGCCGAGATAGCGATGCTGCGGGCGAAGCTTGCGACGCGCGACGGCGGGCCATCCATCGATGAAGCCGCCGTGGAAAAGACCTACATGGCACGGCTCGCCGAGATCGAAGATGACCGTGAGTTCGTCCGCCGCGCCAATATCGGATCCGAAGCCATGGGCGCCGACGATCAGGCGCGCGTGAAGGAGATCAGCCGCAAGTACCCATGGAATGACCCGACGGGTGCCAACGTGGAGTTCTTCAGCGCCGATGAGGCCGAGAACCTGGCCATTCGTGCGGGCACGCTCACGGCCCAGGAACGGCAGATCATCAATCACCACATCGACGTCACGATCAAGATGCTCGAGGCGCTGCCCTGGCCCCGGCACCTGCGCAATGTGCCGGAGTACGCGGGCGGCCACCACGAGCGGATGGATGGCAAGGGCTATCCGCGCGGTCTCAAGAAGGACGACATGTCGGTGCAGGCCCGCATCATGGGCATCGCCGACATCTTCGAGGCCCTGACCGCCAAGGACCGCCCGTACAAGAAGGGCAAGACGCTGACCGAGTCGCTGCACATCCTCGGCAAGTTCCGCCTGAACGGGCACGTGGATCCCGACCTGTTCGATGTGTTCGTACGGGACCGCGTCTATATGAAGTATGCCGAGCAGTTTCTCGATCCGGAGCAGATCGACGAGGTGGACGTCGCCAGCATTCCCGGGTATGCCGGAGATTGACGGAAAACGTCACGACAGCTTCGCAGGCTTCCGCAGCATCCCTCTTTTCCGCCGCCAGCCGATCCCCGACCCTGACACGCGACGGAGACAAAACCCCCGGATGAACCGGACCACCCCCGAAACCCCGCCTGGCAAGGGTACTTTCCGACAGGGGCGTTCAATGGTCCGACAGCCCCTGTCAAGATTGCCGTACTGGCACACGCCTTGCCTTTTCCGTCGGTGCACATCGCCCGATTGTGTCCAGTCCAACCGCCTTAGGAGTGAAGTCAATGAAGCGCATTCAACAGGGTTTTACCCTCATCGAGTTGATGATCGTGGTCGCGATCATCGGCATTCTGGCGGCGGTCGCGCTGCCTGCCTACCAGGACTACACGGTGCGAGCCAAGGTGCAGGAAGCCGTGACTCTGTCCGACCCGGCCCGTTCGGCAGTGGCTCAGGCCTGCTCCGAAGCCTCGCTGGGTGGTGACTCCTCCATGGGTGGCGTGGTCGGCAACACGACCGCCGGCCTGCCGGAACCGACGGGCATCACCGGCCAGTACGTGGCCTCGGTGACGATGACCAGCACGGGCACCAGCACTGCCACCGTGACGATCGCCGTCCGCAACATCAACGGTATTCGCGTCGGCCAGAACACCGGTGACGTGATCTACACCGCGGCCTGCAACGCCGGTGGCACGAACTGGTCGATCTCTGGCTCGGTGCTGTCCAAGTACTACCCGAAGTCCTGATCCAGGTTTCAGGTCTGCACGCGAAAAGGAGGCGAAAGCCTCCTTTTCCTTTTGGGGCGTCGGATCTGCGTCACCTGGCCGACCGGTGACATCCGATCACACACCCTCCCCGTCGGTGAAAGCGGCGAGAAACGTCGCCGTCAGGTGTCACTCGGCGTCAACGCTCTCCCTCTTCCTTGGGCATGTCGATCCAGTCCTGCCACATGCGACGGTAGGCAGCTTCGAGCGCCCGGGTGAAACGCGGTACATCCGTCAGGGGCGACGCTGCCATCGCTGACCGAAGTCCCTGTCTCGTCTGCGCCAGTCGCTCGGGATCCTGTGCGAGCGACACGGCCCTATCCACGTAGTCGGCGGAATCCTGCGCGATCAGTTCGCCGTGCCCGATCACCGAAAGGAGGCTCGCGGATACCCGGGAAGCATGCCGATCTCCCAGCATCGCGATGACCGGGACTCCCATCCAGAGCGATTCGCAGGTCGTCGTCGTGCCGTTGTAGGGAAATGTGTCGAGGGCGATGTCGATCTGCTCGAGGGTCCGGAGGTGCGCCTGGAAGCCGGGAATCGGCCCCAGGAACCGCACGCGTTCCCTGGCGAAACCATGGGCTTCGAGCCGCGCCCGCACACGGTCCTGAAGTTCCTCGTCACCGAGCGTCGGCGTCTTCATCGTGAGGGTTGCATCCGGAACACGATCGAGGATCTCCTTCCAGCATCGCAGTGCCTCGTCGCTGACCTTCTGGTAGTTGTTGTAGACGCCGAAGTTGATGTGGCCGGCTGTTGCGGACGGCGTGGCGGAAACCGGTGGCATTTCGGGCGACGGCGCGTAGACGATGAACATGTCGGGCATCCGGTACACGCGCTCGAGTTGATGGGCATCCGCTTCGGGTGCCGGATCCGCGATGGCGTCCGAGATACGCCAGTCGATGGTTTGAATACCGGTACCCGACGGGTACCCGAGCCATGTCGCCTGGACAGGCGCGACCCGGCGGGCAAGCAGGGGAAGGCGGTTGAATCCCGTGTGGCCCGCAAGCTCGACGACGATATCGAGGCTGTCGTCCAGCATGACGCGTTCAGCCTCGTCGTCCGGCAGATCCCCGAGATCACGCCAGATCGTCGCCATCTCGCGGAACCGCGCGGTGGACGGATCGGCCTCCCTGCCCGTGAAATACAGATACAGCTCGACCACGGCCCCGTCGTGGGCCCGGAGCACCGGCTCGACGAAGTGCCCGACCACATGATTGCGGAAATCGGGCGACACATACCCCACGCGCAGTCGACGTCCCGGCCGCTGATCGCGGTTGAACGATGTCCGGGACCGGCGCGCTGCCAGCTCGGGGCGCTGCCCCACCCGCACATGTTCGGCAAGCAGAGAAGATGGCGTGGTGGCTTCGACGTAGTTGAGCGCGAACATCAGATTGCTCCAGGCCGTGTCGAACTGCGGCACCACCTCGATCACCTGGCGCAGCGCCGGAATGCTCTCTGCGAAGCGCCCTTGCGCCTGGAGCGCATTCGCCAGGCACAGGAGCGCATCCGGATGCCGTGGATCCAGGGCGATCGCATCGCGGGCGGCCTTCTCCGCCTTCGTGGGCAACTGCAATCGGTACTGCACTGACGACAGGTTGATGTGCGGCTCGATCAGCCGGGGTTCGAGTTCGATGGCACGCTCGAGCTGACGCCGCGCCTCCTCGTACTGCCGGATGCCAGCGAGCGCCACGCCGAGATCCGAGTACGCCCGTGGAGAATCGGGATCGAGCACGAGGAGATCGGACAACCACTTGGCCGCGGCGCGGAAGCGGTTGCGCCGGATCAGCAGGCCCGAGAGCGCGAAGAGGATCCGGGTGTCCCCGCCAGCGAGCCCATTGGCCTTCTCGAGCAGGACCTCGGCCTCGTCGTAGGACCGCTGGCCTATCAGCACCTCGGCGAGGATGTGATGCGCGTCCGCGCTCGCGGGGTCCACGGCAATCGCGCGATTCAGGAGCGCTTCGGCCTCGTCGAGGCGGTCCAGTTGCAGGAGCGTCGTACCGAGTTCGACGAGGATGGGCGCCGCGTCGGGTGCGATCTGATGCGCCTTCTCGAGGGCCGCGAGGGCCTGCTCCGGCTGACTCGCCGCGCGACGGACGATTCCGAGATGGGTCAGCGCGATGGCGGACGAGGTGCCTCCGCCTGCCGCGCGCTCCAGCACGACGAGCGCTTCGTCGACGCGCCCTGCCTTGAACAGCAACAGACCCAGCATTGCACCCGCGCCCGCATGGTCGGCATCGCGGGCCAGGATGAGACGACTGAGCGTCATCACCTCTTCGGGATCGTTCTGCCGGACGAGGAAACGGGCGAAATCGAACGCATCGCGGTCGCGGGAGGTTGCGCTCGTCCAGGCAGCGACGAGCGCAGGCGCTGCCTGCCCGGCGTCGCCCTGCCGAGAAAGCAGCGCCCCCAGCGTCCAGTGCAGCGCAGGCTCCGACGGAAGAACGGACACGGCGCGACGGTACACGTCGATCGCGTCCGACAGGCGCCCCATCTCGAGCCGGATCCGACCGAGCAGATGCCACCAGTTCGCGTCGTCGGTCTGCCTCGCGAGGCCGTCCTCGAAGCCCTCGCAGGCGGCTTCGAGCCGGCCCAGGCGCCACAGCGCCTCCCCGCGCGAGAAATGGAACAGGGGCGCTTCCGGATCGATGGCGAGCGCGCCCTCGAAGCCGTCGAGGGCGGCCGCGAAGTCGCCGGCCGACAGGTCCAGCCTCGCCCGGAGGAAGCGCGCATCGGCATTCTTCGGATCCACCCGCAGCGCGGCGTCGAACGCGGCGCGTGCGCTGGCCTGATCCCCCTTCTCGAACGCCTCGTAGCCGACCTTGACGTAGGCACGCGCCTCGCTTGACGGGTCCGGCCTGGATTTGCCCTTGAGCCACTGGAACATGGGTTACCTCGAGTTCTCTGGTGCGTCGGATCGGCATCCGCGGCAGGCCGCGGCCGGAACGTTCGGCGACCCGTCCGCAACCCAGGCACTCGCACTGCCACGGCCCCGCGCCGTATGATCCGATTGCATTCGACATGCGCCACGGTTGGCGCGAATGGAGCATGAAAGCATGATCTTCGGAATGTTCGATACCAGAAAGGTGGATGACTTCGCGAGGAGTCTCGCCTCGGATCTTTCTCGGCGCTTTCCGCCGGCAAGTGAAGCCCGGACGGACAAGGGCGTGAAGCAGCAGCTCGAAGTGGTCACCGAGGGCCTGTACGCGCGAGCCGTCCGATTCCACCAGGAGAACCGCCTGGGGCTGTACAAGAAGGCGAAGCTGGGGAACACGTTCCGATGGCAGTTGAAGGCCCTGGGATACACCGATCCGTTCATCGAGACGGTGACGAAGGGTCTGGTGGTGCGGCTCGCAACGCCGAAGAAGACCCAGTAGTCGCTGCGGCCGGCGACGACAACGCCCGATACGCCGCTTCCAGATCCCGCACGAAACGCGGTTCGTCCATGATCCCCGACGCTGCGAGGCGCTGTCGCAGACTGCCCCGCAACGTCGCCAGCGCCGCCATATCCCCGGCGCAACGCCGGGCGATCTCCACGTAGTCGTCCACCGTTCTCCCGCACCAGTCGTCGAGCCCGAGGTTCGCCAGGATGCTGGCACCGACGCGCGACGCGTGCGTGTCGCCCGCCAATGCGATCACCGGCACACCCATCCACAGCGAATGCAGGGTTGTCGTCGTGCCGTTGTAGGGGAAGCTGTCCAGCGCGATGTCGACCTCCCGGTGCTGCGCGAGAAAGGTCTCGTGAGAACCGCGCCCACGCAGGATGAAGCGCGCCGGATCGACCCCCTTGGCCTCGAAGTACGCCAGTAGCGCCGTACGGGCCTCTCCGCCGGGGAGTGCCGTCATCAGGCATCGGGCATCGGGCACGGCCCGCATCACGTCCGCGATCGCGTCGCGCATCGCCGGCGAGATCTTCGCGAACGTGTTGAAGCAACCGAACGTGATACGGCCACTCGCGATGGCCGGCAGCGGGCCCGGATCCGGCGCGCCGGGCAGCGGCCGGAAGCACATGAAGAAGTGCGGCAGCGGCACGATCTGCTCGGATGCGGTCTGGCCGGAGAGGTCTGCGGCGATGTGCCGATCGGTGATCCACGCGTCCACGGAACGCAGCCCCGTCGTGTCGGGGTAACCGAGCCACGTGACCTGCACGGGCGCCGGCTTCCGGGCGAAGAGCGGCAGGTTGTTGTCGTCGAAGTGACCCTTGAGATCCACGAGGATGTCGATGCCGTCTTCGCGCACGAGATCGGCGAGCGCGTCCCAGCCCATGCCCGGCACGCGCCGCCATTGGTCGGCCTTTCCCTCCAGACGCAGGCTCACGGCATCCCGCTGCCGCGTGCGGTCGTAGCACCACACCTCGAACGCCGAGCGGTCGTGGTGCTCGAGCACCGGCTCGAAGAAATAGTTGATGACGTGATCGCAGAAGTCGCCCGACACGTAGCCCACGCGCAGCCGCCGCGATCCTGGCGGTGGCCTGGATTCGACGACGGGCGGACGGCGGAAGCGACGGTCGTAGTCGTCGAACGCCTTCGCGCGCGCCTCCCGCGACGGGGACCCGGCGTACAGCCCGGCGGAGAACCAGTCGGACCACGCCTGCGGATCCGAAGGCACGAGCGCCATCCCGCGTGCGTAGTGGACGAGCGCCTCTTCCAGCTCGCCGCGACTGTCGAGGGCGAACGCCAGCTTGCGATGGGTGAACGCATCGTCGGACCGGCACGCGAGCGCCTCGCGATACCAGCGGATCGCATGGTCGAGACGTCCGCGCGCCTGCATCGTGGCGCCGAGATACGCGCGCGACGCTGCGTCGCCGGGATCGCGCGCGCTGGCCTGCTCCAGTTGCGCGACCGCGTCGTCGAGCCGGCCCTGGGCGTGCAGCAGCGCGACGGGGTTGCGCGCCGGATCGAAGGTCCAGTCGAGCAGGCGATGCATCTGGTAGGTCTCGATCGCATCGTCGTACCGGCCCAGCGCACCGAGCAGCGGGACGATGCGCTCGGCCGCTGCGGCGTACCGCAGATCCGCTGCGAGCGCGGCCCGCATCGCGGAGAGCGCGGCTTCCGCGTCACCGGTCTCCAGCAGCGCCTCGGCCAGCGTGAACCACGTGGCGGCCCGCGAAGGGTCGAGCGACGTCGCCGTCCGCAGATGCGCCACTGCGCGCGGGAACGCGCCCTGCCGGCAGGCCAGCACGCCGGCCAGATGCAGCGCTTCGGCGGGTGGCGACGGCTCGGCCAGCAACCCGTCGAGGACGGCCGCCGCCCCCGCATCGTCGCCTGCGCGCAGCGCCGTTCGCGCAGCTTCGAGGCGTGGGCCGACCGGCGCGCTGACCGTGGGCGCGGGCCGTCGTTTCAGCCAGTCGAACATGGCCCCTCCGACGCCCGTTGCATGACCATCCCGGCATAGGCGTTCTCCAGCGCACGGGCGAGCCGGAGAACGTCCGTGAGCGCGCTCGTACGGAGTTCGCCGCGCAGGGCCGCCCGATGTCCGGCCAAGGCGTCGCGGTCCGACGCGAGACCGGCGGCAATACGGACGTAGTCGCCCCGGTCCGTCGCGACCCACTCCGGATGGCCGGCCCGCGCCAGCAGGCTCACACCGACGCGCGACACGTGCGCGCTCCCCGCGAGCGTCACCACCGGCACCCCCATCCAGAGCGCCTCGCAGGTCGTCGTCGTGCCGTGATACGGATGGCTGTCCAGGGCGATGTCGATATCCGCATATCGACGCAGGTGGCGCTCGAAATCCTCCGCCCAGCCCGAGACGTCGAGCCGCGCCGGGTCACCGCCCGCCGCGGCGAAACGATCGCGGAATCGCGCCTCGGCACGGGCATCCCCGAGTCCCTTCGCCTTCACCAGCAGTCGCGAACCTGGCGTCGCCGTCAGCACGCCCGCCCACAGCGCGAGGCAGGTGTCGCTCAGCTTCGCGGGGTTGCTGAAGCATCCGAACGTGACGTGCCCGCGGGTGCGAAAAGGCGGCGGCGCCACGTCCGGCACCTCGGACCTCGGCTGGTAGGCAAGGAAGCCGGACGGGAGGCGCACCAGTGTTTCCGTGTGCAGGAACTCCGACGTGCCGGGCGGATCTGCCCAGGCGTCCGTCAGGCGGAAGTCCATGGCCGGCACGCCGGTCGTGTTGGGATAGCCGAGCCACGTCGCCTGCACCGGTGCGATGCGCTGCGCGAACAGCGGGAGGCGATGGCCTCCGGTGTGTCCGGAGAGATCGACGGCGATGTCGAGCTGATCCGCACGGATGATCTGCAACGCGGTGGCGTCGTCCATGCCGCCGATGTCGCGCCAGACGGCGGCGTGCGAGCGGGTCCGCGCAGTCTGCGCGTCGTGCCGATTCCCCGCGAAATAGCAGAACACCTCCACGACCCTGCGATCGTGGGCGGCGAGCACGGGTTCGAGAAAGAAGCTGACGACGTGGAAGCCGAAGTCGGCCGAGACGTAGCCGACTCGCAACGGGCGGCCATCCTCGCGCGGCGCGATCGGCAGGTCCACGGACCACCGCCCCAGCAGCGCCCCGAGCCGGCGGTGCTCGGCCGCAACGAAGGCGGGCTCGACGCCATCGGCATAGTTCAACGTGAGCAGGTAGGCCTCGATCAGTCCGGGCTCGGGCTGGGCGGGCATGTCGCGAAGAACGTCGAGGGCTTCGTCGATGCGCCCCTGCCCGCGCAGCGCGAGGGCGAGGTTGCTGCGGAGACCTGCATCGCCGGGGACCTGCGCGAGCGCCGCGCGGAAATGCGCCTCCGCATCGATGAAGCGCCCCGCCGCGCAGACGAGCGTCCCGAGGTTGTTGCGCGCAGGAAGCGAGGCAGGGTCGGCAGCCAGCGCGGCGGCGAGGCTCTCCTCGGCCGCGACAGCGTCACCGCGCGCCTCGTGCACGCTCGCAAGATTCACCCACGCGGCAGCGAGCCCGGGCATGACATCGACGGCGTGGCGCAGCGCGTCCTCGGCTTCGGCGAAGGCGCCGGTCTGCAGATACGTGAGCGCGAGGTTGTTCCACGCCTGCGCATAGTCGGGGGCCAGTGCAACGGCCTCGCGATAGGCACGGCGGGCGGACTCGATGTCCCCGGCGTCCGCGAGACGGTCGGCCTCGGACTTTCTCGCAAGGGCCTCCGCGGACGGCCCGCCGCCCGTCGGCGCGCGCGGCGGGTCGTGGCGCGAGAACGTCTGCTTCAACCAGTCGAGCATCGGTAGCGAGGGAGGATCAGGGCCGCCGCAGTATAGCGAGGCACATCGTCGACGCTCACGCCTTCGTCATGCGGGCACCGCCCTCAACGCCGGTAGACCGACGCCTTCAGCGGCAACCCGTTACTCATGTAGGAGTGGAAGTACTCGAGGTCGTTGAAGGTCTCGCTGCCCATGGGCAACGGCTCGGCGCGCACCTGCTCCATGCAGCGGGTGTAGCGCGCGTGGAGCGTGTAGAGCGCATCGCCCCCGCGGAAGACCGGAAAGTGCGGCGCCTGCCCGAGCGCGGGGGAGATGACTTCCATCCGCATCACGCGGCCCGCGTTCTGCACATGGCAGTTCGCGCACGAAAAGTTCATCTGCCCGATGCGGCGCTCGAAGAACGCCCGGCCGGCCTCGTAGCGCGCAACGGCCTCGGGCGACTCGACGCGGATCGCCATGCGCATGCCGTCGGACAACGTGCGTGCGTACGCCGTCAGCACGCCCATCGTGTCGCGATCGTCGTACCGGTACGCGGCCTCGCCGTTGTCGGTGCGGCAGCGGTTCAGGAGCATCTCGAAGGTGACGACGCGGCGTTGTTCCGCGTCGTATCGAGGGTAGGTGCCCGCCAGCATCCGGCCGCCATCGGGCAGGCAATCGGCGTAGGTGCGGCCGTTGGGGAACGGCGTCTCCCAGAGGGCGCGTCCGCGATCGATGTCGGGTTCGAAGGGCGGGAACGCCATGATGTCTTCGTAGTGCCGCCGGCCCGCGGCATTGAGCATGAAGCTGCCGAGCACGTAGTCGTCGAGCGGCACGGCCGGGAATCGCGCCTGGAAGAACTGCACATACGCGCGGCGATCATCTTCCGGTGCCGCGGCACTGCCACCGAACATCCCGGAAAGACCAGCACCGAGTACCAGCGCCGCCAGTCGCACCTGTCCGCGCCTCACTTGATCGGGACCTCGAGGCTCATGGTCTCGCCCCGGTTGTCTTCCCACGTCACACCGATGCGGTCCCCGGACTTCGCTCCTCGCACACGGAACTCGAGAAACGGGTTCTTCGAGACCGACCGGCTCCACTGCGCATCGAGCACCGTGCGGCCGTTGTGGGTGGCGACCACGTGATGGATGAAATGCATCGGCACCATGGCCTCGCCGAGTGGATCCTTCCGCAACCCGGTTTCCATGGGATGCGGCATCAGCACCTTTACGGTGGCGACCTCCCCATCGAGGGCAATACGCATCTTGATCGGATCAGGCATGGCGTCTCCCGGACTCAGCCCGCGCAGCCGCCGAGGGTGACCTTGGTCTCCCGTCGGGCGAAGTACTTGCGATCTCCGGCAAGCACCACGGCGCGCAGGTGGGCCGACTCGGCCATCTTGATCCGCACAGCCACGATGGGCTCCAGACCCGGGAGGAGATCGAACTGCGCGACGAGCGGCTGCGGATTCTTCTCTGCGAAGATCAGGATGCTGCGGGTGTCGGGCACCTTCGACTGGATCTCGACGTGGACGATCGCGCTGTTCTCGGCGATGTCGGGTGCCCGGAGGATGACGTCCTCGCTCTCCACGGCATCGGCCACCCCCGCGGCGACGAGCGCCAGATCGATCGCCTTGGCGTCGAAGGCTTCGACGTTACGGGCACCGGCCCAGGCGACGATCGGCGCGAGCAGCCCGGTGGTCGTCGCCAGTATCGCGCCGGTCAGCCCCGCGAGCCGTGCGAGCAGCCGACGGCGCAAGCGATGCTGCAGATGGAGAAAATCAGAGGCCATGTATGTAGTCCACCACCTGGTCGATCTCCTCCTCGGTGAGGATGCGGTGCCGTCCGTAGGGCGGCATGATCGTGTCGGGGTTGAATGCCCGGGCATCCCAGATCCGTTGACGCAGATCCGCGCGGTCGGGATAGCGCTGGCGGATGTTCTCGAGGGTCGGGCCCATGTCCGCGTTGGTTTCGGCACCGGGATCGGCCGGCATCCGATGGCAGGCGAGACAGTTGCCGCGCTCCTGATCGTGGGCCACGCGGCGACCGGACGACTCGGTGGCCCCGGCGGGCGCCTCGGTGATGGCGAGGACCAGAATCAGAGGGGCAAGCAGGACGGGGATCGGTCGCATCGGGCGCTGGGTCGGGTGTGTCCTGGATCGGACCGGACCGGCCAGGATCCGTTCGGCGGGCGTGGCGGTGGTCAGCGGCCCGGCTCGGACGCCTGCCAGTGACCGGACTTCCCGCCCTTCTTCTCGAGCAACCGGACCGACTCGATGCACATGCCGCGGTCGATCGCCTTGCACATGTCGTAGATCGTGAGCAGGCCGACCGAGGCGGCGGTCAGCGCCTCCATCTCGACGCCGGTGCGACCGTGACATTCGGCGGTGGCGATGCAGTCGACCGCGTGGAGATCCTCGTGGACCTCGAATTCGACGGCGACGCGCGTGAGCGCGATCGGATGGCAGAGCGGGATGAGGTCGGAGGTGCGTTTGGCGCCCTGGATGGCAGCGATGCGGGCCACGCCGAGGACGTCCCCCTTGCGGGACGTGCCTTCGAGGATGCGGGTGAGCGTGGCAGGCTGCATGACGATCCGCCCGATCGCGACGGCGACGCGGGCAGTTTCGGCCTTCTCGCCGACATCGACCATGTGGGCCTGACCGCGGTTGTCGAAATGGGTGAGATCGTTCAAGAGTTTCGCCGGAGAAAGAACCAGAAACAGGCCCCGGCTATCATAGCATCGTGATCCGAGCCTCCCTCCTCTGCCTTCTTGCGGCGCTGCCTCTCCAGGCAGTACCTGCAGATACCCTTCCCGACCTCGGCGATGTCTCGCAGGCGACGCTCTCGCCTGCGCAGGAACGCGGGATCGGGTTCAGCATCATGCGGCAGATCCGGCAGTCGCCGACCTTTCTCGACGACCCGGAGGTGTCGGACTACCTCAACCAGGTGGGCTACCGGCTGGTCGCCGTGAGCCCGGACACGCGCCAGGACTTCCTCTTCTTCCCGCTGCAGGACAACTCGGTGAATGCCTTTGCGCTGCCGGGCGGCTATGTGGGCGTCCATTCGGGGCTCATCCTGACGGCGCAGAGCGAATCCGAACTCGCGGCGGTCATGGCGCACGAAGTGGCCCACGTGACCCAGCGCCACATCGCCCGCATGGTGGCGGCCCAGGAGAAGCAGGGGATGATCTCCCTCGCCGCCGTCGCTCTCGCCATCCTGGCCGCCCGGTCCAACCCCCAGGCAGCCGCTGGTGCGATCGCGGCGAGCCAGGCCCAGGCACTGTCGAACCAGCTCGCGTTCAGCCGCGACAACGAACGCGACGCCGACCGCGTCGGGGTGCAGATCCTCGAACGCGCGGGCTTCGACACCCACGCGATGCCCGTCTTCCTCGACCGCCTGCAGCGTTCGACGCGCTCGCTCGAGACCGGGGCGCCCACCTACATGCGCACCCACCCGATCACGTACGAGCGTATCGCCGACGTCCAGGGCCGGATCTACGACCTCCCGTACCGGCAGGTGCCGGACAGCCTGGAGTTCCACCTGGTCCGCGCCAAGCTCCGCGCGATGCAGAAGGAACCCCGTGAAGCCGTCGCTTACTTCGACGAATTGGTGTCTGAACGCAAGTTCGCCAACGAGACGGCGGCGCGCTATGGCCTGATCACCGCGCTCTTGCGCGCCCGGGAATTCGCGCGAGCCGCCCGGGAGATCAAGCTGCTGCCCCAGGCTGTGGACAGCCACCCGATGCTCGCGCTGCTTCAGGGGCGCATCCTCGCGGGCAGCGGCAAGACGCAACCGGCCATCGACTGGTACCGCAAGCAACTCATCGCCTTCCCCAACCAGCGGGCCCTCGTGTACGCCCTTGCCCAGACGCTTCTCGACGCCAAGCGGCCGGCGGACGCGAATGCGGTCATCGATGCCCGCCTGCAGCGCGACCCCGACGACGGCCGGCTCTACGAGATGCAGGCCATTGCGTACTCCGCCCTGGGGCAGAACATGATGAAACATCGGTCGCTCGCCGAGTCCTACGTGGCCCAGGGCAACATCCGGCTTGCCATGGAGCAATTGCAACTGGCCCTGAAGAACAACAACGGGGACTTCTACGAGGTGTCCGGCATCGAGGCGCGCCTCAGCCAGCTCCGGACCCTGACGGCGAAGCAGCAATGACGGCGCCGGGCGCCGACGACCTGCCGAAGCACCCCGCGGCGGCCGCGGAAATCCCGATAGAATCCGCGACTCCTTCCACCGCCCCTCCGGCCCCGACCGCCCCCATGGACCGCATCGGCAAGTACGAACTGGTCCGCGAAATCGGCCGCGGCGCGACGAGCGCCGTCTACCTGGCGAACGACCCCTTCGCCGGCCGCCAGGTGGCAGTCAAGCTCGTCAAGCAGGAAGCCCTGGGCGATCGCGAATACGGCCGGCGCTTCCAGAAGCTCTTTCTCACCGAAGCGTCGCTGGTCGGCAAGCTCAACCACCCGCATATCGCTGCCATCTACGATGCCGTGGCGGATGTCGACGGCAGCTACATCGTGATGGAGTTCATCGACGGCCCGACGCTCGACGAGTTCTGCCGGGTCGAGAACCTCATGCCGGTGTCGCGCGTGGTGGAACTCGTCTTCAAGTGCAGCAAGGCGCTCGACTACGCCCTGCGGATCGGCATCATTCATCGGGACATCAAACCCGCGAACATCCTCGTGGCCCCCGATGGCGAGATCAAGATCTCCGACTTCGGCGCGGCACTGTCGCTCGCGTCAGAGACGACGCAGGTCACCGGGGTCGGGTCGCCGGCCTACATGTCGCCCGAACAGGTGCGCGACCAGCAGCTGAACCACCAGACCGACATCTTCTCGCTCGGTGTGGTCATGTACCAGCTGCTCACCGGTCGCCTGCCCTTCAAGGCGACCAACAACTTCAGCATGGTCTACCAGATCATCAACGTGGACCCGCCGCCGCCCTCGGTCCATCGGCCCGAGATTCCCCAGGCTGTCGACGTGATCGTGAAGAAGGCGCTGCAGAAGAGCCTCGACCGCCGGTATCAGAGCTGGAACGAGTTCTCGTCGGCGCTTGCCGCCGTGTTCGGAGACCTCAAGTCGATCGCCCAGCCCGTCCCCGAGGCCGAGAAGTTCTCCACGCTCCGGGACCTCGAGTTCTTCCACGGCTTCGGCGATGCGGACCTCTGGCAGGTCGTACGCATCTCGTCGTGGTCGCGGCATCCGGCCGGCACCGCGGTGATCCGGGAAGGTGCCGACGGCCGGTCGTTCTTCATCCTCGCCTCCGGCGAAGTGCGGGTGACCAAGAACGAACGCCTGCTCACGGTGCTGCAGGCTGGTCAGTGCTTCGGAGAGATGAGCTACCTCGGTACACGCGACTTCCACCGGTCGGCCACCGTCACCGCACTGACCGACATCACCCTCATCGAGGTCTCGGACGAGGCCTTGGCGCAGGCCACGGAGTCCTGCCGCAACCGGTTCAACGCCGCCTTCCTGGAACTGCTGGTGTCGCGGCTGGAGGCCGCCAACATCCGCGTGTCCCAGTTGCTGGTGGACCGTACCGTCGGCGCGCGATAGGCGGGGTATCCTTCGGCCTTCGCCCGAATATCCGTCGACCACGGAGCGCAATTTCCCCATGACCACGACCGACATTCCGCACGATTTCGAACTCGACGCCCGGGGCCTCAACTGCCCCCTGCCCATCCTCAGAACCAAGAAGGCGCTGAACGGCATGGGTTCAGGCCAGGTCCTGAAGATCCTCGCCACCGACCCCGGCTCGGTGCGCGATTTCCAGGCCTTCTCGAAGCAGACCGGCAACGAACTGCTCGGCGTGGACGAATCCCCCGAAGAGTTCCGCTTCCTCATGAGGAAGCGATGATCCTCAGACGCGCCTCCACCCGCCCGCAACTCCCATCCCCGCCGTCGATCGACGATCTCATCGTCGGCTTCGACCGCGGATTACGCACGGTCTTCGCGAAAGCGACTTCCTCGCGCCCCTACCCGGACGCGGACCTTCCCGAGCCTGATCTCACCGCGGAACAGCGCCGCCACGCCGCAGCCCTCATGCGTGTGAACCACACGGGCGAAGTCTGCGCACAGGCCCTCTATCAGGGCCAGATGCTGACCGCCCGCGCGCCCGAGATCCGCAGCGCCCTGGCCCACGCGGCCATCGAGGAAACCGATCACCTCGCCTGGACCGAGCAGCGGATCGAAGCCCTGGGCGGCCGCAAGAGCATGCTGAACCCGATCTTCTACCTCGGGTCGTTCGCCATGGGAGCCCTGTCCGGGATCGCCGGGGACCGCTGGAACATGGGATTCCTGGCCGAGACCGAACGCCAGGTCGAAGGTCATCTCACAAGCCATCTCGAAACCCTGCCCGACGCGGACACCCGGAGCCGGGCCGTCGTCGAGAAGATGCGTGCCGACGAGGCCGCGCATGCGCGTACCGCCGTCGACCATGGAGGCGCCCCGCTCCCTGCCCCCATCGCCGGGGCCATGCGGGCCATCGCCAAGGTGATGACCTCGACTACGTACCGCTGGTAGCCGCCGCGAGGTCGACGATCTCGAAATCGTGGGTGATCTCGGCAGTCTTGCCGAGCATGATCGACGCGGAGCAGTACTTGGTGGCCGACAGTTCGATGGCCCGGGCCACCGCGTCCGGGCGGAGATTCCGCCCCTTCACCACGAAATGCAGGTGGATCCGGGTGAACACCTTCGGATCGACCGGCGCGCGGTCAGCCTCCATCTCGACCGCGACATCGTCGATGTCCTGGCGGCTCTTCTTGAGGATCGTGACCACATCGTAGGCCGTACACCCGCCGGCGCCGGCCAGCAGGGTCTCCATAGGCCGCGGGCCGAGATTGCGCCCCCCACCCTCGGGCGCGCCGTCCATCACGATCGCGTGGCTGCTCTCCGTTTCGCCGAGGAACGTCACGCCCTCCACCCACTTCACTCGCACTTTCATTCCGGCCCCTTCTCGTTGAAATCGCACCGATTCTAGCCATCGTGCCCGGTCCTGGCGGGTTTCAGGTGAGCTTACTCGTCGGCCCGATGCAGATATTCCATTGATGCCGCCGCCGGCCTACTTGGATACCGCGCCGCAATATGCAACACTTCGTTACGATTGAGTGGAAACCTCAGGGTCTGGGACGTGTGGTTCACACATGATTCACCTCATCACGACACTGGCAAGGAGCGCAGCCCCGCGGCTGCGCTCTTTTTTTGTCTCCAGCCCGGGAACACACCTCCTCGATTGCCAATCCGAGACATGCCTGCTGCAGCACGGCAAAATTTGGCAGCACGCCGCAGAGGGAAATGTAAGGGCTTTGGGTGGACAAACGATTCCGTCTACCGATCAATGAGTTAAGACTCAAATTCAAGACAAGTGCGATTCCGGCAGATATACTCCCAAGTTATTTCGAAGCAAGGTGAACGAGCATGGCCCAACAATCGGCAACTGACGGCAAGAAGCGGCGGTTCCTGATCGCCGCCACCGGCGCGGTTGGCGCGGTAGGGGCCGCCTTCGTGGCGACACCCTTCCTCACCAGCATGGCGCCCAGTGCACGCGCGAAGGCGGCAGGTGCGCCAGTGGAAGTGGATATCTCCAAACTCGAGCCCGGCATGATGGTCACGGTCGAGTGGCGAGGACGCCCGGTGTGGATCATCCACCGGACTAAGGAGATGCTCGACATCCTGCCCAAGGCCTCGGACAAGGTGGCAGACCCCGAGTCGAGCCAACCGCTGCAGCCCGAGTACGCCAAGAACACCAACCGTTCCATCAAGCCCGACTACATGGTCGTGGTCGGCATCTGCTCCCACCTGGGCTGTTCGCCGTCCGAGAAGATGAAGATCGGGCCGGAAAGCGGTCTCGGGGACGACTGGCCCGGCGGCTTCTACTGCCCCTGCCACGGCTCCAAATTCGATCTCGCGGGGCGCGTCTTCAAGGGCATGCCCGCACCGGTGAACCTCACCGTGCCGCCGCACACCTATGTCACCGACACCCGCCTCCTGATCGGCGAAGACAAGAAAGGAGCCTGACGTGATGAGCAAGCCCGCGGCCCTCATCCAGTGGATCGACGAGCGCTTCCCGCTCACGGCCAACTGGAAGGCGCACCTCTCCGAGTACTACGCGCCGAAGAACTTCAACTTCTGGTACTACTTCGGATCCCTCGCGCTTCTGGTGCTGGTGATCCAGGTGCTGTCCGGGATCTTCCTCACCATGCACTACAAGCCGGACGCCGCACTCGCGTTCGGTTCGGTCGAATACATCATGCGCGACGTCCCCTGGGGATGGCTGGTGCGCTACATCCACTCGACCGGCGCCTCGATGTTCTTCATCGTGGTCTACCTGCACATGCTGCGCGGCCTCCTGTACGGGTCATACCGCAAGCCCCGCGAACTCATCTGGATCTTCGGCATGCTGATCTACCTCTGCCTGATGGCAGAGGCGTTCTTCGGCTATCTGCTTCCTTGGGGCCAGATGTCGTACTGGGGCGCACAGGTGATCGTGAATCTGTTCGCAGCCGTGCCCTTCATCGGTGAAGACCTGTCGGTGTGGATCCGCGGCGACTACGTCGTCGGCGACGCCACGCTGAACCGCTTCTTCGCCTTCCACGTGATCGCGATTCCGCTCGTCCTGATCGGCCTCGTCGCCGCGCACATCATCGCGCTGCACGAAGTAGGCTCGAACAACCCGGACGGCATCGACATCAAGAAGAAGAAGGACCCGAAGACCGGTATCCCGCTCGACGGCATCCCGTTCCACCCGTACTACACGGTGAAGGACATCGTGGGGGTGGTGGTCTTCCTGATGGTCTTCACGATCGTCGTGTTCTTCATGCCCGAAGTCGGCGGCTACTTCCTCGAGTACAACAACTTCATCCCCGCCGACCCGATGAAGACCCCGCCGCACATCGCGCCGGTCTGGTACTTCACGCCCTACTACGCGATGTTGCGTGCCGTGCCGGCCATGTTCGGATCGCAGTTCCCGGGCGTGATCGTGATGGGTGCCGGCGTCGTGATCTTCTTCCTCCTGCCGTGGCTCGATCGCGGCAAGGTGAAGTCGATCCGCTACCGCGGCCCGCTCTTCCGCGGCTGGCTCTATGTGTTCATCGTGAGCTTCGTGATCCTCGGCTGGCTCGGTGTGAAGCCCACCGACTTCCTCGGCAAGGTGGGTTCGACCGATCTCGAATGGGCGACCCTGCTCGCGCGGATCTTCACGATCGTCTACTTCCTGTTCTTCCTTCTGATGCCCTTCTACACGGCCATCGACCGCGAACAACCCGAACCCGACCGTGTGACGGGATAACGCCATGAAACTACTCGAGCGACTCATTGCAATCGCGGCGCTGGTACCCACGTTGGCCTTTGCCAACGTTGAGGTCCCGCTGGATACCGCGCCCATCGACTCCGGCGACATGGCGTCCTTGCAGAACGGCGCCAAGCTGTTCGTCAACCACTGCCTGAACTGCCACGCCGCAACGCACATGCGGTACAACCGCCTGACCGACCTCGGCCTGACGGAACAGCAGATCAAGGACAACCTCATGTTCACCACCGAGAAGATCGGTGACCACATGAAGGTGGCCATGGACGCGAAGGACGCCGCCAAGTGGTTCGGCGCACAACCGCCGGACCTCTCGGTGATCGCCCGTTCGCGCGGCGCCGACTGGCTCTACACGTACCTGCGCACGTTCTATCGCGACGACACCCGCGCCACCGGCTGGAACAACGTCGCCTTCCCTAACGTCGGCATGCCGCACGTGCTGGCGGAACTGCAGGGCGAGCTGGTGATGGAAGAGCACAAGGCAACCGAAGGCGAGGCAGGGGCTCACGGGGCCACCCACGAACCTCCGAAGCTTGTGCTCGCCCAGGCTGGCTCGATGACACTGAAGCAGTACGACGCCGCCATCGCCGACCTCGTCAACTACCTCGTCTACATGGGCGAGCCTGCGCGCAACAACCGTGTGCAGATCGGCATGATGACGTTGCTATTCCTCGGCGTTCTGCTCGTCTTCGCCTACGTACTCAAGAAAGAATACTGGAAGGACGTGCACTGAGCCCCGCTCTGCACGCACCTCACCGGCACAGGGAGATCGTTCGATGATGACGCTTTATTCGGGTACCACCTGCCCGTTCAGCCAGCGCTGCCGGATCGTGCTCTACGAGAAGGGCATGGACTTCCAGATTCACGACGTGGATCTCTTCAACAAGCCCGAGGACCTCGCGGTGATGAACCCGTACAACCGCACCCCGGTGCTGGTCGAACGGGACCTCGTCCTGTACGAGTCCAACATCATCAACGAGTACATCGACGACCGCTTCCCGCATCCGCAACTGATGCCCGCGGACCCGGTGATGCGCGCCCGCGCACGGCTCTTCCTCTTCCGCTTCGAGAACGAACTTTTCTCGAACATCGAAGCGCTCGAGAAGGGCAACCAGAAGCAGGCCGAGAAGGCCCGCCAGGTCGTGCGCGACAGCCTCACGCAGATCGCTCCGGTGTTCAACAAGCAGAAGTTCATGCTGGGCGACGAGTACTCCATGCTCGACGTCGCGATCGCACCGCTGCTGTGGCGCCTGGACTACTACGGCGTGCAGATCCCCAAGCAGGCAGCCCCGCTGCTGAAGTACGCCGAGCGCCTGTTCAGCCGCCCCGCCTACATCGAAGCGCTGACGCCCGCCGAGAAGGTGATGCGCAAGTGACGCCCGCCTCCACCACGCCCTACCTGATCCGTGCGATCTACGAGTGGTGCGTGGATGGCGGCTTCACGCCATACCTCGCCGTGAAGGTGAACGCGCGCACGCGAGTGCCGATGGAGTTCGTTCGCAACGGCGAGATCGTCCTCAACGTGAGCGCCGACGCAACGCGCAACCTGACCATCGGCAACGACGGCATCCAGTTCTCGGCGCGCTTCAGCGGGACGTCGCGCGAGCTTTCGATTCCGATCGATGCCGTGACCGGCATCTTCGCAAAAGAAAACGGCCAGGGCCTGGCCTTCCCACAGTCCGACGAAGCCCCCGAAATCGCGGGAGACGGCGAGTCCGACGAAGACAGGTCCCCACCCGACGACCCGCCAACCCCGCCCCCGAGCGGTCGGCCCAAGCTTCAGGTCGTGAAGTAGCACCCGACCGCTGGTTGAAGGGCAACCCCCGGTCGTATCATTTCCTCGTCTTCAAAGCCGCTTTAGCTCAGGGGTAGAGCAACCGCCTTGTAAGCGGTAGGTCGTCAGTTCGAATCCGACAAGCGGCAATCCCTACTATTCGCATCTAGGTGCACCGAGCAGCATTCAAGGTGCACCACTTCGTTGATTCCAAAAGCAATTTAAGCTAGTCGCACCGTCATCGCAGTGCATGGGCGAGCACCTTCAATGCACCCCAACGCACGCACAAGTGGCGGATCAACTGGTGGATCAGAAGAGGTGCGAATATGGCTGTACGAAAGCTTACTGCGCGAATTCACTCGCTCTCCGTGCGGGAGATTCTCGCCCTGAAGGTGGGCGATCACAGTGATGGGGGTGGCCTCATCCTGCGCGTGTTGGAGGATCGGGCGAACTGGGTGTTCCGTTACACGTCGCCCAGCGGCCGACGTCGGGAGATGGGCCTCGGGCCCTGTCAGCGGCAGAACTCCAAGATGGTAGGGGAGAGTCTCCAGAACGCCCGTGAGAACGCGCGCAGGGCGCGGGAGATGCTCACCACGATCCCGCCGTTGGATCCGATCGATGAGCGGGATCGCGCTCGCAAAGAGGCGGCGGCCGTCGAGCAGGAAGCAAAATCCTCCCGGCAGGCGCGTAGCGAAACCCTGGGGCGGGTCGTTCGGACCTATCACGAGCGGTTCGTCGAACCGAAGCTCTCGACGGCGCAGTCCGCACGGTGGATCGGCGCCCTCGAAAAGCACGTTCCGCCCAGGCTGTGGAACAAGCCCATCACCGAAGTGACGCGGCTCGAGCTTCTCGATTTCTTCCTCGACATCCAGTCGCGGATGGCGGACACCGCCCAGCGGATCCGGCGGCGCCTCGACGAAGTTTACGACGACGCGACTGACCGCGGGATCGTCACCGACAACATCGTGGCATCGCTGCGTGACAAGCTGCGCCGGCGCCACGTCTCGCATCCAGTCACCCACCACCCGTCTCTCCCTTTCCCGGAAATCGCCACCTTCGTGAAACCGCTGCGCGAAGAGCCCGGGATCGCCGCTCGCTGCCTCGAGTTCGTCATCCTGACGGCCGCACGGACAGGCGAGGCTATCGGCGCCACGTGGACGGAGATCGACCTCAACAGTGCACTCTGGACCATTCCAGGGGAGCGAATGAAGGGGGGAGAGACGCACGTTGTCTACCTTGCACCGCGCGCCATGGAAATCCTGACGCAAATGCGAGAGATCGGATCGCCGTGGGTGTTTCCAAGCCCGAAGAGCACGGCACGCCACCTGTCTAACATGGCAATGCTGACGCTCCTGAAGCGCATGGATCGCAAGGACATCACTGTCCATGGATTTCGAGCCACGTTTTCAACGTGGGCAAACGAGACGGGAATCAGCCGCCCTGATGTCATCGAGGCATGCCTGGCACACCGCGAGAACGACCGAATCCGGGCTGCTTACAATCGAGCTGGATTCGGGCCTGATCGTCGTCAGCTACTGCTCGAATGGGCGCAGTTTGTTGAGGGCTCGAACGTGATCCAGATGCAGAGGTCGCGGGCGGCGTAGCTTGCCAAGAAAGTCACCCGAGCCAGGAGTTCAATCAGCCCATAGGCGAACAAGGAGCAGCCATGAGGGCGCTCGGGCAGTGACGTCTCCCCGGCACCCTCGCGGAGACGCACTCTTGGCAGCCATGTACCGACGGCGAGACGCAACCTGACTCTTGCGGGTCGTGCACGGACCGCTGCAAAAAGGAAACGTAAATGGCAAAAAAGAAAACCGCGGAAGAGTTGGCCGTGGCACATCTGGCAGAGGAGGCAGACGACGACCCTCGACCATGGGATCGCGAGAAGCCCCGAGCCCGAGACCTATTCCGAGATTTCGTCAGGCATAACAGGTCGAGCCTGCCCCCACTGGACGTTGAGCATTTCGCTCAGAACATGTCGGACTTCTGCGAGCTTTCCTCAGCGACCCCTGACGCTGTTCACCCGAATGTTGACCTTGCACTTGCGCGCTGGAAGGTAACGCACGACAAGACACCGAAAAGTGCTGGAAGGACATCGGAAGCTCGGCCTTCCGATCTTGAGCTCGCCCTCCTTGATCTTCTGGAGCAGCGCCTTTTCTACGAGAACTACATCGAGGCGACCCTCTGGCCGGCATTTCGCAAGTTCATCGACCTGCAGATGCTTGGGGGAATCGATCGAGAAGCGGAGAGTCGGCTCAAGAAGGCGAAGAAACAGATTTCCAAAACCGCAGCCGCGAGGTCGGTAGAGGCTCGTCGAGCAGTCTCGGAACCACAGAAATTGGAATATCAGAAAACGTGGCAAGAACTCTGTGTGGACGGCGTCCCAGAGCGTCACCGGACAAAGTCGATCCTCGCAATCCATCACCCTGGAGCGAGCGGAAAGAGGCTTGACTCTGTGCTACGCAATATTGAAAGAGCTGTGGCGGAGCTTCGTACTCCGAAGCCGGAAACGGGCTCGACTGCGAAGACAGAAAAGAAGGCGTAGTAGAAGCGACACGAACCAGTTCGTGTCGGCTTTCATCTTTGACCGGCTTAACGCCTAAAGGGCATCCTCGCTGCATCGAAACTTGGTGCAACGCCCATGCAGAAACTCCTCCTCTCCGCCGTCGAAGCCGCCGCATATCTCAGCGTCTGCGAACGGAAGTTCCATAGCCTTCGGCACGAACCTGGATTCCCGGCGCCAATCAGCCTCAGCGGGAGGCGCGCCTTCCTACGTTGGCGAGTCAGCGACCTTCAGAAGTACGTCGACGGATTGCCTCCGGCGGAGCCCGCTCCGACGCCGTCACACCTTCTGACCGCGAAGCTCGATCGGGCGATGCGGATGACCCGCGCACGCTGAGCGCCCTCCGATGCGATCGATTAGCGTGACCCTGGATCAAGCACCGCCGAAAGATCCCATGAATCAGCTCGCTCCCGCCGTGGCAGAACAAGACTGCTTCCCTCGGGAATCCAGTCGGTCGAAGCCCGGCACTGCGATGATTTCGTCGTGGCGCCTCCGCTCCCGGGAGTTTTCCGATCGCGCTCTGAGGATCGACGCGGGTACGCGTGACCTGAAACTCCGCAGGACCGAACTCGAATCTCTCTGCCGGCAGTGGGATATCGCGCCGCCAGCCAAGCGTCTCTCCGACAAGTCGGCGGTCGCCAGGATGCGCGACCCTCGCTGGGCTGCCGTCCGCTTTTGGTCGCTCTGGGAGCGCGATCTCGAGGCGAGGGCCATCGCACTGGGATGGGTCCACCGCTTCGCCTCGCCGTATGTCAGCGAGGCGACACTCAGCCGGTATCGCACCCGCCAACGCTGGACAGCCGAGACGTTGAAGGAAACGACGGCGAGGAACGAGGTCGGCGACGAGCTCACCCTTGCCGCATTGGTTGGAAGCGGAACCGGCAACAAGAAGAACCAGTGGGCTGAAATCTGGACCCGGCTGCTTGGGTTCGAGAGCTATGCCAGGGACGCGATGCACACTGCGTTGTTCATCACGATCACTGTGCCAGGAGCGATGCATGCGCGTCGGCACAGGAACGGCAAAGCGAATCCTCATTACGCTGGTACGACGCCGAGGGAGGTGCACGAGTACCTCCAGAAGAACTGGGCGCGGATTCGCGCGAAGTTGTCGCGGAAGGCTGTGGACTACTACGGCATCAGAGTCGCCGAGCCCCACCACGACGGATGCCCTCACTGGCACCTATTGCTTTACACCGATCCCAGAAGCGCGATGACGTTGCGGAAGGTCATCGAGCAGTACGTGCTGAAGGATGTCCCAGAGCTGCCGAGCGAGGAACAGAAGCTCCTGACGTGCGAGACCATCGACCTCTCGGAGAAGTCAACCATCGGGTACATCCTGAAAGGTATCTCTCGGCAGGACGTGAACGACGAAGCAGAGATCGGGGGTAAATCCCTTTCGATGCGCGACCTGGCTGAGCGCGTGAACGCTTGGTCGAGCATTCATGGAGTTCGCCAGTTCAGCTTCATCGGTGGCCCGCCGGCCGAGCTGTGGCACGAGATACGCCGGCTGTCGGCGGCATCGGTTCGCAACGCGCCCCCGGTGTTGCAAAAGGCGTGGCATGCCGCGCAGGGTCCGAAGTTCAAGCTCGCCGAGATGATGCCTACGGCGGCGGAGTCCGGCGACATGCTGCCGGACGAGAGAAATGCCGGGGGCCACGCCGACTACGGGCGCTTCCTTCAGGCCATCGGGGGACCGATGCAGCGCCGTCGAGACTATCCGCTGCAGGTCGCCAAGTGCTGGGATGAGCGTGAAGGGCGGTACGGAGTCGAGGGTCGCATGAAGGCCTTCGGTGTGGCGCACGTCAGCGACATGGCGAAGGTGTACGAAGCCCCCCGCCACACCTGGACGATCAACAGCCCCAAGGGATCGACCGCTCTGTCGGAAGGGCGTGTCGTCCTTGGAAAGAGTGTGAATAACTGTACGGTCGACGGTCAGGAGGGGCAGGAATACGTGGTCCAACGCCTGGATCTTCGTCGCGCCCGACCGCCGGTCGATGATTCGTCACTCATGTCTGCAGAATCGCGTAGTCCTGCTGCTGATTTCAGCCCGGAATGGTTGACGTACTGGGGTGCTGGATATGGCCGATCAGAGATTTCCGGCGATGGAGCCACGCGCGAGGATGGTCCTCCCGTTCCATTGCCCACCCATGGGCTCGGTAGGCGGGGAACAACGGCCGGAGCGCCGCGTGCGTCCAGCAGGGTCCGGTCTCCAGCAGAACCGATGCGCCGGCAGGCAACAGACCAAGCGATCGCACGAAAGGGGACCGAGCAACACTCCGGAAACGACGTGTACCGCGTATTGAGGAAGGCTCGAAAGCCGGACAGCGTTCACCCGCTCGCAGCCCCCTTCTCCCGATCGAATCGTGTGCGAAGCGTTCTTGGTACCACTGCCGCGTCGGCGAGATGACACGATGGCTGTCCGCACGGCATGTGGGCGGGATACCGGCATCGACGAGTTCGAGGAGCACGATGCCGGCGATCAGTCAGGGCCACCGGCTCCTCGAGGGGGCGAAGTAGCTTCCACCCAGCACGACGATGAAACAGGTGGAGATATCGAGAATCGTGGCCACCGCGATGCAGTTCGAATCGACTGGAATAGGCGAGATGCCTCAACGTAACCCGATCACCGGCCTGACTCCCCAACAGGAGACCTTCGCCAAAGCCCTCGTGTCCGGGAGGACGCAGGCGGACGCGTATCGAGAGGCCTATCCGCGGTCCCTGAGATGGCAACCTGGTTCCGTGTACGCGCGAGCAAGTCAGATGGCAGCGAATGGTAAGGTCATGGCAAGGGTTCGTGCGCTTCACGCCCAGGTTTCGGAAATCTTCGTATACACAACGGCCTCTGCCCTGGTGGAAGCCGATGAAGCTCTCGCACTCGCGAGGAGCCGGCAGAACGTGATAGGGATGATCGCGAGCATCACGCTCAAGGCGAAGCTCGCTGGGCTGTTGAACAACAAGATCCAGGTGGTAACAGATCCCCTCGACGGCCTGACGCATGAGGAAGCCAAGGCACTGCTGGCGCTTCTGGAGCAGGTCGAAGATGCGCCGCCTGCAGCCGTCCCTTCTGATCTGATCTAAGCCCCGTGGCAGGCGAAGGACTGACGAGGATCCGGCGTTACCTGGTCAAGTCCCTGGCGACCTACTACGCCGTCCGACCGTTGAGGAACCCCGCTCTCGAATCGTGTCGCTCCTGGGTCATCGGCATGAGAAGCGCGCGGAGTGTGGTGACGGCTTCCGCGGTCGCATGTGGCAAGGCGGTGAACACCACCTTCCTCCCGGGATCCAGACTCCAGGGACTCTGCCGCTCCGCCTCGGGGACCGATGGCCGCGCAGGATCCCACGGGTACACCAGCAGGCCCCAGGCAGTCCCACCGCCGCCAGGAGCGAACCGGGCGAGGTAGGCGACCATCTGGTAGAGGTCCTCACGCTGCGGCCCGTTGGGCGCGGCTCGCGTGGGGTGCAGCGATTTGTACTTCGCGTCGGCAACGGCTCGGATGCCGTCGCCGCCATAGACGACCGCATCGGGAATCAAGGTGCCCAAACCATGACCGGTGATGTCACTGTGGAGCAGCTTCCTGGTGGAGGCGCTGTCGCGGGTGCCGTGTATCACGTTCAGCGGAGCAGCCGCCTTCCGAAGCACGCTGAGCACGTACAACTCCCAGAGTTCGGCGACATCGAGCAGGACACCCTTGGTCTCACCGCTGACATTGATGTCAGCGCCGAGGCCTCTGCGGTTTGCAATTTGCCGGGAGAGTTCTGCGATTGACGCGAAGCGAGCTGTGATCGGCGTGTAGCGAACGCGGTCGAGCTCTACTTTCGTCGGAACGCGCGGTCGCGCGCCGGTCACGGACATCAACTGCGGGATGAGTTCCCTCGCGCGTGGCGGCATCCACTTTTCATCCGGCACGCCGAGCCAGCGACGCAGCACCTGGTAGGCGGCGACGATGGCGTCGGAAGCGGCGTGCTGCAGCGATCGCTCCGAGCGGATCGACACGACTTGGTCACCGCCGGTCGCGATCAGTCGGAGAGAGGCCCCGACATCGAGGCGTCCTCGAATCGCTGAGCCCGTCGTGGCGACATCACGACGTAGCGCAGGCAACCCATGTCGAGCAGCCTCGATGAACCCGTTTAGCCACACGGATGCCAGGAGTTGGACGATGAAAGGCGCGTTCATATTCAGATCGCCCGTCGTATCAATTACTACAACCGACATCGCCTCGGAAAGCCAGTCCCGCAGCGCTTCCAGGCCGAAGCGCGGCTCGATGGTCAGGCTGCTCCCTTCGAAAGAAAGAGATCCGATGTACCGACCCGCCCACCAGACACCGTCCCACGCGCAGTAGACGACTGGTTCGTCCTCGTCACGCTCGCCTGCGAGGGGAACGACGAGATCCGTTGCGTCGACATGGCTGATCAGTCGGCGAAGCCATGCAGCCTCGTGCGGAGTCGGTTGAGGAACGAGCGGCGAGCAGTCCCGCGCGACGAGTTTCATTCCGCCACCGGGGGCTTGAAGAGAACCTTCGACAACCGGTCGAGCTCCGCGTTACGAGCGATCGCATCCAGCCCCGCGAGGTACTGCTCCAGCAACGGGCGGAGGGATAGGTTCCACACCTGCACCACCGGCTCAAGCACGCGCCCCTTCTTGTTCCAGAGGTAGTTCTGTTTATGCGCCGGCCGGGGGCCCAGGAAGTTGCGCAGGAACACGACCACATCGAGCAGGTAGGTGTGCCCGACCTCATACTGCGCGCCCAGCAGCGGACTGTCGTGGATCTCCCTGTTCAGCGCCGCGGTCGCTTCTGCCAGCTTCCGGAAGTCCGGTTCGAGGCGATCCCAGTCGAGGCCCGACTTCAGCTCCCGCCACCTTGCTTCGGCGGCACCGACCAACGCCTCGGCATCAAACGGACACAGGAGCCAGAGGAAGCGCCGGCGAAGTGCGAAGTCGATCTGCTCGATGGACTGGTCGATCAGATTCATGGTGCCGATCACGAACAGATCGTCCGGAATACGCAGCTTCATCGCGGCCCCGTCCGAGTCTCGGGCCGGCAGTTCGATGGTCTGGTTCCGATCCTCCAGCAACGAGAAACACTCGCCCAGCATCCGACTCAGATCGGTCCGGTTCATCTCGTCGAGGATCAGGACGTGTGGCAGTCGTTCCGAGCGAGGTGTCTTCTCGATGTCCGCGATCAACCGCGGAAGGTAACCTGCCCGGTACTCGGTGCCCCCGTGCTTGGCGATATGGAGAGCCCGGATGAAATCCTCGTAGCTGTACGCGGGGTGCAACTGCAATCGGTGGACGTTGCTCTCGACTGCGGCAGCGACCACGGGCTGCGACTGGAAGTATTTCGCGGGCCCCATCTGGCTGAGTGCCGCAGAACGAATCACTCTCTCCGCCAGTTTCTTCGATCGGTACGTTTTGCTCGTCCCCGGCGGGCCGTAGAGGACGATCTGCTTCTTGTGCTGGATGATCTCCAGCGGCGCACCACCAGATTCGCCTTCGCTGTCGTCGTACCAGGCCCCGACGAGAGGTGACCAGTAGAAGTCGAGTTGCTGGTTCGGCAACAGCTTCTCGAGCTCCCGGCGGATGGCCAGCAGCGCGCGATCTTCATTCTGCGGATCGCCCTCAACCAACCCGGCGAATGCATTCACGACCCTCTGCTTGTGGCTGCCGCTCGCGATGCGCTCGAAATGATCAGGAAACAGCATGTGAAGCAGCATGTGCCGCAACTGCTTGGGCTCCGCGTCCTCAATGCTGTCGACGAGTCCCTGGAAGAGCCAAGGGTCTGCCGCAACTTCGACCCGCCGCTCAGACGACAGCTTCTTCCAGGCGATGGCGAACTCGATCAGGAACGCGATCTCGAACGGTCGACGTGTGTTGTAACCCTGGCCGCCGCTACCGATCCCAGTAGAGAACGCCTCAGAGACCAGATGATCCGGAGGCAGCTCACCACCGGCCCAGGCGAGAATCTGGTTCACGATCTGCCGTTTTCGTACTCCACCCACGTTGGACGGGAACAGGAAGTAGACACACAGAATCTCCGCGGCCAGGCGAACCACCTCCGGATCTTCCTTACCGATCTGATCCTTGAACTTGTCCATGAAGGACCGCTGCCCTTCGTCAGGGGCTGCGACGAACGCCTTGTGAATGCGACCGAGGAGGTCTGTACGCCAGACGGATTCACCAGCGTTCAGCAGAGAACCGTCGCGCAAGAGGCAGTCGGAGAGAAACGCCTTCGCGACTTCGTAGATCTTGCTGGGGTCGTGCTCTGTGTATCGGGCCATAGTTCGCGTGTACCTCGCCGTCCGTCGTGAAGAACCACCGCACACCTACCAATTGTCGATGATGATCGCTGAAAGGCACACCTGCCGGGGCCGGATTCCGAGCGGGCCCGAAACGGATGGCATCGAGGGGCTGCTGATGTCCTGGAAACCGTCGGCGAAAGGCCTTCCGAGTGCGGAAACAAGCCGGCCCCGAATCCGATCGGACGTTTGGTGGCGGATAGGTTGGCGGATCTACGGCACGCCCTTCGGAGATCCAGTCCTGGCGCGGCCTTCGACGCCGGCTATCGGCCTATCTCGCTGCTCACTGCTGGGCTGGACTAACGGAGCAGTTCGGCCATGGGTGTTCGTGGATCCTCGCTTGGCATGGCAGAGCGCCATTCCCGGCCACCTTCAGCTCGGGCGGCTTCCACGTGTGAACGGGGGCAGGACCCGAATCGGCGTCGTTAATCCACTCCCCGGTCGGTAACCTGCAGGCCTCACGCGCATCAGTCTTCTGGAAGCACCAGTTCAGGTACCAGCCGATGGCTTCGCGTCCGAATCTGACATGGAATTGGTACGCTATCGGAGAACTCAAAGATGAAACGTGCCGAACCTGCCCGTGAATCCCGCCACGCTGAACCTCAGCCTGCGCTGACCACCACCAGTGCCCCCGCCTCCGTCGACCACAGCCCCCGGACCGTTAGTCAAGGCGCCCTTGCGGAAGGAGTCCATGGCAGCCGGCGCGCGGTAACGCAACGCAACCAGATGCGGGCGATTTTCGGCAGTGCCCGCCTTTCGCAGCGGAGAGCCCCTCCGGCCACGGCAACGGTCCAGCGGGTATGGGCGGGGGAACTAGCCGATTTCGATGTGAATGATCCCGACAAGCTCTCGGAGTTGGAGAACCTGCTCAAGGCGGGATACGACTACAAGTGGGTGAAGCACCGCGCAGCGCTGAAGGATCTGGCGGCCGCAACCGACACCTATTCCAACGTCACAGAACTGGCGCTGGCATTGAAGCTTCCCGCGAAGGCTCCCGAGAGAGTCGCGAAGAAGAAGATTCCCGCCTTGGCGGAGGAGGTCGAAATGGCGAGCGAGAGTGTCTATTCCACCTGTCTGGAAAAGGGCAAGAAGCTGGTCGCCGCACTGAAAGTGAAACTGGCCACTCCTCCCGTGGCCGACAGCGGCAAAACGACCGAAGAGTTCAACGCCCAGTACACAACGCGGAGAGTCCCCGATGGCGACGGGGGCCTCGACGTGCGATCGGATCGGACCGAATCGGAGTACGAAAGCCAGTACCACAACAAGGTCACCGACAACGTGACGACCGGTGGCAAGCAGATCCATGCCGAGACGAACCGCAAGGACTACGACATCGTGGGGACCGAGGAACCCGGCAAGAGCAAGACGGCTTTCTCGAACTCGGAGGTTCTTTTTCATCACTTCAACAAGGCCGTGGACGGCGACAAGGAGGCGCTGAAGAAGCTCGAACTGGTCCGGCGGGCCAACGTTGCAAACAAGCAAACGCGCGGCGTGATGATCAAGCTGCTGACTGAAGACCCGTCTGCCACGCGATTTGCTGCCGATAGTGATGCCTACTTCGCGCTCCTGGGAACAGAGAACGGATCGGCGGTGGTTTTCCTGCTCACCGACCACGCGCTGGCGCTGGGGCTGAAGACGGTTGACGCAGTGGAAATCGTGGGTGGAACCAGCTTGGCCGTTCACCTGAAGACGTTCGAGAAACCGAAGGACGAGACTTCACCGATCGTCGATACGAAGGTGTAGCGTGAGCCCATCTCGGTAGCCGGTCAGGGGCGCTTGTGCGTGACAACCAGAGAAGTGGACGATTAATCCAACCGAACACTGGTGCATTCCACCTGATTCCGGGCATCCAGCCATGACTCGATCCAGGGTCTCTCGCGAACAGGCGTCGGCTACACGACTGGATTGAGCAGGGCGGCGAGCCAAGCATGAATCGCCGGGAATGTTCATCGTCCACCACGACTCACGCCACCTAGCCGCGTGAGACCGTCGACCCTGCGAAGGGATCACGCTGACCCCACATGTTAAAAATCGGCAGCCATTTTTAACGTATCGGTGCAACACGTTCGATCGGAGAACATATTCCGGCGGGCCCGGGCACGACGCCTTCTGCGGCAGGTCATCTCGGCGCCCCGCCCCTCGCATACAACCGATCGACGACCGCGAGCATGTCAGCCGGCAACTTCGCCCTGGTCGCCTCCGCGATGTCCGGAGGAACACCGAACCTCGCTTCCGCCACCGCACCCGCGATCGCAGCCACCGTGTCGCTGTCGCCACCGATCGAGATCGACAGTCGGATGGCGTGCTCGAAGT
>LNFM01000891.1_pt1 | contig 182776 bp, 167 predicted proteins | sample 596031 | NCBI WGS metagenome assembly LNFM01 (sample SAMN04254537, study PRJNA301005) | activated carbon metagenome | isolation source: dual media filters at the Ann Arbor, Michigan drinking water treatment plant | place: USA: Ann Arbor | reverse complement strand
TGCACCGACCCGCGCCACAAGCAGCGTCAAGGCTGATTTAGAGGAACACCATGGCACGCATTGCCGGTATCAACATCCCGCCCCACAAGCACACGGAAATCGGCCTGACGTCGATCTACGGTATTGGCCGCACCACCGCGCAGAAGATCTGCGAAGTGGCGGGCATCCCGTTCTCGAAGAAGATCAAGGACCTGTCCGACGGTGACCTGGAAAAGATCCGTGAGGAAATCGGCCGCATGACGATCGAGGGCGACCTGCGTCGCGAACTCTCGATCAGCATGAAGCGCCTGATGGACCTGGGCTGCTACCGCGGCTTCCGTCACCGCCGCGGCCTGCCCGTGCGCGGTCAGCGCACCCGCACCAATGCCCGCACCCGCAAGGGCCCGCGCAAGGGCGCTGCGGCGCTGAAGAAATAAGCCGGCAGCAGCCACACTGAAAGACACAAGACATGGCCAAGGCACCCGTCAATACCGCCGCTCGTCGCGTGAGCAAGAAGGTCCGCAAGAACGTTGCGGACGGCATCGCTCACGTGCATGCGTCGTTCAACAACACGATCATCACGATCACCGATCGCCAGGGCGGTTCGCTCGCCTGGGCCTCCAGCGGTGGCCAGGGCTTCAAGGGCTCACGCAAGAGCACGCCCTTCGCTGCACAGGTGGCTGCCGAAGTGTGCGGCCGCGCCGCGCAGGAACAGGGCATCAAGAACCTGGACGTGCGGATCAAGGGCCCCGGCCCGGGTCGCGAGTCGAGCGTGCGTGCACTGGCCTCGCTGGGCATCCGCATCAACAGCATCAGCGACGTGACGCCGATCCCGCACAACGGCTGCCGCCCGCAGAAGCGTCGCCGGATCTGAGGCCCTCGAAGCGCCCTGGGCGCTTCCAGCAGGGTGCACGCCGGGTGCTCCGGCCCAGCCGGATCTACCGCAGTCCGTGCGAGAACTCAGCGGCGTTTGGCTGGGTTCGTCTACAATAGAGAGTTTCCCGAGCCGGTGAGCACTTCTCGTGCGAGCCGGCTGTTTCACTGAAAGCGCGAGCTTTCATCAAGCCCACCGTCTGCGCCGCCGGCCCGAGAGCCGTTGCCAGACTCGCGCGGGCTGCTCCATCAACACGGGGCGGCTGCCGCGTCAGAACAGATCAACAAGGACACGATTCGTGGCACGACTTCTTGGCCCCAAGGGCAAACTTTCCCGCCGTGAAGGCACCGACCTGTTCCTGAAGAGCGCCCGCCGCTCCATCAGCGACAAGGTCAAGTTCGACAGCAAGCCCGGCCAGCACGGCCGCACCAGCGGCTCGCGCACCTCCGACTTCGGCATGCAGCTGCGTGAGAAGCAGAAGGTCAAGCGCATGTACGGCATCCTGGAGCGTCAGTTCCGCCGCTACTTCGCCGAGGCCGAGCGCCGCAAGGGCAACACCGGCGCCAACCTGCTGGCGCTGCTGGAAAGCCGTCTGGACAACGTCGTCTACCGCATGGGCTTCGGCTCCACGCGCGCCGAGGCCCGCCAGCTGGTGTCGCACAAGGCGCTGATGGTCAACGGCCAGGTCGTCAACATCCCGTCGTACCAGGTCAAGGCCGGCGACACGATCGCGATGCGCGACAAGTCCAAGAACCAGCTGCGCGTGACCGACTCGCTGAAGCTCGCGCAGTCCATCGGCCTGGCCGACTGGGTGTCGGTCGACGCCACCAAGATGGAAGGTGTCTTCAAGAAGGTCCCGGACCGTGACCAGTACGGTGCCGAGATCAAAGAAGCGCTGATCGTCGAGCTCTACTCGCGATAAGAACGAGACCGGGTGCGCGGGCCGTCAAGCCCGCACATCCAGTCCGATCCGCTCCGCCTGCCGGGTGCGTAGCGGCCAGAAGTTTCCCCCGGCGCGGTCCATCAGCCTTATCGGTGTAACGAACCGAGGGTATTGACAGGAACAAAAGACATTCATGCAAACCACCCTTCTGAAGCCCAAGGCCATCCAGGTCGAGCCGCTCGGCGGCCATCGTGCCAAAGCGACGCTCGAGCCCTTCGAGCGCGGCTACGGCCACACCCTCGGCAATGCACTGCGTCGCGTGCTGCTGTCGTCGATGGTGGGTTATGCCCCGACCGAAGTGACCATCGCCGGTGTGCTCCATGAGTACTCGGCGATCGACGGCGTTCAGGAAGACGTCGTGCACATCATGCTGAACCTGAAGGGCGTGGTCTTCCGCCTGCACAACCGTGATGAAGTCACGCTGGTGCTTCGCAAGGAAGGCGAGGGCCCGGTCACCGCTGGCGACATCCAGACGCCGCACGACGTGGAGATCATCAACCCCGAGCACGTCATTGCGCACCTGTCGCAGGGCGGCAAGCTCGACATGCAGATCAAGGTCGAGAAGGGCCGTGGCTACGTGCCGGGCAACATGCGCCGCTATGGCGACGAGCCGACCAAGAGCATCGGCCGCATCGTGCTGGACGCCTCGTTCTCGCCCGTGCGTCGCGTCAGCTACGCCGTGGAGAACGCCCGCGTCGAGCAGCGCACCGACCTCGACAAGCTCGTGATGGAGATCGAGACCAACGGTTCGATCCCGCCGGAAGAGGCCATCCGCCAGAGCGCGCGCATCCTCGTGGAGCAGCTCGCCTTCTTCGCGCAGATCGACCCGACGCCGGCCTTCGACGGCGCCACGGCCACGGCCTCGCGCCCGACGCCGTTCGATCCGATCCTGCTGCGCCCGGTCGACGAGCTCGAGCTCACCGTGCGCTCGGCCAACTGCCTGAAGGCCGAGAACATCTACTACATCGGCGACCTCATCCAGCGCACCGAACCTGGGCCGCAAGAGCCTGAACGAGATCAAGGAAGTGCTGGCTTCGCGCGGGCTCACGCTCGGCGCACGCCTGGAAAACTGGCCCCCGCAAGGCCTGGACAAGCGCTAGACCCGGACCACCCCCTACGGCCTTCGGCCGCCCCCTCAAGGGGGCAACGCCAGAGGCCCGGCGAAGCCGGTTCCTCGGCGTTCGCTTGGTAAGAAGCCACGTGCACCCTGCAGTACCTGATACGGCTGCGGGCTATCAAAAACGAAAGGAAGCACCATGCGCCACCGTAACGGCCCCCGCAAACTGAACCGCACCACCTCGCACCGCCTCGCGATGCTGAGGAACATGTGCAACTCGCTGATCACGCACGAGGCCATCAAGACCACCGTGCCCAAGGCCAAGGAACTGCGCAGCGTCGTCGAGCCGCTGATCACCCTGGGCAAGACCCCCACGCTGGCCAACCGCCGCCTGGCCTTCAACCGCACGCGCGACCGTGACGTCGTGGCCAAGCTCTTCAACGTGCTGGGCCCGCGCTACAACGCCCGCCCGGGCGGCTACACGCGCATCCTGAAGATGGGTTTCCGCGTCGGCGACAACGCGCCGATGGCGTTTGTCGAACTGGTCGACCGCCCCGAGCCCGCGGCCGAAGCCGAGCCGGCCGACAAGGCCGAATAAGACGCTGGCGATCCGGTCGCGCACCGATTCCGGTGTGTGCATCGGTCCCCCCAACAGCAAGGGCCCGCATCGCGGGCCCTTGTTCGTTGTGGCGGTCAAGCCCTGGACGCTACGTGGCGTCGGCCCCGGCCTGCAGCGACGCGTGGGTGTCGAAGTAGGCCTTGATGGCCGCCGTGAAACGTTCGCGGCTGTGCTGCCGCCGCTCCAGCAGGCCCACGCGGCGCTGCACCGTCACGCGCGGCAGCGGCACCACGCGCAGCGCCTTGTCGCGCTGCCACTGGATGTTGGCCAGCTGCGGCACGATCGAGACGCCGAAGCCCTGGCGCACGAGCGCCACGATGGCCTCCACCGAGTTCAGCTCCATGCCCTCGCGCACCCGCGCACGGCACTGCCCGAGCGCTTCGTTGACGAGGTGGCCCGTCCAGGTGTGGCGGTCGAAGCGAAGAAAGGGGCCCTGCGCCAGCATCTCCAGCGGTGACGCGGGCAAGGTGAAGTGCGGGCGCGTCGGCGCGATCAGCACCATCGGCTCGCTGTAGAGCGGCGTCCAGGCCAGCGTGGCGGGCAGCCGCGTGGGCGGCTGGGTGACGACCGCGGCATCGAGCTCGCCGCGCTCGACCCGCAGCGCGAAGTCCGCCGACAGCCCGGCGAACAAGGTCACCTCCAGCCCCGGGTGCTGTCGCCTGAGGGACCACAGGGCGTCGGCAAAGGCGCCCATCAGCGCCGACACCAACGCGCCCATCACGAGCGTGCCGCTGAGCTCGGCGCCACCGGCGCGGCCGGCGTGCAGCGCATCGTAGCGGTCGACGATGTCCTTGATGGCGTCGACGCGGCGGCGCCCGTCGCTGTTCAGCACCACCGCCCGCGCGCTGCGGTCGAACAGCATGCAGCCGAGCTCGGCCTCGAGCGCGCGCACCTGCAGCCCCACGGCGGCCGCCGTCAGACCCACCTCCTGCCCGGCCGCGGCGAAGCTGCCCAGGCGGGCGGCGCTGAGGAAGGTCTGCAGGGTGCGGATCGAGGCCATCGTCGGGTCTTTGGAAGGCCAATTATTGCTTGGCCTCAGCGCGACAAAGATTCGCTGTTCCTTGTGCTCGGCCTGGCCTATCGTTTCCCGTTGCACGGCCCGCCCAGACGGTGCCGGCCTGGAGACCCGCCATGCACCCACCCGCCCGCCGCCGCGTCGAGCACGCCTTGTCCCTGTCGCTGTCCCGGCGCCTGGCCCGTCATGCCGGCCGCCTGACGGCAGCGGCGGCGCTGACCCTGGGACTGGCCGCCGGCGCCGCGGCCTACCCCGACAAGCCGGTCACGCTGATCGTGCCCTTCGGCCCGGGCGGCGACGCCGACATCGCCGCGCGCAACCTGCAGCCGCTGGTGCAGAAGGCGATGGGCCAGCCGCTGGTGATCGTCAACCGCGCGGGGGCCAGCGGCTCCATCGGCAGCCAGGCGGTGCGCCAGGCGCCGGCCGACGGCCACACGCTGCTGATGGCGCGTGTGGGCTCGCAGGTGGTGCTGCCGGTGCTGGCGCCGAAGACCCCCTACCGCTGGAACGACTTCACGCTGATCGGCCTGACCGAACTGAACCCCGTCGTCTGCGCGGTGCGCAGCGAGTCGGCCTACCGCACGCTGAAGGACCTGACCGACGCGCTGCGCGCCAAGCCGGGCAAGCTGAACTACAGCAGCTCGGGCCAGGGCACGATCCTGCACCTGGGGCCGCAGTTGCTCTTCGACCAGTTGCAGCTGGGCAAGGAGGCCGCCGTGCAGGTGGTCTACAAGAGCGGCAGCGAGGCCGCCATGGCGGTGCTGAGCGGCGACGTCGACTTCAGCTGCGGCAACCTCACGTCGATGGCCGGCACCATCAAGGCCGGCCGCCTGCGTGCGCTGCTGACCACCACGCCGGAGCGCCTGAAGGACCTGCCCGACGTGCCCACCGCGCGCGAGGCCGGCGTGCCCGCGCTGGAAGCCATCGTCGGCTGGACCGCGCTGTACGGCCCGCCGGGCCTGCCCAGGGCGGTGGTGGACCAGTGGGCGCAGTGGCTGCAGCAGGCCGCCAAGGACCCCGCCTGGATCAGCGCCACCGAGAAGGCCGGCAGCCTGCCGCGTGTGATGTCCCCCGCCGACACCGAGCGCTTCGTCGCCGAGCAGGTGGGCGTGTACGAACGGCTCGGCAAGAGCCTCAACCTGACCCTCGAATGACCGCTTCCGATCCTTCCAAGTCCCGCGGCGCCGACCGCCTGGTGCAGGCGCTGCAGCAGGCCGGCGTGCGCTGCCTGTTCACGCTGTCGGGCAACCACATCATGCCGGTGTACGACGCGCTGATCGGCAGCGGCATCCGCCTCGTGCACACGCGCCACGAGGCCGCGGCCGTGCACATGGCCGACGCCTGGGCGCGGCTCACGGGCGAGGTGGGCGTGGCGCTGGTCACCGGCGGGCCGGGGCACGCCAACGCGGTGGGCGCGCTGTACACGGCGCAGATGGCCGAGTCGCCGGTGCTGCTGCTGTCGGGGCACGCACCCTTGTCGCAACTCGGCATGGGCGCGTTCCAGGAGATGCGGCAAGCCGACATGGCCGAGCCGGTGTGCAAGGCCTCGTGGACCTGCGCCGGCGCCGACGCGCTGGCGCCCGACCTGGCGCGCGCCATCGCGCTGGCGCGCGGCGGCCGGCCCGGGCCGGTGCACCTGAGCCTGCCCAGCGACGCGCTGGAGGGCACTGCGGCAGCGTCGTCGCTGCCCACCGCGACCGCGTTCGATCCCGCCGCGCAGGGGCTGGCCGCCGACACGGCACACACGCTCATCGGCTGGCTGCAGGCCGCCCGGCGCCCGCTGATCCTGGCCGGCCCCGGTGCGCTCACGCGAGCCGGCCGCGCGCAGGCCGCGGCGCTGCAGGCCGCCTGCGGTGTGCCCGTCGTCGGCATGGAAAGCCCGCGTGGCGTGGCCGACCCGAGCCTGGGTGCGCTGGCGCAGCAGCTGGCCACCGCCGACGCCGTGCTGCTGCTGGGCAAGCGGCTGGACTTCACGCTCAAGTTCGGCCAGGCACCGGCCTTTGCGGCCGCTGCGCGCTGGGCGCAGGTGGATGCAGAGGCCGCCGAAATCGACCGCACGCGCCGCGCGGTCGGCGAGCGCCTGCAGGCCACGGCGCTGGCCGATCTGCCGAGCGCTTTCGAGGCGCTGCGCGCTGCAGCCGTCGCCTCGGTCCTCCAGCTCGCGGCGCACGCCGACTGGCGCGCTGCCGTGCAGACCGCGATCAGCTGGCGCCCGGCGGCGTGGGCCCAGGCGCAGCCATCGCAGCCCGGCCGCCTGCACCCGGTGCAGATGCTGCGCCCGCTGCAGGCGCTGCTGGACAGCCACCCCGACGCCGTCTTCATCTCCGATGGCGGCGAGATCGGCCAGTGGGCGCAGGCCTGCCTGCAGGCGCCGCAGCGCCTGGTCAACGGCGTGGCCGGCTCCATCGGCTCGGGCCTGCCGTTTGCGCTGGCCGCGCGTTGCGCGCTGCCGCCCGAGGTGCCGGTGGTGGCGGTGATGGGCGACGGCACCTTCGGCTTCCACCTGGCCGAGATCGACACCGCCGCGCGCTGCGGCCTGCCGCTGGTGGTGGTGGTGGGCAACGACGCCCGCTGGAACGCCGAATACCAGATCCAGCTCAAGGACTACGGCCCCGAGCGCCTGATCGGCTGCGAACTCGCGCCCACGCGCTACGACCTGGCCACCGCCGGCCTGGGCGGCCACGGCGAGTTCGTCGAGCACGCCGACGCCCTGCCCGCCGCACTGCAGCGCGCGCAGGCCAGCGGCCTGCCCGCCTGCATCAACGTGATGATCGAAGGCCTGCCGGCGCCGCAGCTGCGCCAGCCGCCCGCCGCCTGAACCGCACCCACGAGCCATGGACACCCTTCACGTCAAGATCTGGCGCGGCCGCAGCGACGGCCGCTTCGTCAGCTACGAGGTGCCGCGCCAGGACAGCCAGACCGTGCTCGACGTGGTGACGCACGTGCAGCGCCACCTGGAGCCCACGCTGTCCTACCGCTACGCCTGCCGCGTGGGCATGTGCGGCTCTTGCGCGATGACCGTCAACGGCCAGGCGCGCTGGACCTGCCGCACGCACGTGGCCAAGGTGGTGGACGCGCAGGGCGGCCTGGAGCTGGCCCCGCTGTCGAACCTGCCGGTCATCAAGGACCTGGCCACCGACATGAGCGGCTTCTTCGACAAGTGGGCACGCGCCAAGGGCCAGTTCAGCGGCACGCAGACGCGCCATGACCCATTCGCCAAGGTCTCGCCGCAGTCGGCCGAACGCAGACTGGCCGACGCCGGCATCGAGTGCATCGGCTGCGCGGTCTGCTATGCGTCCTGCGACGTCGTTGAATGGCGGCCCGACTTCCTGGGCCCGGCGGCGCTGAACCGCGCCTGGACGCTGGTCAACGACGTGCGCGACCAGCAGCAGACCGAGCGGCTGCGTGCCGTGGCCGGCGACGCCGGCTGCCACAGCTGCCACACGCAGGGCTCGTGCACCGAGCGCTGCCCGAAGCAGATCGCGCCCACGCTGGCCATCGCCGGGCTGAAGCGCACCGTGGCGCGCGCCGCGGTGAAGGGCAAGCTGTGAGCGCCGTCGACGCACCCCTGCAAGCCGCCGTGGCGCAGGCCCGGCGCTGGTACTGGCAGCGCATCAGCGCCATGGTGCTGGCGCTGTGCGTGGCGGTGCACCTGGCCGGCATGGTGTGGGCCGTGCGCGGCGGGCTCAGCGCGGCCGAGATCCTGGCGCGCACGCAGGGCAACGAGCTGTTTGCGGCCTTCTACGCGGTGTTCGTGGGGGCCTGCGCGGTGCACGTGCCCATCGGGCTGGCGGCCATCGCCCGCGAGTGGTGGCGCATGTCCGCGCCCGCAGCCACGTGGCTGGCGCGCGCGGTCACGGCGCTCATCGTCGTGCTCGGCCTGCGCGCGGTGTGGGCCGTGTACGGCAGGGGCGCCTGAGCATGCGCCGCAACGACTACCGCAACCGGGGCCATGCCGCGTGGTGGGCCTTCTGGCTGCACCGGGTCTCGGGGCTGCTGCTGGCGCTGTTCCTGCCGCTGCACTTTCTGGCGCTGGGCCAGGCGTTGCACGGCGCGGCCGCGCTCGACGGCTTCCTGCGGCTGGCCGACCAGCCGCTGTTCAAGGCCGCCGAGTGGGGGCTCGTGGTGCTGCTGGCGCTGCACCTCACGGGCGGCGTGCGGCTGCTGCTGATCGAATTCGGCCCGCCTTCGGGCCTGCGCAAGAACTGGATCGCCGGCGGCATCGGGTTTGCACTGGCCGCCGGCCTCGCGTTTGCCCTGGCCCTGGTGGCTTGACCGGCGCGCCGCACGCGCCATCATCGAACAACAACAACCACACCGGAGACCCGCATGAAGACCCTGATCAACCGCCGCCACGCCCTGACTGCCGCCACCGCCGCGGCGCTGCTGGCGCTGGCCGGCCCCGTTCTGGCGCAGGACGCCTGGCCCAGCAAGCCGGTGCGCCTGGTGGTGCCGTTTTCGCCCGGCGGCTCCACCGACGTGATCGGCCGCCTGCTGGGCCAGAAGCTGTCGGCGCTGTGGGGGCAGCCGGTGATCGTGGAAAACCGCGCCGGCGCCGGCGGCAACGTGGGCGCCGACGTGGTGGCCAAGGCGCCGGCCGACGGCTACACGCTGCTGATGGCGTCGGGCTCGATCACCATCAACCCCAGCCTCTACAAGCGCATGCCCTTCGACACCAAGAAGGACCTGCTGCCCATCACCAACGTGACGCAGGGGCCGATGCTGGTGGTGGTGCCCGACAACTCGCCCTACAAGACGCTGAAGGACCTGATCGCCGCGGCGAAGGCCAAGCCCGGCACCATCAACTTCGGCTCGGCCGGCGTGGGCAGCCAGGTGCACCTGGCGGGCGAGAACTTCGCCGACGCCGCCGGCCTGGACCTGAGCCACGTGCCCTACAAGGGCGAGGCGCTGGCCTACAACGACCTCGTCTCCGGCCAGGTGCAGATGATGGTGGGCAACTTCGCGGCCGCGTCGGCGCTGGTGGGCCCGAACCGCCTGCGCGCGCTGGCCGTCACCAGCAAGCAGCGCATGCCGCAGCTGCCGGACGTGCCCAGCGCGCACGAAGCCGGGCTGCCGGGCTTCGAGAACATCGGCTGGTTCGGCCTGCTGGCCCCCGCGGGCACGCCGGCGGCCGTGATCCAGAAGGTGCAGCGCGACACCGCCAAGGCGATGGCCGAGACCGAGGTCAAGGCGCGCCTGTACGTGCAGGGCCTGCAGCCGGTGGTCAACACCAGCGCCGAGTTCACGAAGCAGATCGACGAGGAGCTGCAGCGCTGGGGCAAGATCGTCGCCTCGCGGAAGCTGCAAGCCAACTGAGCCCGCGCATGAACGTCGACCTGCAGGCGGTGGAAGACGCCGCCAAGGAGCTCTACATCCGCGCGCTGAAGGTGCTGCCGCCCGACATCAAGCAGGGCTTCACGCGGCTGCAGCAGGGCGAGTCGGGCGCCACGGCGCAGTCGGTGCTGCAGACGATGGTGCGCAACATCGCAGTGGCCGAATCCACCGACAACCTGCTGTGCCAGGACACCGGCGTGCCGATCTACAACGTGCACATCGGCCGTGGCGTGCAGGTGGACGGCTTTGCGCTGAAGCAGGCGCTGCGCCGCGGCTGCGAGCGGGCCACGCGCGACTACCCGCTGCGCAGCTCGGTCGTGCATCCGCTGACGCGCAAGAACGAACACACGTCCTGCGGCATCGAGGTGCCGGTGATCCACGTCGACTTCAGCGATGCACCCGACCTGCTGGAGATCGAGATGATCCCCAAGGGCAGCGGCTCCGAGAACGGCTCGTTCCTGAAGATGGCCATCCCTGCCGAGGGCCTGGACGCGATCAAGACCTTCGTCATCGACTGCGTGCTCGCCGCTGGCGGCAAGACCTGCCCGCCCACCATCGTGGGCGTGGGGCTGGGCGGCACGTCGGACCTGGTGGTGGCGCTGGCCAAGCGCGCGGCCACGCGGCCGCTGGGCAGCGTGTGTAGCGATGCCGACGGGGCCGCGCTGGAGAAGCAACTCTCGGCCGCGGTCAACCAGCTGGGCGTGGGCCCGCAGGGGCTGGGCGGTGACTCCACCGCGTTTGCGGTGCACATCGAACTGGCGGCCACGCACATCACGATGAACCCGATCGCGGTGAACATGCAGTGCCACTCGGCCCGCCGCGCACGCGCCAGCTTCACGCCGGCCGGCGTGAGCTACGGCTTCTGAGGGGCGCTGCGATGACCCACCACGTGCTGGACATGCCCGCCACCGAGGCGCAGGTGCGCGCGCTGCGTGTCAACGACACCGTGACGCTGCAGCGCTCGCTGTACGGCATCCGCGACGCGACGCAGATCCACCTCTTCGACCGTGGCCGCAGCACGCGGCTGGACCTGCGCGGCCACGCCGTCATCCACACCGCGCCCAACGTGCGCAAGGTCGAGCCCAGCGCCGCGCACCCGGCCGGCTACGCGCCGGTGTGCATCGGCACCACCACGTCCGACCGCATGGAGCGCTTCACGCGGCCGCTGATGGCGCGCGAAGGCGTGCGCCTGATCGTCGGCAAGGGCGGGCTGCGCGAGGCGTCGGCGGCGGCGTTTGCCGAGCTGGGCGGTGCGTATCTCGCCATCATCGGCGGCACCGCGGCGCTGGAGACGACCTGGATCGAGCAGATCGAGGACGTGGACCTGGACGACCTGAACCCGGAATCGCTGTGGCGCTTCCGCATCCGCGATTTCGGCCCGCTGCTGGTGGCGATGGACAGCCACGGCGGCAGCCTCTACACGGTGGTGCGCGACGAGGCGCAGTCGCGCCGCCAGGCCGTGCTGGCCGCGCTTGGCGTGAAGACCGCCTGAAGACTGCATGACCCCCGCATGAACACTCCCACCGCCCCGATTCGCCGCATCCAGACCGACATCCTGATCCTCGGCTCCGGCGGCGCCGGACTGTTTGCCGCGCTGCACGCGCACCAGCGCGACCCGGGGCTGAAGGTCACCATCGCGGTCAAGGGCCTGCTCGGCAAGTGCGGCTGCACGCGCATGGTCCAGGGCGGCTACAACGTGGCGCTGGCGCCGGGCGACTCGGTGGAGCGCCACTTCATGGACACCATCGACGGCAGCAAGTGGCTGGCCGACCAGGACCTGGCCTGGACGCTGGTGAGCACCGCGGTCGAGCGTGTGCGCGAGCTGGAAAACGAGCTCGGCTGCTTCTTCGACCGCAACCCCGACGGCAGCATCCACCAGAAGGCCTTCGCCGGCCAGACCTTCGACCGCACGGTGCACAAGGGCGACCTCACCGGCATCGAGATCATCAATCGCCTGGCCGAGCAGGTGTGGGCGCGCGGCATCGAGCGGCTGGAAGAACACCGCGCCATCGAGCTCGTGCGCACGCCCGACGGCAGCGCACTGGCCGGCGTGCTGATGATCGACATGCGCGAGGGCGGCTACGTCTTCGTGCAGGCCAAGGCCGTGCTGCTGGCCACCGGCGGCGGGCCCACGATGTACAAGTACCACACGCCCTCGGGCGACAAGAGTTGCGACGGCCTGGCAATGGCGCTGCGCGCCGGGCTGCCGCTGCGCGACATGGAGATGGTGCAGTTCCACCCCACCGGACTGCTCGCCGGCACCGGCACGCGCATGACCGGCACCGTGCTCGAAGAAGGCCTGCGCGGCGCTGGCGGCTGGCTGCTCGACGGCGCGGGCGAACGTTTCATGGCCCGGTATGACGAGCGCGGCGAACGCGCCACGCGCGACATCGTCTCGCGCTCGATCTTCAGCGAGATGCGCGCCGGCCGCACCACGCCCAACGGTGGCGTCTACCTGCAGATGCACCACCTGGGTGTGGACAAGGTGCGCCAGCAGTTCAAGGGCATGGTCGAGCGCTGCGGCGACTGCGGCTTCGACCTGGCCGGCGGCCGCGTGGAAGTGGTGCCCACCGCGCACTACATGATGGGCGGCGTGGTCTTTGCGGCCGACTGCACGACGCCGCTGCCGGCGCTGTTTGCCGCCGGCGAGGACACCGGCGGCGTGCACGGCGCCAACCGCCTGGGCGGCAACGGCGTGGCCAACTCCACCGTGTTCGGCGGCATCGCCGGCGACACGATGGCGGCCTGGGTGCGGCGCGAGGGCACGTGGCGCAGCCCGGACGACGCCGTCATCGCCGCGGCCATCGCGCGTCACGAGGCGCCCTTCACGCGACCGGCCGGCGACCTGGAGTCGGTGCGCGAAGCCTTGTTCGACTGCATGTGGGACGACGTGGGCATCCTGCGCACCGCCGAGTCGCTGCAGCGTGGCCTGCAGCGCCTGGCCGCACTCGACGAGCAGCTGTCGCGCACGGGGGTGGCCGGTGGTGACGACCGCGCCTTCCACATGGCCTGGCACGACTGGATCAACCTGAAGAACCTGATCGCGGTGAGCCGCGTGATCGCGTTGTCGGCGCTGGCGCGCGAAGACTCGCGCGGCGCGCACTACCGCGAGGACTTTCCGGAGACGGGCGACCTGCCGGGCTCGCGCTACATCGTCGTGCAACAGCAGGGCGATGCGCTGGACCTGCGGCGGGAGGCCGTGCGCTTCACGCGCGTGGCGCCGGGGCAGACGCTGCTGACCGACGACGCGGCCGTCGCGGCCGTCGCGGGTTGAGGCTGCCGCGGGCGGCGCCGTGCAGCGCGGCCCGCGGTGGGCCGGCGGCCAGGCGCCCTCAGCGCCGCAGCGGCACGCCGGTCATCGCCTGCAGGGTGTCGAAGTCCAGCCCCTCGGCGATCTCACGCACCTGCACGCCGTCGGGCGTGATGTCCAGCACCGCGCGGTCGGTGTAGACGCGGCTCACGCAGGCCAGCGCGGTCAGCGGGTAGCTGCAGGCGGTCACCAGCTTGGGTTCGCCGGCCTTGGTGGTGTGCTCCATCATGATCCAGGTCCTCTTGGCGCCGGTGGCCAGGTCCATCGCACCGCCCACCGCCGGAATGGCGTCGGGCGCGCCGGTGTGCCAGTTGGCCAGGTCGCCCGTGCCCGACACCTGGAAGGCGCCCAGCACGCACACGTCGAGGTGGCCGCCGCGCATCATGCCGAAGCTGTCGGCGTGGTGAAAGAACGCCCCGCCCGGCAGCAGCGTCACCGGCTGCTTGCCGGCGTTGATGAGGTCGTAGTCCTCCTGCCCCTCGGCCGGCGCCGGGCCCATGCCGATGACGCCGTTCTCGCTGTGCAGCATCACTTCCTTGTCCGCGCCCAGGTGGTTGGCCACCCGCGTGGGCAGGCCGATGCCGAGGTTGACGACCATGCCGTCGTCGATGTCGCGCGCCACGCGCTGCGCCATCTGGTCCTTGTTCCATTGACTCATGCGGGGCTCCTCACGCGGCCTTCAGGCCGCCAGCGCTGGTGCGCTGGCGGTCCACCTTCACCACCCGCTGCACGTGAAGCCCCGGCGTGACGATGGCCTCCGGGTCCAGCGCGCCCAGGTCCACGATCTCGTGCACGCTGGCCACCGTGACCTTGGCTGCCGCGGCCATGATGGGGCCGAAGTTGCGCGCGGTCATGCGGTAGGTGAGGTTGCCCCAGCGGTCGCCGCGCTCGGCCTTGATGAGCGCGTAGTCGGCGTGCAGCGGGGCCTCCAGCACCATCCAGCGGCCGTTGATCAGGCGCGTCTCCTTGCCGCGGGCCAGTTCGGTGCCGTAGCCGGTGGGCGTGAAGAAGCCGCCGATGCCCGCACCCGCGGCGCGGATGCGTTCGGCCAGGTTGCCCTGCGGCACCAGTTCCAGTTCCAGCCGGCCCGCGCGGTACAGCGTGTCGAAGTGCCAGCTGTCGGCCTGGCGCGGGAAGCTGCAGACGATCTTGCGCACGCGCCCCGCGGCCAGCAGCGCGGCCAGGCCGGTGTCGCCGTTGCCGGCGTTGTTGTTGATGAGGGTCAGGTCCTTCGCGCCCTGGGCCAGCAGCGCGTCGGTCAGCTCGTTGGGCAGGCCGGCGGTGCCGAAGCCGCCGATCATCACGGTGGCGCCGTCGCGCACGTCGGCCAGGGCCTCGGCGGGGGTGGAGACGATCTTGTCGATCATGGGCGGGGTTCGTTCAGGGCTTCGGGTCGCGGTCGGCGTCGTGGCATTCAGGCCGCCGGCGGTGCGCCATCGTAGGCGCGTTGCAGCAGCGCCCGCAGCGCGGCGCGTTCCAGCGGGCGCGGGTTGGGGTAGGGCGTCTGCACCGCCAGGTCGGCCGCGCGGTCCAGCGCCGATTCGGGCAGGCCCAGCGCGGCCAGCGAGGTGGGCGCGCCGTGCGCCCGCGCCAGGCGGTGCAGCGCGGTGGCGGCATCGGTGCCGTCGGCCACGCCCAGCCCGCGTGCGATGCGCGCCATGGCCTGCGGTGCGGCCGCGGCGTTGTAGGCCAGCGCATGTGGCAGCACCACGGTGTGCGTCTCGGCATGCGGCAGGTTGAAGCTGCCGCCCAGCGTGTGGCACAGCTTGTGGTGCAGGCCCATCGTGATGGCGCCCAGCACGGTGCCGCACAGCCAGGCGCCGTACAGCGCGTCGCTGCGCGCGGGCAGGTCGTGCGGGTCGGCCTGCAGCGGCGCCAGCGCGGCGGCGCAGGCCCGGATGCCTTCTTCGGCCATCAGCGCGATCACCGGGTTGCCGTCGGGTGCGTACAGGCCTTCGGCGGCGTGTGCGATGGCGTTGAACGCGCTGGTGACGGTCGTCGCCCAGGGCAGCGTCAGTGTCAGCGCGGGGTCGTAGATCACGGTGCGCGGCAGCACGCGCGGGTCGCGGCCGGTCTTCTTCACGCCGCCTTCGGTCAGGCCGTAGATCGACGTCACCTCGCTGCCGGCGTAGGTGGTGGGGATGGCCACGATGGGCAGGCCCGACTCCAGCGCGATGGCCTTGCCCAGCCCCGTGGTGGAGCCGCCGCCGATGGCCACCGCGCAGTCGGCGCCCAGGCGCTGCGCTTCGGCACGCGCCGCGCGGGCGGTCTCGATCGGCACGTGCATCGCGGCCTGCGCAAACACACCCGCGGCGCGCTCGCCCAGCAGCGCGGCCACCTGCGCGGCACTGCCGGCTTGTTCTGGCGTGCACAGCACCAGCGCGCGGCGCGCGCCCAGGCGATCGATCTCGGCGGCCAGCTGCTGCAGCGAACCCGCGCCGAAGACCACGCGGGCCGGGTGGGCGGTGTAGGTGAACGGTGTCATGGGCCGCATTGCACCAGCCGCGCGCCGGCGCTGTACAGCAGCGCGGGCTGAAGAAGTGTTTTCCGCTGCGCGGTGCGGTGCGTCGGGGGCCACCCGCTGGCGGGCCGCGCGGCGCGCTGTCACGATGGCCGCCACCCGTGCAGCCCGAGGAGAGACCCGCCATGTTGTTCCCCACCACCATCGTCGGCAGTTTTCCGCAGCCCGAATGGCTGATCGACCGCGCCAGGCTGGCCGGCCGCTTTCCGCCACGCGTGCGTGCCAAGGAGCTGTGGCGCGTGGCCGAGCCCCACCTGCAGCAGGCCTGGGAAGACGCCACGCTGATCGCCATCCGCGCGCAGGAAGACGCGGGCCTGGACATCGTCACCGACGGCGAGATCCGGCGCGAGAGCTACAGCAACCGCTTCGCGACCGCACTGGACGGCGTGGACCTGGACAACCCCGGCAGCGCGCTCGATCGTTCCGGCCACCCCAACCCGGTGCCGCGCATCACCGGCCCGATCCGCCGCCGCCATGCGGTGGAGGTGGAAGACCTGCTGTTCCTGAAGGCCCACACCACGCGCCAGGTCAAGATCACCGTGCCCGGCCCCTTCACGATGAGCTGCCAGGCGCAGAACGACTTCTACCCCAGCGACGAAGCCGCGGCGATGGACTACGCGGTGGCCGTCAACGCCGAGATCCGCGACCTCTTTGCCGCCGGCGCCGACATCGTGCAGATCGACGAGCCCTACATGCAGGCGCGGCCCGAGAAGGCGCGCCAGTACGGGCTGAAGGCGCTGAACGCGGCGCTGGACGGCATCACCGGCACGACCGCGGTGCACATCTGCTTCGGCTACGCGGCCATCATCCACGAGCGGCCCAGCGGCTACAGCTTCCTGGGCGAGATGCGCGGCTGCCGCTGCAAGCAGGTGTCCATCGAGACGGCGCAATCGAACCTGGACTGCTCGGTGCTGGCGGACCTGGACGACAAGCAGATCATGATCGGCTGCATCGACCTGTCGGACATGGCCATCGAGACGCCCGAGGCGATTGCCGCGCGCATCCGCCGCGCGCTGCCCTTCGTGGCCAAGGAGCGCGTGATCCTGGCGCCCGACTGCGGCATGAAGTACCTGCCGCGCGAGGTGGCGGTGGGCAAGCTGCAGGCGATGGTGGCGGCGGCGCGCATCTTGCGGGCCGAGCACGGGGGGTGAGCGGCGGCGCTGGTGGCGCGGATTGAAGGGCGACCTCATGTTGCGCGCCATGGCGCTGACCTTCGGGTCGGCCTTCTGGTGCCAGTCAGGGCGGCACCTGCCCGCGGGACACCCGACTTCGGCGCGATGCCCTTGGTTACGCCTTGCTCGAACGGCAGGTCCGGCTCGAGGCGGCAGGCTGGGTTCGACCCTGAGGCGACATCCACCGTTATGGACTCATGGCCCTGAAGCTGCCGTTCAAGCCCGCAGTGAACGACAGGACGGAAACATCCACCTAACGGGCCGACGCGCCGCCGTCCACCGGAATCACAGCGCCTGTCATGTAGCTGGAAGCGCCCGAAGCCAGCAGCAGGGCCAAGCCCTTGATCTCGTCCGGCGCCGCGATGCGGCCCATCGGGATGTAGGTGCGCATGCGTTCGGCCGACTCGGGCAGCTTCAGCCGCCCTCCGTTGAGTTCGGTCGCGAAGGGGCCGGGCGCGATGGCATTGACCAGCACGCCGTGCGGCGCCAATTCCACCGCGGCTTGGCGCACCAGGTTGATGACGGCGGCCTTCGATGCTACGTAGGCATAGCCCGACAGGGCTTCGGCCCGCAGCCCCGCAATCGAGGCCGTGACAATGATGCGTCCGCGTCCCAGTGGCTTCATCTGCCGCGCTGCCGCGCGCAGCGTCAGCATCACGCCGCTCAGGTTGATGTCCAGCACACGTTGCCAGTCGTCGAGGTGGACGTTCTGCAGCTGTCCGGTCTCGACGACGAAGCCACGCCCGGCGCTGATGCCCGCGTTGGCGAACACAATGCCGGGTGGGCCTAGCTTGGCCGCGACTTCGTCGAACAGAGCGTCCACCGTAGCTTCCTGGCTGACGTCGACCCGCCGTTCATGGAGGCCACTGTGGCCTGCCTCGCGCAGACGCTGCGCCTCGCGCGCCAACGTCTGCGCGTCGTGGTCGACCAGCACCACCGTTGCGCCGGCATCCAGCAGCACTTCGGCCATCGCCAGGCCCAGGCCACTGGCGGCGCCGGTGACCAGCGCCAGCTGGCCGCGCAGGTCGAACATCGATAGCCAAGCGCTCACGCCGGGTGCCCCTTGAACGGCAGGTGTTCGGCCCAGCCCGCGCCCGGCGGCACCATGTAGTGCACGGTCAGGCGCACGCTCTGGAAGTACCAGCGGCCGTCGATCCGGAGGTAGGTGTCGTCAAAGCGGCCTACAACGAACAGACTCTCGCCGTTGCGCACCGGGCGGCCGTCCAGGTCACAGTGCCCGCGGCCGCGGTCGCCGTCCACCTCGACCACATGGTGGTGCATGAACTGGCGCGCCAGCTGCACCGGGAAGTTCCTGAAGAACTCGCGGATGTTGTCGCGGCCGGTCACTTCCGGGCGGCCGCTGTACGCGACGGTGGCGTCGGGCGCGAACAGTTCGTACAGGCGCGGGCCCTGGTCGAGGTTGACCAGGTCGTGGTAGCGGCATCGCAGGGTGCGAATGGCCTCGATGCTCTCCAGCCGTTCCAGGCGCTGCGTCAGCTGCGCGATGCATTCATCGTTCGTCATGTGCTTCCTCAGGCGGCCAGGCCGCGTTGATGGTCCTCGCCGATGGCGCGCATGCGGCGCTCCACCGACGCCCAGGTATGGCCGTGCGGCAGCACGTAGAAACTGCCTCGGTCGATGGCCTGCAGCGTGGCCGCAGCGGCGTCGTCGGCGGTGATGGGCGACTCGGCCATGCCGCGGCGAACGCGCTCGTAATAGGCGGGTGCGGTGTCGACGGTCAGCGCCCACTGCGGCGGACGGTTGCGTCCGGAATCGGCGATGCCCGTGGTCAGCAGGCTGGGGCAGAGCACCGTCACGCCGATGGCCGCACCCGACGCGCGCAGGTCCAGTTGCAGGCATTCCGACAACGCCACCACCGCATGCTTGGACGCGCAGTACACGCCCGACCCCGCCACAGTCGCCAGTCCCGAAGCCGATGCGGTATTGACCACATGCGCCGGCCCGCCGGCTTGCAGCATGCGCGGCACGAAGGCGCGGATGCCATGCACCACGCCCATCAGGTTCACGCCCAGCACCCAGGCCCAGTCGTCGGGCGTGGCCTGCCACACTGGCCCCAGCACGGCGACACCGGCGTTGTTGAACAGCCAGTCCACGTGCCCATAAGCGCCCCAGCTGGCATCGGCCAGCGCCTGCACCTGCGCCTCGCTGGATACATCGCAGACCTGCGCATGGCAGCGCAAGCCCTGGGCCTGCAGCAACTGCTGCGTCTGCAACAGGGCCGCCTCTTCGATGTCGGCAGCAACGACAGCCATGCCGCGTTGCCCGCAAGCCAAGGCGAGCGCGCGGCCGATGCCACTGCCAGCTCCGGTAATGACGGCGACGCGGCTCATTCGAGTGTGATGCCGGCCTTGCGGATCAGCTCGCCCCAGCGCGCGGCCTCGCGGGCGACAAACTCGCTGAAGGGCTGCTGCGGCAGGTCCAGCGGGACGCTGGATGTGGTGTCCAGCAGGGCCTTGACCTCGTCGGACTTCATGACCGCATCCATCTCGTCGGACAGCCGCTTGACGATGGCGGGCGGCGTGCCCGCCGGCGCGAACAGCCCGCCCCAGCTGGTGGCCTCGACCGTCGGGAAGCCGGCCTCGGCCGTGGTGGGCACCTCGGGCAAGGCTGGTAGCCGCTTGCGGCCGGTCACGGCCAGCGCCTGCAACGCGCCGCTGCGCAGGTGCGTTCCGGAAGACGCCACGTAATCGAACATGCAGTCGATGCGCCCGGCGATCAGGTCGACCTGCGCCGCGGTGCCCGACTTGTAGGGGATGTGCGTGAAGCGGGCGCCGGTGCTCGACTGCATCAGCTCGAGCAGCAGGTGCCCGGCCGTGCCGGCCCCGCCCGATCCGAAGCTGAGCTTGCCCGGCTGCTGGCGCGCCTGTTCGACCAGCGCGGCCATGTTGCCCAGCTTGCGCTGCGGGCTGCAGATCAGCACCGGCGTGTTCGCCAGCAGGCCGTGCACGGCCACGAAGTCCTTCACCGGGTCGTAGCGCACCGTCTTGTACAGCGCGACGTTGGTGCCGTGCGAACCCTGGGTGCCGACCAGCAGGGTGTAGCCATCGGGTGCCGCACGCGCCACGGCTTCACTGCCCAGCGATCCGGCCACGCCGGGCTTGTTGTCGACGACCACGGCCTGCCCCAGGCGTTGCGCCAGCCCGCGGGCCAGCACGCGCGCCTGCACGTCGACCACGCTGCCGGCACCGAAGGGCACGACCAGCGTCACCGGGCGCTGCGGGTAGCCAACCTGCGCCTGCGTCGCGGCGCTGCACAGGGCCAGGCCCAGGACCAGCAGCGCGCGGCGCAGGGTCGCCGTGCGCGCCGGCCGCGGGACTTCGTGCGGCCCGCCGTGTCGTGTCGATTCAAGGTCGCGTGCGTTGAACATCCGTGTGTCCTCAAGGCCCGGCCAAGGCGGCCAGCACGGATATCCTAGGCAGCGGCGATGGTGCAGACTGTCCGGCTTCGGACGATGCTCAGCAGCCGGCATGCGCGTAAACCCAAACCTCGATGCCGACACCTTGCCCGCCACGGTGCGCGGCCTGATGCTGGGCCACGAGTGGTTCCGCAGCATTCCCGATGCGTTCCAGGACGCGCTGCTGGCCCACGGCCGGCTGCGCACGCTGGCGCCCGGCGAACACCTGTTCATGGCCGAGTCGCGTGGCAACGGGCTCTACTGCGTGCTCAACGGTTCGATCAGCGTGCAGTCGCGCGACCGCGACGGCGCCGCGCCGGTGCTGATCGTGCTGGGCGCCGGACACCTGTTCGGCGAAATGGCCATGCTCGACCCGCACCCGCGCAAGCACGACGGGGTGGCCCTGGACGCCTGCCAGGTCTGGCATGTGCAGCAGGCCGGGATCGAGGCCTGGCTGGATGCACACCCGCGGCACTGGCGCGACGTGGCGCGGCTGCTGGCGGGCAAGCTGCGCGTGGCCTTCGAGGTGGTCGACCGCGAACTGCGCGGCACGATGACGGCCCGGGTGGCGATGCGCCTTCGTATGCTCGCGGGCGGCTGGGGTTGGCGCGACACCCGACCGTCGCAGCGCCTGGTGCTGTCGCAGGACGTGCTGGCCCGCATGCTGGGCGGCAGCCGCTCCAGCATCAACAAGGCCTTGCAGGAACTGCAGGAAGGCGGCGCGGTCCGCCTAAGCTACGGCGCCATCGAGATCACGGATTTGCAACGCTTGGCGGCTGCTTGCGGCGACCCGCCGGCTGTCGAGACCGCCTGATTGCGGGTGCGGCCCGGTCAGCCCTTGACGGTGCGAGCCGCCGCGCGCCGCGTGCGCGGCACAGTGACGGTCTCGCCGAAGACCTGGGCCTTCACCTTCATCAAAGCTGCCTCGTAGTCCTCGCGCGATTTGCGCAGCCGGTCGGTCGGTCCGGTGATCGACAGGCCCAGCAACTGGTCGCCGATGAAGCCTGCTACCGCCATCGCGGCCACGCCCTCGGCGCCATCACCGTCGACCCATGAATAGCCGCGCTTGCGCGTGGCTTCCAGCGCGCGCTGCATCGTCGCCGGGTCGGTGATGGTGTGCGGCGTCAGCGCCTTCAGCGGCCGGCGCGCCAGCCGCTCGGCGGCGTCGGCCGGGTCGAGTTGGGCCAGCAGCGCATGGCCCAAGGCCGTGGCGTGCAGGCCGATGCGTGTGCCGGCCGTGGTGATGAAGCGCAGCGCATGCCGACCTTCGCGGATGCCCAGCACCTCGACATGGTGGTCGCCCAGCACGCCGCACAATGTCGATTCGCCGGTCAGTTCGCCCAGCATCTCCACCGCTTCACGCCCCGCGGTGGCCACCGGGTTGTTGCTGGCGATGGCATTGGCCAAGGCACTGAGCTGTGGCGTCGGGTAGAAGCGCCGGCTGCGCGCCGTGCGCATCAGGTAGCCGGCTTCTTGCAGCGTGTGCAGCAGGTCGACGCAACTGCTCTCGGGCAGCTCCAGCAGCTTGGCGATTTCGGCATTCGACAGCTCGCGGCGCTCGCGGGCGAAGGCCTCGAAAAGCAGCATGGTGCGGGCGGCGGCGGGCACGAAGGCGGGCATGGTGTCAGTGAAAGCCGAAACGAAGTGGCGCCATTGTCTCAATCGCCGTACGGTGGACCGAGCGTGCGCAAACGGCTCAGCGCCGACCGCGTCTGCGCCATCAGTTCAGCCACGATGCCGCACAGCGGCTGCTCGCGGTCGGCGAAGGCGATGGCCGGGCCCATCGACAGCAGGCCAGCTTCGGGGTCGCCGCCGCGGTAGGCCCCGTCGCGACCCGTGCGGCCGAGCACCGACTCACCGAATTCGGGGTAGCTGCGTGCGCCGCCGGCTTCGCGTTGGGCGACGTCGCGCGCCGTCGCGTTGTCCAGCACCCGCCACGGGTGGCCGCTGCCGCGCAGCCGCATCACCGAGTCGCCAGCGCCCGCCGCCACAAATCGCCGGCGGACCGCCGGATGCACCGGCACCTCCGCGCCGACCAGGAAGCGCGTGCCGATCAGCACGCCATCGCAGCCCAATGCCAGCGCCGACGCGATCTGCCGCCCGTGGCCGACGCCACCCCCCAACGCCAGCGGCACCCGCAGCTGCTCCAGCGCCAGCGTGCACAGCAGAGGCGACGACAACTCGTTCGTGCCCGGGTGGCCGCCGGCCTCGGGCCCCACCAGGGCGATGGCGTCGGCGCCATGCGCCTCGGCCTTCAGCGCGTGCTCGAGCGTCGTGCACTTGTGCACCAGCACGCCGTCGGCCGCATGGATGCGGTCGAACAACGGCCACGGCGCGGGGCCAACGGTTTCGAAGTGCCGCACGCCGTGCGCCAGGGCGACTTCCAGCTGGTGCGCGACGTCGGCCTCGAAGTCCATGCGTCGCGACAGCGTCAAGTTCACGCCGAACGGCGCGCCACCGCAGGCTTCGCGGCAGCGCTGCAGTTGTTGCTCGAAGGCCGGCGGGCTGTCGAACGAGCGTGGGGTGATGAAGGCCATGCAGCCGGCGCGCACCAGCGCCGCGACGTAGTCGGCGTCGGACAGCCACATCAGGCCGCCGCCCAGAATGGGCAGGCGCATGCCGAAAAGCGCCGTCAGGCGCGTGTGCCAGACGTCGGCTTGCTCGGTGTCTTTCACAGCATGTAGAAGCCGCCGCTGATGCCGACGCTCTGGCCGGTGATGTAGGCGGCCCGGTCGCTGGCCAGCAGGCAGACCATGGGTGCCACGTCCTCGGGCCGTGACAGCCGCTTCAGCCCCCGTGCGATGGGGTAGGCCCCCAGCATCTTGCCCAGCAGCTCGTTGTTCTCGGGTGTGGCGTCCGGCGACAGCGGCCCGGCCTTGATGCCTTCGTGCGATACAGCGCCCAACGCCACCGTGTTGACGTTGATGCAGTCGCGCCCGTGTTCCTGCGCGATGGCCTTGGCAAAACCCAGCATCGCCGCCTTGGCGCCGCTGTAGACCGCCAGCCGGGCCTCGCCACCGCGTCCGGCTTCGGACATGATGTTGACGATCTTGCCCCAGCGCCGCGCCCTCATGCCCGGCAGCACCGCGTGGCAGCAGTGCAGCATGCCGGTCACGTTCAGCGCCATGATCTTCTGCCAGTCGTCGGGGCTGGTGTCCAGGAAGACCGGCGCCATGCCGCCCTTGTCGCGCCGCTCCACCGTCACGCCGGCGTTGTTGATCAGGATGTCGACAGGCCCCAGCGCGGCCGTGGCGCCGGCGATCGCGGCATCGATGCTGGCCTTGTCGGTGATGTCTGCGGGGGCCGCATGCGCCCGGCCGCCGGCGGCCTGGATCTCGGCCACGACGCGTTCAGCCCGTTCGGCGAAGTAGTCGTTGACGGCCACGGCGCAGCCTTCCTCGGCCAGCTGCAGCGCGATGCGACGGCCCACGCCCTGGCCGCCACCGGTGATGAAGGCCACGCGGCCTTTGAGGTTCAGATCCATGGTGTCCTACTGTCCTTTGAAGATGGGAGGGCGCTTGTCGATGAAGGCCTGCATGCCTTCGCGGCGGTCTTCGCTGCTGACCACGATGGCCGCGGCGAAGCGTTCGTATTCCAGACCGGCCTCGATGCCGACCTGCTGGCCCAGGTCGATGGCCTGCTTGATGTAGCGCAGCGACAGCGGCGCGTTGGCCGCCATGCGGCCGGCCATGGCCAGCGCGGAATCGAGCAACTCGGCGGCCGGCACCACCTGCGTCACCAGGCCGATGCGCAGCGCCAACTCGGCGTCGATGTGGTCGCAGGTCAGCATCAGCTGCTTGGCCCAGGCCACGCCGACGACGCGGGGCAGGCGCTGCGTGCCGCCGGCGGCGGGCAGCGCGCCGATCCTGGCCTCGGGCAGGCCCAGCTTGGCGTGCGGCGCGCACAGCCGCACGTCGGCGCAGAGCGCCAGTTCCAGGCCACCGCCGAGGGCCACGCCATTGATCGCGGCGATCACCGGTTTCTCGAAGGATTCGATGGCGCGGAACAGCTCGTGCGTCGCGCGCTGGCGCAGATGGAACTCCGGCAGGCTCAGGTTGACGCTGACACGTTCCTTGATGTCGGCGCCGGCGCAGAAGGCGCGTTCACCTGCGCCGGTCAGCACCACCACGCGCACCGCTGCATCGCAACGCGCACGTTCCAGGAAGACGTGGCGCAGCTCGTCCTTCATCGGGCCGCCCAGCGTGTTCATGCGATCGGGCCGGTTCAAGGTGATCACGGCGACCGCGCCGCGCTGCTCGTAGCGCAGGGTCTCGTAGTCCATGCTCATGGTGTCCTCACTCCTTGTGCAGCACGTGGGCTACGGCCATCGTTCCCAGGCCGATCATGTGGGCCATGCCGGTGCGCGCCCCCGGGTGTTGGCGGCCGTCGGCTTCCCCGCGGAGCTGACGCACGATCTCGGCGATCTGGCCGATTCCGGTGGGCCCCAGCGGGTGCCCCATGCCGATCAGCCCGCCCGAGGCATTGACGGCACAGCGCCCGCCGATGGCCCATTCGCCGCGCGCCAGCGCACCGGCCGCATCGCCCGCTGCACAGGCGCCGATGGCTTCGGCGTAGACCAGCTCCTCGATGCTGAAGGCGTCGTGCAGCTCGATCAGGTCCAGCGCATCGGCCGGCAGGCCGGCCTGCTGCAGCGCGGCCCGCGACGTGTGGCGCACCAGCTCGACGATCGGCGGCACGCCCAGCGGCGCATCCTCGGCCAGGCGCTCGCTGCTGCTGACCGAGGACAGCACGCGCACCGCGCGCTGGCGATCCAGCCCCAGGCGTTCGATCCCGGCGGCATTGGCGACGATCACCGCAGCCGCGCCTTCGCCGCGCGGCGTGCACATCATCCCGGTCAGCGCACCGGCGATGCGCGACGAGGCCAGCACCTGCTCCAGCGTTCGGGGCTTGCGAAACTGCGCATACGGGTTCAACGCGGCATTGCCGTGGTTCTTCACGGCCACCCGCGCCAGGTCTTCGGCGGTCAGGCCGTGGTCCTGCATCAGCTGGCGCGTCAGCAGCGCGAACTTCACCAGCGGGATGTTGGCGGTGGGCGATAGCGGCTGCAGCCCGTCCTTGCTGGACGCGCGGCGGCCGTCGCCGAACTTGTCGACGCCCAGTGCCAGCGCCACGTCATGTTCGCCGGCGGCCACCTGCAGGCAGGCGGTGCGGAAAGCGGTGCTGCCCGAGGCCGAGGCGTTCTCGACCTGCATCACCTCGAAGCCGGTGCTGCCCAGGTGGCGCAGCATCACGCGGCCTGCCGCCATGCCGATGGCGGCACTGCCCACCACGGCCAGCGGCACCTGCGGCCAGCTGATCCGCGCATCGGCCAGCGCCTCGCGCGCCGCCGTCAGGCCCAGCTGCACATAAGGTGTCTCGCTGGGAAACTGGTAGCGGTGCATGCCGATGCCGACCACATAGACCGGGTTGCTTTTCAGGATGCTCATGCCGCGGCTCCCCCCACCGGCACGAAGCGCCAGGGGCTGGCGCCGCCGGCTTCGCCCAGGTGCACAGGCTCCACCACCGCACCCAGCGTCACGTCGGATTCGCTGGCCACCTGCAGCAGCGCTTCCTCGATGACGCCCGGCGCCAGTTCGATCTCGCCGACCACGCAGGGCACCGGCAGACCGGGCGTCAGTTCGGCGTGCACGGTGACCACGTTGCGCAGGATCGCCGGCCCGGGCAGTGGCTTGGCCTGCAGCTGGGCGGTCGGTGCGCCGCAGGCGCGGCAGCCCCAGCTCTCGGCCGGGAAGTTCCAGGCGCCGCAGGCCTGGCAGTGAGCCAGCAGCAGCTGGGGCGGTTCGGTCGGGGACATCGTTGTTCTCCGTTCAACAGGTCAGGCCATCAAGCCGGCCGTCTCGGCACGGGCTTGTTCGTATTCGTTGCGCAGCCGGGCCACCAGCTCGGCGACCGGCGGCACGTCGTGCACGCCCGAGCAGGAGTGGCCCGCGCTCCAGATGTCGGCCCAGCGCGCGGGCTGCGCGCCGTTGGCATCGGCGCCGAAGCGTTCGCGCGCCTGCTCGGGGCTCAGGTGTTCGGGCAGCTGCGCCAGGTCCAGTCCGGCGGCTTCCAGCGAGCCGCGCAACCAGCTCGCGGGCAGGCCGGTCAGGGCGCGCGTCAGCACGACGTCGTCCATCGAGGCGTCCACCACCATCTGGCGGTAGCCCTGCGCGGCCAGGCTTTCCTGCGTGGCGATGAAGCGTGTGCCCATGTAGCCCAGCGTGCAGCCCAGCGTGCGCGCGGCCCACAGCGAAGCGCCGTCGCTCAGGCCGCCGGCCAGCACGACGGGGCCGTCGTAGAACGCCCGCACGGCCCGCACGAAGGCAAAGGGATTGGCCCAGCCGGTCTTTCCACCGGCGCCAGCCGTCAGGAGCACCAGGCCGTCGACGCCGGCCTGCAGCGCCTTTTCGGCATGGCGCACGCTGGCCACGTCGGCCAGCACGGCGATGCCGGCGTCGCGCAGCTGCGGCATCACCGCCGCCGGAGAACCGACGCTGGTGATCACGACCTGGGTGCGGTGCGCGGCGAAGCGCTCGATGGCGCCGCGCAGCTGCGAGGGATCGCGGCGCATGATCAGGTTGGGGCAGTACGGGCCGAAGGACCGGCCGGCTGCCTGGGATTCGTCACGCTCACGGTCCAGGCGCTGCAGCCAGCTTTCCAGTTCATCCAGCGTGCGGGCATTGGGCGTCGGGAAGGCGCCGACGATGCCTGCGCGACAGGCGGCCGAGACCAGCTCGATGCCCGAGATGCGCAGCATCGGTGCCGCGATCAGCGGCAACGTCAGGCCCGCCAGGAAGGGCAGAGAGCGGCTCATCCGAGCGTCGCGCCCGACCGGCGAACCACGTCGGCCCACTTGGCCTGCTCGGCGGCGACGAACTCGGTCAGGCCCTTGTCGCGCAGGTCCAGAATCTTGCTGCCCGAACTGGTGAAGGGGCTGGTGATGTCCTTCTCGCGCATCACCGTGGCCACGGCGTCGCCGATGCGCTTGATGGCCTCGGGCGGCGTGCCCGTCGGCACGACGATGCTGGACCACGCGGCCGACACCGCCTTCGGGTAGCCTGCCTGCGCGATGGTGGGCAGATCGGGCATCAGTTCCAGCCTGTCGGTGTGCATCACGGCCAGCGCCCGCAGCTTGCCGGACTGGATGTGGGGCAGCAGCGTCACCACGTAGTCGAACATCAGGTCCAGGCGGCCTCCGAGCATGTCCTGCAGAGCGGGCGCGGTGCCCTTGTACGGCACATGCGTCATCTTGGTGGCGCTCTCGGTCTGGAACAGCTCGGCCGTCAGATGTGTGCCGGTGCCGGCGCCCGCCGAACCGTAGTTCAGCTGACCGGGCCTGGCCTTGGCCTCGCGCACCAGATCGGCCACGTTCTTCCACGGCCGCTGGTTGTCCACCACCAGGATGGTCGGCGTCAGGAACATGCCGTGGACGTGGATGAAGTCCTTCAGCGGGTCGTACTTCATGTTCTTGTACAGCGCCAGGTTGGCGGCCATGGTGCCCTGCGTGCCGTACAGCCAGGTGTAGCCATCGGCCGGCGCACGGACCGCCTGTTCGGTGCCCAGCGAGCCACCGGCGCCGGGGCGGTTGTCGATCAGCACCTGCTGGCCCAGCAGTTCGCCCAGGCGCTTGCCCACGGCGCGCGCCGAGGTGTCGGTGACCCCGCCCGGCGGAAAGGGGATGACCCAGGTGATGGGCTTCGAAGGCCAGCTCTGCGCGCGGACCAACGGTGTCAGGGCGAGCAGGCCGGCCAGGGCCGCGAAGTCTCGACGTTGCATGGGGTGTCTCCGTTCAGGTCGGTCGGTTTAGGGTTCTCTCGGGTCTGCACTTGTTCGACCAGTCGAAGTACAGTACGACCCATCGTAGCTTAGGCGCACGATTCCGCAACTCAGCGTTTGTGCGGAGAAGCAGCCACCGAACCCGGAGAACCCCCGATGAGCCTTGACCTCGACGACACCCAACTGCTGCTGCGCGACAACGTGCGGCGCTTCCTGCGGACCGAAGTGGTGCCGCTCGTGCAGCCCCACGAGGCGGCGCGCACGTTTCCTTTCCAGCTGATGCCCAAACTGGCCGAACTGGGCTTTCTGGGCGGCACGCTGCCCGAGGAAGAAGGGGGCCAGGGCATCGACCACCCGACCTGGGCGGTGATGATGGAAGAGCTGGGTTACCACTGGCTGAGCCTGCGCACGATGGTGAACATCACCAACGGCAGCATCCACCGCCTGGCCATGCACGGCACGCCCGAACAGAAGCGGCGCTACCTGGCGCCGATGCTGCGCGGCGAGCTGCGCACCTGCTCGGGCCTGACCGAACCCAACGTCGGCAGCAACATCGCCGGCATCCAGATGCGCGCCGACCTGCAGGGCGACGAATGGGTGCTGAACGGACGCAAGATCTGGATCACCAATGGCGCCGACGCCGAGGTGGCGATGATCATCGCGCGCAGCTTCAGTCCCGACTGCAATGGCAAGTTGTCATGCTTCCTGGTCGACCGCCGTGAGACCCCTTACGACGTGCGCAAGCTCGACACCATGGTGCTGCGCTGCACCGGCACGGCCGAGCTGGGCTTCAGCGACGTGCGGATCCCGCGGGGGAACCTGGTGGGTGTCGAAGGCGAAGCGCTGGCCGGCACACTGAAGAGTCTGGATGCCGCGCGGGTCAACATCGCGATGGGCGCGGTCGGTGCCGCGCAAGCCGCGCTGGACCTGTCGATCGCGCATGTCAAGCAGCGCCAGCAGTTTGGCCGCCCGATCGGCAGCTTCCAGCTGGTGCAGAAGCACATCGTCGACATGACGATCCGCGTGGAAGCGGCGCGCGCTCTGGGCATGCGCGCGGCCCATGCGCTGCAGGCGGGCAAGGACGTGCGCCAGGCCTGCAGCATCGCCAAGCTCTACGCCACCGAGTCGGCGCACGAAGTGGCCAGCATGGCCATGCAGGTGCACGGCGGCCTGGGCTACAGCGAGGACTATCCGATCGAGCGCATCTTCCGCGACACGCGCGGCGGCATGATCCCCGAGGGCACCACCGAGATTCAGACGCTGATCGTCGGCCGTGAGATTCTCGGCATCAACGCCATCGCTTGAGGCACCCATGAATCCGCTGCACGGTCTCTTCAATCCACGCTCGATCGCGGTGGTCGGTGCGTCCGACCGCCCCGACAGCATCGGCGCTCGCACGCTCGACAACCTGCTGGTGCACTCGCGCTTCGAAGGCGAGATCTGGCTCGTCAGCACCAGCAAGGCCGAACTCTTTGGGCGCAAGACCTGGCCCAGTGTCGAGAGCCTGCCGGCCACGCCCGAACTGGCGGTGGTGGTGGTGCCGGCCGCCGCAGCGATGAGCGTGCTGGAGCAGTGCGCTGCGCGTGGCGTGCGCTTCGCCGTGGTGCTGACCTCTGGCTTCGGCGAGACCGGACCCGAAGGCCAGGCCATGGAGGTGCGGATGCGCGAGATCGGCGCCGCCTCGGGCATGCGCATCTACGGGCCCAACTGCCCCGGCGTGAGCAATGTCAACGGGCGCCTGGGGCTGACCTTCTCGCCGTCGTTCCGGCATGACCTGAAGCCCGGGCCCATCGGCATCGCCACGCAAGGCGGCGGCCTGGGCCGCAACATCATGCAGGCGATGGACCGCGGCATCGGCGTGGGCGTGTGGAGCAGCTCGGGCAACGAGGCCGACCTGCAGGTGGCCGACTTCATCGACTACATGGCCGACGCCGACGACATCCGCGTCATCGTCACGTTGATCGAAGGCATCAAGGACGGTGCCCGACTGGTGCGCGCGCTGCAGAAGGCAGCCCGCAACGGCAAGCCGGTGGTGGCGCTGAAGGTGGGGCGCAGCGAGGAAGGTGCGCGGGCCGCGGCCTCCCACACCGCGTCGATCACCGGGTCGGCGCAGGTCAACAGCGCGGCTCTGGCGCAGCTGGGCGTGATCGAGGTCGACGACATCGACGAGCTGGTCGACACCGCCTGGCTGCTGGCACGCCAGCTGCCCGGAGCGGTCGACAAGATAGCCGTCTACTGCTCGTCGGGCGGCGCCGCTGCGCTGACCGCCGACATGATCGGCCAGCAGCGCATCGGTCTGACGCAGTTTCAGCCCGAGACCACGCGCGCACTGAGCGAAAAACTCCCCAGCTATGCGGCGGTGGGCAACCCGGTGGACACGACAGCGGCCATCCTGGCGCAGAAGGGCCTGTTCGACAGCACGCTGCTCGAGGTCTGTCGAGACCCTGGCGTGGCGTTGACCGTGCTGCCCATCGCCATCGAATACGGCGAGGTCACCGTCGAGATCGCACAGGCCGTGCTGCGCGTGCAGGCGCAGAGTCCGGTGCCGATCCTGCCCATCTGGATGAGCGACCGCACCGGCGAAGGTTTCGAGCTCTATGCACGAAACGGCATCGTGCCGGCACGCAGCGTGGGCAAGGCGGTCAAGGCCATCCGCCGCTGGCTGGACCACGGCCGTTGGCGCCAGCGTGCCGACCGCCTGGACTGGCAGCCCTGGCCGACACTGGGCCAGGCGCCGCAGCCCGGGCCAGACCTGCGCATCAGCGAACGCGAGGCCAAGCAGTGGCTGTCGCAGCATGGGGTGGCAGTGCCCGACTCGGCGCTGGCCACCACGCGTGAGGATGCGATCACGGCAGCGGAGCGCCTGGGCTTTCCGCTGGTGGCCAAGGTGGCCAGTGCCGACATCGTGCACAAGACCGAGGTCGGCGGCGTGGCCATCGGGCTGGCCGACGCGGCGGCGGTGGGTGCGGCCTGGGACCGCATCCACGCCAGCGTGCGGGAGCATGCACCGCACGCGCGCGTGCAGGGCCTGCTGGTCGAGCGCATGGCGCCGCCCGGCGGCGTCGAGGTGCTGGTGGGCGTCTCGCGCGACCCGGTGTTCGGGCCGGTGCTGACCTTCGGCCTGGGCGGCATCCATGTGGAGCTGTTCCAGGACGTCGCGCGCCGCCTGCTGCCGCTGACGCGCGGCGAGGCTGAGCGCATGGTGCGCGAGCCGCGCAGCTACGCGCTGCTGGATGGCGCGCGCGGCCGCCCCAAGGCCGACGTGCCGGCGCTGGTGAACCTGCTGATGGCCGTATCAAGCTTCGTGGCCGCACAGGGCGACCGCATCGATGAGATCGACCTCAACCCGGTGTGGGTCGGCCCGGCGGGGCAAGGCGTGATGGCGCTGGACGCCGTGATCGTCGGCCGCGGCGAGGTGCAGCAGTGATCGACTGGCTGCCAGTCGACACCAGCAGCCCCGCACCGCTGGCCGGCCTGCGCGTGCTGGACCTGTCGGAGCTGCTGCCCGGGCCCTTCATGACGCAGAGCCTGGTCGAACTGGGCGCCGACGTCATCAAGGTCGAGAGGCCACCGCACGGCGACCCGATCCGCCGTGCCGCACCGGCTCTGTTCACTGCCGTCAACCGCGGCAAGCGCGCGCTGCGCGTCGACCTGAAGACCGAGGCCGGCGTGGCCACCGTGCTGGCGCTGGCCGAAGGTGCCGACGTGATGGTCGAGTCTTTCCGACCCGGCGTCATCGCCCGCCTGGGGCTGGACTGGCAGCGCCTGCAGCAGATCAACCCGCGCCTGGTGCTGGTTTCGCTGTCCGGCTATGGCGCGACCGGCCCGCGGGCGCAGTGGCCGGGCCACGACCTGAATTACCTGGCGGCTGCGGGCGTGCTCGGCATGGCGATGAAGGGCGATGCCGACTCGCCCTCGTTCGGCGTGCCCGTGGCCGACTTGGCCGGCGCCACCTATGCGCTGGCCGCTGTGCAGACCGCGCTGTTGCACCGGGTGCGCAGCGGCCGCGGCCAGCACCTGGACATCTCGTTGACCGACTGCGCCGCGCACTGGATGAACCCGCGACTGGCCGCGCTTCACGACGCCGGCGGCGATGCCGCACGGACGCGCCAGGCCGTGCAGCAGCGTCCGGCCTACGGCACCTTCCGCTGCCTGGACGGCCGGGCTATCACGGTCGCTGCGCTGGAGGACCATTTCTGGCTTGCGCTGGTGGTGGCGCTTCCGCTGTCCGCATTCGATGCGCCTGCCTTCGCGCGCTACGCAGGTCGGGCTGGTGCGGCGCCCGACATCAACGCCGCCATAGCGGCTGTACTGGCCGCCGAGAACAGACAGACGGCTCTCGTCAGGCTGGCTGCGGCCGACGTGCCGGTGGCCGAGGTCGTGGCGTTGGACGAATTGCCGGGATCACCCGCTCTGGCGGATCGGCAGCGGTTCGTCCTGACGGACGTCGGTCCCTTGTTGCGCTTTCCCGTTGCATTGGAGGGCGTAACTCCTTCTGCTGCCAGCCAACCTGCGCCAGACTGAAGGCAGGACTGCGATCGCGTCCGAGGGCTTCGCCCACACCTCCAACCAGGCGCCACACAGGCTCAGGCACGAAGACTTCCTTCTATCGCAGGCGCCGAGTCGATTGGACCAACAAACCTGCTGCGCAGTGAACATTTTCCGCGTCAGGAGCTGATAGCTCGCAGCGCACTCGGACGCAGTAATGCAGGAGAGAGTCCCAGTGGGCAAGAGAATCAACGCGAAACCAGCTTTCGCCGCCGGATAGCGGTCCGTCACGAGTGGCGGCAACTGGCCGAGACCTGCGATTCGCGGACGTGCCGGTAAGCCGACATTCGCTGCAGCCAGACGGCCTGGCGGAAAAGTCAGCTTCCGGCGGGCTTTGGTAGAGCCCGGTTTCGGCCAGGAGCTGTCGGTCGAGGTCACTCCTGAAAGCGGTCCTCCACCAGTCGTCGACGATCCGCTCAAGCCGCAAGCGCTGCCGCCGCACGTGGTTCCCGCAGCGACATACCCACGCTGACCATGCGCAGAGCGTCTTCCGCTGCGCGAACCAGCAGCTTGCCGGCGTTGGCGATGGCATCTTCGAGCGTGCAAGGGCGCTTGAGGATGCTGGCGAAGGCGTCGATGCCGTGGTCCAGGTTGATGCGCACGCCCTTGCCGATCGTGCCCGCCAGCGCGATCACCGGCAGGCCGTGGCGCTTGGCGCGTTGCGCGACCTCGGCCGGGATCTTGCCGTAAGGCGTCTGGCCGTCGAGGCTGCCTTCGGCAGTGATGACGAGGTCGGCCTGTTCGATCAAGCGGTCGAGTTCGAGGTACTGCATGACGATCTCGTAGCGCGGGTGCAGACACCCGCCGAGCAGGCCGGCGACTCCCGCGCCGAGGCCACCCGACGCGCCGGCGCCAGGCATCGCACCGACCTTGCGTCCTGTTGCTTGCTGGATCAGGCGTGCATAGCGTTCGAGCGCGCCTTCGAGTTCGCTGACTTGCGACGGCGTCGCCCCCTTCTGCGGACCAAACACACGCGCCACGCCACGCTCGCCGAGCAGCGCGTTGTGCCAATTGACGGCGGCGTCGATGTTGACGGTCTTCAAGCGCGGATCCAGGCGCGACAGGTCGATGCGCTGCAGCCTGCCGAGCTCGTGGCCTCCGTGGCCGATCGGCCAACCCTCATCGTCGAGCAAGCGTGCGCCCAGGGCCTGCGCCATGCCGGCGCCGCCGTCGTTGACGCCCGAGTCGCCGCAGCCAAGCAGGATGCGCTCAGCGCCGGCGTCGAGCGCTGCGCGGATCAGCTCGCCGACGCCGTAGCTCGTGGTCAACATCGGGTTGCGGCGCTCGCGCGGCACCAGGCGCAGGCCGGCGGCGGCAGCCATTTCGATGACGGCTGTCTTTTGCGCGCGGCCACCGAGGAAACCGAAGAATGAATCGACCGGCTCGCCGAGCGGGCCAGTGACACGCAGCTGGTGCATCGTGCCCGCGGTTGCTTCAACCAAGGCTTCGGTGAAGCCTTCGCCACCATCGACCATGGGCGCCTTGATCACGTTCGCGTCGGGCATCACGCGCAAGACGCCGGTGGCGATGTGTTCGGCCACCTCACGTGCACCCAGGCTTTCCTTGAAGCCCGAAGGTGCCACCAGCACGGTGAAGCGTCGTGCCTGGAGTTGCTTGCGGGCGAGGGGCTTGAGAGTCTTGAGCATGATGAACTCCGAGGGTGGGGATGCGATGTCACACAGAGCAGGCTGGCATGACTGAAATACGTCGGCGCGATGACAAGCGGCAAGTGATCAGCAGTCAGCTGTGCAGCGGCAGCCCTTGCAGCGGCCAGACAACGAGCGCAAAGCCCCACAGCAGCAGCGCCATCAGCGGCAGCAGCGCCAGGCTCAGGCGCAACAGCGCGCCATCCATCGAAGAGCGCGGGTCATGCAGCTCGGCCGGCAGCTCGGCGCAGGCGAACAGCGCCACCGGCTTGGCGCTCACGGCCAAGGTTTGACAGAAGCCGCTGCCGACCACGCAAACGAAGATCAGCAGCGCCGGGTTGAGGCCGGTGGCGGCCAGCGGCAGCGCCACGGTGGGCAACAGCACCAGCGCGCGCGCCGTGCGCGACGTGATCAACAAGTGCGACAGCAGCGCGACCGCTGCCGCGAGCATCAGCACGCTGGCTGCGCCCCACTGCGCCAGCGGCACGGCATTCAGCAGCGCATCGGCCAGCGCACGCGCCGCGCCGCTGTGCAGCAGCGCTTCGCCGAGGACCAGCGTCGCGGCCAGGAAGAGCACCAGGTTCCACTCGACCTTCTTCAGTGCGGTCTTCATGTCCACGCCGGTCAACGGCTTGCACGTGATCGCCAACGCACCGAGCAATGCCACCAGTGCGGCGTCCACGCCGTGCAGTGCGCCGCCAGCCCAGGCGGCCACGGTCAGCAGCGTCACCGCAACCACGCCGCGCTGTTGCCGCGTGAGCGGCTTGTGTGCAAGCGATGGCAGTCGCAACGGCTTGGCGCGTGACTCGCGGTCGAGGAAGAGCGCCGTGATCAACGCCGTGGCGGCAAAGCTCGAGACGATCGCAAACGGCGCCGCCCACCACGCCCACAGGGCGAACGACGGTGCGTCGTGGCCGAGGCCTTGCATGAAATCCACCGCCACCAGGTGTGCGCCGGCGCCAAGCAGGGAAGCGCAGGCCGACAGCAGGATCACACTCGGGAACAGCAGCGCCATGGCTCGCACGACGCGCGCATCGCCGACCGCGCGCGCCAACACGAGGAACACTGGCAGCAGCAAGGCAGCGCGGCCCGAGGTTGACGGCACGATGAAGGCGGTGGCCGCGATCACCCACGTCAGCCGCATCAGCAGCCGCGGTGCGGTGCGCGCGCCGGCCACCGCTTGCACGGCCCAACGCTCGGCCAGACCGCTGTGCTGCAGCACGGCGGCGATGATGAACGCGCCGATCAGCAGCCAGATCAGGCTGTCGCCCAGGCTGGCGTAGAAGGCCTGCGGCGTCGCACCGCCCAGCCCGATGAGCGCGATGCACGCCGCCAGCGCCACGGGTGTGTCGGCCAGGCGCAGCACCGTCCAGGCGATGACGGCGAAGGCGAAGACGCCGACGGCGATGCGCGCCGGCGCCGGCCACGGTGTCAGCTCGCTCGTCAGCAGCAGCCAGGTCAAGCCGGCCAGCGCGGCTGCGAACAAGGGGCGTGCGACGGGCATCGCCAGCAGCGGGGGCCGCGGTGCGCAGCCTTCGACATCGAGGGTCATGGTGGTGCTCATGGGGTGCTTCCGGCTCCACCGCACAACGGCGCGCGGTCGGTCACAGAGCGGCCACGGCAGCCCCACGTACATCGCGCTGCGACGCGCTTGTACGACCTGCGTGCTCGACCGCACGCGCATGAACGGAAACGTGGCCGTCGGCGTGGCCGGTTACCCGGGCGTCGGAGGCTCGGTGCAGATCGTGCAAGGTGGCGATGCCAGCATCGAGCGCTCGTGCATCAACAGCGATCTGCCGAGCAAGGAGGACCATGGCGCATGGCCGTGATCGGTCGATGGACGACGGCATGGGCGACCACTGCGCGCCCATGTCGAAGGGCCGCAACGGCATGTTGCCCGTCGCGGCCCCGCGGCTGTCACGTGGCGCGAAGACTCGCGCTTCTGGAGTGCGCCCTCAAAGCCGCAGGCACTGGTCTTCCTTCAACGTCGCCACGTTGCCGCTGCCGCTCGGTGCAGGCAGGTTCTCCTTGCACTGCATCACGCCGCCGACGCGGTTGCTGTTGAGCGCGACACCGCCGAGGTTGGCGACGACCTGGAGGTTGCCGGTGATGCGGTTGCCCGAGGCGCTGACCGGTCCGGCCATGGCGTCGATCTGCAGGTCACCGGTGACCGCCATGCCCGACAAGGTGGCTGCCGCGCCGCGCTGCACTTGAACGGAGCCACCGACCAGGCTGGTGCCCGAGACGCGCAGTTCGGCAGCGCCGTCGGCCTTGAGGTCGCCGGTGACGTTCACGCTCTCGGCGATCAGGCGCGAGCTGGCACCGACCTCGATCGAGCCGTTCAGGAGCGTGCCCAGCAGCGTGCAGCTCGCACCGGCCGGCACGATCACGCTGTCCAGGCGGATCGCGCCGATCGTCAGGCCGACGCAGGTGACGTTGCCCGACAGCGGCGGGTTGCCACCCCCGGCGGCGGCGCCGGGGATGCACTGGTCTTCGATCGATGCCGCGGTGTTGCCGGCCACCAGCGGCGCGGGCAGATTGCCCGTGCACTGCAGGTCGCCCGCGATGCGGTTGCCACTGATGTCACCGCCGCCCAGGTTGTCGGTGAACTGCACACCGCCGGCCACGCGGACGTTCTTGATCGACACCGCATCGGCCAGGCCGTTGACGAACACATTGCCGCCCACTTGCGCGCCGGTCAGTGCGGCGCTGCCGCCACCTTCCAGCTCGAAGTTGCCGGTGACGCGGCTGGCGGTGCCCGTGACTTGCACGTGCGCGGCCTGATCGCCCTGCACGCTGCCGGCCACCTGAACCGCAGCACCGGCCAGCAGGATGGCGCCGGGTCCCACTTGCACCGAACCGCGCACGATGGTGCCGTTCAGGCGGCAGGTTTGCCCGGCGGGGACTTCGACGTTGTCCACCGTCACCGCGCCGATGCGCCAGTTGCTGCAGACGACGTTGCCTGCGAGGCCGGCGGGCGCTGCCGCCAGTGCGGGCAGCGTGTAGGCCAGCGCCTGCGCGCGGCCGCTCTCGACATCGACGCCGCCGGCCGCTTCGCTGTCGACCGTGGCACTTGTCGCGCCCGTCTCGTCAGTGCCGCCGCCGCCGCAGGCCGCAAGCATGGCGGCCGTGGCCAGTAGCGTCAGGACGTGACGTTGGGATGCAATGAAGAACATGGTGCAGCTCCTAAAGGTTCAGTGGTGGTCGGTTCCCGACCAGGGCAGGGCGCGATGCGTGCTGGTGAGTCGCCTGGGCGGCTCGCCGAACACGTCGCTGCACAGACGGCGATCACTCGGTGGTGATACATGGCAAGGCGCAAAGCGCCTTGCGCGCACCCCGTCCCGGCACCTCGCGGCTGCGCCCATGGCCATCGGGGCGACCTGCTGTGCAGGTCGCCCCGATGGCATCAGCCCGCGTCACACCTCAGGGGCAGGGCGGCTCCGGCGCCTGTGTGTCGGTGACGACAGCGGCTGCGTCCACCGCCCGCAGCGATGTTGCACACAGGGGCGCGGTGCGCGCCATCAAGCGCTGCGTGATGTCCAGCGGCAGCACACTGCGCGGATCGCTGTAGGTCGCCAGCGCCAGTGCCGCCGTGCCGGCGGCCAGCGGTGTGGCCATCGACGTGCCACTCCAGGTGGCATAACCGCCACCGGGGAAGGTGCTGATGACGCGCTCGCCAGGCGCCGCGATCTCCACCCAGGAGCCGCGGTTGGCGAACGGGGCCAGCCTGCGCTGCTCGGTGTAGGCCGTCACCGACAGCGAGCCGGGCACCGCTTCGGCTGCGGGGTACTGCGTGATCGTGTCGCTGCCGTCGTTGCCCGCAGCGGCCAGCACCACCGCGCCGAACTTGTTGGCGCAGCGCACACGGTCATCGTTGAAACCGGCGTCGCTGAACTCGTTGTCGTCGTCATCGAAGTCGCAGTTGGCCAGCGCCACGGCCGTGCGCAGCAGGTTGGTTGGCTGCGTCGTGCCGATGCTCAGGTTGATGACATGCGCGCCGTCGTCGGTGGCCGGGTCGGCATCCGGGTCGGCCGCCCAGAGCAGTGCCTCGGACAAGACCCAGACATTGCCGCGGCCCTGGCGGTCGAGCACGCGCGCCGGCATCAGCGTGGCAGCGGGCGCCACAAGGCTCACCAGGCCGGCGACATGCGTGCCGTGGCCGTAGCCCGGGTCGCTGCCCAGGCCCACTTCGCTCGGGTCGGCGTCGTCATCGACAAAATCGCGGCCGAGCAACGCACTGGCGCCGTTGCGTGCCAGGCGTCCGGCGAAGGCAGGGTGGCTGAGGTCGAGACCGGTGTCGAGCACGGCGACACGGATGCCGCGGCCGACGCTGGTACGGTGTGCTTCCGGCAGACGCAGCGACGCGGGCGCCCATTGCGTGGCGTAGGTGCCGGCGTCGCCGCCGACGGCCCAGGCCGACCGCTTCCGTCCCTCGGGCGTCTCGTTCTCGACGTTGGGCTCGGCGAAGCGCACGCGCGAGTCGCTGCGCAGCGAAGCGATGGCGCTGTCGGCGCTGGCGCCGGCCGCCGTGCGCAAGCGCCAGATCGGTCGCTTGCCGAACTGATCGACCACCGCCAGTTGGTAGGCGGCGGCCAGCACCGCCACGTCGGCGCCGGTGTTGAGCTGGACCACGACTTCGCCCGCCACGCTGGTGTTGGGCGCGGGCGCGACCGCCGGCGGCGGGGCGGCCGCAGGGGCGGTGGCGTCGCCCCCGCCGCCACAGGCGGCCAGGGTGGCAGCAAAAGCCGCCGTCAAGGCAGTGCGTTGGCTCGGGCTCATGGTTTCTCCTGAAGATCCGGGGCACACGGAGGGATCAACCTCCTCGTCGTTGTCTTGTTCGTTCTCGTCATCGTGCGCCGAATGTCCGGCGCACGACAGCAACCGAGCTGTTGGGTCGAGGGCTTCACGGCGCCTTCCTGGCCGGGGTGATCCCCACAGAACACCGGGTGCACCGAAAAATACATCGTGCCTGCCACCCGACCCGCACCCAAACGGCATGGGGCCGACGCCGCATCAACCCCGCTCATGCAAGGCGAATGCGGCCCAGTGGTGGGGATGCGGCTGTTCTTGGGCCAGTGCCTGCTGCGCCGCGCGCAGTGCCGCGGCCGGCCGCGCGCCGGCGAGCACGCCGCGGTAGAACCGCGCCATCAGGGTGGCGGTGCTGGCGTCATCGACGGTCCAGTGCGTGGACAGCACGCGCGGCGCACCGGCCAGCAGAAAGCCGCGCAGCAAGCCCAGCAGTTCATCACCCGGCGCGACCTTGCTGACGCCGGTTTCGCAGGCCGAGAGCGTGACCAGCTGCGCCTTGAGCGGCAGCGTGGCCGCATCGCGCACCGTCAGCGGGCCGTCGCCCAGGTGCAGTGCCGAGAAGTACGGGCTGTCGGCGCGGAACTGGCCGTGACAGGCCAGGTGCAGCACGTCGGCACCGGCGAGCGCCTCGCGCAGTGCCGCCTGTGTGGCCTGTTGATCCAGGAACACGGTGGCCGAGCCGCCGGGCTGCGACGTGAAGGCCTGCGCCACGGCACGCACCTCGGCGCCGACGTGTGGCAGCGTGTCGCCGCCGACGCCGAACGCCGCGACGCTGCGCCACACGGTCGGGGGCTCGTCGGCGGCCGCGCGGCCGTTCAACCACAGGCTGACGCTCGGCGCCAGGCTGATCTCATGTCGATCGAGGAGACGGGTCTCGCCATCCTGCAGGGCCGCAAACGGCACGTAGTGCAGCGCGCGGTGCGGCACCACGACCACGCGCTCATGCCCATGCACCGCCTGCGCCAGCGGCTGCCAGATCAGCGCGTGCAGGGCCTGCAGTTGCCCCTGGCAGCGCACCGCCATCTGCGCCGCGTGCCTGCGCAGTGCAGGCGCGCCAAAGCGCAGCGTGTCGATCTGGAAGCGCAACTGCTCGATGCGCTCGACCAGCCCGGCGGACGGCGCCGTGACATGCGTCAAGCCTTCTCGCGTGACCACGCAGGCCACCAAACGTTCGCTCACCAGCGCGAAGACGACCATCGCCGTGTCGGCCGGCATCGCGGCGCACAGCGCATCGGCACTGTCCACGGCGCCCAACGCGCTGGCAGGGCGAGCCGATGGCGCCGCGCCCGCTGCCGCCTGCGCGCGGCGGTACTGTTCGAGCCACACCTGCTCCAGGACACGCATGCGGGCCTGCAACTGCTGCGCGCGCTCGAGCTGGCCGTCGGCGATCGACTGCTGCCACTGTCCATGGAGCCAATGCAGTTGCTCGCGCCGTTCCGAGTCCACCCCGGCGGTGTTCTCGTCGCGTGCGAGCGTCGCTCGCAGCGCGGGCGCGCGCGCCTGCTCGATGGCTCGCAGCACGCTCCACGAGGCCGAGGGCCCTGGCTGCTCCAGAGACAGCTCGATCAGGGCGTCGTACGGTCTTTGCTTGTCGTGCCCATACGCGGTGCGGAACTCGTCTCCGGGCAGCGACGCACGCTGCGCTTCGCCCTGCTGCACCGCCTGCTCGAACTGCGTTCGCGCGGCGTCGGCTTCGCCCTGACGTAGCAGCAGCTCGCCCAGCCGTGTATGGCATGCCGCGCGCAGCTCTGGCAGCTCTTGCGTGGCGTTCAGGGTGTGCAGATAGCGGCCCCGGGCTTCGCTCGACCGACCGAGCGCCGCCAGCGCATCGGCCACCGTCAGCTCGGCTTCCCAGCGCCAGCTCTCGACGCCGGCTTCGCGCAGCGCCGCCGAAGCCAGCTCGGCGCGCGGCAGGGCGACGCCGGCATCGCCCAACTGCAACTCGAGGGCAGCCCGGCGCAGATCGGTCAGCGCCACGGCCACCCCGTTGCCATCGGCCAGGAACAGCGCGTGCGCGTCGTCAAGCGCCCGGGCGGCCTGCCGCCCGTGGCCCAGCCGCACCATCGCCTGCGCACGTTGCACTTCGGCCCAGGCACGCTCCACTGGCGCGTCGAGTGCTTTGCAGGCTGCAATCGTCTGCTCGTAGAGCGCCGTGGCCTCAGGCAGCAGGTTCAGGGCCAGGTAGACATCGGCCAGATCGCGCCGGGTCTCGGCCAGGTCTTGCGGCACGCCCTCTGCTTCGGCCTGGCGCAACGCGGCTTCGAGCGAGCGCAACGCCGGCTCGAACCGGCCTCGGTGCGATTCCAGGCGGCCCCGGTTGGTGTCGATCACGCCTTGCAGCGACTTCAAGCCGCGCGCGCGCACCCGCATCGCACAGCGGTCATACAAGCGCAGCGCTTCATCGAAGTCGCCTTGCCACGTCAGTGCACTGGCCAGGCCGATGTCGGCCATGATCGAGTGCTTGGCGTCGCCGGCGCGGGAGAAGCGGGTGGCGGCAAGGCCGAAGTGGCGCGCCGCGGCTTCATAGCGATCGCGCCGCATCAACATCCAGCCCAGATTGAGTTCAACCTTCCCGGCGCCCAGGCTGTCGTCCGCTTGAATCAACTGCGCGAGCGTGGCTTCGCCGCAGGCCAGCGCCTCGTCGTGGCGGGCCAGCATCGACAGCGCGATCACCTTCGGAATCTGCGACTGCGCGGCGCGCTGCGTCTGGCCAAGCACCTGCAGCGCGCCGTGCGCTTCGTCCAGGCGAGCCAGCGCCGCTTCCATCTGACCTTGGGCCAGCAACGACAGGCCGCCGCACCAGGCCGCCGCGGCATCGATCTGGGCATGCGGGATGCGCCGGCGCAATGCGTCGAGCACCGCCGCGCAACGCTGCGTGCGCGGCGGCTCCTCGGTCCATGCCACCTGGCATTCGTCCTTGAGCGCCCAGGCCAGATCGACCCACTGCTCGATGGCACGCAGCGAGCGATCGGCATCCAGGCCGGCGCTGTCGGGCGCGATCAGCTGCCGCGCCCACTCGTGCGCCGGCTGGCGCGCGGCGTCGGTGGCCAACGTTCAGGCTGCCTGCGGCACGTCGATCGGCGGCAGCTCGATCTCTGCGCCTTCCAGGCGCAGCGTCACCGTGTACCGACCCGCCGCCACCGCCGGCCAGCGAAAGCCCCCGAATTCATCGAGCGCCGACTCACCGATCACGCGGCCCTGCGCGTCCGACAGCGCAACAAGCGCCAGTCCGTCCGGGCCGAGCAGCTGGCCGCTCAACAGCCATTGATCGGCTGATGCGTCTCCGGCGCGAACGATGCGCAGGTCGACGTCATGCCCCTCGGCGGAAAACAGCATCTGCCGCGCTGCGCCGTCGGCCGAGCGGGTACCGAAGGCCAGTGGCGACGCTGCGCCGCTGTCGAAACTCAGCACGGCCACGATGCGCTGCAGCAGCGACGGCGCCGCCGGGGTCTGCCGGCGCGGCTGCCAGGCAGCGATGGCGCGCAGGATCACATCCTCGGGCGCGTCTTCGAGCTGCCGGCTGCTTTGCAGCTGGCGCTCCATGTCGGCGTCGTTCAGATCGGCCGGGTTGGCAAGGGGTTTCATGGCGGGCTCGCTTACAGGCGCTTGGGCAGCGATGGCGGACAGGGTGGGCGACAGAGGCGGCAGGCGGCGGCGAAATACAGGCCGCTCACAGGTTTCTCAACACCGCACGCAGCTTGCCCAGGCAGCGCGCACGCGTCGGGCCGATGCTGCCCTCGGCAATGCCCAGTCGCGCGGCGATCACGCTGTAGGGAAGAGGCTCGTCTTGCAGGAACAGCAGCTCGATGAACTGGCGCGAGCGATCGTCGAGTTGCGCCACTGCGCGACGCAGCAGGTCTTGTTGCTGCAAGTCGCCCAGCAGATCTTCCGGCAGCGGTGAGTCCGCGGCAAAACGGTCGAGCGGATCGCTGCCGTCGTGTTCGTCACCGTGTGCAGGCGTGAGGTCGACCACGCGACGCGACAGTTCGAGCACCCGCAGGCTTTCGCGCTTGGCCGTCGTCACCAGCCAGGCTTGCACGCGAGAGGGGTCGCCGAGTCGGTCGAGATGCTCGAAAAGGCGGCTGAAGACCACCTGAAAGACGTCGGCAGCCTGGTCTTCAGACAAACCGGCGCGGCGCGGCACGGTGAAGATGAGGCGCTGGTAGCGCCGCACCAGCGTGCTCCATGCGGCCTGCTGGCCTGCACGGCAACGTTCCACCAGTTCCGTGTCGCTCAATTCCTGCAGGGTGGGCATGCTGGCCGATGCGGAGTACGACGAACTCTGATGCTAGCAGCGGTATCAAGCGGTCCGCATGGCGCTCTGTGCAGCATCGTCAAACGCAAGTCAGGAGCCTGCCATGTTCGCCATCGCTTCCACCGCGCGCCGCTTCGGCCTGGCCGCCAGCGCCGCGGCCGCCGTCGTGCTTTCCGGTTGTGCGACGTCGCAGCCGGTGGTCTATCAGAAGACGACCGCCAGTGCGATCGAGCAACAACGTGTGACCAAGGACACGCAGGACTGCCGGCGGCGGGCCGAGGCGGCAGTGGGCTTGAATGCGCGTCGCGCCGACGCTGGCGCGCAAAGCGCGGCAAGGACCGGCGCTATCGCCTTTGCCGCCACAGCCGTGGCCGGTCTCGTGGGCGCCAGCAAGGACGTCTGGCAACGTGCGCGCGCCGGCGCGGCGGGTGGCGCCACCGGCGCAGCCGTGAAGGCGCTGCTCGAATGGAACGACCCCGACGATGTCCACGAAGAGTACGTCGAACGCTGCATGAGCGAGCGCGGGCACGATGTGCTGGGCTGGAGATGACTTGGCGCAGCCGCTGATGCAGGCTTGCCTTGGCCGTCACTCGCATCCCATTCACCGGCGGCAAGGCGTGGAGTCGGCGTCGAAGCTCGTCAAGGCGGCGTCGAACCTGGCCATGCTCGGCCAGGTGCGTGTGGCTGCGGCAGATCGGCTGAACCTCGTGGTGACGCACGCCGAGGCCCTCGCACTTTGCGCGCTGGTCGCATCAGACGCTCGAACCTGAGGACTCCGGCTCCTGCAGGCCAGCGTCGGCTCTCAACGCCTTGGGGCGTCTGCCGAGGGTGGGCACCTGAATGAGAGTTTGCCGATGTCACCGCCCAAAGCAGTCGTTGGCGCAGGCCGGCCCGGAAGCAGCCGGCCGCGACCGGGTGGACTCGACCCGATTTCGACACTCGGTGCGCTGAACCAAATCGGCGCAAGGCTGCCGTTCCCGCATCTCGCCCCATCTGCAGCGAGAGGTGGGCCGGCCACCGCGGCGTCGTGCCCGGCACCGTCAACACCTTCTGCCTGGCACGTAGGTGCCCTCCTCAATACTCGACCACGCGGTCCAGCTTGAGTTGCCAGTTCGCCTCGCCGGGCTTGAGCTTGTACTGAATCTGGCGCACACCGCCGCTGGGCGCGGCATGGCTGTCTCCGTCCTTGTAGACCGGGAAGCGCCGCACCAACGTGCCCTCGATCACCGCGAATTCGTCATGGCCCCTGTAGCCCTGGGCCGCCTTGGCGTCGTCGCTGACCGGCGGCAGGTAGATCTCGCTCAGGGACTTGCGCTGGTTGGCGCTGAAGGCCACCAGCGTGCCGTACGAGCCTGAGCCGGCCGATCTGATGTAGACATACACCTCGGGCGAGCCGTCGGCGTTGAGGTCAGCCACCTCGGCGCGGGTGATCTGGCCCTCGATCGAGCGCACGATCGAAGCGTTGTCGGTTGTCAGCCCGTTCGGCACGATCTTCAATTCGTTGATCGACCCGCCATTCGCGCTGGTGACGTGAAAGCTGATGCCCTGCAGTTTCAGGGTCTGGTTGAACGGCACTGGCGGCGGCGCGGCGGCCGGCAACACGCTGAGCCTGGCATTCGCTGGCTTGGCCTCGACGCTGCCAGGCAGGCCGGCGGTGTCCCAGTAGACGAAGATCGACTCTTTGGCCAGCCGGTAGATCTGGCCTTTGCTGCCCAGGCCCTTGCCGCGAGTGGCCTTCCGGTCGTTCTCGTCGACGTAGTTCCCGGCCGCGCCGTGCGGCCTGAGTTCGTGGCGCACGCCATCGGCGCGGTCGATGGCCACATGGCCCTGGCGCTGAGAGAAGGTGCAGGCCACCACCTTGGAGACGGCGTCCGAGCCCTTGGGAAAGATGTCGCAGCGGGCGTTGACGGTGTCGGCGCGGGCCGCGCCAAGGTTGCCCAGCAACAGCAGCGCGGCGGCCGTCGCGGGCAGGGAAAGAGTGAGTGCCTTCATCATGCTGATCCTGTGGGCAAGGGGTGGGTGAGGCGACCCCTATCAGAGGCAGTCTCGCCTCTCGCCGATCGCTGGAGTCAGGCGGTCGCGTTGGTCAGCTGCTCTGCTGCCCATCGTCGGATCGCCTGGGGGCTGCGCCGGCAATTTTCCGATGACCTGCTGGCACATCCGTGCAAAGTGGCTCAGCTGATCACAACCGAGCGCCACGTGGAGGCAGCGGTGTTTCTCGCAGGCCTGTCGAAGCCCATACGCCCGCCCACACGGCCGTCTGGAGCCGCAACGATGAAGTTCAGCTTTCCGGAAGCTGCCCGCCGTGAATGACGGCAAATGGCCCATCCCGGCCCACCTCCGTGAGGCCCGAGGTCAACTCTTGGAAGACCGAGGTCCACCAGCGACCAATGCAACATCCAGCCGCTCGCCCCCTCAAGCCGTCCAGCGCGCCTCAAACTCCTGCTCCGCAAACTTCTCCACCAGAAAGTCGACAAAGCACCGCACCTTGGCCGGCAGGTGCCGGCGCGTCGGGTACGCGATGTTGATCGTCAGCCGCGCCAGCTCCCACTCCTGCAGCAGCGGCACCAGGCGGCCGGCCACCACGTCGTCGTGCACGATGTACATCGGCTGGATCAGGATGCCGTGGTGCTTCAGCGCCGCGGCGCGCAGGATCTGGCCGTCGTTGGCCTCCAGGATGCCGTGCGCCGGCACCGACGTCACCGCGCCGTTGCGCGTGAAGCGCATCACATTGGGCTGGTGCGCCAGGTTGTAGATCAGCAGCTGGTGGTTGGCCAGCTCGTCGGGCGTGCGCGGTGTGCCGAAGCGCTGCAGGTACAGCGGTGACGCGGCCAGCACGCGCTTGGTCTCGGCCAGGCGGCGCACGGTGATGGCCGAGTCGTTTTCGAACTCGCGGTTGCGCACCGCCACGTCGATGCCGTTTTCCAGCAGGTCGCTGTAGCGGTTGGAGGCCACGATCTCCACGCGCAGGTCGGGGTAGCGCGCGGCCAGTTCCGGCAGCAGCGGCGCGATGATGATCATCGAAAACGACAGCGACGCCATCACGCGCAGCAGCCCGGTGGGCTTGAGCACGGCCTCGTTCACGGCGCTCTCGGCCTCGTGCAGTTCGGCCAGCAGCGGCTTGCACCGTTGGTAGAACGAATCACCCACGTCGGTGAGAAACAGCCGCCGCGTGTTGCGTTGCACCAGCCGCGCCGCCAGCCGCTCTTCCAGCGCCGCCAGGTGCCGGCTGGCCGCCGCGTTGGACAGGCCCAGCGCCTCGGCCGCGCGCGACAGGCTGCCCATTTCAGCCACCTGCACGAAGAGCTCGATCTCGGTCCAGCGATCCATGATTACCCGTAGTTTTCCGGCCAGCGGAAGAAAGCTTTACGCCGGTGCCGTATCCCGCGCGGAAGTGGAAGTCTAGAGTTGCTTTTCCGTGTTGCTGCACGGAAGAACCCAGGGCCCGCCGCACATGCGCCACATCGACGAAGACACCATCACGCAGGCCGTCATCGCGCGCCATGCGGGTGCCGCCGATGCGCGCCTGCGCGAGCTGATGACGAGCCTGGTGCAGCACCTGCACGGCTTTGCGCGCGATGTGAAGCTGACCGACGCCGAGTGGCGCGAAGGCATCCGCTTCCTCACCGAAGCCGGCCGCGTGAGCACCGGCGCGCGGCAGGAGCTGGCGCTGCTGTCGGACACGCTGGGCCTGTCGACGCTGGTCACGGCGATGAACCAGCGCAAGCCCGCCGGTTGCACCGAGGCCACCGTGTCCGGCCCCTGCGGCCATGCGGGCGTGGAGCCCGCCGAGCCGTGTTTTGTGCGCGGGCGTGTGCTGTCGCTGGGCGGCGCGCCGCTGGCGGGTGCCGAGGTGCAGCTGCAGCCCGACGACGCCGACGCCGAAGGCACCGCGCCGCAGCCCGTGCAGCGGCTGCACACCGGCGCCGACGGCAGCTTCCAGTTCCGCAGCGTGCGCGCCGGGCCGCACACCGTGGCGCACGACGGGCCGGTGGGTCGCATGCTGCAGGCGCTGGGCCGCCACGCGTGGCGGCCGGCGCACCTGCACTTCATGGTGCGCGCGGCGGGGCACGAGCCGCTGGTGACACACGTCTTCCGCCGCGGCGGGCGCTACATCGATTCAGACGCCGTGTTCGGCGTGCGCCGCTCGCTGGTGGCCGACTGGGTGCACCACGCACCCGGCCCCACGCCCGACGGCGGCCACAGCGACACGCCCTTCCACACACTCGACTTCGACTTCGTGCTGCACAGCACCGCCACGCCATGACCCCTGAACTGCACGATGAACTGCTGATCCGCCGCCTGATCGAACGCTGGGCCGTTTGGCGCGACGCCGGCGACTGGGAGCGATTTGCCACCGTGTGGCACCCCGACGGCGTGATGATGGCCACCTGGTTCCAGGGCCCGTTTGCGGAGTTCATCCGCGTCACGCAAGAGGGCTGGGCCAAGGGCGTGAGCATCCTGCACTTCCTGGGCGGCTCGGCCATCCAGGTGGCGGGCGACCGTGCCATCGCGCAGACCAAGATGACAATCTCGCAGCGCGGGCTGGTCGACGGTGTGCCCTGCGACATCGTCTGCACCGGCCGCTTCTACGACTTCGTCGTGCGGCACGGCGGCGAGTGGAAGCTGCTGCACCGCCAGCCCATCTACGAGAAGGACCGCATCGACCCCATCGACCCGGCCGCGGTGCCGGTGCTGGACGCCGAGCGGCTGGCCACCTTCCCCGAGGGCTACCGCCACCTGGCCTACATCCAGACCGGCATCGGCTACCGCGTGAAGATGGACATGCCGATGTTGAAGGGCCCGGTGGTCGATGAGCTGTACCGCCGCGGCGCGCGCTGGCTGGCCGGCGGCGAACTGGAGAGGTGAAAATGGACCACCCCCGAAGCGCCTTCGGCGCTCCCCCTCAAGGGGGCAACGCCAGCGGCCTGGCAGAGCCAGTTCCGCGGCGTTTGCTGGATCGGCGCACGCTGTTGTTGGGCTTGCTGGCCAGCCCGCTGGCTGCCGTCGCCCAGGCCGACTTTCCCAGCAAGCCGCTGAAGATCATCGTGCCGCAGCCGCCCGGTGGTGGTTTCGACTTCGTCGGCCGCACGCTGGCCGAGCACATGGGCAAGGGCTTCGGCCAGAGCGTGGTGGTGGACAACCGCGCCGGCTCGGGCACGCTGGTGGGCACCGATGCCGCGGCCAAGGCCGCGGCCGACGGCTACACGCTGCTGGTGGGCTCGGTGTCGAACATGGTGCTCAACAGCGGCCTGTACCCCACGCTGCCCTACGACCCGGTGCGTGACTTCGAGCCCGTGGGCAACGCGGTGGCCTACAGCTACACGCTGATGGGGCGCAAGGACCTGGCGGTGTCGTCGCTGGCCGACCTGATCGTGCAGGCCAAAGCCAAACCCAAGGCCTTCACGTTTGCATCCGCCGGCAACGGCTCGGGCCAGCACGTGATTGCAGCGGCGCTGTGGCACCAGGCCGGCGTGGACCTGCTGCACGTGCCCTACCGCGGCGCGCAGGCGGCCTATCAAGACCTGCTGGGCGGCCGCGTGGACGTGTTCTTCGACCTCGCGCCTACCGCGCGCGGCCAGATCAACGGCGGCACCGTGAAGGGCCTGGCCACGTCGGGTGCGCAGCGCAACCCGATGCACCCGGACCTGCCCACGCTGCGCCAGAGCGGCGTGGAGCTGGACCTGGAGTCCTGGTTCGGCCTCTTCGCCCCGGCCCGCACGCCGCCGGCCGCGCTGGCCCGACTGCGCGCCGAACTGCAGCGCGTGGCAGCCCTGCCCGAGGTGAAGGAGATCTTCACCAAGGCCGGTGGCCGGCCGCTGCCGCTGAATGCCGAGGAGTCGCGCGCGATGCTGGCACGCGACCTGGCGCGCTGGACGCCGCTGGTCCGCGCCGCCGGTTTGAAGGCCGATTGATCCCGCCCATTGATCCCGCACCCACACACAACAGGAGACAAGCCATGCATGCCAACCATCCCATCACCCGCCGCACCGTGCTCGGCGCCGGCGCCGCCGGCCTGGCCGCCGCCGCGGGCCTGGCCCAGGCGCAGGGCCAGCCCATCCGCATCGGCAGCACGCTGGCGCTGACCGGGCCGCTGTCGGCCACGGCGCTGATCCACAAGCTGGTGGGCGAGATCTACGTCGAGCAGATCAACAAGCGCGGCGGCTGGCTGGGCCGCCCGCTGGAATGGGTGCTGAAGGACGACCAGTCCAAGCCCGACCTGGCGCGCACGCTGTACGAGCAGCTCGTCACGGCCGACAAGGTCGACCTGCTGATGGGCCCCTACGCCACCGGCGCCATCCTGTCGGCCATGGGCGTGGCGCAGCGCTACGGCAAGGTGCTGGTGCACCACACGCTGGGCATCCCGGGCCTGGCCAAGTACGACATGGCCTTCCCGGCCTGGTCGCTGGGTTCCGACCCGGCCACCACGGTGCCCAACACCGTGTTCGACGCGCTGGCCGCCGGCCCCAAGCCGCCCAAGACGATTGCGGTGGTGACGAGCAAGTTCCCGTCGATCCAGTTCATGTCGGCCGGCGCGCGCGAGGCCATCAAGCGCCGCGGCCTGACCGAGGTGCTGTTCCTGGAATGGGACTTCGGCAACCGCGACTTCGGGCCGATTGCCAACCGCATCAAGGACGCCAAGCCCGATTTTGTGTGGGTGGGCGCCATCGGGCTGGAGGGCAACCTGCTGCTCGACGCGATGAAGAAGATCGACTACGTGCCGCCGCAGCACTTCTACCTGTACCCGGCCCCGGGCCCGCTGGTCACGCTGCCGGAAGCCAGGAACGCGCTGTCGGTGACGATCTTCGAAGAGCAGGCGCCCTTCAACAAGGCGCCGGGCGCGGCCGAGTTCATCCAGCTCTACAACGAGCGAGCCAAGGCCGCCAAGCTGCCCGACACCTCGGTGGAGGTGCAGGCCGCGGCGTCGTACACGGCCTGGCAGATCCTGGCCGCGGGCGTGGCCGCGGTGAAGAGCCTGGACGACAAGGCCATCGGCACCTGGCTGCGCGCCAACCGCGTGGACACCATCCAGGGCCGGCTGCGCTTCAACGGCCTGGGCAACTACGGCGACGACCTGATGCGCGTGAAGCAGGTGCAGGGCGGCAACTGGGTGGTGGTGTTTCCGAAGGAGTTCACCGACGGTGGGGCGAAGCTTCTGACGAATTAGGCCCCCCCCGGAGCGCCGGGGGCGCTCCCCCCCAGGGGGGCGCCGCTGGCGGCCCGGCCAAGCCGGTTCCGCGGCGGCCGCTTGAGGTTTGCCTGGCTTCGCCAGTGCAATGACACGCGCTTTGGCGCGAGGGACTATCCATGTCTGGTTTCACCATGCCGAGCCTCAGCTTGCTGTCGCAGAGCATTCTTTCCGGCGTCTTCGTCGGCGCGCTGTACGGTCTGATCGGGCTGGGCCTCAGCCTGTCGTGGGGCCTGCTGCGGCTGATCAACCTGGCGCACTTTGCGTTTGCCTTCCTGGCGGCGTACCTCTGCTACCAGATGGCCAGCATGGGCATCGACCCGCTGCTGACGCTGCTGCTCATCGTGCCGCTGTTCTTCGCCATCGGCGCGGGGCTGCATGCGCTGATGATGCGGTTCGACATCACGCCCTTCAATTCGCTGCTGGTGACCTTCGGCCTGACCGGCATCGTCGAGGCGCTGATCCAGTCGATCTGGACCGCCGACGTGCGCAAGCTCGAATCGGCCTACGGTGAACACAGCTTCAAGGTCGCGGGCCTGTACATGCCGCTGCCGGAGCTGATCACGCTGGGCTTGGCGACCAGCCTGTCGGTGGCGGTGTGGGCCGTGCTGCGCTACACCGACCTGGGCAAGGCGCTGCGCGCCTCGGCCGAAGACGCCGCCGTGGCTGCCGCCTTCGGCATCAACCAGCGCCGCAACGCGCTGCTGCTGGCCGGCACCTGCTCGGCGCTGGCCAGCGTGGCGGGCGTGTGCCTGGCGCTGGGCTTCACGCTGGCGCCGTCGCAGATCTACGCCTGGATCGGCGTGGTCTTTGCCTGCGTGATGCTGGGCGGGCTGGGCCGCGCGCTGGCGCCGCTGCTGGCCGGCATCGTCATCGGCGTCAGCGAGGCGGTGACGATGGCGGTGACCGCGCCGTCGTGGGCGCCGCTGGTGTCGTTTGCGCTGTTGATCGGCATTCTTCTCTTCCGCCCCGGGAGGGCCGCATGAGCACCGCGCACACAGCCGCCGTGGCCACCGCCGCATCCGCTGCCGGCAGCGCGCCACCGTCGCGCGCCTGGCGCACGCCGGTGGCCATCGTGGCTGCCGGCATCGCGCTGGCCGGCGTGCCCGCGCTCGGTCTGCCGGCGTTCTACGACTCGCTGCTGTACCTGATCCTGCACTGGATCGTGCTGGCCACGTCGTGGAACATCCTGTCGGGCTACACCGGCTACTTCTCGTTCGGCCACGGCGCGTTCTTCGGCGCCGGCATCTACACCACCAGCACGCTGCTTTCCAGGTACGACTGGCCCTTCCTGTGGACGCTGCCGGTGGCCGCGGCCGTGGCCTGCGTGCTGGGGCTGGTGGTGGGCGCCATCGTGTTCCGCGTCAAGGGCATCCGCGGCGAGGTGTTTGCGCTGCTGACGCTGGCGGTGACCTTCGTGCTGGGCACCGTCATCGTCAACACGCCCATCGACGGCGGCAACGGCGTGTCGCTGGCGGCGGTGCCGATCCCGGCCCTCGGGCCCACGGCCTCGTCGACCTTCTACCTGCTGGCGCTGGCCACCGCGGTGGTGACGCTGCTGGTGGCGTGGGGCATCTCGGTGTCCAAGCTCGGCGCTGGGCTCTTCGCGATCCACGACGACGAAGACGCGGCCGAGGTCATGGGCGTGCCCACCTACCGCTACAAGCTGATCGCGCTGATGGTGTCGTGCTCGCTGGCCGGCGTGGCCGGCGGCATCCACGCGCTGTTCCTGAACTACGTCACGGTGGGCGAGGTCTTCACCATCACCGTACCGCTGACCGTGGTGCTGATGAGCGTGCTGGGCGGCACGCGCCACTGGGCCGGGCCGGCCATCGGCGCGGTGGCCATCACGCTGCTGCTGTACAGCTTCACGGCGGCCAACTTCGCGGTGGCCGGCAAGGCGATGGTGGGCGTGATCCTGATCGCGGCGATCCTCTTCATGCCCGACGGCATCCTGCCGCGCGTGATCCGGGCCTTCGGGCGCCGCGGCACCGTGCCGCCGGTGCCGGCCGAGCCGCCGGCGCTGAAGGCCGTGCAAGCCACCGGCGAGGTGCTGCTGCGCGCCCGCGGCCTGGCCAAGTCCTTCCGCGGCGTGAAGGCGCTGGCCGGTGTGGACGTGGAGGTGCGGCGCGGCGAGATCCTGGGTCTGCTGGGCCCCAACGGCTCGGGCAAGTCGACCTTCATCAACGTCGTCAGCGGCCACTACCTGCCCACGGCCGGCAGCGTGGTCTTCGAGGGGCGTGAACTGGCGGGCCGCCCGGCGCACCGCATTGCCAGCGCGGGCATCTCGCGCACGTACCAGATCCCGCGGCCCTTCGGCCACCAGACGGTGCTGGACAACGTGGCGCTGGCCGGCATGTTCGGCGGCGGCCTGCCCAACCCGGCCGTGGCGCGCAGCCAGGCCATGACCTGGCTGGCCTTTGCCGGCCTGCAGGACAAGGCGCTGGCGCTGCCCGACGAGCTGAACCTGCACGAGCGCAAGTTCCTGGAGCTGGCGCGTGCGCTGGCCTCGCGCCCGCGGCTGGTGCTGCTGGACGAGGTGCTGTGCGGCCTGACCCCCAGCGAGATCGACGACGCGGTGGCGCTGGTGCGGCGCATTCGCGACCAGGGCTCGACGGTGGTCTTCGTCGAACACGTGATGCGTGCGGTGATGGCGCTGACCGACCGCGTGGTGGTCTTCGACCGCGGCGAGGTGCTGGCCGAAGGCCCGGTGGCCGAGGTGATGCAGCGGCCCGAGGTGATGACGGCCTACCTGGGGCAGCCGGCGCCGCCGGTGTCCGCCGACGCTCCCAACGCCACGCCCGCCGCCGGAGGCTCCCATGCTTGAGGTGACCGATCTGCAGGTGGCCTACGGCCAGGCGCAGGCGCTGTGGGGCGTGTCGTTCTCGCTGCGCCCCGGCGAGCTGCTGTGCGTGGTGGGCCCCAACGGCGCCGGCAAGACGACGCTGATCAACACGCTGGCCGGCGTGCTGCGCGCACGCTCGGGCCGCATGGTGTTCGAGGGGCGTGACATCACCGCGCTGCCGCCGCACCGCTTCTGCGACGCGGGCATTGCGCTGGTGCCGGAAGGCCGGCGGCTGTTCGGCTCGATGAGCGTGCTGGAGAACCTGGAGATCGGCAGCATCCTGCCGGCCGCCAAGAAGCGGCGCGCCGACACGCTGGCGCAGGTGCTGGCGCTGTTCCCGGCGCTGGAGGTGAAGCTGCAGCAGGCCGCGGGTGAACTGTCGGGCGGCCAGCAGCAGATGGTGGCCATCGGCCGCGCGCTGATGGCCAGGCCGCGGCTGCTGCTGCTGGACGAGCCCTCGCTGGGCCTGTCGCCGTTGATCGTCAACGAGATGTTCGGCGCCATCCAGCGTGTCAACCGCGAAGGCACCGCCGTGCTGCTGGTAGAGCAGAACGTGGCCATGGCGCTGCGCGTGGCGCAACGCGCCTACGTGCTGGAGGAAGGCCGCATGGTGGTCGACGGCACGCCCGACGAGCTGATGCAGCGCGACGAGATCCGCCGCGTGTACCTGGGTGCCTGAAGGATCCGCATGATCTACGTCTTCCGCCTGCTCGACAAACCCGACCACGCCGCGCTGCGCCAGCGCGTGCGGCCCGAGCACAAGGCCTACCTGGCCGCGGTGGCCGACCGCATCGCCTTTGCCGGCCCGCTGACGCACGACGACGGCAGCACGATGATCGGCAGCCTGCTGGCCATCGACTTCGCCACACGCGACGCCGCGCACCAGTGGCTGGCCGACGAGCCCTTCACACGCGCCGGCCTGTACGCCGCGGTGGAGGTGCACGCCTTCGTGAACCTGTGGCCGCAGAAGGCCGGTTTTCCGGCGACGGCATGAAGTCGCCCACGGTGATCAAGCACATCGTGATGTGGTCGGTGCGCGGCGACGACGCCGCCACGCGGCAGCACAACCTGGCGCTGCTGCAGCGCGAGTTCGAATCGCTGCGCGGGCGCGTGCCGGGGCTGCTGCACCTGGAGATCGGCGTCGACTTCAGCCGCATCGACTACGCCTGCGACGTGGTGCTGTATTCGGAGTTCACCTCGCGCGAGGCGCTGGCCGCGTACGCCGAGCACCCCGAGCACCTGCGCGTGAAGCGCGCGCTGGGCGACATGCGCATCGCGCGCCACCAGGTCGATTACGAGGTGGCGGCAGACGACCGCCCCCGTTCCCCCGAACCCGCCGAATCCAGGGCGGGCCACAACGTGCCAGGAGACCACCATGTGCCAACTTTGTGACGCCGGCCAGCCGCAGGCCCACGACCAACTCGCCCACCCCGCCGCACCCGAATCCGCCCACCGCTGGAATTCCCGCCGCGGGTTCCTGAAGGCCGCCGGCACCGCCACCGCAGGGGCGGCCGGCGCTGTGTCCATCCTGTCCCCACGCGAGGCGCAGGCCAGCGAGCCCGGCGCGCCCGAGCACAGCGGCCGACCGGGCCGCCGCGTGCTGATCCGCGGCGGCGCGGTGATGTCGATGGACCCCGCCGTGGGCGACTTCGACCGCGGCGACGTGCTGGTGGAAGGCCGCAGGATCGTGGCCGTGGGCCGCAACCTGGACGCCGGCGGTGCCCACGTCATCGACGCGCGCGGCCGCATCGTCATGCCGGGCTTCATCGACACGCACCACCACCTCTTCGAGACCGCGCTGCGCAGCTACCTGGCCGACGGCCTGCTGTTCGACGGGCTGGACCCGAAGATCACGCAGAACTACTTCCAGAAGATCCTGTCGACCTTCGCGCCCGTGTACCGGCCGGAGGATGTCTACATCAGCACCCTGTTCGGCTCGCTGTCGCAGCTGGACGCGGGTGTCACGACGGTGTTCGACATCTCGCAGATCCACCACTCCGCCGCGCACAGCGACGCGTCCATCGCGGCGCTGCGCAGCTCGGGCCACCGCGCGGCCTGGGGTTACTTCGAGAGCGCCGGCGGCGTGCCCGGCAACCAGTACCCGCAGGACGCGCGCCGCATCCAGCGGCAGCACTTCAGCAGCACCGACCAGCTCATGACCATGTTCATGGGCGGCGAGATCTACCTGCCCGGCTATGAAGCCGCCTGGAAGCTGGGCCGCGAGCTGGGCCTGCCGATTGCCTGCCACATCGTCGGCACCTTCGGCATGCGGCCCACCTTCGACGCGCTGGCCGCCGCGGGCGCCTTCGGCCCCGACAACCTCTTCGTGCACATGACCGGCATGTCCGACATGGCCTGGCAGAAGGTGCGCGACAGCGGCGCCGCCGTGTCGCTGGCGGTGCCGATCGAGATGAACATGGCGCACGGCACACCGCCCCTCATCAAGGCCATGCAGATGGGCGTGCGGCCGTCGCTCAGCACCGACGTGGAATGCACGCTGACGGCCGACCTCTTCACGCAGATGCGCACCGCCATGGCGCTGCAGCGCATGTTCGTCAACGCCAACAAGCTGGGCGAGACGGGCATGCCGCCCACCGGCAACGTGGGCCTGCTGACGACCAAGGAGGTGCTGCAATGGGGCACCATCAACGGCGCGCGCGACCTGAAGCTGGAGAAGAAGACCGGCTCGCTGACGCCGGGCAAGGAGGCCGACGTGATCATTCTCGACGCCGAGTCGATCAACGTCGCGCCGCTCAACCACGTGCCCGGCGCGGTGGTCACGCTGATGGACCGCAGCAACGTCGAGACCGTGATGGTGGCCGGCCGCATCCGCAAGTGGAAGGGCCGGCTGGTCGATGTCAACATCGGTCAGCTGCGGCGCGACCTGGAAGCCTCGCGCGACTATCTCTTCTCGCGCGCCGGCATCACCCGCGACCTGTTCCGCGCCCCTTGACCCATCGGGCCACCGCGCGGCCATCCATCCCGTCCTTCAAGGAGACTCGCTCATGAAGCAGCACCAGACCACCGACATCACCCAGGCTGTGCTCGACCGCATCGAGGACAGTGCCGACCCGCGTTTCAAGGAAGTGCTGACGGCGGTGATCCGCCACATCCACGCGCTGGCCGTCGAGGTGGACCTGAAGCCCGACGAGTGGATGGCCGCGATCCAGTTCCTGACGAAGGTCGGCCAGACCTGCGACGACAAGCGGCAGGAGTTCATCCTGCTGTCCGACACGCTGGGCCTGTCGATGCGCGTGGTGGAGCTGGAGCAGCAGCGCCGCTCGGCCGCCGCGCTGGTGGACCCCGGCGCCACCGCCGCGCCCACCGAGGCCACGGTGCAGGGCCCCTTCTTCTGGGAAGGCGCGCCGGTGCTGCCGCTGGGCAGCGACATCGGCGCCGGCATGCCCGGCGAGCCCACGCACTACGCCGGCCGCGTGACCGACACGCACGGCCGCCCGCTGGCCCACTGCCGCATGGACGTGTGGTCGGGCGACGGCGACGGCGTCTACGACATGCAGATGGGCGACGAGGCCGGCATGCGCCTGCGCGCCTGCTTCCACACCGACGCCGAAGGCCGCTACCACTTCTGGTCCATCAAGCCCACGTTCTACCCGGTGCCCGACGACGGCCCGGTGGGCGCGATGCTGCGCGCCATGGGGCGGCACCCCAACCGCCCGGGGCACATCCACATGATGGTGAAGGCCGAAGGCCATGTGCCGCTGACCACGCACCTGTTCGCGTCGGACAGCCCCTTCCTGGACAGCGACGCGGTGTTCGGCGTGCGCGACAGCCTGATCATCCCCTTCACCCGCCACGAGCCCGGCACCGCGCCCGACGGCCGGGTGATGGACCGTGTGTTCCACACCGTGCAGCACGACTTCCACCTCGCGCCCGCGGCGTGACCTTCCAAGAGTTCCCATGAAGATCGGCAAAACCACCGTCCCCCAAAGCGCCATCTGCGGCAGCGACGACGAGACCATCGTCGTGCGCGGCCACGACCTGTGCCAGGACCTCATCGGCAAGGTCTCGTTCACCGACTACTTCTGGCTGCTCGTCACCGGCCAGCGCCCCAGCGCGATGGCCAGCCGCGTGCTGGACGCGACGCTGGTGGCGATTGCAGAACACGGCCTGGTGCCCAGCGTGCAGGCCAGCCGCATGACGCTGGCGGCGGCGCCCGATGCGATCCAGGGCGCGGTGGCCGCTGGCATCCTGGGCTGCGGCTCGGTGATCCTGGGCGCGTCGGAAACGGCGGGCCGGCTTTTCCTGCGCATCGACGCGCTGGCCCAAGACAAGGGCCTGTCGCTGGAAGACGCAGCGACCGAGGTCGTGCGCGAACTGCGCGCCGCGAAGCAGGCCATTCCCGGCTACGGCCACCCGCTGCACAAGGACCGCGACCCGCGCGTCGCGCGCCTGTTTGCGGTGGGCGCGGAGGCGGGTACTAGCGGCCACTTCGTCGCCATCGCCGAGGCGGTGGAGAAGGTGTTGCCGGCGCTGACCGGGCGCGACCTGCGCCTGAACGTCTCGGCTGCGATCCCGGCCGTGATGCTGGACGTGGGCTTCCCGGCCGAGGCGCTGAAGGGCGTGCCGATCCTGGCGCGCACCGCGGGCCTCATCGGCCACCTGACCGAAGAACTCTCGCAGCCCATCGGCTTTGCGCTCAGCTACCAGGCCACGCGCGAGCAGCGCTACACCGGCGCGCTGCCCGCAGGCGTGACGCTGAAGGCACAGGGGTAAGCCATGGCCAAGGTCCTGGACGGCGTGCGCGTGCTGGAGCACGGCACCTTCATCACCGGCCCTGCAGCGAGCATGCTGCTGGCCGACCTGGGTGCGGACGTGGTCAAGGTGGAGCAGCCCGCGGGCGACCCCTTCCGCGCCTTCCGCGGCGGCACCTACAGCCCGCACTACCAGACCTACAACCGCAACAAGAAGAGCGTCACGCTCGACACGCGGCAGGCGGCCGACCTGGCTTCCTTCGAGAAGCTGGTGACCGAGAGCGACGTCTACATCCAGAACTTCCGCCCCGGCGTGGCGCAGAAGATCGGTGCCGGCGAAGCGCGTTTGCGCGAGTTGAACCCGCGCCTGATCTACTGCGCCATCAGCGGCTTCGGCCCCGACGGCCCGGCCGCCGGCCGGCCGGCCTACGACACCGTGGCGCAGGCGGCCAGCGGCTTCCTGAAGCTGCTGATCAACCCCGCCAACCCGCGTGTGGTGGGCCCGGCGCTGGCCGACGCCATCACCGGCTTCTACGCCGCCTACGCGATCCTGGGCGCGCTGTACGAGCGCGAGAAGAAGCAGACGGCCAAAGGCCGCCGCGTGGAGGTGTCCATGCTGGAGGCCATGACGCACTTCAACCTGGACGCCTTCACGCACCTGTTCTCGGAGCAGGAGGTGATGGGCCCCTACAGCCGCCCCAGCGTGAGCCAGAGCTACGTGCTGCCGTGTGCGGGTGAGCAGTGGATCGCGCTGCACATGAGCAGCCCGCCCAAGTTCTGGGAAGGCCTGGCCAAGGCGATCGAGAAGCCCGATCTCTTCGACGACCCGCGCTTCGCCACGCGCGAGGCGCGCATCACGCACCAGCCTGAACTGATCGAGCTGCTCTCGGCGCTGTTCCGCCAGCGCGACCGCGCCGAGTGGTGCCGTCGCCTGGAGGCGCTGGACGTGCCGCACGCGCCCATGTACGACACGAACGAGGTGCCCGAGGACCCGCAGGCCAAGCACCTGCAGCTCTTCGTGGACACCGCGCACCCCGAGGGCGGCCGCTGGACCACGGTGCGCTCGCCGGTCAGCTTCGACGGTGAGCGTGCGCTCGACGTCACCGCGCCGCCGCTGCTGGGCGATCACGACGAACAACTGCGCTCCGGCGCCTCACTCTGGAAGACACCGCGATGACCCCACTGCACCTCACCCGCCGCGCGGCGGCGCTCGCCCTGGCGCTGCTGGCCGCGCCGCTGGCGCAGGCCCAGGCCCCGACCGCCGCGCCGCTGAAGATGGTGGTGCCCTTCGGCCCCGGCACCACCACCGACATCGTGGCGCGCCAGGTGGGCGACGCGATGGCCGGCGTGCTGGGCGCGACGCTGGTGGTGGAGAACAAGGCCGGCGCCGGCGGCACCATCGGCAGCGACCTGGTGGCCAAGGCCCCGGGCGACGGCCGCACGCTGCTGATGGGCACCGTGGGCACGCATGCCATCAACCCCACGCTGTACCGCAAGCTGCCGTACGACGCGCTGAAGGACTTCGTGCCCATCGGCCTGGTCGGCTTCACGCCCACGCTGCTGGTGGTGGCCGCGGGCTCGCCGCTGAAGACCCTGGCCGACCTGAAGGCCGCGGCCGGCCAGGGCGCGGGCGTGAGCTTTGCGTCGGCCGGCAACGGCACGTCGGGCCACCTGGCGGGCGAGCTGCAGGCGGCCAGGCTGGGCGGCAAGATGGTGCACGTGCCCTACAGCCAGGGCGGCCAGGCACTGACCGACGTGATGGGCGGGCAGGTGCAGTTCATGTTCTATCACCCGGCCGCCGTGGTGCCGCAGATGAAGGCCGGCAAGCTGCGCGCGCTGGCGGCCTCGGGCGCCAGGCGCAGCGTGGCGGCGCAGGACGTGGCCACACTGCAGGAGCAGGGCGTGGCCAGCTTCGACCTCGTCGCCTGGTTCATGGTGTACGCGCCGGCCAGCACGCCGGCGGCTGAATTGAACAAGCTGCGCGACGCCATGGCCCGCGCGCTGGCACTGCCCGCGGTGGCCGCCAGGCTCAACGAACTGGGCGTGGAGCCGCGCGCCCTGGCGCCGGGCGAACTGGCCGCCTTCGGCCAGGCCGAGATCCAGCGCTGGGCCGAGGCCGTCAAGCGCTCGGGCGCGCAGGTGGACTGACGCTCGCGCCCCCGCTACACCCTGCTTTCAACGGAGAACCCATCACCATGACCACCCTCGACATCGTCGGCCTCTGCGGCAGCCTGCGCCAGGCCTCCATCAACCACGCCGCGCTGCGCCTGGCCGGCGAGCTGATACCCGCGGGCATGACGCTGGACATCGCCGACTGGCGCGAGGTGCCCGTCTTCGACGGCGACGTGCTGGCCCAGGGCCTGCCGCCGGCCGTGGCCGCACTGCGCGAGCGCATCCGCCGTGCCGACGGCGTGGTGATCGCCACGCCCGAGTACAACTTCTCGGTGCCCGGTGGCCTGAAGAACGTGCTCGACTGGCTGAGCCGCGGCGACGACCAGCCCTGGACGCACAAGCCGGTGGCCGTCCTCAGCGCATCGCCCGGTCCGCTGGGCGGCGCGCGGGTGCAGTACGACCTGCGCAAGGTCATGCTGTTCCTGAACGCGGCCGTGCTGGTGAAGCCGGAAGTCTTCATCGGCGGTGCCGGCAGCAAGTTCGACGCCACGGGCCGCTGCACCGACGACACCACGCGCAAATTCGTGGGCGACCAGATGGCGGCGTTCCAGCGCTGGATTGCCGGCGTCAGGCGCATGCAGGCGGCGGGCTGACCGCATGGCGGCCAGCCCGGTCCTTTGTTGGGTGCTGCACCGATGACCGACACCCGCTTCGCCGCCGCCCACGAGGTGCTGCGCCGCCACCACGCCGCCGGCCGCCTGGCGGGCGTGTCCACGCTGGTCTGCAGCGGCCACGAGGTGGTGGACCGCTTCTGCCTCGGCCATGCCGACATCGAGGCCGGCACGCCGCTGCGGCCCGACCACATCCACCGCGCGTTTTCCAACACCAAGCTCGTCACCGCGGTGATGACGCTGATGCTGGTGGACGAAGGCCGCCTGGCGCTGGACGCCCCGGTGCGCGAGTGGATCCCCGCCTTTGCGGCCACCCGCGTGCTGCGCGCCGGCGCCACCACGCTGGACGACACCGAGCCACTGGCCCGCGACATCACGCTGCGGCACCTGCTCAGTCACAGCTCGGGCCTGAGCCATGGCGTGTTCGACCTCGGCACGCCGCTCTTCGACGCGTACCACGCCAGCGGCCTGCGCCGGCCCGACAGCGACACGGCGCAGATGGCCCGTCTGCTGCCGACGCTGCCGCTGTCGTTCCAGCCCGGGCAGGGCTGGCAATACGCGATGGGCCCCGACGTGCTGGCCCGCGTGGCCGAGATCGTCACCGGCACGCGCTTCGCGACGCTGCTGCAGCAGCGGCTGCTGGGCCCGCTGGGCATGGTCGACACCGCCTATGTGCTGCAGCCTGAACAGGCGCCGCGCCTGGCCGCGCTGTACGTCGGCGACCTGGCCGACCCGCTGGCGCCCGGCCTGCAGCGCCGGGACCACACGCCCTGGCCCGAGGCGCATCTGAAGCCCGTGCCGCGCGAAGGCGGTGCCAGCGGCCTGGTCACCACGCAGGCCGACATGCTGGCCCTGCTGACGCGCCTGCTGCCCGGCGGCGCCGGGCCGCTGCCCGACGCGCTGCTGGTCGAGATGGGCCGCGACCAGTTGTTGCCCGATCAGTGCGTGAACTTCCCGCAGACCGGCGCGCTGCCGGCGCTGGGTTTCGGGCTGGCGGGCGCCGTCACGCGCGGGCCCTCGGCGCTGCAGCCCAACACCCCGGTGGGTGAACTGCAGTGGGGCGGCCTGGCCGGCACGCACTGGGCGCTGTCGCCGGCTACCCGGCAGGTGCTGGTGCTGATGACGCAGCGGCACATGGGGTTCTGGAACCCGTTCTGGTGGGAGTGGAAGGCGGCGGTGTACGCCGCACTCGACAGCCACTGAGCGCCGCTGCGCGGCGGTGTGCGTCGACGCCGCGCCGAACCGCCGCCGCCAGGTCCGTCAGCCGCCCTCGTAGCGACGCCCGGCCGCCAGCAGCTCGGGCGTGCCGATCACCGCGTTGAGCCCGTCGAAATCCAGCATCTGCTGGCTCCAGGGCGCCGTGCTGCCGTGCGCCTGCAGGCTGGCGTAGTAGCCCTGCAGCGTGTGCGCCACCGCGCGTGCCGTGCCGCCGGGAAAGATCGCGATGCGAAAGCCGCGCTGCTGCAGTTCACCAGCGGCCTGCACCGGCGTCTTGCCGCCTTCCACCATGTTGGCGAGCAGCGGCACGCGGTGGGCGAAGCGCGCACAGGCGGTGTCCATCTGCGCGGGCGTGCGCAGCGCCTCGATGAAGAGCGCGTCCACGCCGCATTCCAGGAAGCGCTCGGCGCGCTCCATCGCGGCGTCGATGCCCTCGACGGCCAGCGCATCGGTGCGCGCCAGCACCAGCGTGTCGGCGCTGCGCCGGGCGTCCAGCGCGGCGCGCAGCTTGCCCTGCATCTCGGCCACCGGCACCACGGTCTTGCCGTCGAGGTGGCCGCAGCGCTTGGGGAAGCCCTGGTCCTCGATCTGGATCATCGCGGCCCCCGCGCGCTCGAAGCCGCGCACCGTGCGCTGCACGTTCAGCGCGTTGCCGAAGCCGGTGTCGGCGTCCACGATCACCGGCACGCGCACCCGTTCGGTGATGCGGGCCAGCGTGTCTTCGACCTCGGTGAAGGTGGTCAGGCCGATGTCGCTGCGGCCCAGGCGCGTGTAGGCGATGGACGCGCCCGACAGGTACAGCGCCTCGAAGCCGGCCTGCTCGGCGATCAGGGCCGAGAGCGCGTCATACACGCCCGGGGCCAGCAGCAGGCGGGCTTCCTGCAGTCGTTGTTTCAGGGTCATGCGGATTCCAGGATGCGGGCCGCCGATCGGGCCGCGATGTAGCCACCGGCCACGGCGCTGAGCAGACCGTTGCCGGACAGGTAACCCCACACCGCGTTGCCCGAGACGCCACGCGCCGCGCCGCCGGCGGCCAGCAGGTTGGGGTGCGGCGAGCCGTCGGCGCGCAGCGCGTGGCAGCCGGCGTCGATGTCGATGCCGCCCTGCGTGTGGAACAGCGCGCCGGTGACCTTGATGGCGTGCAGCGGCGTGCCCAGCGGCCGGCGCGCGGTGGCCAGCGTGGCGGCCAGGGTCTGCGTGTCGCAGCCGATGAGCGACGCCAAAGCGGCGATGTCCGCCGCCTCGCGCACGGCGCCCGCCTCCTGCGCGGCCACGAAATCCGGGAAGCCGCGGCCCAGCGCCAGGCCCTGCGCATCGAACACGTTCCAGGCCACGCCGCCGGGCTGCGCCAGCACGTGCACGGCGGCCTCGGAGTAGCCCTGCGTCTCGTCGTGGAAGCGCTGGCCCAGCGCGTTGACCTGCACGCCGCCGTCCATCATCAGCGCCCAGGTGATCAGCGCGCCTTGCGGCACGGCCCAGGAGCCGTGGCCCTGGTAGCCGCCCAGGTCGGCCAGCGCCAGGTGCAGGTCACGCGCCCAGGCGATGGCGCTGCCGTCGTTGCCGGCATGGCCGGCAAAGGTGGCGTCGCGCATCTCGGGCAGCAGCTCGCGCACCATCGCCGCGTTGCCGCCGAAGCCGTTGCAGGCCAGCAGCAGCGCGCTGCAGGCCAGGTGCTCTTGCGTGCCGTCGGGCCGCTGGTAGCCCAGGCCGATGACGCGGCCCGTGTCGTCGCACCACAGCTCGTGCACGCGCGCGTTCGTCAGCAGCAGCGCACCGGCGCGTTCGGCAGCTGCCGCCAGCGCGGCCACCAGCGCCTGCCCGGTGCGCTGCGGCAGCGTGTGCATGCGGCGCACGCCGTGGCCGGGGTAGAGAAAGCCGTCCAGCAGCTCGAAGCCCAGGCCGTGGCGCTGCTGCAGCGCGTCCAGCGCCGGGGCGATCGCCTCGGTGTACGCGGACACCAGGTGCGGCGCCGCGGTGCCGTGCGCCTTGGCCTGGATGTCGGCGGCAAAGCCGTCGGGTGAATCATCGATGCCTGCCGCGCGCTGCACCTGCGTGCCGGCCGCGGGGATGAAGCCCGACGACAGCGCGGTGGAGCCCTGCGGCAGCGCATCGCGCTCCAGCAGCACGCAGTCGATGCCGGCGTCGCGCAGCATCAGTGCCGCGGTCAGGCCGCAGGCCCCAGCGCCGACGATGGCCACCGGCAGCGCCGGCGTGCCGTCGGGCATCGCCGCGGCGCGCACCACGCGCGGCAGGGCGGTCTCGTCGGCGTGCATCAGCGCATCAGGCCGTGGGCCGGTGCAGGTACTGGCCGCGCGGCTTGCCGATGACCTCGCCGTTCTCGTAGATCCGGCTGCCGCGCAGGAAGGTCGCGTCCACGCGCGCCGACATCTCCAGCCCCTCGAACGGCGTGTAGCCCTGCGTCGACGGCGAGTCCTTGGCGGCGATCTGCCAGGTCTTGGCGGGGTCGACGATGGCGATGTCGGCGTCGAAGCCCTCGGCGATGTCGCCCTTGTGGTTCAGGCCGTAGCGCTGCGCCGGGTTCCAGCTCGTCACGCGCGCCATGTGGTTGTAGCCCATGCCGCGGCGCGTGCCCTCGCTCACCAGCGCGGGCAGCAGGTATTCGGTGCCGCCGAAGCCGCTCTTGGCCATCCAGATGTTGCCGAAGTAGTGCTTGGGAATCTTCATCTCCTGGCGGCAGCAGGCGTGGTCGCTGACCACCCAGTCCAGCTCGCCGGCCAGCAGCGCCTCCCACATGTATTCCACGTCCTCGCGCGGGCGGATCGGCGGGTTCACCTTGGCCAGCTCCGCGGCCTTGGAGGTGATGTCCAGCATCAGGTGGCCGATGGTCACCTCGCGCTTGAAGTCGATGTGCGGGAACACCTCGGACATCATCAGCGCCGCCTGCACCGCCTTCTTCGACGACAGGTGCAGCAGGTTGATGTTGGGCAGCGCGGTCTCGTGCGCCAGGTACGCGGCGGTGAAGACCGCCAGCCCTTCGCTGTGCTGCGGGCGCGACGCGCTGTACGCGGCCAGGCCCTTCAGCGACTTGTCCTTCTCCACCAGCTTGGTGTAGGCGGTCATGATCTCGGCCGTCTCGCAGTGCAGGCTGAGCGAGATCTGGCGCGCCTTGTCGGGCATGGCCTCGCGCGCGGCCTGCACGCCGCGCATGATGAACTCGAAGTGCGCCACGTCGTAGCGCTCGTCCTCGCCGATCATCAGGAAGTCGCGCTGCGTGTTGCTGGTGCCGTGCAGCCCGTGCGAGCCGTAGAACATGAAGATCTTGAAGCTGGAGACGCCGAACTTTTCGATCAGCATCGGGATCTCGGCGATGTGCGTCCTGTCCATCGGCGCCAGGTGGAAGCCGTAGTCGACGTGGAAGCGGTTCTTGCTGAGTTTCAGCACCTCCGGAAAGAACTTCTTGTACGGCCCGCCCTTGTTCAGGTAGTACTGGCCGGTGCGGAAGTAGTTCAGGCTGGAGGTCACGCCGCCCATCGCCGCGGCCTTGCTCTCGGTGACGGCGTCTTCTTCCAGCGGCGAGTAGATGCCGCTGTGCATGTGCGCGTCCACCACGCCCGGAAACGCCAGCCGGCCGCGGCCGTCGTACACGGTCTTGGCGCGTGTGACGTCGATGCCGGGCGCCACCTTGGCCACGCGCTGGTCGGTGATGGCGATGTCGGCGTCGAACACCACGTTGCCGTGCGGTCGCACGACGCGCACGTTCTTGATCAGCAGGTCGTATTCCGGGATGCTCATGCGGGCTTGTCCTTGATGGGCTTGGCTTGAAGGCGTTGTTTCAGCTGGGGCAGCAGGCCGCCCGCGTCGACCATGTCGAGCAGGAAGCCGGGGATGGGGTCGAGCGGCAGCACCTCGCCACTGGCGCGCGCGACGGTGCCGGCGCGGGCGTCGAAGGTGATGGCCTCGCCGTCGGCAATGCGCCCGGCCTGCGGGCAGGTCAGCAGCAGCAGGCCCACGTTGAAGGCGTTGCGGAAGTACAGGCCCGAGTAGCCCGGCGCGATGACCGCGGCCACGCCCAGGTGCACCAGCACGCTGGCCGCCTGCTCGCGCGACGAGCCGATGCCGAAGCCCGCGCCGGCCACGATGACGTCGCCGCGCTGAACGTTGGGCGCGAAGTCGGGCCGCACGGCCTTCAGGCATTCGCGCGCGATGACGTCCAGGCCGAACTTCATCGTCGAGCCGGGTGCGAGCTGGTCGGTGTCCACATCCGCCGGCAGCGTCCACACCCTCATGTCGGCCCCCAGGGCGCGTTACGCCCGCCCCCCGAGGGGGCTCGCTGGCTTGGGGCGGCCCGGCGCCAGCTCATGCCAGCACCTCGCGCGCATCCGCGATGTGCCCGCGCAGCGCCGACGCCGCCACCGTGAACGGCGAGCCCAGGTACACCTGCGCGGTGGCCGAGCCCATGCGGCCCTTGAAGTTGCGCGCGGTGGACGAGATCACCGTGCTGCCTTCGGGGATGGCACCGCCGTAGCCGGCGCAGGCGCCACACGCACTGGGCAGGAAGCGGGCGCCGGCGTCGGTCAGCTGCTGCACCAGGCCTTGGGCCGTGGCGTCCTGCAGGTCCTGCACGCTGGCCGGCGCCACCAGCAGCTGCACGCCCGGCGCCACGTGCCGGCCTGCCAGCACGCGCGCGGCGGCGCGCAGGTCGTCGAGCTTGGCGCCGGTGCAGGCGCCGATGTAGGCCACCTGCACCGGCGTGGGCGGCAGATCGCCCACCGCGTGCACGTTGGCCGGGCTGTGCGGCAGCGCCACCTGCGGCGCCAGCGCGGCGGCGTCGAACACGTGGCGCGTGCCGGGTGCACCGTCGTCGCTGTGCCAGGGCGCCAGGTCGTCGGAACTCAGGGAGACACCGGCGCCCTGCAGCCACTGCCGCGTGGTTTCGTCGGGGGCCACCAGGCCTACCTGCGCCCCCAGTTCGGCGCTCATGTTGGCCAGCGTCATGCGCTCGGCCATGCCGAGCGCAGTGACGGCGTCGCCGCAGAATTCCACCGCCTGGTAGTTGCCGCCGTTCATGCCGAAGCGGCCGATCATCGACAGCATCATGTCCTTGGCGCTCACGCCATCGGCCAGGCGGCCATCCCACTGCATGAAGATCGTCTGCGGCACCTTGAGCCAGATCTCGCCGGTGCTCACCACGCCCAGCATCTCGGTCGCGCCGATGCCGAACATGTAGGCGCCGAAGGCACCGCCCGTGGGCGAGTGCGAGTCACCGCCCACGCAGAACATGCCGGGCCGGATGTGGCCCTTCTGCGGCACCACCACGTGGCAGATGCCCAGGCTGTCGTACACGTGCGGCAACGCCTGCTCGATGGCCCAGTCGCGCGCGATGCGCACGATGCGGCGCGACTCGTCGTCGGCCTCGGGCACGTAGTGGTCCATCACCAGCACCACCTTGCGCTTGTCCCAGATCTCGGCGCCCAGCTCGGCCAGCAGCGGCTTCAGGCGCCGCGGGCCGCTGGAGTCGTGGAACATGGCGAGGTCGACCTGGCAGGTGACGATCTCGCCCGGCTGCACCGCGGCGCGGCCGCAGGCGCGGGCGATCAGCTTCTGGGCCAGGGTCCGGGGCGCCATGTCACAGGCCCAGATAGGCTCGCTTGAGTTCCGCGCTGGCCATCAGCTCGCCCGGCAGGCCGCTGAAGCGCACGCTGCCGTTTTCCAGCACGTAGGCGCGGTCGGCGATCTCCAGGCTCTGGCCCACGTTCTGCTCCACCAGCAGCACGGCCAGGCCGTCGCCGTGCAGGCGGCGGATCAGCGTGAACATCTCCTCCACCAGCAGCGGGCTCAGGCCCAGCGAGGGCTCGTCCAGGATCAGGAGGCGCGGCTCGGCCATCAGGCCGCGGCCGATGGCCAGCATCTGCTGCTCGCCGCCGCTGAGCGTGCCGGCCTTCTGCATGATGCGCTCCTTGAGCCGCGGGAAGATGCCGAACACCCGTTCCAGGTTGCTGGCGCGGCGCTCTCGGGCGCGGGTGAAGGAGCCCAGTTCCAGGTTCTCCAGCACGCTGAGGTTCGGAAACACCTTGCGGCCTTCGGGTACCTGGATCAGGCCGGCCTTGACCACGTCGCGGTAGTGCGCTCGGGTGAGGTCCTGGCCGTCGAAGCGGACCGTGCCCGACCAGGCGCGCTCGATGCCGCAGACGGTGTTGTTGAGCGTGGACTTGCCCGCGCCGTTGCTGCCCAGCAGCGCCACGATCTCGCCCGCGCCCACCTGCAGGTCCACGCCGCGCAGCACCTCCACGCGGCCATAGCCGCCGTGCAGCGCCTGGATGTCGAGCAGCGCGGTCATGAGCGCACCGCCTGCAGCCGCGCCGCGGCGCCGGGCCCCAGGTAGGCCTCGATCACCTTCGGGTCGGACGTCACCTCGCCCGGCGTGCCCGACGCGATCAGCTGCCCCTGCGCCAGCACCCACACGTGGCCGGCCAGGTTCATCACGGCCTGCATCACGTGTTCGATCATCAGCACCGTGACGCCGCTGTCCGCAATGCCACGCACCACCGGGATCATCTCGCCGATCTCCTGCGGGTTCAGGCCGGCCAGCACCTCGTCCAGCAGCAGCAGCTTCGGCTTCGTCGCCAGTGCGCGCGCCAGCTCCAGCCGCTTGCGGCCGGCCACGGTGAGGTCGGCCGCGGGCTTGTCCAGCTGCGGCGCCAGCCCCACGCGCTGCGCCACGGCCTCGGCCGCGGCCAGTGCGGCGGCACGGCGCGGCTCGTGCAGGTGTGCACCCACGGCGATGTTCTCGCGCACCGTCTGCGCGGCAAAGGGCTGCACGATCTGGAAGGTGCGGGTCATGCCGGCGCGGGCGTTGAGGTGCGGCGCGCGGCCGGTGATGTCGGTGCCGTTGAAGTGCACACGGCCGCTGTCGGGCCTGAGAAAACCCGACATCAGCGCGAACAGCGTCGTCTTGCCCGCGCCGTTGGGGCCGATCAGCGCGGTCAGCGTGCCGGGCATCACGTCCAGGCTGACGCCCTGCACCGCGCGCAGGCCGCCGAAGGCGATGGACAGGCCTTTCAGGCTCAGCAGCGGGGTGCTCACTTGCGGCCCTTCCACGCGTCGCGCACCGAGCGCCCCACGCCCGACAGCCCACGCGGCAGGAACATCACGATGACGACCAGCACCGTGCCGTAGATCACCATGTTCAAGCCCGGCAACTGGCCGAAGAGGTTGCGCGTGAGGTCGGCCAGCAGGTGCAGCACCACGGCGCCCAGCACGGGCCCCCACAATGTGCCCATGCCGCCCACGATGGCGGCCACCAGCGCCTCCACCGAGGTGTGCGGGCCGAAGGCGATGGCCGGGTCGATGTACTGGAACACCTGCACGTAGAACGCACCCGCCGCGCCCATGAAGCCGCCCGACAGCGTGATGGCGCCCAGTTTCACGCGCCAGGGGTCCACGCCGATGGCACGCGCGGCGTCTTCGTTGTCGCGCACCGCCTGCAGCTGCGCGCCGAAACGCGAATGCCGCAGCCAGGCCGTGACCAGAAGCGCCGCCACCACGAAGCCCAGCACCAGCACGAGGTAGCCCTTGCGGCTGCCGAACTGCATGTTGGCGAAGGATTCCTGCAGCGGCAGCATCAGCCCCACGCCGCCGCCGGTGAAGCCCACCGATACCGCGAGGATGCGGAAGACCTCGGCAAAGGCCAGCGTCACCAGCGCAAAGTACGAACCCTTGAGCCCGTAGCGGAAGGTCAGCGCGCCCACGAAGAGGCCCACGCCCGCAGCCACCCCCACCGCCAGCGCCAGCGCCACCCAGGCGTTGAGCCCGAGGTTGATCTGCGCGATGGCCTGCACGTAGGCCCCGGTGCCGAAGAAGAGGGCATGACCGAACGAGAACTGCCCGCCGTAGCCGCCCAGCATGTTCCAGGCCTGCGCCATCAGCGTGGCGTACAGCGCCATCATCGTGAAGGTCAGCACCACGCCCGAATCGGCCACCGCGGTGAGGCCCAGCACCACGGCGGTGAACAGCACGATGGCCAGCAGGTCCCGCTTCATGCCTTGGCCCCGAAGAGGCCCTGCGGCCTGAACAGCAGCACCGCGATGAAGATGACGAAGATGCCGATCTGCCCCAGCGATTCACCCAGGAACAGCCCGCCCACGGATTCGACCACGCCGATCAGCAGCCCGCCGACCAGCGCGCCGGCAAAGCTGCCCATGCCGCCCAGCACCACGATCGTGAAGGCCACCAGCACGAAGCCGCTGCCCACCTGCGGGTTGACGTAGTAGGCCGGTAGCAGGAAACACGCCGCCGCACCCAGGCAGGCCAGGCCGATGCCGAAACACATGGCGTAGACGTGGTCCACGTCGATGCCCATCAGCTTGGCGCCGTGTTTTTCCTTCGCCACCGCGCGGATGGCGCGGCCCAGGTCGGTGCGTGTCACCACCCACAGCAGCAGCGCGGATGTGACCAGCGCGCCGGCAAAGGCCACCAGCTTGGGCAGCGCAATCATCGCCGGGCCCACGGCCACGGTGGTCAGCGTGTAGGGGGTCTCGATGCTGCGCGTGTCGCTCTTGAAGAACATCAGCGCCAGGTTCTCCAGCACGATGGAGATGCCGAGCGTGACGAGCAGGATGTTCTCGTCGCGCCCGTGGCTGGCGCGGTTGATGATGAGCCGCTGCAGCGCGTAGCCCAGCACGAACATGCCTGGCACCACGATGGGCAGCGCCAGGTAGGGGTCGATGCCCAGATGCTGCTTCAGCAGGTACACGGCATACAGCGCCACCATCAGCGACGCGCCGTGCGCGAAGTTGATGATGTGCAGCACACCGTAGATCAGCGTCAGGCCCAGCGCGATCAGTGCGTACACCGCGCCGGTCGTCAGCCCGTTCAGGACCGACGGGAAGAGGATGCCGAATTCGAGCATCGGACCCGGGGATCAGGCGCGCAACGGGAAGATGGGGTCGGCTTCGCGGTAGTCGCGCGGGATGATCACGCGGATGTCGCCCTTGATCACCTGCGTCATCAGCGGCTGCGCGCCGGTGTTCTGCCCGTTGACGAACTTCGTCGGCCCGTAGGGCATGAAGTGGTCGCCGAAGGTGCTGTTGGTCAGCGCCTCGTTGATGGCGGCGCGGTCGGCGCTCTTGGCGCGGTCGATCGCATCGGCCAGCAGCCGCACCGCGGTGTAGGCCATGAAGAGCTCGTAGCTGAAGAACAGGCCCTTGGCTTCGGCGCGTTTCTTCAACTCCAGGCTGCGCTTGTCCTTGGGGTTGAACCAGTGGTTGCAGTCGATGATGCCGTTGGCCGCATCGGGAAATTCCTTCAGGAACTTGTAGCTCGACGCGGCGCCGCCCAGCACCGAGTAGATCGCCTTGGCCTGCACCTTCTGCTGCTGCATCGTGCGCACCAGCAGCGCGTATTCGTTGTAGTAGTTGGCCGGGATCACGATGTCGGGGTTGACCGACTTCATGCGCAGCACGATGTTGTTGAAGTCGCGCGTGGGGTTGGCGTGTTTGACGACTTCCTTCACCTCGTAGCCGAAGCCCGGCAGCTCGCGCGCCAGCAGGTTGGCGGTGCCGGTGCCGAAGAGGCTTTCCTCGTGGATGATCATCACGCTGCGCGCGGGCTTGCCGGCGGCGGTGTTCAGCACGTGCAGGTTGGCCACCGCGGTCTGCGCGCAGGTGCGGTAGCCGGGGCCGAAGCGGAAGGTGTTCTTCAGGCCACGCTCGACGATCTGGTCGGCCACGCCCACGTCCACCACGTGCGGCAGGTTGTACTTGGCGGCGGCCTGCGTGGTGGCCAGGCAGATGGCCGACGCAAAAGCGCCCACCACGGCCGAGCAACCCGCTTCGTTCATCTTCTCGATCTCGGCGGTGCCGGCCTGCGGCGTGCTCTGTGCATCGCCCAGCAGCACCTCCAGCTTGGCGCCGCCCATCGACTTGATGCCGGCCTTGTTGATGTCCTCGATGGCCATCATCGCGCCTTCGCGGCACTGCGAGCCCGAATACGCCAGCGCGCCGGTGACCGGGTGCAGGATGCCCACCTTCACCGGCTTGGGCTGCGCCCCGCCGATCAGCGGAAAGGCCAGCGCGGCGCTGCCGGCGGCGGAATGCTGGATGAACTGGCGGCGGTTGCTCATGGCGGGCTCCTGGGGGGTGAAACGTGGAAGGGCGGTCAATGAAACTGGGCCGACAGCTCGGTGCTGACCCACAGCTTGGCGTCGATGCCGCCCACGCGGGACAGCTGCATCTGGTACTGGTAGCGGTCGGGCCGGTACAGGCCGTGCAGCCACTGCACGGGCCGGTCCTGTTCGTCGTAGATGAGGCGGGTGACGGCCAGCAGTGCCGAGCCCACCTGCACGTCGAGCTGCTTCGCCACCACGGCATCGGCCAGCCGCGCCGACAGCGTCTGCACGGCTCGGCCGATGCGCACGCCCGAGGCTTCCAGCAGCAGCAGGATGGGCTGGCGCGCCAGCTCCTTGCGGCCGAAGCCGCGCGCCAGCGGCTCGGGCACGTGCGTGGTAATCACCGACAGCGGCCCTTCGCCGGTGCTGCGCACGCGCACCGCCTTCTGCACGCGCGCACCGGGGGCGATGTCCAGCGCCTGGGCCACCTCGGCCGAGCTGGCGATGAGCTCGCAGCTCACCACCTGCACCTTCGTGCGCAGGCCCATGGTGACGATGTTCTCCAGCAGGCCGGTGAGCTGCATGCGCGAGCCGGCGCCCGGGGCAGACCCGGGTGCGCTGCCGGATGCAGCGGTGGCCGGTGTCTGCCGCGGCCGCGTGCCGCGGCCCGGCGCACGGTCGATGAGCCCCTCGGTGGACAGCTGCTCCAGCGCCCTGCGCACGGTGACACGCGCCACGCCGAACTGCCCCGCCAGCGCCAGCTCGCCGGGCAGGCCGTCGGCAAAGCGGCCTTCCTGCAGCTGCTCGCGCAGCACGAGGTAGATCTGGTGGTACTTGGGCAGGGGCAGCGTGGAACTCACCGCGCTGACGGTACGGCTCGTCCTAATGTTCTGTCAATAGGACAAACAGGGTGCCCAGGCTGAAGCCACCGGCGTGGCCGACACGCCTCGATCGCAGTCTTCGAGTGCCTGCGGATGCGCCGCAGCCATCTGAGGCTCAGTCGCGGGGTGGAGCAGCCTGGTAGCTCGTTGGGCTCATAACCCAAAGGTCGCAAGTTCAAATCTTGCCCCCGCAACCAAGAAATATCTAATAAAAACAATAACTCAGAACTGAATATGCGCCGCCCCACAAGGGCGGCGTTTTGCTTTGTGCTTCACGCAGCGGTCACGCGGATCAACAGGCCACGGCCTCTTGCGGAACCGGCTGAGCCGGGCGCCTGGCGCTGACCAGGACCGGCACTCCCGAGCCCAGGCAGCGCCCGATGCGGACACGGGGTGGGCAACCTTGCGGGTCGGGCCTGTCGATGCAGGTCGGCTCGCCCTGCACCGGCGTGCTGGTACGCTGGCTTCCGGAGGCTCGCCGATGAAAAAGATCGTCATCGCCGGTGCGTCGGCAGGGCCGCAGCCGGCGGCCCACCGATCCGGGCTGCCGCTGTCGACTGGGCCCGAGGGGCCGCCGCAGCCCGTCTGGCCCCTGCTCGATCAGGTGCGCGCCTGCACGGCCTGCGCCGCCCACCTGCCGCTGGGCCCGCGCCCGATCTTCCAGCTGCATCCGCTCGCGCGCATCCTTCTCGTGGGTCAGGCGCCCGGGCGCAGGGCGCACGTGTCGGGCCTGCCGTTCGACGATGCCAGCGGCGACCGGCTCCGCGGCTGGCTGGGCGTCTCCAGGGACACGTTCTACGACGCGCGTCAGATCGCCATCCTGCCGATGGGCCTGTGCTACCCCGGTTCCGCGCGCACCGGCGACCTGCCGCCCCGACCTGAATGTGCGCCCCTGTGGCGCGAGCCGCTGCTGGCCGGGCTGCAGCACCTCCGCCTGACCGTCGTCATCGGCCAGTACGCGCGCGCCCACCACCTGCCCGACGCACGCGGCACCTTGACCGAGGTGGTCGGCCAGTGGCGCAGCCACCTGCCAGAGCTGTGCCCCGTGCCGCACCCGAGCCCGCGCAACGGGCTCTGGTTCCGGCGCAACCCCTGGTTCGACCAGGCGCTTGTTCCCGTGCTGCAGCAGCAGGTCGCGCTGGCGCTGCGCAGCAGCCCCTGAAACCTGGATGGTGATCGGCCTGCACCCGCCACGGAGCCGTGCGCCAGCTCGGCGCTGCTGCTGCTCAGCGCAATGCCGGCTGCGCCCCGATGCGGGGCGCCGCACCCGCACCGTCCGTCGAATGCAGGTGCGTCACCCTGTGCACCCGGGCCACGCCAGGCATCCTGGCGATCCGGTCCAGCACGGCTGCGTCGACCTCGACGAGCACCGCCGACCGCGTCAGCGTCTGGCGTCCCCGCTCCTTCGCGCCCAGCGCGGCCAGCTCCTGAAGCAGGGCCGACTGCCGCGCATCGATCAACGCGTGGTTCGCGCTGCGCTCCGCCGCATCGCGCGCTGGCATGGACAGTGCTCCGGGCATCGCGAGCACCACCCAGGCTTCGACCGCGCCGGTGGCCGTGAGGCCGCGCGCCGGGCCCTGGGCCGGTGCCTCGACGACGACGGTGTCTGTCGGGGCTGCGGGCACACCACCAGCGCAGCCCGTGGTGCAGGCCAGCCCGATGAGCAGGCTGACAGGGGCGCGTCGGGGTGCCGGGAGGCGGTGTAGCGGGTCGGCTTTCACGCCGACATCATGCGGGCCAGAAGCGGACAGCGCCAGCGGCTTGCCTGTACGTCGGCCTCGTGCGGTGAATGCCGGATGGCCATGGCGTTAACCCGATGTCGGGACACCTTACAGGCGGACGCCGCGCTGCCGATGCTTCGCGCGCAAGTTGGCACCAGCCGGGCGATCGGTGGGTTTCGGCATGTGTCTTGCGTGCGCCGTCGAGCATCCCCACTCCCCGAGGTTGCCCATGAAGAAGCTCATCGTTGCGGGCCTGCTGCTCGCCGGCATCGTCACGCAGGCCAGTGCAGCATTCACCGGGAGTTATGCGCCCATCAACTGGTCGCTATCCCAGGGCGAGGGTTCGGTCAATTTGTTCGCCCAAGACAGCCTCAGCATCACCAGCGGCGACGCGGGCAACGAGTCGTTCACCGACGTCAGCATCCTGGTCCCGCTCACGGGCCGCATCAGCTTCGACTGGTTCTACACCACCGAGGACACCTCCCCCGCCTTCGACCCGTTCGGCGTGACCACGCTGACGCCCGCGTTCCTCTTCACCGCGATCCCCGATCTCGCTGGCGCCACCACGCAGTCGGGCAGCTTCTCCTTGTTCGTGACCGCAGGCGACCTGTTCGCCTTCACCACCTGGACCACCGACGGCACCTTTGGCGCCGCCACGACGCGCATCAGCAACTTCGCCTTCGACGAGGTCTCCGGTGTCCCCGAGCCGGGCACGCTGGCCCTGCTGGCCGTGGCGCTGGCGGCTGCGGCGGCTACGCGCCGCCGTCCGTCCTGAGGCGCCTTCCGAACGTCGTGACTTGATGGCGAGGGGGAACCCCCGTTCGCCCTGTCGACAGCGAGCGAAGGCCCTCGCCCGCTGATGTCCCACCTCTCCAGGAGTACTCATGAAGCGACATTCATTGACCGCCCTGTCGTTGTTCGCGGTGGCCCTGCTGGCCGCCTGCGGCGGCGGCAAGGACGCCGCGCCCACCGCGCAGAGCACAGAAGCAACGGCGCTGGCCTCCGGGCCGTCCACCCGCGGCACCACCGCGCTCGGCGGGGTGGCCCTCGACAGCCGGCTGCGCAGCGCCAGCGGCCCGGTGGAAGTCTGGGTCGCGCTCGACCAGAACTCGCTGGCACGCACACGGGCCATCCTCGCTACCACCACCGGCGTGCCGCGCATGCGCGCGCTGTCCAGCGCCTCGGGCGAGGGCACCAGGCGTGTCGAATCGGCCAGCATCGCCGCCGCGATGGCCAGCCAGCGCGTCACCATCCTGGCCCAGCAGGCCGCCATGTCGGGCCGGCTGGCGAGCCTGGGCGCGGTGAAGCTGGCCTCGGTCTCGGTGGCGCACAACGCCATCGCCATCTCGGTCGACGCCAGCCAGCTGGCCCAGATCGCTGCGATGCCCGGCGTGAAGAGCGTGCGCCCGGTCGTGCACTATGAGTTGCACCTGGGCGAGACCGTGCCCTACATCGGCGGCACGGCCGTGCAGGCCCTGGGCTTCGACGGCACCGGGGTGCGCGTCGCGGTGCTCGACTCCGGCATCGACTACACCCACAGGAACCTGGGCGGCGCCGGCACGGCCGCTGCCTACGCGGCGGCCTGGGGCACGCTGCCCGCCAGCCCCGACAAGGCGACCACGCGTGACGGGCTGTTCCCGACCGCCAAGGTGGTGGCCGGTTTCGACTTCGTCGGCGAGACCTGGCCGAACGGCGAACGCACCGAAGACGACGACCCGATCGACTTCGAGGGCCACGGCACGCACGTCGCCGACATCATCGCCGGCAAGAGCCTGGACGGCACCCACAAGGGCGTGGCCCCGGGCGCGTCGCTGGTGGCGGTGAAGGTCTGCAGCGCGGTCGCGTCGTCGTGCAACGGCATCGCCTTGCTCAAGGGCATGGACTTTGCGCTCGACCCCAACGGCGATGGTGATGTCAGCGACGCTGTCGACGTCATCAACATGTCGCTGGGCTCCAGCTATGGCCAGATCGAGGACGACCTCAGCGGCGCCTCGGCCAACGCCGTGGCGCTGGGCGTGACGGTGGTGGCTTCGGCCGGCAACTCCGCCGACCGGCCCTACATCACCGGCTCGCCGGCCGCCACGCCGGGCGTCATCAGCGTCGCGCAGACGCAGCTGCCCAGCGCGTCGTCGATCCCGCTCGTCATCAGCGCGCCGGCGGCCATTGCCGGCACCTACGGCAACACCGCGACGCTCGACTGGGCGCCGATCACCAGCGCCGTCAGCGGCGACGTCGTCTTCATGGGCCGCGGCTGCAGCGCCGACCCGGTGCTCGCCAACCCGGCGGGCAAGATCGCGCTGGTCGACCGCGGCGCCTGCAACATCAGCGAGAAGGTCGACACCGCCGCCAGGCTGGGCGCGACCGGGGTGCTGATCGGCCTCGTGGCTGCCGGCGACGCCGTCAGCTTCAGCCTGGGCAACGGCACCGTCTTCGTGCCGTCCATGGTCATCCAGCAGTCGCTGTCCAGCGCCATCAAGGCGCAGCGCACGGCGGGCAATACCGTGACCGCATCGCTGTCGCCTGCCAACGCGATCTCGATCGTCGGCAGCATGGCCAGCACCTCGTCGCGCGGCCCCAACCTCAGCGCCGGCCTGATCAAGCCCGAGATCGGCGCCCCGGGGGCTTCGCTGTCCGCGGAGGCCTCCACCGGCAACGGCCAGACCAACTTCGGCGGCACCTCGGGCGCGGCGCCGATGGTCTCGGGTGCGGCAGCGCTGCTGCTCAGCGCCAACCCGGCGCTGAGCCCGATGCAGGTCAAGGCCCTGCTGATGAACAGCGCCGAGACGACGATCTACACCAACCCGGCCACGCTGCCGGGCGTGCTGGCGCCGATCACCCGCATCGGTTCGGGCGAGGTGCGCGTCAACCGGGCATTTGCGCTCAAGGCGCTGGCCTGGGACGAGCAGACGCTGTCGGCGTCCCTGTCCTACGGCGCGCTCGAGGTCGAGAAGCAGACCGTCGTGGAGCGCACGCTGCGCATCGAGAACCTGAGCAACACGCCCAAGCAGTTCTCGGTGGCCAGCAGCTTCCGCTATGCCGACGACGCCGCCAGCGAGGCCGTCCAGGTGCGGCCTGCCAGCAGCACGGTCAGCGTGCCGGCCAACGGCAGCACGACGCTCAAGGTGAGCCTGCTGATCAACCCCACCCGGCTGCCCAACTGGACGCTCAACGGCGGCCCGCTGGGAGGCAACGGTGCGTTGCTCAACGGCCCGGAGTACGACGGCTACCTGACGCTGAGCTCCGGCGCCGAGACGCTGTCGGTGCCCTGGCACGTGCTGCCCCGCAAGGCGGCCAGGACCATCGCGGCCCCGTACAACCCGGCCCGCAACGGCGGCAACCTGACGCTGATCAACACCGGCGCCACGGGCGGCGCGTTCGACACGTTCTCGCTGCTCGGTGTCAGTGGCCAGCTGCCGGCCAGCGTCCAGCCCGGCCCCGGTGACAACTTCGCCGTGCTCGACCTGAAGGGCTTCGGCGCACGCCTGGCGGGCACGAACGTCCAGTTCGCCATCTCGACCCACGGTCGCCGCGCCCACCCGCTGTACCCGGGCGGCTTCGAGGTGCAGATCGACACCAACGGCGACGGCGTGGCGGACTACTTCGTCTACCAGCAGGAGGCCGCGGCGTTTGCCACCGACGGGCGCAGCTTGGTCTACGTGCAGGCCGCCGGCGCGGCCGCGTCCGCGTTCTTCTTCAACATCGCAGACCTGAACTCGGGCACGATGATCTTCACGGTGCCGTTGTCGGCGATCGGGGCGACGCCGAGCACCACGCTGGGCCTGACCGTGCTGGCCTTCGACAACTACTTCACCGGCAACGTCACCGACGTCATCACCGGGGCGAAGTTCACGCCCGGCCAGACGCGCTTCACGCCCGCGGCCGGCACGGTGCCCGTGGGCTCGTCATTGCGGGTGCCGGTCACGCAGACGGCGGTGAGCAATGCGCTGAGCACCGAAAGTGGCCTGATGCTCATGTTCGCCCGCAATGCGGGTGCCGAATCGCAGGAGATCCCGATCGCCGTGCTGCCCGCGCCGGCCGCGCCATTCCTGGCCGCGCGCAACTGATCTGCCGGTCCGGCTGATGCGAAAGGGGGCTGCACACCCGTGCAGCCCCTTTTCTTTTTGCGCAGTCGGTCGCGCGCCGAACGCGGCTGCCGCCGGTCGCCGGTCAGGGGGCGTCGGCCAGCGCCAGCCGCCGCCCGCTGACGAAGCGCCGCGCCACGCCGCTCAACGGATCGGTGAAGCCGATCTCGCGTGCCAGCAGCTGCAGCGGCTGGCTGTAGTCGGGCGCTGCATCGGCCGGTGTCTCGGGCCACAGCCGCGGGTAGATGCGGTCGCCCACGATGGGCAGGCCCAGGGCGTTGAGCTGCACGCGCAGCTGATGCCGGTGGCCGGTGATCGGCGTCAGGCGGTAGTGGGCGAGTTCCGGCGCGGCGGGGGCGGGCCCGTGCGGGCCGCTGCCGGCCGGGGTGCCGAGCCGCCGCAGCAACTCGATGCGGGTCTGCGCGTTGGGTTCGCCACTGCCCACCTGCACCGGCAGGTGGTGCGCGCCCGGCAGGTTCTGCAACCGGTGCAGGGCCAGCAGCGGCAGCGCCAGATCGTCGCGCCACGGCGCCACGGCCTCGTAGACCTTGTGCACGCGCCGCTCGCGCAGCAGCGCGTGGTACGCGTCGCGCGTGGCGGGCTGGGTGCTGAACAGCAGCACGCCCGCGGTCTCGCGGTCGAGCCGGTGCAGCGGCACCAGGTCGTCGTTGCCCAGCAGGCGCTTGAGCCGCACCATCACCGTCTCCTGCAGATACCGGCCGCCCGGCACGGCGGCCAGGAAGTGCGGCTTGTCGACGACGGCCAGGTGCTCGTCCAGGTGCAGCAGCGCCATCTCGAAGGGCACCCGCGGCTCGGGCGGCAGGCTGCGCCAGTACCAGAGCGACCGGCCCGGCACGCAGGGTGTGTCGGCGGCCAGCGGCTGGCCCTCTTCGTCCAGCACCTCACCCTGCGCCATGCGGGCGGGCCAGTCGATGCCGGGCCGCAGGCGCGCGCTCAGGTAGTCGGCCAGCGTGGGCCAGGGGCCGGGCACCACGGTCAGCCGCGTGGCGCTGACGCCGTCGCGGGTGGGTGGTCTCCAGGCGGGTGGGCGGCGGCTCATCTGGCGGACGATAAGGCGGGCGGGTCGCGCAGCAGCTCGTCCATCAGCTCGCGCACCATCGCCAGGCCCGCGGGCTCGGTGCGCCGCGCCAGCGTCACGAGGCCGAAGCGGGCCTGGGCCTCGAGCGCGGGTTGCAGCTGCAGCGCCACCAGGTCGGGTGCGGCGGCGCGGATGGCCAGCAGCACCGCGTCGCTGCGCCGCGCCACTTCCACCAGGCTCGGGATTTCCTCGCAGCGCAGCGTGACGCAGGCGTCGGGGTGCGCGCCGGCGCCATAACGCTCCACCAGCACGCGCGCCACCTCGTCCGACAGCGGCGTGGAGGCCATCGGGTAGCGCAGCAGGTCGTCGAAGACCGGCCGGCTGCGCCGCCGCGTCAGCGGGTGCCCGCGGCGCACCAGGAAGGCGCCCTGCACCTGGTGCAGCGTGTGCACCTTCAGGTCGGGCGCGGGACGCAGCGAACGGGCATCGACGACCAGCGCGTCCAGCGTGCGTTCGCGCAGCGCCTGCACCAGCAGCTCGGTGCTGGCGCGGGCGATCTCCAGGCGCAGCCGCGGCCGCTCCTGCGCCGCCTTCATCAGCAGCGGCGTCATCAGCAGCGAGCCCGGGCCCGAGCCCATGCCGATGCGCAGCAGGCCCTCGTGCCCGTCGGCCGCGCCCTGGCCGCTGGCACGCAGCTCGTCGGCCGCGTGCACCAGCTCGCGCGCACGCTCGACCGCACCGCGGCCGAAGGCCGTGAGCTCGCTGTGGCGGCCGATGCGGTCGAACAGCGGCTGGCCCAGCTCCACTTCGAGCGCGCGGATGCTGCGGCTCAGCGCCGGCTGCGTCAGGAACAGCGCGCTGGCCGACCGGCTGAACGAGCCGGTCTGGGCCAGGGAGATCAGGTGCCGCAGCTGGACGAGCGTCATGGCCAGGGTGGGGTTGGAATGTGTGTCGAACTCATGGTAATCGACAAAACAATGCATTGGACTTTGCATGGGGCGGCTCCTACATTGGCGCCGCACCCCACCCCTTGCGCAGCCCGCGCCCCTCGAGGAGTCCCCATGCCGAAGCTCACGTTCCCACGGTCGCTGGCCATGATGGCCGGCTTGTTGATCAGCGCCGGCGCGGCCCTCGCGCAGGGCTACCCGTCCAAGCCGGTGAACCTGATGGTGCCGTACCCGGCGGGCGGGCCGTCGGACGCCATCGCGCGCATCTTCAACACCCAGCTCGGCAAGGAGCTGGGGCAGCAGGTGCTGGTGGAGAACCTGGGCGGCGTCAGCGGTGCGCTGGCCGCGCAGAAGGTGCTGGCCGCGCCGGCCGACGGCGCCTACATCTTCCAGGGCTCGCCCAACGAGGTGATCCTGTCGCCGCTGGCCAACGCCGCGGTGAAGCTGAAGACCGAGGACTTCCGCCTCGTGCACCCGGTGGCGCAAGGACCTGGGCGTGAACAGCGTCGACGAACTCATCGCGCTGGCGCGCAAGTCGGCCGACCGGCCGCTGACCTATGGCAGCGTGGGCATCGGCTCGCTCTACCACCTGATCCTGGAGAACGTGCAGGCCACCACCGGCATCAAGCTCGCGCATGTGCCCTACAAGGGCAACGCGCCGCTGCTGCAGGATATCGCTGGCGGGCAGGTGGACTTTGCGGTGCTGGTGTACAGCGCCGGCATGGGCGCGCTGGCCGAGCAGGGCCGGCTGAAGGTCATCGGCCAGCTCGGCGGCCAGCGCTCGGAGCTGCTGAAGAACGTGCCCGCCGCCAGCGAAGGCCAGGCGCTGAAGAACTTCTCGTACAAGATCTGGACCGGCTTCATGGTGCCGAAGAACACGCCCGAGGACGTGGTCGTGAAGCTGCACGCCGCCATCGGCAAGACGCTGAGTGACCCGACGGTGCGCGCGCAACTGGCCGCGCAGACGCAACTGGCCTCGGCGCCGATGTCGCTGGCCGAATCGGCGAAGTTCTTCGAGGCCGAAACGGCGCGCTACCGGGCCATCGCGCGGCAGATCAACCTGCAACCTCAGTAAGCCTGTAGCGAGCCGCGATGACCTACCTGCTCGACGCCCTGCAGACCCGCGTGGGCGAGTTCATCAGCCTGCGGCAGGACATCCACCGCCACCCCGAGCTGGCCTTCCAGGAGCACCGCACCGCGGCGCTGGTGGCCGGCAAGCTCGATGACTGGGGCTACGAGGTCACGCGCGGCCTGGGCGGCACCGGTGTCGTGGGCACGCTGAAACGCGGCAACGGCACGCGGCGCCTGGGCCTGCGCGCCGACATGGACGCGCTGCCCATCACCGAGACCACCGGTCTGCCGTACGCCAGCAGCCACGCGGGCCTGATGCACGCCTGCGGCCACGACGGCCACACCGCGATGCTGCTGGCCGCGGCGCGCCACCTGGCCGACAGCGGCCGCTTCGACGGCACGCTGCACCTCATCTTCCAGCCCGCTGAAGAAGGCGGCGGCGGTGCGCTGCGCATGATGGCAGACGGGCTCTTCGAGCGCTTTCCCTGCGACGCGGTCTTCGCCATGCACAACATGCCCGGCGTGCCGCAGGGCCGGCTGGTGCTGCGCGAGGGCGCGGCCATGGCCTCGTCCGACTACGCCACCATCACGCTGCACGGCATCGGCGGGCACGGCGCCATGCCGCACCGCGCGGCCGACCCGATCGTGGCCGCGGCCGGCATCGTGATGGCGCTGCAGACCGTCGTCTCGCGCAACGTCGACCCGCTGCACACCGCGGTGGTGACGGTGGGCGCGCTGAACGCCGGCAAGGCCAACAACGTGATCCCGGCCAGCGCCACGCTGGAGCTCAGCGTGCGCGCACTCGACCCCGCGGTGCGCACGCTGCTGGAGCAGCGCATCAAGGCACTCGTGACAGCGCAGGCCGAGAGTTACGGTGTCACCGCGCGCATCGACTGGCGCGCCGGCTACGCGGTGCTGGTCAACAGCGCCGAAGAGACGGCGTTTGCGCGCGATGTGGCGGTGGAACTGCTGGGCGCAGACCGTGTCACGCTGCAAGGCCCGCCGCTGACCGGCAGCGAGGACTTCGCCTTCATGCTGCAGCGTGTGCCCGGCAGCTACCTGCTCATCGGCAACGGTGATGGCGACAGCGCCGGCGCCTGCATGGTGCACAACCCGGGCTACGACTTCAACGACGCCAACATCGCCATCGGCAGCGCCTACTGGGTGCTGCTGGCCGAGCGTTTCCTCAGCGCGGGGGGCCCGGCACTGCACCGATAGACCGTTCCTTCCGCAGGAGAGTGCCGCGGCGCGACCGACACGTGCCGTGGCCACCGAAGGCGCAAACTCCCATGCACGCTCAGGTCCCGTACTGCACACCACCATCGCCGTCTGGAGAGCCGTCACCACCCCTCACCGGGCGCTGACGCACCGAAGGAGCAAACCCCACGCCGAGGGCGCGGGGTGAATCTCTCAGGTACCAAGGACAGGGGGAGCGGCACGCGCATGACTGCGGTCATGCGCTGCACCTGTCCTTTGGAGCATTCCCATGAAAGTGGTCGTTCTCGGCGCCGGTCTTCTCGGCGTCACCTCCGCGTATTTCCTCCGTCAGCAGGGTCACGACGTGACCGTCGTCGACCGCCAGGCCTCGCCTGCGGCAGAGACCAGCTTCGCCAACGGCGGGCAGATCTCGGTCAGCCACGCCGAGCCCTGGGCCAACCCGAGCGCGCCCTTCAAGGTGCTGCGCTGGCTGGGCCAGGAAGACGCGCCGCTGCTGTTTCGCCTGCGTGCCGACAAGCGGCAGTGGCTGTGGGGCCTGCGCTTCCTGCGCGAGTGCACACCCGCGCGCACGCGCCACAACATCGGGCAGATCGTGCGCCTGGGCACCTACAGCCGCGACACGCTGCAGCAGCTGCGCCGCGACCGCGCCATCGCCTATGACGAGCGCACGCGGGGCATCCTGCACTTCTACACGAGCCAGAAGGAGTTCGACAGCGCCGAGGCCCCGGCCGCGCAGATGCGCGAACTGGGCTGCGACCGCCGCGTGATCAGCGCCGACGAGGCGGTGCGGCTGGAGCCCGCGCTGCGCCGCATCCGCCCGCAGCTGGCCGGCGCCACCTACACCGCCGAGGATGAATCCGGCGACGCCAACCGCTTTGCGCGCGAGCTGGTGCAGCGCTGCGTGGAAGACGGCGTGCAGTTCCGCATGAGCCACACCGTGACCGCGCTGCGTGCCGCCGGCGGCGAGATCGACCACGTGGAGGCCACCGACGGCGAGGGCCGCTTCCAGCAGATCCGCGCCGACGCCTACGTGCTGGCGATGGGCAGCCTGTCGCCGTTGTACGCGCAGGCGCTGGGCATCGATCTGCCGATCTACCCGGCCAAGGGCTATTCGGTGACGATGCCGGTGAAGGACGCCGCCATGGCGCACCAGGTCTCGCTGACCGACGACGAATACAAGCTCGTGTTCTCGCGCCTCACGACCCCCGCGACCGCGTCGTCGCCGGGCAGCGACCGCCTGCGCATCGCCGGCACGGCCGAACTGAACGGCTACGACCGCGACCTGAACCGCGTGCGCTGCGAGGCCATCGTCAAGCGCGTGGAGCAGCTCTTCCCTGGCGCGGGCGATGCGAGCCAGGCCCAGTTCTGGACCGGCCTGCGCCCGGCCACGCCCAGCAACGTGCCGATCATCGGCCGCTCGAGGCTGAAGAAGCTGTATCTCAACACCGGTCACGGCACCCTGGGCTGGACCCATTCCTGCGGCTCGGGCAAGAGCATTGCCCGCATCGTCAGCGGGCTGAAGCCCGAGGTGGACTTCGCGTTTGCGGGGGCCTGACGGGCAGCGGCCCCTGCGCTCGTCGCTGGCGACCCAGTGCTGGGGGTGGCTGCCCACACCCGATTCAAACGGCGTTCCTGCCAGGCGCGGGCTCTGGGCGGCACCTGGCGGGGCACATGCCTTGCCGCAGGCGGCCGACTACTTCTTGAAGAGGTTCCCATGGCCGTCCCCCATTCAGACATGCATTCACCTGCCGCCACCCCGGTGGCCTTGCCGAGCCAGGGCTTCCGCGTCGCCTGGAGCAGCATCTGGAGCGGCTTCCTGATTGCCGTCGGCGTGGTCTTGTTGCTCACGGTGCTGGGCCTGGCCGTGGGCGTCTCGGCTGCCGATGTCGCTCCGGGCCAGGAAGGCAACGCCAACGAACTGGGCATGGGGGCGGCCGTGTGGAGCGGGCTGTCGATGATCATTGCGCTGTTCCTGGGCGGCTTGGTCGCCACGCGCACCGGCATGATTTACGACCGTGCAGTCAAGATGACGGAAGGTGCCCTGGTCTGGGTGCTGTCGATGCTGGCCCTGATCTACATGGCCACCAGCGGCATCGGCATGCTGTCCAGCGGCGTCTTCAGCGCCTTGGGCGGCGTGACGCAGGGCGCCGCGGCCGCGGTGAAGAACATCGACGTGTCGCAGCTCGGCACCGGCAATGTGTCCGAGGTCGTCGCGCGCATGAAAGACCCGGCCACGGCGCGTGTCGTGGCCACGGCCACCGGCACGAGCGAGGCACAGGCGCGCCAATCGCTGGCCGACATCGCGCAGCGGGTGGAGGCCGCGAAGGACGATCCCGCCAAGGCCACCGCCGAAGCCAGGGCCGGGCTGGAGCGCCTGGGCAGCCAGGCCGGGGCGCGTGTCGAGCGTGCGGCCGAGCAGGCACAGCCCTACGCGGCCGCGACGATGTGGAGCACGCTGGCAGCGATGGTGGTGGCATTGATTGCCGCTGTCGCTGGCGCGCTGGTCGGCGGTCGCCAGGCCGAACGCCGGGCCGCGGCGGTCGGCGCTGCCGCCGCGTCGGAAAGGCTGGTGGTGCGATGAAGAAGCTCATCTTCGCCGCCGTGGCCGGTTATGCCTGGCGCTGGCTCAAGCGGCGTTACCTGCACACCCCGGGCCGCCCGGGAATGGCCAGCCGCAGGCGCTGACCACCGGCGCCGCCGGGGCGCGGCCCTCCCGGGCCGCGCCTTGCGTTACCGTGTGGCGGGTCTGCCGCACCGTCGTGCGGCCCACCGGTCCTGCCGCATGAACCAGCCCTTGTCGCCACAACCACCCGCCACGGCCACGCTGCCCTCTGAAGCCTTTGCCGATCTGCCCTCGCTGCTGGCCGCCCACGCACGCCAGCGGCCCGATGCGATGGCGCTGCGCCTGGGCACGCAGTCGCTGACCCACGGCCAGCTGCACGCGCGCATGGACCGCGTGGCCGCCACGCTGCAGGCGCAGGGTGCCCGGCCGGGTGACGTGCTGGCGGTGTGTGCCGCGACGTCCATCGACTACGTGGTGCTCTTCATGGGCGCGCTGCGCGCCGGGCTGGCGGTGGCGCCGCTGGCGCCGTCGTCCACGCCGGCGCAGCTGGCCGGCATGGCCGCGGACGCCGAGGCGCGCTGGGTCTTCATCGACGCCGACACCGCCGCGATGGGCGTGGCCTGGCCGGCGGGCGCGCAGATCGTGCACATCGACGCTGCCGGTGCCGCGTCGCTCGATCCCTGGCTGCACCCCGTCGCGGTTCAACCCGCGCCGGTGGCGATCGACCCCGCCTGGCCCTTCAACATCATCTATTCCTCGGGCACCACCGGCACGCCCAAGGGCATCGTGCAGCCGCACGGCATGCGCTGGGCGCATATCCAGCGTGCGGCGCTGTCGGGCTACGGGCCCGACACGGTGACGATGATCGCCACGCCGCTGTACAGCAACACCACGCTGGTGTGCCTGATTCCCACGCTGGCCAACGGCGGCTGCGCGGTGCTGATGCCGAAGTTCGACGCGCTGCAGTACCTGCAGCTGGCGCAAGCGCACCGCGCCACGCACACGATGCTGGTGCCGGTGCAGTACCGGCGGCTGATGGCGCACCCGGATTTCGACCGCTTCGACCTGAGCAGCTTCCAGTCCAAGTTCAGCACCAGCGCGCCGTTCCATGCCGAACTGAAGGCCGACATCCTGAAGCGCTGGCCCGGTGGTCTGACCGAGTACTACGGCCTCACCGAAGGCGGCGGCACCTTCATCCTGCAGGCCCACCTGCATCCCACCAAGCTGCACACCGTGGGCCAGCCGGCCGAGGGGCACGACCTGCGGCTGATCGACGAAGACAGCCGCGAGATCCCACGCACGCCCGGCGGCGCCAGCGCTGGCAGCGGCGAGGTGGTGGGCCGCTCGCCGGCCATGATGACGGGTTATCACAAGCAGCCCGCGCTGACCGCCGCGGCCGAGTGGTTCGACGACCAGGGCCGGCGCTACATCCGCACCGGCGACGTGGGCCGCTTCGACGACGACGGCTTCCTGATCCTGCACGACCGCCGCAAGGACATGGTCATCAGCGGCGGCTTCAACATCTACCCCAGCGACCTGGAGGCCGTGCTGCGCCAGCACCCGGCCGTGGCCGACGTGGCCGTGGTGGGCGTGCCCAGCGCCGAGTGGGGCGAGACGCCGGTGGCCTTCGTGGTGCGGCGCGAAGGCGCGGCGGAGGACGCCGCGGCGCTGAAGCAGTGGATGAACGCGCAGGTCGGCAAGACGCAGCGGCTGCACGATTTACGGCTGATCGCCGAGCTGCCGCGCAGCGCCATCGGCAAGGTGCTCAAGCGCGAATTGCGCGACGCCTGGGCGGGCTGACCGGCGCAGCGCCGGTTCAACGCGGTGGTGTCGGCGGCGGCGCCTGCTGCGGCGCCCGCGTCGACGCCGCGGTCAGTTGTGCCAACACCCCGTTGATCAGGATCGGCTGCAGCAGCCAGCGCCAGCGCCGGCCCGCCACCAACGCCGCACCGCCCAGCGCGGCCACGGCGACCAGTGCCCAGGGGTGCGACCGTGCGGCCGGCCGCAGCAGCGCCTGCGCGGTGTCGCCCACCAGGTGCAGCGTGCTCGCCGCGCTGCCGCCCTGCGCGCGGCCTGACCAGCTGCCGCGCAAGGCCTTCAGTGCCCAGCCCGCCACCCACTGCGAAGCGGCCGCCGGCATGGCGGCGCCTGCAGCGCCCGGGTCTGCGGCCTGGCGCGCAGCGTCCTGCCGCAGCCAGGCGGCGATGTCCTAGCGGCTGCGGTTGAGCGGGCCAGCGCCGGCGGACGTGTCAGCGTCCATGCGGACTCACCAGCGCCAAATCGGCCCTGGCCTGCGCGCGCAGCGTGGCCCACAGCGGGGATTCGGCGCTTCGCCTCAGCGCGGCCAGCGCCAGCAGCGCCAGGGCCAGCGGCACCGCAGGCACCACGAACAGCACCCAGGGCCGGGCCAGTGCGCCCGGGGCCGCGCTGCCCCACAGCATCAGCGCCATGCCCAGCAGCACCGCGGCCAGCAACAGGCCGCTCCAGCAGGCCGCCACCAGCAGTGCGCGCTGTCGCAGCAACCCCATCGAGGCTGCAGCACCGTCGCGCACCAGATCGACATAACCGAAGAGATGTGCTGTCAGCAGCTGCGGCTGCCCGAGCGCCAGGCGCCACAGCGTGGCCGCCAGGGCCTCGGTGGCCGGGGCGACGGTGGCAGCCGGCGGCCCGGCCGCCGGCTGCTCGGGCAGGGCCGCGGTCAAGACTGGCCGCGACGGGTCAGCAGGCTGCCCAGCAAAACCAGGACTGCACCGGCGGCTGCGGCCATCAACACGGCCTTCATCGGCTCGTCCTGGATGTAGCCGCGTGTGGCATCACGGGCGTGCAGCGCCTTGTCACGCGCCTGGTCGGCGGCGTGGCGAATGGCGTCGCTGCCGCGCTGGGCCAGCGCACCGGCGTCGATGCGGGCGCTGTCCAGCTTGTCCAGCGCCTGCGAGGTCAGGCGTTGCGTGCCTTGCAGTGCGTTTTCGGCCACGTGGGCTGCGCTGTCGATGGCCGCGGTGGCGCGGTCGGCGGCATGGGCGGGGGCGATGCCATTGGGGGTCTTGTCGAAGAAGCTCATGGGGGTGCTTTCAGCAGGGTGGAAAAGGGGGGACCCACGGCCAGGCACGCGCAGCATGCCTTGGTGTGGATCCGGGTCGGTCAGATCACAGGCGTGGTTCGCCGTTGCCGTTGACCGTGACGGTGCGGCCGGGCTGGCTGGTCAGCTGCATCTGGTGATCGATGCCGCGGAAGCGGTAGCTCACGTCCCAGTAGGTGGGCACGGTGCTGGGCACGCTCTCGCAGCGGCGCACGTCGCGCATTTCGGTGCCGTTGCCGCGCCCGACGTTGGCGCCGATCACGCCACCGGCGACCGCACCGCCGGCGGTGGCGATGTCGCGCCCCGTGCCGCTGCCGATCTGGTGGCCGATGACGCCGCCCAGCACCGCACCCACGATCGCGCGGCCGGGGCTGAGCTCGCCGCGGGTGGAGACCTGCTCGCGGTCGATCCAGCAGCGCTCGGTGGCTTCACCGACCACGGCGCGTGCGCCGGTGACCGGGGCCTCGAACACCCGTTCGTTCGGGCGGCGGCGGTATTCGTACAGCGCCACCGGTGCCGGCTCGGGCGCCTCGGCCACGTTGGGGCGGCGGCGGTTGGCCGGGCGCACGGACGAGATCTGGTCGTTCAGGCCCATCTCACCCAGCGACGCATAGTTGCCCGGGCGCAGCACCATGCAGTTGCCGCCGAAGCGGTTGTCCTGGCAGACCTCCCAGCGCCCACGCTCCACCACCACCGACGAGGCGCGGTCGTTGAAGCTCTGCTCGCGAAAGTTCTGCAGCGGCGCGTTGGTCGTGAACGCGCGGCCGCGGAAGCCGTCGTGTTCGTAGAAGGTGATCTGCGCCAGGGCTGCCGGGGCGGCCAGGGTGGCGGCCAGCGACAGGGCGGTCAGGGTGAGCGTTCTCATGGAGGTCCTTGTTTGTCGGCGGCTCCAGGGAACACCCCGGGGCTCTGCGTGACACAAGATTGCGCCTGCTGGCGCAGGGCGTCTGTGCGCCGGAGCACGTTGCCGCAGCCGCCGGGCCGCGGACCTGGCGCGGGCCCCGCTGGTCGCCAGGCCCGTGCTGTCAGGCCGCCGCAGCCCCCAGCTGCGACGACAGTTCCGCCGCGCAGCGTTGCAGCGCCTTCGCCGGCGCGCCCGCAGGCCGCGTGTCGAAGCTCGCGGTGGCGCCGATGGCCGTCAGGCTCAGCACCAGCGCGCCGCTGCCGTCGAACACCGGCGCGGCCAGGCCGCTGATGCCCGGCACGGCGGCGTCCACCACGTGGCTGAAGCCGGCGCTGCGGATGGCGGCCAGGTCCTGCTCGAAGGCCTTGTCGAACAGCAGGGCCGCGCCGGGCCCTTGCAGCGCCGCCAGCACCCGCTCGCGCGGCAGGTGGGCCGCGAAGAGCCGGCCCGAGGCGGTGCCGCGCAGGCTCATCACCGCGCCGTGGCGCATGGCCACGTGCACCGGCAGCGGCGCTTCTTCGGTGCGCACGATGGTCGGCCCGTGTGTGCCCCACACGGCGATCGCCACTGTCTGCCCGATGGCCTGCGCCAGCCCGGGCAGCCGCGCCGTGGCCAGGCGCACCGGGTCGAACTGCTGCAGGCTGATCAGGCCCAGCTGCATGGCCAGCGGCCCCAGGCCGTAGTGGCCGCTGGCCGGGTCCTGCACGATCAGGCCGAGCTTGCCAAAGCTGACCAGATAGGGGTGCGCCTTGGGCGGCGCCATGTCGGCCGCCAGCGCCAGGTCTTTCAGCGGCATCGGGCGGCCGTGTTCGGCCAGGGCCAGCAGCAGGCGGCCGCCGACTTCGATGCTCTGGATGCCACGCTGTTCGGTCATGAGGGCCTTTGCCTTGGGGTTTACACTAAAACGAATCGATTAGACAATAACAAACAGTCCCCGCAAAATCAAGGCGTCGTCAACCGACGCGCACGCCACAGGAACGCACCCATGAGCAGCACCAAGACCTTCGCCTCCCAGGCCGACCTCGACAAGAAGCAGGTCACCTTCAGCAGGCTCAGCGACAACGCCTACGCGTACACCGCCGAGGGCGACCCCAACACCGGCATCATCGTCGGCGACGATGCGGTGCTGGTGCTGGACACGCAGGCCACGCCGGTGATGGCGCAGGACGTCATCCGCCGCATCCGCGAGGTCACCGACAAGCCCATCCGCTACGTGCTGCTGACGCACTACCACGCGGTGCGCGTGCTGGGCGCGTCGGCCTACGGCGCCCAGCACATCATCGCCAGCGAAGACACGCGTGACCTGATCGTGGAACGGGGCGAGCAGGACAAGGCCAGCGAGATCGGCCGCTTCCCGAGGCTCTTCCGCAACGTGGAGAGCGTGCCCGCGGGCCTGACCTGGCCGACGATGACCTTCACCGGCAAGATGACGCTGTGGCTGGGCAGCCTGGAGGTGCAGCTGCTGCAGTTGGGCCGTGGCCACACCAAGGGCGACACGGTGGCCTGGCTGCCGCAGCAGAAGATCCTGTTCAGCGGCGACCTGGTCGAGTTCGACGCCACGCCCTACGCCGGCGACGCCTACTTCACCGACTGGCCGCAGACGCTGGACAACATCGCCGCGCTCAAGCCCGCGCAGCTGGTGCCGGGCCGCGGCGCCGCACTCACCACGCCCGAGGCCGTGGCCGCCGGGCTGCAAGGCACGCGCAGCTTCATCGCCGACGTGCGCGACAGCGTGGAGGCGGGCGTCAAGGCCGGCAAGGACCTGAACGCGGTCTACAAGGAGACGATGGCGAAGCTGTCGCCCACCTACGGCCACTGGGTCATCTTCCAGCACTGCATGCCGTTCGACGTGACGCGCTGTTTTGATGAGATGACCGGCCACCGCGACCCGCGCATCTGGACCGCCGAGCGCGACATCCAGATGTGGAAGACCTTGGAAGCCTGACCCTCATCGGCAAGGAGACCGCCATGCCCATCCAGCGCATCCACCACGTGGCCTACCGCTGCCACGACGCCAAGGCCACGGTGCAGTGGTACGGCCAGCACCTGGGCATGGACTTCGTGCTCGCGATCGCCGAAGACCAGGTGCCTTCCACGCACGCGCCCGACCCCTACATGCACGTCTTCCTGGACGCCGGCGGCGGCAACGTGCTGGCCTTCTTCGAGCTGCCCAACTCGCCCCCGATGGGCCGCGACGCGCACACGCCCGAGTGGGTGCAGCACATCGCCTTCAAGGTGGGCAGCGTGGACGTGCTGCACGCCACGAAGGCGCGGCTGCAGGCGGCGGGCATCGACGTCGTCGGCCCCACCGAGCACACTATCTTCAAGAGCATCTACTTCTTCGATCCCAACGGCCACCGCCTGGAGCTGGCCGCCGACACGGCCACACCCGACATGACGCAGAAGCTCGACGCCGTGAAGTGGGCCATGCTCGACGAATGGGCCGAGACCAAGCGCGCGCCCAAACACGCCGCGTGGATGCACGACCAGGAATTCTCGGCCTGATCGGGGACGAGGCCACGCCATGCTCAGCACCTACACCTACCCGCGTTATGCGTACCGCAAGCCGTCCGAGCTGACCGAACCGGGTCGCACCGCGCGCCACCCGGTGGTCGTGGTGGGCGCCGGCCCCGTGGGCCTGGCCGCCGCCATCGACCTGGCGCAGCAGGGCCTGCGCGTGCTGCTGCTGGACGACGACGACACCGTCAGCGTCGGCTCGCGCGGGCTCTGTTATGCCAAGCGCACGCTGGAAATCCTGGACCGCCTGGGCTGCGGCCAGCGTGTGGTGGACAAGGGCGTGACCTGGAACGTGGGCCGCACCTTCCACCGCGAGGACGAGGTCTTCAACTTCAACCTGCTGCCCGAGCCCGACCACCGCCGCCCGGGCATGGTCAACCTGCAGCAGTACCACCTGGAGCAATTCCTGGTGGAGCGCGCGATGGCGCTGCCGGGCATCGACCTGCGCTGGAAGAACAAGGTCACCTCGGTCACGCCGCAGGACGACGGCGCCTTGATCGCGGTGGAGACCGCAGACGGCCCCTACACGCTGCACGCCGACTGGCTGGTGGTGGCCGACGGCGCGCGCAGCCCCATCCGCCGCCAGCTCGGCCTGGACATGGAGGGCCAGGTCTTCAAGGACCGTTTCCTGATCGCCGACGTGCTGATGAAGTCGCCGATGTTTGCCGAAGGCCAGGCCGAGCGCTGGTTCTGGTTCGACCCGCCGTTCCACCCCCACCAGAGCGTGCTGCTGCACCGCGAGGCCGACGACGTCTGGCGCATCGATTTCCAGCTGGGCTGGGACGCCGACCCCGAGGCCGAGAAGCAGCCCGAGCGTGTGATTCCCCGCATCCGCGCGATGCTCGGCCCGGAGCGTGAGTTCGAGCTCGAATGGGTCAGCGTCTACACCTTCCAGTGCCGCCGCATGCAGGCCTTCCGCCACGGGCGTGTGCTGTTCACCGGTGACGCGGCTCACCAGGTCAGCCCCTTCGGCGCGCGCGGCGCCAACAGCGGCATCCAGGACAGCGACAACCTGGCGTGGAAGCTGCGGCTCGTGATCGACGGCCTGGCACCCGCGTCGCTGCTGGACAGCTACGACCAGGAGCGCGGCGCGGCGGCCGACGAGAACCTGATGAACAGCACCCGCAGCACCGACTTCATCACGCCCAAGAGCGCGGTGAGCAGGGACTTCCGCAACGCCGTGCTGACGCTGGCGCGCGAGCATGCGTTTGCACGCACGCTGGTCAACAGCGGGCGGCTGTCGGTGCCGTCGCACCTGCGCAATTCAGCGCTCAACACACCCGACACCGACGCCTTCGACGGCGTCATACACCCCGGTGCGCCACTGGCCGATGCGCCGATGACGCACCAGGGCCGCGACGACTGGCTGCTGCAGCACACCGGCGGCCGCTTCGTGCTGATGCTCTTCGTGCCCACCGTGGCCGCGCTGTCGCCCGCCACGCGCCAGTTGATCGCCGCGCTGGCGCAGCAGCCCGTGCCGGTGCACACGCTGCTGCTGACCGACGACGACGGCGACGCGCCCCTCGGCGCCACCGTGCTGGCAGACACCCGCCGGCGCGCGCGGGAACGGCTCGACGGCCGTCCGGGCACCGCGTATCTTCTGCGGCCCGACCAGCACGTGGCCGCACGCTGGCGGCAGCTGGATGCCGCCGCGCTGCAAGCCGCACTGGCCCGTGCCACCGGGCACCCCTGAACCTGCAAGGAGCTCGCGATGGGCACCCTGAACACCCAACCCCACTTCCACCGTGAAGGCCAGCAGCCGCTGCACGCCTTCTCGCCCGGCGACGACTTCTACGAGCAGCTGATCGACACGCACCGCGGCCTCGGCGACGAGCAGAGCCGCCTGCTCAACGCGCGCCTCGTGCTGCTGCTGGCCAACCACATCGGCGACCTCGACGTGCTGCAGCAGGCGCTGGCCGCGGCGCGGCAAGGCCTGGCACCCGAGCCGACGGTGGCCGCATGAGCGAGCTGGCCTACCAGAGCGGCTTTGGCAACCACTTCGCGACCGAAGCCGTGCCCGGCGTGCTGCCGCTGGGCCGCAACAGCCCGCAGCGCGCGGCCAAGGGGCTGTATGCCGAGCTCATCAGCGGCACCGCGTTCACGGCGCCGCGCGCCGAGAACCGGCGCAGCTGGCTGTACCGCCGCCAGCCGTCGGTGATGGCCGGCAGCTACGAGCCGCTGCTCCACACAGGCTGGACCACGGGTGCCGCCGGCGGCGTGGCCGTGCCGCCCGACCCGCTGCGCTGGGCGCCGTTTCCGCTGCCGGCCGAGCCCACCGACTTCATCGACGGCCTGCACACCGTGGTGGCCAACGGCGACGCCGACGCGCAGGTCGGCATGGCCACGCTGGTCTACACCGCCAACCGCGGCATGGGCCGCCGTGCGCTGGTCAATGCCGACGGCGAGATGCTGCTGGTGCCGCAGCAGGGCCGGCTGCGCATCACCACCGAGCTCGGCCTGCTGGACGTGCAACCCGGCGAGGTGGCGCTGCTGCCGCGCGGCCTGGCCTTCAAGATCGACTGTGCCGACGGCCCCGAGGCGCCGTGTCGCGGCTACATCGCCGAGAACTACGGCGCCCCGTTCCGCCTGCCCGAGCTGGGCCCCATCGGCAGCAACGGCCTGGCCAACCCGCGCGACTTCCTGGCGCCGGTGGCGGCCTTCGAGACCGAGCCCGGCCCCTACGAGATCGTCAAGAAGTTCGGCGGCCAGCTGTGGCGCGCCACGCAGAAGGCCACGCCCTTCAACGTGGTGGCCTGGCACGGCAACCTCGCGCCGCTGAAGTACGACACCGCGCACTTCATGACCATCGGCAGCATCAGCTTCGACCACCCCGACCCCAGCATCTTCACGGTGCTGACCAGCCCCAGCGACACACCCGGCACCGCCAACTGCGACTTCGTGATCTTCCCGCCGCGCTGGATGGTGGCCGAGGACACCTTCCGCCCGCCCTGGTACCACCGCAACCTGATGAGCGAGTTCATGGGCCTGGTGCACGGCCAGTACGATGCCAAGCCCGAGGGCTTCAAGCCCGGCGGCGCCAGCCTGCACAACGCGATGGTGCCGCACGGCCCCGACGCCGAGGCCTTTGCCAAGGCCAGCAGCGCACGGCTGGCACCCCACAAGCTGGACCACACGCTGGCCTTCATGTTCGAGAGCCGCTACCGCTTCGTGCCCACCGCCTGGGCGCTGGACAACGGCACGCTCGACCGCGCCTACGCCCAGTGCTGGGCCGATCTGAAAGACACCTTCACGCCATGACGCTGCTCGACGCCACGCACGACCCCGCCCGCACCAGCTGGGTGACCTCGGCCAACGCACCGGACACCGACTTCCCGGTGCAGAACCTGCCCTACGGCCGCTTCCGCCGCGCCGGCACCGACGAGCCGCTGCGCGTGGGCGTGGCCATTGGCGACCAGGTGCTGGACCTGCGCCGCGCGCGCGAACTCTGCCCCTGGGGCGACGAGGTGGGGCCGCTGCTGGAGCCGCTGGCCGAAGGCGACCTGGCGGCCTTCATGGCGATGGGCCGGCCCGCCTGGCGCAGCGTACGCGCCGCACTCAGCGAGGCGCTCACCGACGGCAGCATGCAGGGCCCGTTCCTCGAGGCCTGCCTGGTGCCGCAGGCCGAGGTGCAGCTGGTGATGCCCTGCACCGTAGGCGACTACACCGACTTCTACACCAGCATCCACCACGCCACGGCCGTCGGCAAGATGTTCAGGCCCGACAACCCGCTGCTGCCCAACTACCCCTGGGTGCCCATTGGCTACCACGGCCGCAGCTCGTCGATCGTCGTCAGCGGCGAGCCGGTGCGCCGGCCGCGCGGGCAGCTCAAGGCGCCCGATGCGGCGGCCCCGGTGCTGGCGGCCAGCAAGCGCCTGGATTTCGAGCTGGAGCTGGGCGCGCTGATCGGGCCGGGCAACGCGCTGGGCACGCCGGTGGCGATGGCGCAGGCCGAGGACCATGTGTTCGGCCTGGTGCTGTTCAATGACTGGAGCGCGCGCGACATCCAGCCCTGGGAATACCAGCCGCTGGGGCCGTTTCTCAGCAAGAACTTCGGCAGCACGGTCAGCCCCTGGGTCGTGACGATGGACGCGCTGGCGCCGTTCCGCCGACCCTTCACGCGGCCCGACGGCGACCCGCAGCCGCTGCCCTACCTGGACAGCCCGCACAACCGCGAGGCCGGCGCCTTCGCCATCGACCTGGAGGTCTGGCTGCAGACCGCGCAGATGCGGGCGCAGCAGCACCCCGGCGATCGCCTCGCGCACAGCCGCTACGACCGCGCCGCCTACTGGACGCTGGCGCAGCTGGTGGCGCACCACACCGTGGGCGGCTGCAACCTGCGCACCGGCGACCTGCTGGGCACCGGCACGCTGTCGGAGCCCGGCCCGGAGCAGGGCGGCTCGATGCTGGAGCTGAGCGCAGGCGGCAAGCAGCCGCTGACGCTGAGCAGCGGCGAGACGCGCAGCTTCCTGGAAGACGGTGACACGGTGGTGCTGCGCGGGGCCTGCGAGGCGCCGGGTGCGCGGCGCATCGGATTCGGCGACTGCCGCGGCACGGTGCTGCCGGCGGTGGGGTGACGGCAGCGAGCTGACGGCGGCGAGACCACGGCACCGCGCCGGAGCTGGTTCAGCGCAAGGGCCAGGTCACCGTCGTGCCGCCGGCCTGCCCGTGGAAGCTGACCTCGGTCACCCAGCCGTCTGGCTGCAGGCTGGACCTGAGGGTCGCGAAGCCCTCGCCGGTGCGTGGAAAGCGGGTGCTGACGGTGCAGTGATACCGCTGGCCGCCGTGCTCGAAGTCGAAGCTCTCCTGCACCGCGAAGTCGGCCTCGCGGGCATTGGCAAACGGGTAGGGTGCGTACATCGCCGAGCTGTGGACCGCATGCGCCACGGCCAGCCGTTGTCGGGCCGGGCAGCGGATCTCGATGCGGGTCAGTGCGCTCAGGTGTTCGTCGCCGCCCAGGAACACCACGTTGTCCGCCTGCTGCTCGCACAGCCGGGCCAGCAGCGCGTGCAGCGAGTGCGGGTAGCCGGCCCAGCTGTCGCACAGCAGGCCCGCGCCCGCGTCGTGCACCAGCGCCAGCGGCCGCGGCAGCACCAGGGCCGGCGACGCGATGAAGCAGGGGCGCAGGCCGCGCCCGGCATGCTCGTTGATCCAGTTGCACAGGGCCTGCCGCTGCGCGGCCTTCATGATGTCGACCTGCGTCCAGTCGCGCGCCAGCCGGGGCGCACGTTCGGTGCGGGTGTCGGCAAAGAAGAAGGCGTGGCCCTCGAACGGCGTGGCGTGCCAGATCGGCGGCAGCGGCGGGTCGGGCTCGCCGTTCTGGCCGCGCTTCAGCTGCAGGCGCTGCAGCTCCCAGTACGCCCGCACGCCGCTGTCCAGCGGCTCCTGCGGCCGGTCGGGGTCGGCATCGCCGGGCTCCCAGTTGTCGGCGATCTCGTGGTCGTCGATCAGGCGTTCCACGCGCGCCGGCAGCGCGCGCTGCAGCTCGATGCTGCCCACGCTGCCGCGCAGCAGCGCATACGGCCGCCGCGCGCGGTCGCGCAGCACCGTGGGGTCGAACAGCCCGGCCGTGGCGTCGAGATACACCTGGTCGCCGGCCTGGATCAGCAGGCGCGGCGGTTGCGGGCCGCTCAGCAGGTCGGCCAGCGCGAGCAGTGAGGCATCGGCCGGGCCGCGCAGCGCCGGGTCGTCGAGCACGCCGTCGGGCATGCGGTCGAGCACGTCGTGCGGGTACTGGCAGCTGCACAGCGCGATGTGCAGCGGTGGGGGTGCGGGAGCGGGGCCACGTGGGTCCGTCGCTGGCGGCACCGCGGTGGCGAAGGCTGGCAGCAGGCCGGACCGCCAGTCGTCCAGCGAGGCGCCCTGCAGTGCCGTCGCCAGCGGCTCGGCGACTTCGGCCGCAGAGAGGTGGTCGTCCTCCTGGTTGAGCACCATCACCACGAGCCAGTGGGTGCCACCCAGCGGGCACGCGCTGCCTGACATCAAGTCGAACGCGTACGAGCCCTTGCGGCCGACCTCACCTGGTGTGAGGTACCAGTCCACCGGGGTCTGGTCGTCGAGCTTGAGCCGGTCGACCTCCTTGTCACCACGCACCAGCTGCAGCGTGCGCTGCTGCAGCCGCACCGGCACCACCGCAACGCGTCGCGGGAAGCCGCGGCCGACGTTGTCCAGCAGGTGCACACGCCAGCCGCCGCCACCCGGCAGCTGCTGGGCTTGGGCTCCTTCGGTCGGCGCCGCCAGTCGCACGGGCATGGTCAGGGACTCCGGTGCAGGAACTGCACGATGACGCCGTTGGTCCGGGCCGCGTCGCGGCCGATCAGGCAGTCCTGGTGGCCGTGGCCGGGCAGGCGCCAGGTCATCAGGCCCGCCTTGCCGCCCTGCAGCCTGGCTTGCTCCTGGTCGATCAGCTGCAGCGCCTCGTCGACCTTGCCGGCATGCGGTTGGCTGGTGCCGTCCCTCGTCAACTGCCAGTGATCGATGCCGGCCCCGACGCAGGCGGCCGCCATGCGGTCCAGCGTGGCCGGGTCGGACAGGCCGTTGTCCTGGCCATGCAGGCACAGCATCGGAAACTTCAGCCCCTTCTGCAGCCGCTCGGGCGCGGTGAAGAAGTTGTAGCCCTCGGTCGTGGTGACGCTGAACTGGCGTGCGAAGTGGATCACCTGGCTCACTGTCTCCACGCTCAGCGGGCCGAAGAAATCGTCGATGTGGTCGAGCACCGCGGCCGGCATGTTGGCCAGGCTGAAGGTGCGCGCGTACAGCGCGTCCATGCGGTGGCGCGTGCCGGCCCAGGGCGTTTGCGCACCGGGCGGCCACAGCGGGTTCTCGAGGCGGAACTCCTCGCGCGGGTAGGGCAGCGTGCTGAGCAGCCGGTCGAGCAGCTCGTTGCTCAGCGCCTGCGCCGGGTCGCGGCGGAACTGGTAGTCCTGCAGCGGCAGGAAGTAGCGCACATAGCTCATCAGGTAGGCGCGCAGCGTGTTGGCCGGGGACAGCTGCATCACCGGGGCGATCTGCGAGAACACGACGCGGCCGACGTGATCGGACAGCTTGCTCTTCAACGTCCATCCCGGCACGCCCAGTGGGTCGAGCAGCGCCAGGCTGAGCATGGCCGCACCCATGCAATGGGCCACCAGGTCGACGTTGCGCTGGCCCGAGGCGTCCATCACCCGCTGCAACGCCAGCGGGATGTCCCAGCGCGCCACCGTCTCGAAGGTCCAGTCCTCGGTGGCCGTGGCCAGGCCTGCGCTGGTGCGCAGGTCGGCCACCCAGACGTCACGGCCTGCCCGGCACAGCGCGCCCACCAGGTGGCCCGGGATCGCGTCGTGTGCAAAGGTGGTGCCGCTGGCGCTGTAGCCGTGCAGCAGCAGCACGGGGGGCGCTTCGGGCTTGGCCGCCTGGCTGGATCGGTAGCGCGCCAGCCGCACCTTCACGCGCGGCCGATCGGCACGCCGTGACGGCCAGGTGTCGAGCCAGGTGATCTCGGGCATCAGCCGTTCGGTGCCACACATCACCGGGCCCGACAACCGCTGCGGCGCCGTGACGTATGGATCGTCGGGCTTGCGGAAGCTCAGGCCGTGCACCGTGAGCGCCAGGCGAGCCACGTAGAGCGTCAGCGAGGCCAGGTCGGCCAGCGCCGCCGGGCGGTCCTGCTGGTTCACCACACGCAGCAGCGGCACGCCGATGTGCGCTGCGTGCCGCGGGTCGAAGACCAGCACCGGCGGCGCTGCCGGGTCCGACTTCAACCCCGGAAAAGCGTCCAGATGCAGCGCCGACAGCTGCTGCCAGGGGTTGCTGCTGCAGCTGTAGGTGAAGCGCTTGCGGCCGTGCAGTCGCTGCCCGGTGAAGCTGTCCGTCGGCGGCGCCGTGGCTGCGAGGCCGCGCTCGGCTTCACCGAGTCTGAGCTCGTAGTCCAGCTCGCGCACGGCGCCGGCATGGCTGAGCAGACGCCACAGGCCGCGCACGTACTCTGGGATCTGGAACGGGCCCGCGACGGCATCGCGCGGGCCGAGCCAGCGTCGAGCGGCCTGCATGACGTCGCGCCAGCCACGGTTGAGCACCCAGGCCACGCCGGCGCGGAGACGCCGCTGCGTGGTGCCGCGGGGCTCGTGCGCAAACAGCAGGGCATGGCCGAGCACCGGCACCCGCAGCTCGATGTCCGCGTCGGCGAACTCGTCGGTCAGCGGATCGGGCGGCTTCCGGGCCAGCACCAGCTCGCCGTGGGCCACCGTCAGGCGCCGCTGCGCCGGCTGCGGGCTGGTCAGCAGTGTCACGCTCTGCGGCACGAAGCGCAGCGTGAGCCGCACGTGGTGCGCCTCGGTGCCGGGCGCGTCGGACGCCAGCTGCAGCCGTCCGGTCATGCGCTCGCTGACCTCGATCATCGTCGGCGCCACCGGCTGCGCGACGGGTGCGTCGGCGAAGCGCGGACGTCGCAGTGCGTCGGCCGCCGCAGCAGCGGGCGCGTGGCCCGGCTCGAGTTGCGCAGGCCCCAGACCTCGCAAGCCGGTTTCACCCTGCATCGGGTCCAGCCACAGGTCCACGGCCCGCGCGGCCAGCGCGGCGATGGTCAGCGCCGGGTTGATGCCCAGCGCACACGGCACGATGGCGCCGTCCACCACGTACAGGCCGGCGTGAAAGGGGCTGGCCGACCCGCTGGCCCCGGCATCGAAGACGCGCCCGCGATCGTCGACGACACCGCTGTGGCGGTCTTCGCCCATGCAGCAGCCTCCCAGCGGGTGCACCGTCAGCAGCGGCCCGCGCTGTGCACCGAAGACGGCCTCCAGCGGCTCGCCCAGCGGCCGCCACAGCGGATTGGCCAGCACGCGCCCGCCGAGCCGGGCTGCCGCGTGCAGTTGCGCCAGCCGGCGCTGGGCGTCGACCAGCCGCTGCTCCGACCGCAGGCCGGGCCAGTGCACGCCCAGCAGGCCGTCTTCGGCATCGCCGGCCGCGCTGCCGAGCGGTGAGGTCGCCGCGGGCGGCAGGCGCAGTTCGCCGTCGGCCGCATCCTGGCCCATCACCGCCACCACCAGCGACTGGCGCAGCACCGCGGGGTCGGCCGCCACGGGATCGAGGTCGCTGCGGCGGTGATCCTGCGTGTCGCTCTCGGACAGCCGGGCCAGCGTGTCGGCCAGCGCAAAGGTCTCGGCGTACAGCCGGCGCAGCGGCGCCGGCACGGCCAGGTCCTGCACGACCATCGGGGTCGTGGCGTCATCCCGCAGGTCGATCATCGAGGTGATGGTCGGGCCGATGTGGCGTTCGCATGGGGCCACGGCCTCGTCGGCCACGGCGTTCACCTCAGGCTTGAGCCCGTGCACCGCGGCGATGAGATCGCCGTTGGCCGAGAAACCGCGGCCCAGCAGCGCCGACAGGCGCAGGTTCTCGCGCTGCGAGCGCATCAGGATCTCGGTCGAGCCCAGCGTGCCGGCCGCCAGCACCACCCGGCGCGCCAGCAGCTCGAAGGGCCGCTTCTGGCGCCGCCGCAGCTCGCCCGCAGTGTGGTTGACGAACACGCGCCACAGCGGCGGCTGGCTGTCGGCGCTGCCCACCTTGGCCAGCCGCAGCACCGTGGCGCCGCTGACGATGCGCGCGCCGGCCTGCTCGGCAAGCCTCAGCAGGTTCAGGTCCAGCGAGTCCTTGGCGTTGTGGTTGCAGCCGCTGAAGCAGTCGCCGCAGCCGATGCAGGCATCCAGCGTCACGCCCGCAGCGTTGGCGCCGGTGGCCTGCGCCACGCTGACGTGCACCGCCTTCCATGCCTCTGGCGGCTTGGCGGGCGCCAGGCGCAGCAGCACCTGGCTCTTGGTCGGCGGCTGCTGCCACGGGTGGCCACCCAGGCGGGCACGCAGCGCGGGCATGGCCGCCAGAAAGTCCGGATCCTGCCGCACCGCCTTCGGCCAGCGCGACGACTGCAGCACCTCGGGGCGCGGCGGCTCCAGCACGCCGGCATTGATCAGCGAGCCGCCGCCCACGCCGCTGGCCACCAGCACGCTGGCGTCGGCGCCCACGCGCAGGTCGAACAGGCCTTCGCGCACCCCGCGGGCCTTCTCCGCGCCGCCGGCGGCAAAGCGCACGTGGCCTGCCAGGTCGGACCAGCGCGACGGAAAGCGGCCCGCGAGGTACTCCTGGCCGCGCTCCAGCACCAGCACGCTGAGCGGGCTGCCGTCGGCATGCCGCAGCTTGCTCAGGCGTTCGGCCACCACCGCGGCGCCGTAGCCGCTGCCGACGATGACGACGTCGAAGACCGGCGGTTCGGCCCCGGTGTCGCCGTCGAGGTCGATGCCCGGGTGATCCTGGACCAGCGTGGCCAGGCTGCGCGACAGCCAGACCGCGGCGCGCTCAGCCATGCTGCACCGCCGCCGGCCGGTGGCCCCGGGCCTCGTCGTGGATGGCGCGCACCAGGGCGTCCACCACCACCGGCTTGTGCAGCAGCCGCAGCCCGGCGGCATGGGCCTCGCGCAGGCGCTCGGGCGCGGTGTCGCCGCTCACCAGCAGCGCCGGCAGTCCGGGCCAGCGCTGGCGCAGGCGCTGCACCGCCTGCAGGCCGTTGTCGCTGCCGCGCAGGCGCAGGTCGGCCAGGGCGACGTCGGGCGCCTGGTGGCGTACGGCCGCCTCGGCGGCCTCGGTGCCGGTGACACACTGCACCTCGCAGCCCAGGCCTTCGAGCAGCGTGCGCATGCCCTCGCGCACGGCTTCCTCGTCATCGATCACCAGCACCCGCAGGCCCTGCAGCGACGGCGTGGCCACCGGCGCCGGAGCTGGCGCGGTGGCGAGGCGCGGCAGCAGCGGCACCTCGAGCGTGAAGCGCGTGCCTTCGCCGGGCACCGAGTGCATGCGCAGCCGCAGCTGCATCAGCTCGGCCAGGCGGCGCACGATCGACAGGCCCAGGCCGAGGCCCTGGCGGCGGTCGCGCTCGGCGTTGGCGAGCTGGTAGAACTCTTCGAAGACCCGCTGCTGTTCGTGCACCGCGATGCCGGGGCCGGTGTCGGCGATCTCGATTTCGCAGTGGCCGCCCTGCACACGCGCCGACAGCGACACGCTGCCCTGCCGCGTGTACTTGAGCGCGTTGTCGAGCAGGTTGCGCAGCACGCGGTCGAGCAGCAGCGGGTCGCTGCACACACGCGCGTGCAGTGGGGGGCCCAGCAGCAGCGCCAGGTCCTTGGCGCGGGCCGCGGGCAAGAACTCGTCGTGCAGCCGCTGCAGCAGCGCATCGAGCTCCAGGTCCAGGCGCTGCGCCACCACGACGCCGGCATCGAGCTTGGAGATGTCGAGCAGCGCATCCATCTGCGAGCCCAGGGCCTGCAGCGCCTGGTTCATCTGCTGCACGATGGCCTGGCTCCGGCTGTCCAGCGGGCGCATCGACAGCGCGGCGCCGAACAGCGACAGCGTGTGCAGCGGCTGGCGCAGGTCGTGGCTGGCAGACGCCAGGAAGCGTGTCTTGGCGCTGTTGGCCGCCTCGGCCTGGCCCAGTGCGTCCTGCAGCCGTCGGCGGCCGTCGAACGAGGCGCGGAACAGGCGCCAGGTGTCGCGTGCCAGCACCAGCAGCAACCCGCCGTACAGGCCGAACATCAGCAGCAGCACGCCCGGCGCGCCCTGCCACCAGGGGCCGCCCACGCGCTCGAACTCCAGCGCCCAGGTCACCGACAGCGGCAGCAGCATCGGCAGCATGTAGGCCAGGAACACACGCGGGTGGCCGAACTCGGTGGCCACCGCGCCCGCGCACAGGCCGAGCACGAAGACCGACTGCACCGCCCGTTCGAGCTCGCCCAGGTAGGGCCAGAACAGCACCGACTGGCCGTGCACCACGCCGCCCAGCAGGCTCATGCAGGCGATGGCGTTGATGCGCTGCGCGATCGGTTTGTCGACACGCAGCGTGGCGTGGCGGATGACGAGCCAGCGCAGCAGCAGCACCAGGCCCACCGCGGCCAGCCAGCCCAGCGTCAGTGCCGCCGGCGCCCGCGGCGCGGCCAGGCTGGCGATGAACAGCGAGGCGGCCGCCACCGGCACCGGCACGCGCAGGCCCTGGGCGAGGTAGAGGCCCGGCAGCTCGTCCTCGGCGCTGGGACCGGCCAGCGCCGAAGGCGCCGCGCTCGTCACGGCGCCGGGCCGGGCGTGCGCAGGCGTGGCGTTCATGCCGGGCTCAGCAGGCCCATCTCGTAGGCCTTGCACATGGCCTGCGAGCGGCTGTTGACGCCCAGCAGCTGGTACACGGCCCAGAGGTGGGCCTTGACCGTGCCTTCGGCGATCTGCAGCTCGCGCGCGATCACCTTGTTGGCCTTGCCCTGCAGCAGCCGCTGCAGCACCGCGCGCTGCTTCTCGCTCAAGGGCGGCAGCGCAGGCCGGGCCGGCTTCAGCGCCTGGGCGTGGCGCAGCGCGCTGGGCGGCAGGTACACGCCCTGCGCCAGCACCAGACGCAGCGCCTGCACCGTGACCTGCGAATCGGTGCTCTTGGGGATGTAGCCGGCGGCACCGGCGTCGATGGCGCTGAGGATCAGCGCCGGGTCCTCGTCGCCCGACACCACCACCACCGAGGCGCCCTCGAAGAGGCCGCGCACCTGCTCCAGCGCCTGCAGGCGGCTGGAGCCGGGCAGGTTCATGTCCAGCAGCACCAGATCGAAGCTGCCCGGCAGGCTGTCGGCCTCGGACACCCGCGAGACACCGAAGACCTCGATGTCCGGGTCGAGCCCGAAGAGCAGCGCCTTCATGCCGTCGCGGTAGAGCGGGTGGTCATCGATGATCAGCACGTTCATGGTCGCTGCGGGGGCGGACGGTCCGGTTGCATCGGCTGTCGAAGGGCTCGTTCCATGATAGGTGAAGGTCCGGCGTTAGCAAGGCATCGAAGGTTGCACGGCGGCTAAGCTTTCGTTTGGCCGTCCGGTGTCTTGCGCCGGCCCTGCGCAGGGCCAACGATCCACGGGTCGCTGCGGAGGATCACCCCATGTCTGCCCTGTCTGCCCTGTCTCCCTCGTCCGTCCACTCTGCGGTCAACCCGGCCGTCCACCGGCCCCATGCGGCCGCCGTCGCGGCACCGGGTGTTGCGCCACCGCGCGGGCCGGCGCCGGCGCTGTCGTCGGCGTCGGCGTCGGACTGGGCGAGCACCGCACTCGGGCTGGTGCTGGAGCAGCTGGACCACGGCATCACCGTGCTCGACGCGCAGGGCCACCTGCTGCACGCCAACCGCGCGGCGCTGCGCAGCTTCGGCGAGCAGGGCATGCTGTGCCTGCGCGACGGCCAGCTGCGGGCGCGGCGCCCGGCCGATGCCGACCGGCTGGAGCGTGCGCTGTGCGACGCCCGGCGCGGCCTGCGCAGCCTGCTGTGCTTCGAGGAGCATCCGCAGCCGCCGTCATTGCCGCTGCTGGTGATGCCGCTGAACGCCGGTCGGTGCGAGGCGGGCGACATGCTGACGCTGGTGATCTCGGGCCGGTGCGCGGGTGGCGACATGCTGCACGTGGAGATGTTCGCGCGCGCTCATCACCTGACCTCGGCCGAATGTGCGGTGCTGAAGTCGCTGTGCCTGGGCCACAACCCGACGGAGCTGGCGCAGCAGCACGGCGTGCAGGTGTCCACGGTGCGCACCCAGATCGGCAGCGTGCGCCAGAAGACCCGCACCCGCAGCATCCGCGAGCTCGTGTCCCTGGTGCAGGGCCTGCCCCCGGTCGTCAGCCTGCTGGCCCGGATGGGCTGAGAGCGGACCGAGGGCCCGGAAGGGCCAGAGTGCTGCTCGAAGGCCGAACGGCGATTTCACGCCGGGCGGCTGAGAGCGGACCGAGGGCCCGGAAGGGCCCGCGTGCGGTCAGTCGCTGGCCAACAGCAGCGGCAGCAAGCCCGCCGCGGTGCCGCGCAGCACCTGGTGCGCCTCGGCGTCGATGTCACTCTCGGCGGGGTTGACGATGATCACCCGGGCCCCGCTGCGCCGCGCCCGCCCGGCCAGCCCCGCGGCCGGCCACACCGCGCCCGAGGTGCCCACCACCAGCATCACCGCGCACTGGGCTGCTGCCTGCTCGGCCGCGTTGATGGCGCGCAGCGGCAGCGATTCGCCGAACCACACCACCCCCGGGCGCAGCCGGTTGCCGCACTCGCCGCAGCTGGGCGGCGTGCCGGGCTGCGCCCAGTCCGGATCGCACACGTTGCCGCCGCGCGCGTGGCGCGGGCAGGCGTCGAGCCAGTGGTCCTGCAGGATGTCGCCGTGCAGCTGGATGGCGTCGCTGTTGCCGGCGCGCTGGTGCAGGTCGTCGACGTTCTGCGTCACCAGCGTCAGCACGCCGGGGCGGCGGCGGGCCAGATCAGCCAGCGCGGCATGGCCGGCGTTGGGCTGCGCGGCGCGCACGCCCTCGCGGCGCTCGGCATACCAGGACCACACACGCTCGGGCGCGGCGCGGAAGCCTTCCTCGCTGGCCAGTGCCATCGGGTTGAACTGGCTCCAGTAGCCGGTGAGTGCATCGCGGAAGGTGGCGATGCCGCTCTCGGCGCTCATGCCGGCGCCGGTCAGCACGCACAGGCCGCCGTGCTGCGCCAGCGCAGGGGCCAGCAGCGCGCGGGTCGCCGCGAGTTCAGTCGCTGAAACGGCCACCGGTTTCCGCCTGCTGCACCACCACCGCGGCCGGCTCGAAGCGCTCGCCGTGTCTCGCCGCCAACTCGCGCGAGCGCGTCACGAAGGCCGCCGCGCCCATCGCGTTGATGAATTGCAGCGCGCCGCCGTGGAAGGGCGCAAAACCCCAGCCGAAGATGCTGCCGATGTTGGCATCGGCGACCGACCGCAGCACACCCTCCTGATAGCAGCGCGCCGCTTCGTTGGCCTGGGCGAACAGCAGGCGGTCGATCAGTTCCTGCTGCGGCGGCTGCGTGGCGGCCACGGGAAAAAGCGTCGTCAGATCGGGCCACAGGTGTTTGCCCTCGTCCGTCCAGTCGTAGAAGCCCTGGCCGACCTTCTTGCCCACGCGGCCCAGCTCGCACAGCTGCCGCACCACGGCCATGCCGGGGTGCTCGGTGTAGGCCTTGCCGTCTTTGGAAGGGTCAGCGGCCAGGTCCTTCTTCGTCTGGTCGGCCACGTGCAGACCCAGCGACAGCGACACCTCGTCCTGCAGCGCCAGCGGCGGCATCGGCATGCCGGCCTGCTGGCCCGCCACCTCGATGCTGCGCGGGTGCACACCTTCCTTCAGCATCGTGATGCCTTCCATCACGTAGGTGCCGAAGACGCGGCTGGTGTAGAAGCCGCGGCTGTCGTTGACGACGATCGGCGTCTTGCCGATCTGCAGCACGTAGTCGAAGCCGCGCGCCAGCGTCTCGTCGCTGGTGTGCCGGCCGACGATGATCTCGACCAGCGGCATCTTGTCCACCGGGCTGAAGAAGTGCAGGCCGATGAACTGCGTCGGGCGCGCGCTGGCCTCGGCCAGGCCGGTGATGGGCAGCGTGCTGGTGTTGGAGGCGAACAGGGCGGATGGGGCCAGCTGCGCCTCGGCCTGCTTCGTCACGCCGGCCTTGATGGCGCGGTCCTCGAACACGGCTTCGATCACCAGGTCGCAGCCCTGCAGGTCCTCGTAGCGCGTGGTCGGCCTGATGCGGGCCAGCAGCGCGTCGCGCTTCTCGGCGGTGCTGCGGCCCTTCTTCACGGCCTTGTCGAGCAGGCCTTGCGAGTACGCCTTGCCGCGCTCGGCCGCCTCCTGCGTGGTGTCGAGCAGCACACACTCGATGCCCGCCTTGGCCGACACGTAGGCGATGCCCGCGCCCATCATGCCGGCGCCCAGGATGCCGAGCTTCTTCACGGTGGACGCCGGCACGCCGGGCGGCCGCGACGCGCCCTTCTTGATGGCGTTGAGCTGGTACCAGAGCGTGTGGATGATGTTCTTCGACTCGCGGCTCATCGCACAGGCCGCGAAGTAGCGGCTCTCCACGGTGCAGGCCGAGTCGAAGTCCAGCAGCCCGCCCTCGAACACCGCGCTCAGGATGTGCTGGATGGCGGGGTAGTTGCCCCAGCTCTTGGCGCTGGCCACGCTGGGCGCCACGCTGAACAGCTGCGCGATGGCCGGCGCGCGCGAGTCGCCGCCGGGCATGCGGAACTTCGGCGTGTCCCAGGGTTGCCTGGCCTTGGGATTGGCGGCGATCCAGGAGCGCGCTGCGGTCATCAGCTCGTCGCGGTCTTTCGCGGTGGCCGTGATCAGGCCCATGGCCAGCGCCTTGTCGGGGCTCAGGTCGTTGCCTTCGCCCATGATCTGCAGCGCTTGCTGGATGCCCACCAGCCGCGGCAGCCGCACCGTGCCGCCGCCGCCGGGCAGCAGGCCCAGTTTCACCTCGGGCTGGCCGATCTTCAGGCGCGGGTCGGCCAGCACGATGCGTGCATGGCAGGCCAGCGCAATCTCCAGCCCGCCGCCGAGCGCGTGGCCGTGGATCGCGGCCACTACCGGCTTGCCCTGCAGCTCCAGCTGGCGCAGCACGGCCTTCATCGCGTTGGCGGCGTCGAAGGGCTCCTGCGGTGTCGTCCAGGTCGACATGCGGTCCAGGTCGCCGCCGGCGCAGAAGTCGGCCTTGGCCGACGTGAGGATCAGGCCCTTGACCGCGGGCTCGGCGAGCCTTGCAACGGCAGCGGCAATGCCTGCCATCAGCGCGTCGTTGACCACGTTCATCGGCCGGCCCGGCAGGTCCATCGTCGCGACGAGGATGCCGTCGTCGCCCAGGATCAGGTTCACTGCGTTGCTCATGATCAGACCCGTTCGATCACAGTGGCGATGCCCATGCCGCCGCCGACGCAGAGCGTGGCACAGCCGGTGCTCAGGTCGCGGCGTTCGAGTTCATCCAGCAGGGTCCCGAGGATGATGCAACCCGTGGCGCCCAGCGGGTGCCCCATCGCGATGGCACCGCCGTTGACGTTGACCCTGTCGAGCGACACGCCCAGGTCGCGCGCCGTCTTCATCGGCACCACGGCAAAGGCCTCGTTGATCTCCCACAGGTCGATGTCGCCGGCCTGCATGCCGGCCTTGGCCAGCGCCTTGCGGCAGGCGGGTGTGGGGCCGGTCAGCATGATCGTCGGCTCGCTGCCGATGACCGCCGCCGCGCGGATGCGCGCCCGCGGCTTCAGCCCCGCCCGGGCGCCGCCCTCGGCGCTGCCCACCAGCATCAGCGCCGCGCCGTCGACGATGCCGCTGCTGTTGCCGGCGTGGTGCATGTGCTCGATGCGTTCGACGGTCGTGTACTTGCGCAGCGCGGTCGCGTCGAAGCCCATCGCGCCCATCATCGCGAAGCTGGCGTCGAGCTTGGCCAGGGCTTCGGGCGAGGCGTTCTCGCGGATCGTCTCGTCGCGGTCCAGCATCAGCAGGCCCGCGATGTCGTGCACCGGCACCACGCTCCTGGCAAAGTGCCCGGCGGCCCGCGCCGCAGCGGCGCGGCGGTGCGACTGCAGCGCGAAGGCGTCCACGTCGCCGCGGCCCCAGCCTTCCAGCGTGGCGATCAGGTCCGCGCCCACGCCCTGCGGCACGAAGCCCAGCTTCTGGTTGATGCGCGGGTCCATGAACCACGCGCCGCCGTCGCTGCCCATCGGCCAGCGGCTCATGCTCTCGACGCCGCCGCCCACCACCAGGTCCTCGAACCCGCTGGCCACCTTGGCGGCGGCCAGGTTCACGCTCTCCAGGCCCGACGCGCAGAAGCGGCTCTGGGTCACACCGGCCACGCTCTGCGCCCACTCGGCGTCCAGCACCGCGGTGCGCGCGATGTCGGCGCCCTGTTCGCCGACGGGTGTCACGCAGCCCAGCACCACGTCGTCCACCAGCGCGGTGTCGAGCTGCAGGCGCTGCTGCATCGCCTTCAGCAGCGTGCTCAGCAGCCACACGGGGCTTGCCTGGTGCAGGCTGCCGTCCTTCTTGCCCTTGCCGCGCGGCGTGCGCACGTGGTCGTAGATGTAGGCGTGGCCCATGAGGCTTGTCTCCTTCAGCGGTCCGACAAGTGTTTGCGGACGGTGGCGTTGATCACGCGCAGCTCGGCCAGCGTGGCCTCGATGTGTGCGCGCTTGGTTTCCAGCTCGGCGATCGTCTGGTCGGTGCGCTCCAGCACGAAGCGCATCTGCTGCACGCGGCCTTCGCCGTGCGCGCCGTAGAGGTCGAGGTAGTGCTTGATCTCGGCCAGGCTCGCGCCGATGGACTTGCTGCGCAGGATCAGCGCCAGCCGCGCGCGGTCGCGCCGCGTGTAGACGCGGGTGCCGTTGACACGGCGCGGGCTCAGCAGGCCCTTGTCTTCGTAGAAGCGGATCGTGCGCAGCGTGATGCCGAACTCGGTGCACAGCTCGGTGATGCCGAAGAGCTCGCCGGTGTCCTCGTCGCGATGCGAGTCCACCACCTCCTGCGCCGAGGCGGCGCGCTGGCGCACGGTCTGCTGCAGCACGCTCAGACCACGCGTTGCAGCTTCATCGCCACGCTCATGTCGCCGCTGACCTTGAACTTGCCCATCATGAAGCCGGTGGCCGGCTCCAGCTCGCCGGTGAGCAGCGCGTTCAGGTTGGCCAGTGTGATGGCCACCGTGCAGTCGGTGTCGACGTTGTCGTTGTGCACCCGGTTGGGCACGCTCTTGCCGTCCAGCACCACCACGCCGTCGGCGCCGCAGTCGAACTTGAGCGTGGCGTTCAGGCCGCTGGATTCGCCCATCTTGGCGCGCAGGGTGTCGGTGCAGGCTTGCAGATCCATGGAGAGGTCCTTCGCTGTCGGGTGCGGGTGGGGGAGATGATCGATGCGAATCGTAGCGGCCTCGGGTCCCGCAAGGATGCGGGTAATTCCCTGCCGGGGATGAGGTTGACGTTAACGTCACCCTGTCGCCTAATGCCGCTTCCGCAGCCCGCCTGCCTGTTGCATCTTGTGATGAACGAAGCCCCTGCGTCATCCGCCTCGCCTGCCTCAGCTGCACCCGCCGGCCGCTACGCCAGCGTCTTCAGGCCGGGTCTCTTTGCGGGCCAGGTGCACTGGGTCACCGGCGGCGGCAGCGGCATCGGGCGCTGCGTGGCGCACGAGCTGGCCAGCCTGGGTGCCACGGTGGTGATCAGCGGGCGCACGCAGGCCAAGCTGGACGCGGTGGCGGCCGAGATCGCGGCCGACGGCGGTGTGTGCCACACGGTGGCCTTCGACATCCGCGACGAAGAGGCCGTGAAGGCGGGCGTGGCCGCGGTGATCGCCGCACACGGCCCGGTGGCCGGCCTCGTCAACAACGCGGGCGGGCAGTTCCCGGCACCGCTGCTGGCCATCAGCAAGAAGGGCTTCGACGCGGTGGTGGCCAACAACCTCACCGGTGGCTTCCTGATGATGCGCGAGCTCTTCAACCAGTGCATGCAGCAGCAGGGTGGCGCGGTGGTCAACATGACGGCCGACTTCCGCAACGGCATGCCCGGCATGGGCCACAGCGGCGCGGCGCGTGCGGGCATGAGCAACCTCACGGCCACGGCGGCCTTCGAGTGGGCGCATGCCGGCGTGCGCGTCAACGCGGTGGCGCCGGGCTGGATCGCCAGCAGCGGCATGGACACCTACGGCGGCGCGATGAAATCCATCATCCCCAAGCTCAAGCAGCACGTGCCGCTGCGGCGCATGGGGGTGGAGGCGGAGGTATCGGGCGCCATCGTCTTCCTGCTGTCGCCGGCGGCCAGCTTCATCACCGGCGTCACGCTGCAGATCGACGGCGCGGCCTCGCTGGGCAGCGACATCTTTCCGCTGGGCAGCGATTCCACATCCAGGCCGTTCGACGGCTTCCACCGCGCCACCACGCCCGAGGTGCTGAAGTAATGCCCACGCTGTCGTCCGCACTCGACCCGCGGTCACCCGCCTTCGCGGCCAACGTGCAGCGCATGCAGCAGCGCTTGGCCGAGGTGCAGGCGCTGCAGGCCAAGGTGGTGGCCGAATCCGAGAGCAAGCGCGCCAGGTTCGAGCAGCGCGGCCAGCTCCTGCCGCGCGAGCGTGTGGCCCGGCTGATCGACCGCGGCAGCGAATTCCTGGAGCTCAGCCCGCTCGCCGGCCTCGGCATGCACGACGACGACGGCAAGAAGAGCGTGATGGGCGGCGGCAGCATCGTCGGCATCGGCATCGTCGCGGGCAAGCGTGTGCTGATCAGCGCCAGCGACAGCGCGGTCAAGGGCGGCACCGTCGCGCCCATGGGCCTGAAGAAGGCGCTGCGTGCGCAGGAGCTGGCGGCGCAGAACAAGCTGCCGCTGATCGCGCTGGTGGAGAGTGGCGGCGCCAACCTGATGTACCAGGCCGAGATCTTCGTCGACGGCGGCCGCACCTTCGCCAACCAGGCGCGGCTGTCGGCCGCGGGCATTCCGCAGATCGCGGTGGTGCACGGTTCGTCCACCGCGGGCGGGGCCTATCTGCCCGGGCTGAGCGACTACGTGGTGCTCGTCAAGGGCCGCAGCAGCATCTACCTGGCCGGCCCGCCGCTGGTGAAGGCCGCCATCGGCGAAGACGCCACCGACGACGAACTGGGCGGCGCGCAGATGCACGCCGAGGTCACCGGCCTGGGCGAGTACCTGAGCGAGAACGATGCGCACGCCATTGCACTGACACGCGAGCTGATGGACAAGCTGCCGTGGGACACGGTGCCGGCCGCTGCATCCGCACCCGAGCCGCTGTTGGCCGCCGAAGAGCTGATGGGCGTGGTGCCCGCCGACGAGCGCGAGCCCTACGACGTGCGCGAGGTCGTCGCGCGGCTGGTGGACGGCTCCGACTTCCTCGAGTTCAAGGCGTCCTTCGCGACGGACACCGTCTGCGGCCACGCCCGCCTGCACGGCCATGCGGTGGGCCTCATCGGCAACAACGGCCCCATCCAGCCCGCCGGCAGCACCAAGGCCGCGCAGTTCATCCAGCTGTGCGACCAGTCGGGCACGCCGCTGGTCTTCCTGCAGAACACCACCGGCTACATGGTCGGCAAGGCGGCCGAGCAGGCCGGCGCCATCAAACACGGCAGCAAGATGATCCAGGCGGTGGCCAACGCCCGGGTGCCCAAGTTCACCATCGTGCTGGGCGGCAGCTTCGGCGCCGGCAACTACGGCATGTGCGGCCGCGGCTTCGACCCGCGCTTCATCTTCAGCTGGCCCAGCGCGCGCACCGCGGTGATGGGCGGCGCGCAGGCCGCGCAGGTGATGGACATGCTCAACCGCGCCAAGCTCGAGCGCATGGGCCTGCCGGCCAACGACGAGGCCCTGGGCGCGATGAGCGCCGCGCTGCGCAACCGGCTGGACGCCGAGAGCCATGTGCTCTTCGGCACCGCGCGGCTGTGGGACGACGGAATCATCGACCCGCGCGACACGCGCCGCATCCTCGGCCTGTGCCTGGCGCTGGCCCAGGAAGCCGAACAACGACCCCTGCGTGCCAACACCTTCGGTGTGGCACGCTTCTGAAGAGAGACACCGATGAAGTTCACCCCCGAACACCGTGCGCTGGAAGACACCGTCGTCAAGTTCTGCGACAAGGAACTCAACCCGTTTGTGCCCGAGTGGGAGGCCAAGGGCCAGTTCCCCGCGCACGAGGTGTTCAAGAAGCTCGGCAACCTGGGCTTGCTGGGGCTGAAGTACCCCGAGGAATACGGCGGCGCGGGGCTGGACTTCAGCTACAGCATGGTCATGGCCGAAGCGCTGGGCCAGTGCAACTGTGGCGGCGTGCCGATGGCCATCGGCGTGCACACCGACATGGCGACGCCCGCGCTGGCGCGCTTCGGCTCGGACGAGCTGCGCAAGGAGTTCCTGGTGCCCACCATCGCGGGCGACGTGGTGTCCTGCCTGGGCGTCAGCGAGCCTGGCGGCGGCAGCGACGTGGCGTCGATCAAGACCACCGCCAGGTCGGATGGCGGCGACTACGTCATCAACGGCACCAAGATGTGGATCACCAACGGCCTGCAGGCCGACTGGTGCTGCCTGCTGGCCAACACCTCCAGAGCCTGATCGTGGTGCCGATGGACACGCCCGGCATCAGCAAGCAGAAGATCCACAAGATCGGCATGCACAGTTCCGACACCGCGCAGCTGTTCTTCGACAACGTGCGCGTGCCGAAGCGTTACCTCATCGGGCAGGAGGGCCTGGGCTTCACCTTCCAGATGCTGCAGTTCCAGGAAGAGCGCCTGTGGGGCGCCGCCGGCAGCCTGCGCAGCCTGGACCGGCTCATCGACCAGACCATCGAGTACACACGCCAGCGCAAGGCCTTCGGCAAGAGCATCCTCGACAACCAGGTGGTGCACTACCGCCTGGCCGAGCTGCGCACCGAGGTGGAAGCACTGCGTGCGCTGACCTACCGCGCGGTGGAGATGTACGTCGGCGGCAAGGACGTCACCAAGCTCGCCAGCATGGCCAAGTTGAAGTGCGGGCGCCTGAGCCGCGAGGTGACCGATGCCTGCCTGCAGTACTGGGGCGGCATGGGCTTCACGGCCGACAACCCGATCAGCCAGGCCTACCGCGACAGCCGGCTCATCAGCATCGGCGGCGGGGCCGACGAGATCATGCTCGGCATCATCTGCAAGCTCGAAGGCACCTTGCCGGGCAAAGACGCGGGCAAGTCGTCGTGAGCGCCGACGTGGCCGACTTCAAGACGCTGGCGCTGCGGCGCGACGGGCCGGTGCTGCACGTCACGCTGAACCGCCCCGAGGTGCGCAACGCGATGTCGCTGGCGATGGTGCTGGAACTGCGCATCGTGCTGGGCCAGGCCGAGCAGGGCACCGACACCCGCGTGATCGTGCTGCGCGGCGCAGGCGGGCACTTCTGCGCCGGCGCCGACCTGGCCGACATGGCCGGCGCACGTTCGAAGCTGCAGGACGACCCGAACGCGCTGGTCGAGACCAACGCCGCCTTCGGTGAGCTCTGCGTGGCCTACGCCAAGACCGGCCTGGCGACGGTGGCGGTGGTGGAGGGCACCTGCATGGGCGGCGGCTTCGGGCTGGCCTGCGTGGCCGACGTGACGCTGGCGTCCGACACGGTGGCCTTCCGCCTGCCCGAGACGAGCCTGGGCATCGTGCCGGCGCAGATCGCGCCGTTCCTGGTGGAGCGGCTGGGCTACGCCGAGGCCAAGCGCCTGGCGGTCACCGGCGGCAAGCTGGGCGCGGCCGAGGCGCTGACGCTGCGGCTGGTGCACGGCGTGCACGCGGGCGATGCGCTGGACGCGGCGCTGGTGCTGGTGCTGGTCGACATCCTGAAGTGCGCACCGGGTGCCGTCGCGGCCACCAAGGCGCTGATCGCCAAGGCACGCTTCCACGCGCCGGCTTCGCTGGTGCAGGAGGCGGCCGAGGTGTTCTCGCGCGCTGCGCTGGGGCCCGAAGGCGTCGAAGGCACGACGGCGTTCCTGCAGAAGCGCAAAGCCAGCTGGGCGCCGTGATGGGCTTCAGCAAGATCCTGATCGCCAACCGCGGGGACAGCGGCCCGTGGGCCGCTGCAGCGAAGCCAAAGTGCCTGATGCGCGAAGCGCATGCAGGCGATTTCCCCGCTTGAGACCATGTTCAAGAAAATCCTCATCGCCAACCGCGGGGAGATCGCCTGCCGCGTGATCCGCACCGCGCACCGCCTGGGCTACCGCACCGTGGCGGTCTTCAGCGATGCCGACGCCCACGCGCCGCATGTGCAGCAGGCGGACGAGGCCGTGCCCATCGGCCTCGCACCAGCGGCGGATTCGTACCTGAATATCACCGCGCTGCTGCGTGCTGCGCAGCAGACCGGCGCCGATGCGGTGCACCCGTGTTACGGTTTCCTGTCCGAGCGTGCCGACTTCGCGCAGGCCTGCCTCGACGCCGGCCTCGTGTTCATCGGCCCGCCGCCCGAGGCCATCCGCGCGATGGGCGACAAGGCGTTGGCCAAGCGCCGCATGCTGGAGGCCGGCGTGCCCTGCGCGCCCGGCTATCTGGGCGACCATCAAGACGACGCACGGCTGGGCACCGAGGCCCGCGCGCTGGGCCTGCCGCTGCTGGTGAAGGCGGTGGCCGGCGGCGGCGGCCGCGGCATGCGGCTGGTGCGCGACTTCTCTGAACTGGCCGAAGCCATCGCCGGCGCGCGGCGCGAGGCCACCAGCGCCTTCGGCGACGGCACGCTGATGCTCGAGAAGCTCATCGACGATGGCCGCCACATCGAGATCCAGGTCTTCGCCGACGCGCACGGCCACGCGGTGCACCTGGGCGAGCGCGACTGCACCGCGCAGCGCAGGCGGCAAAAGGTCATCGAAGAGGCGCCGTCCCCGGTGGTCAGCCCCGCGATGCGCGCCGCGATGGGCCGTGACGCGGTGGCCGCGGCGCTGGCGGTGGGCTACCGCGGCGCGGGCACGGTGGAGTTCATCGTCGACGCACAACTGAACCACCTCTTCCTGGAGATGAACACGCGGCTGCAGGTGGAGCACCCGGTCACCGAGTGCATCACCGGCCTGGACCTGGTGGAGTGGCAGCTGCGCGTGGCCGCGGGCGAGCCGCTGCCGCTGACGCAGGAGCAGATCGGCTTCACCGGCCACGCCATCGAGGCGCGGCTGTACGCCGAAGACCCGTACGACGGCTGGAAGCCGCAGACCGGACGCATCAAAGGCTGGCAGCCGGCGGCCACCGACATCCGCATCGACCACGGCATCCAGGAAGGCGGCGAGGTCTCGCCCTACTACGACGCGATGGTCGCCAAGTTCATCGCGCACGGCAACGACCGCGCCGACGCCGTGCGCCGCCTGACGCGCGCGCTGGACGAGGTGCCGCTGCTCGGCCTGCGCAGCAACGGCCGCTTTCTGCGCGACCTGATCCACCACCCGCAGTTCACCACGGCGCAGCTCACCACCACGCGGCTCGACGAGTGGGCCGTGAACGGCGAGCCGCTGCTGCAGCGCCCGGTGCCGAGCGAGGGGGCCTGGCGCATCGCTGCCGCGCTCAAGGCCGGCGCCAGCGCGCAGCGCCCGGCCAGCGTGGCCGCGTTCACGCTGACGCTGCACTGCCAGGGCGAGACGCGCACGCTGCGTGCACCCGACGCCACCGTGCAGGTGCTGGCCTGGAACGGCCAGCACGCGCGCATCGCCATCGACGGTGTGCAGCGCCGCATCACCGCGCTGCAGGACGGCGCCACGCTGCACCTGGCGCTGGACGGCGCGGTGTTCAGCTTCGACGAGCCCTCGCCGTACCCCGCCACCGACAGCGCCACCGATCCCCGCCGCGCCCGCGCGCCGGTGGCCGGCGTGGTGGCGCAGGTCAGCGTGCAGCCGGGCGACACGGTCACCGCCGGCCAGCCGCTGGTGTGCGTGGAGGCGATGAAGATGGAAATGTGGCTGCACGCCGGCGCCGCCGGCACCGTGCGCGCCGTGCACGTCAAGCCGAAGGACCCCGTGGCCTCGGGCGCCGTGCTGGTGGAACTGGAGACGAACGAATGAACCCCCAAGCTCGCGATTGCTCGCTACCCCCCAAGGGGGCGGGCCTCCCTCGGGAAGCCCTGCGGGAGGCCGAATGACGAACCCTGCCGACAAGGCCATCCTCACCTGCGCGCTGACCGGCGTGCTCACCAACCCGCAGCAGCACCCGGTGCCGGTGACACCCGCTCAGATGGCCGCCGAGGCGCGCGACGCCTTCAACGCCGGCGCCAGCATCATGCACGTGCACCTGCGCAGCCAGGAGCCCGGCTTCGGCCACATGCCCAGCTGGGACCCGGACGTGGCGCAGTCGGTCTGCGACGCGATCCGCGCCGCGTGCCCGGGCGTCATCATCAACCTGACGAGCGGCCCCAAGGCCTGCCTGGAACGGGTGAAGCCCGAGATCGCGGCCTGCAACGCCGGCACGCTGAACTACCTGAAGATCAAGGACAACGGCGAGTGGGCCTGGCCGCCGATGGTCTTCGACAACCCGGTGGCCAAGGTCCAGCAGTTCCTGGACGTGATGGCCGCTTGCGGCACGCACCCGGAGTTCGAATGCTTCGACGTCGGCATCGTGCGCAGCGTGGCCATGTACCTGAAGGCGGGCCTTTTCAGCGGCGTGCCGGAAGTGAACTTCGTGCTGGGCGTGGCCAGCGGCATGCCCTGCGACGCCGACCTGCTGGCGCTGCTGCCGCGCTATGCGCCCGAAGGCGCCGTGTGGCAGACCACGTTGATCGGCCGCAGCGAGATCTGGCCCGTGCACCAGAAGACCGCCGACCTGGGCGGCAACCTGCGCACCGGCCTGGAGGACACCTTCTACCTGCCCGGCGGCGCACGCGCCAGCGGCAACGGCGTGCTGATCGAGGCGCTGGCCGCCTGCGCGCGGCGCGCCGGGCGCGACATCGCGTCGCCCGCTGAGGCGCGCGCGCGGCTGGGGTTGACCGCCCTGCAGGCATGAACATCGCAGCCCCGCCAGGACACCCCCGCACCGCCGAAGAGCAGGCCCGGCTCGACGCCGCGCTGGTGGAGCTGTTCGAGCACAAGATCACCTTCAACCAGACGCTGGGCCTGAAGATCGACTCCGTCCGCCCTGGCGACGTGCGCGGCCGCTTTGCGATGCAGCCCGCGCTGGTGGGCCACTACACCTACGGCCGCCTGCACGGCGGCGTGATCTCGGCCACGCTCGACGCCATGGGCGGCCTGGCGCTGATGGTGGCGATTGCCGAACGTCACCCGCACGACAACATGCTGCAGGTGATGGGCCGCTTCACCAAGATGGGCACCATCGACCTGCGCGTGGACTACCTGCGCCAGGGCCTGGGCACGCAGTTCACGGCCACCGCCGAGGTCACGCGGCTGGGCGGGCGCATCGGCAACACGCAGATGCGGCTGGTCAACGAAGAAGGCACGCTCATCGCCACCGCGGCGGCGGCCTACGTGGTGGCCTGATCGGCGGGCTTGATTCCTGCTGCGCCCGGCCGCATCTGTCGGCTGGTGTGTCGGGTGGACGGGCCAGGAGCCGGGTCGTCCGCGCGACACCCCGTACCTCGTCTCATGGCCCGCGGGCCCCTTGACCGGACATCACCATGAGCATCAACCTCTTGCGCCCGCGCGGGCGCGTGGGCGTGGTCGCCGTCGCGCTGCTGGCGCTGGCGGCCCTGACGGCCGCGCTGGCCTTCATGGCCTTGCCCGGGGGCGCCAACGGCCGCACCGACGTCGTGCCGCGCACGGTGGCGCCGCGCGGTGCGCTGTCGGCCGACGAGCTGGCGCGCATCGCGCTGTTCAAGAAGGCGTCGCCGTCGGTCGTCAACATCACGAGCCTGGGCGTGCAGCGTGACCTGTTCAGCCTGAACGTGGAGCAGGTGCCGCGTGGCACCGGCACCGGCTTCGTGTGGGACGAGGCGGGCCACATCGTGACCAACTTCCACGTCATCCAGGGCGCCAACGGCGCGCGCGTGACGCTGGCCGACCAGAGCAGCTTCGACGCGCAGCTGGTCGGTGTCTTCCCCGACCGCGACCTCGCCGTGCTGCGCATCGACGCCCCGCGCGAGAAGCTGCCGCCGCTGGCGCTGGGCAGCAGCCGCGACCTGCTGGTGGGCCAGCAGGTGGTGGCCATCGGCAACCCGTTCGGGCTGGACCAGTCGCTGACCACCGGCGTGGTCAGCGCGCTGAACCGCGAGATCGAATCCACCAACGGCCGCACGATCCGCGGCGTGATCCAGACCGACGCGGCCATCAACCCCGGCAACTCCGGCGGTCCGCTGCTCGACTCGGCCGGGCGCCTGATCGGCGTCAACACGCAGATCGCCAGCCCCAGCGGGGCCAGCGCCGGCATTGGCTTTGCGATCCCGGCCGACGAGGTCAACCGCATCGTGCCGCGGCTGATCCGCGACGGCCGCTTCCTGCGCCCGGCGCTGGGTGTGACCGCCGGGCCGCCCAGCCTGCAGCAGCTGCTGAAGCTGCCGCAGGGCGTGGCACTGGTGCGCGTGGGCAGCGGCACGCCGGCGGCCAAGGCCGGGCTGCTGCCCTTCAGGCGCGGCAACCGGGGCGAGGTGCTGGCCGGCGACGTCATCACCGCCGTCAACGGTGAGCCGGTGGCCACACTGGACGACATGCTGACGCTGCTCGAGCAGCGCCAACCCGGCGATACCGTCACACTGACGCTCTGGCGCGCCGGCCAGTCGCGCCAGCAGCGGGTGGAACTGGCGGCCGCCGAGTGAGTGACCGAGTGAGCGCTTCAGCCAGGCAACGGCCGCTGCCGCGCCTTGCACCGCACCGAAACGGAGATCCAGATGATGCGCAGAAGCTTCCTGAACCTGTTGTCCAGGCTGGGCCTGGCCGGTGCCGCTGCCGGCGCGGCCGGGGCCGCGACTGCCGCGTCCACGCCCACCCGCGCCGACCGCGTGGAGCTGCCCGATGCCGAGTGGAAGAAGCGCCTGCCGGAGGACGCCTACCGCGTGCTGCGCCGTGAAGCCACCGAGCCGCCGCACACGAGCGCACTGAACGCCGAAAAGCGCCCCGGCATCTACCACTGCGCCGGCTGCGACCTGCCGCTGTTTGCATCGACCACCAAGTACGACAGCGGCACCGGCTGGCCGAGCTTCTTCGACAAGCTGCCCGACGCCCTGGGCGAAAAGACCGACTACAAGATGATCCTGCCGCGCACCGAATACCACTGCGCCCGCTGCGGCGGCCACCAGGGCCACGTCTTCGGCGACGGCCCGCGGCCCACCGGCAAGCGCTATTGCAACAACGGCGTGGCGCTGCGTTTTGCGCCGGCGGCGGCATGAGGCGGCGCTGGCTCTGGGGCGCTGGCGCTGCGCTGCTGCTGGGCGCCGGGCTGGCGGTGTCGCAGATCCCGGCGGGGTCGGCGGGCGCGGCCAAGCCCGCCGCTGCAGGTGCGTCGGTGCCGTCCAGCCCTGCCGCCACGGCCAAGGCCACCTTCGCGGGCGGCTGTTTCTGGTGCGTCGAGGCCGATTTCGACAAGGTGCCGGGCGTGGTCTCCACCACCTCGGGCTACATCGGCGGCCGCACGGCCAACCCGACCTACGAGCAGGTGTCGGCGAAGGTCACCGGCCACGCCGAGGCGGTGGAGATCGTCTTCGATCCCGCCAAGGTCAGCTACGAACAGCTGCTGGAGCACTACTGGCGCACCATCGACCCCACCACGGTGGACCGTCAGTTCTGCGACGCCGGCAACCCCTACCGCACGGCGATCTTCACGCACGGTCCGCAACAGGCCGCCGCAGCGGCGGCTTCCAAGGCTGCGCTGGAAAAGAGCAAACCGTTCAAGGAGCCGATCGTCACGACCATCGAGCCGGCCGGGGTGTTCTACGCCGCCGAGGGCTATCACCAGGACTATTACAAGAAGAACCCGGTGCGCTACGCCTACTACCGCTCGTCCTGCGGGCGGGATGCGCGGCTGAAGCAGCTGTGGGGTGCACGCTGACAGCAGCCTCGGCCCGGGGCGGCACGCCACGCCGCTGACGCAGTGGGCCGGCTCTCATCCCCGGCTACGATTTGCGCCCTTCAGCCGGAGCCCTCCATGCAAATCGTCTGCCTCGACCTCGAAGGTGTGCTCGTCCCCGAGATCTGGATCGCCTTCTCGCAGCGCACCGGCATCGCCGAGTTCAGCCGCACCACGCGCGACGAACCCGACTACGACAAGCTGATGCGCTACCGCCTGGCGCTGCTGCGCCAGCATGGCCTGAAGCTGGCCGACATCCAGGCCGTGATCGCCGGCATGGCGCCGATGGACGGCGCCAGGGACTTTCTGGACGACCTGCGCAGCCGCTTCCAGGTCATCATCCTGTCCGACACCTTCTACGAGTTTGCCGATCCGCTGATGCGCCAGCTCGGCCGGCCCACGCTCTTCTGCCACCGCCTGGTGGTGGATGGCGAGGGATTCGTCGCCGACTACCGGCTGCGCCAGCCCAACCAGAAGTTCCACGCCGTGCAGGCGCTGAAGGGCCTGAACTACCAGGTCATCGCGGCCGGCGACTCGTACAACGACACCGGCATGCTTGGCGCCGCCGACGCGGGTTTCTTCATCCACCCGCCGGCCGGCATCGTGGCCCAGTTCCCGCAGTTCCCGGTGCATCACTCGTACGCCGGGCTGAAGGCGTCGATCGACGGCGCTGCGGCACGTCTGCGCGAGCAGGCCTGAAGCGGGCCGCAACGGGTCCGGTGGCGGGGTGACCCGGCAGCCGCCACGGTGCAGCGACCCGCACAGTGTCAATCAGACGATACGTAATTCAGGATTGACACTTCTGTGCCTGCGGTTGATCATGTGCCGCATGCGGTCCGTCCCGGGCTTGCGGCGCCGATCGGCGCTGTGGGCGGCGACGGTGCATCCCCACGGGGTGCGACCTTTCCGCCGCCGCCGCACCTCCGCGACCCTGGACAACCCCGCCATGCGAGCCTCTCCGGACACCGACAGCCACGACGCGTCCTCCTGGGAAGCCGCTGGTGCCACGGCACCCTGGGCTGGCCCCGGGCCCTTGCAGCACGGGCCTGCTGCGGCCAGGCCGGGCGCGTCACATCACCCACTGCCCCAACGGCCGGCCGCGGCGGTTGGGGCCCGTGTCGCCCCGGCGGGCCCGAAAGGCCCGCTGGTGCGTGCGCTGCAGCGCGATCTGATCCCGCGGCTGGCGCAGGCCTGGCGGCCGAGCCTCGCGCAGCTGACAGCGCACGACGTGGAGGCCTTCACCGTCGACCTGCTGCAGGGCGGCGAGCCCGCGCTGGTGTCGCGCCTGGACAGCCTGCGCCAGCGTGGCTTCACGGCCGAGGCGCTGTGCCTGGACCTGCTGGCCCCGGCGGCGCGGCGGCTGGGGGACCTCTGGAACGACGACCGCTGCGACTTCACCAGCGTCACCATCGGCGTCAGCCAGCTGCAGCGCCTGATGCGCCTGCTCGGCGCGCACTGGGTGCCGAGCCTGGGCGACCCCGGCGCCGGCCTCAGCGTGCTGCTGATGCAGCCGCCGCAAGAGCAGCACAGCTTCGGGCTGGCAATGGTGGCCGAGTTCTTCCGCTGCGCCGGCTGGGACGTGTCCGGTGGGCCCGGCGACCTGGGCTTCCGCGCCGCGGCGCGGGCGCAGGCCCAGCACTTCGACGTGGTGGGTTTTTCCGTGGGCGCCGAGATGCAGCTGCCCTGGCTGCGGCAGGAGGTGGCTGCGGTGCGGCTGTCCAGCCGCAACCCCGATGTCGTGATCATGGTCGGCGGCCCGCTGTTTGCGCTGCAGCCGCAGCGCGCGGCCGAACTGGGTGTGGAGCTGTGCGTGGCCAGTGCGCACCAGGCGCCGTGGCTCGCGGCACAGCGTGTGCGGGCAGGTCAGGTGGTGTAGTCCGCGCGCGGGCTCGTCGGGTCGCGCCGCAAGGCTCCGGTCCAGACGGCGTCTGATGCATCCACGTCGCGCTGGCGGTGGCGCGACGGGCGCCCCTGGCGCCGTCGTGCGGCAACCCCCTCAGGCGGCTTCGCGCCCGCCTGCCGGACCCTGGCGCAGCCACAGGCGCGACGCGGTCTGCGTGAGCGCATGCCGCTGCTCCGTGCCCTCGGCCTCGTGCAGCGCGCGCAGCGTGCCGTGCATCATCTTGTGGGTCAGGCCGCTGGCCAGCGCCTGCAGCACGCCGTCCACGCTTTCGCCGCGCGCCAGCAGGCGGGTGGCGCGCTGGATCTCGGCGCGCTGCCAGTCTTCGGCCTGGTGCTGCAGCGCCTGGATCAGCGGCACGCTGCGGCGTTGTGCGCACCACTGCTCGAAGCCGTGCACGCCGGCGTCGACGATGGCTTCGGCCTGCTGCACCGCGGCCTGGCGCTTGTCGCCAGCCACGCGCACACGTTCTGCGAGGTCGTCCACCGTGAAGAGATAGGCGTCGCTCAGGCGCGCGACCTCGGGCTCGATGTCGCGCGGCACAGCCATGTCGACCAGCAGCATGGGCCTGCGGCGGCGCGCCTTCAGCGCCCGCTCCACGGCGCCCAGGCCGATCAGCGGGACGGAACTGGCGGTGCACGACACCACCACGTCGAAGCGGTGCAGCTGCGTGGGCAGCTCCGACAGCGCCAGCGTCTGCGCGCCCAGGCGCACGGCCAGCGCTTCGGCGCGCCCGGCATGGCGCACGGCCAGCGTCATCGATTTCGGGTGGCGCGCACCGAAGTGCGTGGCCACGAGGTCGATCATGTCGCCCGCGCCGACGAACAGCACGTGCAGCTGCGCCAGGTCCTCGAAGAGCTCGCCTGCCAGGCGCACCGCGGCGGCGGCCATGCTCACCGAGTGGGCGCCGATCTCGGTGCGCGTGCGCACTTCCTTGGCCACCGCAAAGCTGCGCTGGAACAGCTGGTGCAGCGTGCTGCCCAGCGTGCCCGCGGCGCCGGCCTCGCGCACCGCGGTCTTCATCTGGCCCAGGATCTGCGGCTCGCCCAGCACCATCGAGTCCAGCCCCGCCGCGACGCGGAAGACGTGGCGCGCCGCCTGCTGGTCCTGCGCCACGCAGGTGTGGTCGCGCAGCCGCTCGGGGCTGACCTGGCCTTGTTCGCCCAGCCAGCTCAGCACCGGGGGCAGCAGGTCGGCCTCGGGTGCGTCGGCCACCAGGTACAGCTCGGTGCGGTTGCAGGTGGACAGCAGCGCCGCCTCGGGTTGCGCGCGCTGCAGCCGGGCGCGCAGGCTGTGCAGCGCCCCGCCGATCTGCTCGGGGCGGAACGCGAAGCGCCCGCGCAGGTCCAGCGGCGCATGGTGGTGGTTCAGGCTCAGGGCCAGCACGCTCATGCGGCAGCCCTGGCGAGGCCGTCGTGGCCTGTTGAACACCAAGTCGTCAAGATAAAGTGACACATAGAGGCGACAAGATAACCTGACACTCGCCCGCGGACAAGAGGGCAGACCCGATCGGCAGTCGATCGGCAGTCGATCGGCCTGCGCCGGCCGCCCGATGCAGCCCCCGCGCCACGGTGCCGCCCTGGCCGAAGCGTGAAAACCTCGCCTGACCCGCTCGTTGCGGGCCGGTCAGCCGGGCGGGCGCCGCGGGGGCCCATGCCAGAATTCCGCGCATCCACCGCCGGCACCCCGGCCGTGCCAACCCGGCCGCCGGCCTTGCCGCGGCGCCTTCCAGGCCACCCGAGCCCCTCGCATGAAAATCCTGCTCACCGGCGCCGCCGGTTTCATCGGCATGACCACCGCACTGCGCCTGCTGGCGCGCGGCGACGAGGTCGTCGGCCTGGACAACCTGAACGACTACTACAGCGTGCAGCTCAAGCGCGACCGCCTGGCGCGCCTGACGCCGCACCCGGCCTTCCGCTTCGTGCAGATGGACGTGGCCGACCGGCCCGGCACCGAGGCCCTCTTCAGGGCCGAGCGCTTCGACCGTGTCATCCACCTTGCCGCGCAGGCCGGCGTGCGCTACTCGCTGCAGAACCCGCATGCGTACGTCGACAGCAACATCGTCGGCTTCATGAACATCCTGGAAGGCTGCCGCCACAGCCAGGTTCAGCATCTCGTCTACGCGTCCAGTTCCAGCGTCTACGGCGGCAACACGAAGATGCCGTTCTCCGAGCGCGGCAGCGTCGACCACCCGGTCAGCATGTACGCCGCCACCAAGAAGGCCAACGAGTTGATGGCGCACACCTACAGCCACCTGTTCGGCCTGCCCACCACGGGTTTGCGCTTCTTCACGGTGTACGGCCCGTGGGGGCGGCCCGACATGGCGCTGTTCCTGTTCACCAAGGCCATCCTCGAAGGCCGCGCCATCGACGTCTTCAACCACGGCCAGATGCGGCGCGACTTCACCTTCGTGGACGACATCGTCGAAGGCGTGATCCGCGTGCTCGACCGCGTGGCCGAGCCCGACCCCGCCTACGATGCCGATCAACCCGACCCCGGCACCAGCAACGCGCCGTTCCGTGTCTTCAACATCGGCAACCACGACCCGGTGCCGCTGATGGACTTCATCGGCTGCATCGAGGACGCGCTGGGCATGAAGGCGCAGAAGAACCTGCTGCCGCTGCAGGACGGCGACGTGCCCGCCACGTATGCCGACGTGGATGCGCTGAAGGACTGGGTGGGCTTTGCGCCGGCCACCGACATCCGCACCGGCATCGGCCGCTTCGTGGACTGGTACCGCGGGTACTACAAGGTCTGATCCCGGCCGCGCCGGCATCACGCCGGTTTCAGCGCGCTCAGCGCACGCCCTGGATCAGCTCGTGCAGGTGCCGCACGGGAATGGCGTAGCTGATCCCGGTGGGGCTGCTGAGCGCGCTCTCGCGACCGGCCTTCACCAGCACCATGTTCACCACGGCCAGCACGCGGCCCGTGTCGGCATCGAACACCGGCCCGCCGCTGTTGCCCGGGTAGGCGGTGGCATCGAGCTGGTAGATCTCGAAGTTGCCTTCGCGCAGCCGCACCAGCGCGCGCGGGTCGAGCGTCTGCGCGGTGGCCGCCGGCAGCGCGGCCGTGGTGATGGACGCGATGATGCCGCGGTGCGTGACCGCGGCGAAGCCCAGCGTGCCGCCGATCGGAAACCCCATCAGCGCGATCGACTGCCCCTCGCGCGCGCTGTCGGCGCCGGCCAGCAGCAGTGGCGGCAGCGCGGCGCCTTCGATCTTCAGCAGCGCCAGGTCGCGCGGCCGGTCGGTGGCCACCACGCGGGCGCGGCGCAGCTGGTCGCTGCCGGGCACGCGCGACACCATCACCGTCATCACCGGCCCGCTGTCGGCCTCGGCCCCGGGCGGCAGCACGTGGAAGTTGGTGGCCACCAGCGTGCCGTCGCCGACCACGAAGCCAGTGCCCCGGAAGCCGAAGCGCGGGCTGTCGGTGGCACTGAAGGTGCCCACCGGCAGCACCGAGGCCTTGACGGTGGCGATCACCGCGGCCAGATCGGCCCGGGCGGGCAGGGCGAGCGCCGCGGTGCCCAGCAGCAGGGCGCGGCGGGCGGGGCTGTGCACCGGCTTGCCGCCTACAGCGTCTTCAGCAGCGCGGCCACTTCGGCCTGGCCGCGGAAGCCGTCGCCCAGCTTGGCCAGGTCCTCGAGCTCGGCGCGGGCAAAGGGCTTGTCGCCGGACTGGATCAGCAGCTTGGCCAGCGTCAGCTTCAGCGCCGGGTCGGTCGGGCTGCGCAAGATGGCCGACTTCTGGATCTCCAGCGCCTTGGGCAGCTGCTGGTTGGCGGCCAGCGCCAGCGCCAGCGTGTCCATCAGCTGCGGTCGGCCGGGCAGGGCGTCGTTGGCCTTCTGCGCCATCTCCAGCGAGCCCGGCTTGCCCTGTTTCACCAGCAGATACGCCACGTTGTTGAGCGCCAGCGCGTTGCCGGGCTGGATCTCCAGCACCTTGCGGTACTGCACCTCGGCGGCAGGAAGATCGTTGGCCGACAGGGCCAGGTCGCCGAGGTAGAAGCGGTACGTGGCGTCCTTGGGCTGGGCGGCCAGCCAGTCGGCCGACAGCCGTTCTGCGTCGGCCGCCTTGCCCGCAGCGCGCAGCGCGGTGTGCAGGCGCACGGTGGTCTCGGTCGACTTGGCGAGGTTGCCGGCGCTGCGGTAGGCCGCGATCGCGGCGTCCCAGTTCTTGCGGCTGCTCTCGATGTCGCCTTCGAGCGAGAAGCCCAGGGCGTCCTTCGGGTTCTTCTTCTGCATCTCGCGGGCCAGCGCCTTGGCGTCGTCGGGGCGCTTGTCCATCATGGCCAGCGTGACCAGGCCGCGCTGCGCCACCGGCAGGCCGGGCTGGATCTCCAGCGCCTTGCGCAGCGCGCGCTGCGCGCCGGCCGGGTCCTTGTTGGCCAGCAGCGCATCGGCCAGCCGCACCTGGTACAGCGGATTGGTGGGCTGCCGGCTGGCGAGCTGGTTGAAGGTCACCACGGCCTGCTCGGCGTTGTTGGCCGCGATCTGGCTGCGGCCCAGGGCATCCTGGATCTCGAGGTTGTCGGGCAGGGCCGCAGCCGCCTCGCGGGCTGCGGTGAGTGCCGCCTTGGCGTCGGTGCCCAGCAGCTGGCCGATCAGCACCAGGTGCGCCTGCGGCGCCCCGGCGTTGGCCTGCACGGCCTGGCGCAGCGTCTTGATGATCTCGTCGGGCGCGGCGCCGGTGCGCGAGCCCAGCTCGGCCAGCGCCAGCAGGGCCTGGTGGTTCTTGGGCTGCGCCTGCAGCACGGCTTCGAAGCGCTTGCGGGCGGCGTCAGGCTTGCCCGCGCCCAGCTCCAGCGCGGCCATGCTGGCCACGGCCGGAAAGTAGGTGGCGTCCTTCTTCAACGCGGCCTCGAAGGCCGCCGTCGCCCCCGGCAGATCCTGCTTGAGCAGCAACACGCGGCCGCGCAGGTTGTCGGGCAGCGGGTTGTCGGGGATCTTGCGCTGCAGACCGTCGATGGCCTTCAAGGCGCCGGCCGTGTCGTTCTGCCGCAGCCGCCCGCTGATCAGCGCCAGGTCGGCACGCGTGCCCTTGTCCTCGGCCGCGATGGACTCCAGCTGCGTCACCGCAGAGGCGTTGTTGCCCTGCGCCATCTGGGCCAGGGCGGCCGAGGTGCGCACGCGGTTGTCGGCAGGGGCCACCTTGGCGGCCAGGGCAAAGGCGGCATCGGACTTCTTGGCGTCGCCCAGCTGCAGCCAGGCCTCGCCGGCCAGCGCGAGGCTGGTGCCGTCGGGGGCCTTGCCGTCGACCACCGGTTGCAGCACCTCGATGGCCTTGGCCGGCTGGCCGGTGCGCAGGTAGGTCTGGGCCAGGAGGTGGCGCGACAGCACCAGGCCGGGAGCCAGCTTCAGCGCGCGGCCGAGGTGCTGTTCGGCCTGCGGGAAGGCGCGCAGACGGAATTCGGCCGCACCGGCCAGTTCCAGCATGCGCACGTTGTCGGGGAACTGCTTCAGGATGCGTTCGCCGATCTGCCGCACCTTCGTGTAGTCCTTGTCGGCAAAAGCCAGCTGCGATTCGAACAGCAGCGTCTCGGGGTGCGCCGGCGCCGCCTTCTGCATCAGCGCAAAGTGCGTGCGCGCCTCGGGGACCTTGCCCTGCTGCAGCAGCAGCGCCATCACGGCCGCATGCGCGGGCAGGGCGCCCGGGTTGGCCTGCACCACCTGGCGGTAGACGGCCAGCGCGGCCTCGGGGTCGTTGCGGCCCAGGCGCAGCAGGTCGCCCTTGAGGGTGCCGGCATCGGCGTCGGCGGCGTTGCGTCCCAGCACCTGGTCCACCAGCGCCAGCGCGCCGTCGATGTCGCCGCCGGAGGCCTGCAGCCGCGCTTGCAGGATCAGCGCCGGCGCGTAGGTGGGCTGCGCCTTCAGGGCCTTGGCCAGGCTCTCGCGCGCCTTCTCGGGGTCGCGCTGCTGCAGCTGGGCGGCGGCCATCGTGGTGGACAGGTCGGCCACCGTGACGTCGGTGGTCAGGCGCAGCTCGCTGAACTGCGCCAGCAGCTTGGCCGCCTCGCCGATGGTGAGCATGGCACGCGCGAGGTCGGGCACGACCTCGTCGTCGGGAATCTGCAGCTCGCGCGCCTTGCCCAGTTCCACCGCCGCGGCCGCCGGGTCGCCGCTGGCCAGCAGCGCACGGCCCAGCAGCAGCCGGGCCTTGCCAGAGTCGGGGTTCTGCTGCAGCGCGGACTTGAGCTGGATGACCGCGGCTGCATAGTCCTTCTTGTCGATGAACTGCTGCGCGGAAGTCACCAGATCGGCTTCGGAGTTGCCGGAACAGCCCGCCAGCGTGAGTGCGGCGGTGGCCAGGCAGGCGGCGGCGATGGCATGTCGGATCATGGGTGTCTTCACGGGCTGGAAGGTCTTGAGGTGGGCCGGGCAGCGCGATTCAGAGGGTCTTCAGCAACTTGCTGACTTCTTCGTGCGCGGGGAACTGCTGGCCGCGTTTGGCCAGAGCTTCGAGTTCGGTGCGGGCCAGGGCCTTGTCGCCGGCCTTGAGGGCAATGCGCGCCAGGCTGAGCCGGTAGCCGGGTTCATCCGGGGCCAGTGCCACGGCCTTCTTCTGAAGTTCCAGCGCAGCCGGCACCTGGTTTTCAGCGGCCATCGCCAAAGCCAGCGTGTCCATCACCGCCGGCCTGCCTGGAAGGGCGGCATTTGCGCGTTCCGCAAAGGGCAGCGCACCCGACTTCCCCAGGCTGACCATGACAAAGGCCAGGTTATTGAGGGCAGCGACGTTGGTCGGTTGACGTTCGACGACGGTGCGCAGCCAGGGCTCTGCCCGTGCGAGATCGCCGCGTGCAATGCTGGTCAGCGCGACCTGATACGCGAAGGCCATGTCGCTGGGGCGGTCCTTCATCCAATCGGCCGCGAGCCGGTCAGCCTCCGATGCGCGGCCCGCTGCAATCAGGCTTTGGTGCAACCTGAGCGTGACATCGGCGCGTTCAGGCTCGCGCTTCAGTCCGGCGCGATAGGCAGCGATGGCGGCGTTGTGGTCGCCCTGGTGGTGGTGGAAGTTGCCCTCGAGCAGGTGGCCGCTGGCACTTGAAGGCTTCTTCTGCTGCAGGCCGCGGGCCACTGCCAAGGCCTCGCCCTGTCGTTTGTCGCTCAACATCAGATCGATGAGATAAGCGTTGGCGGCCTCGGCGGTGGACTCGATCTCGGTCGCGCGCCGCAAGCTCGCCTCGGCGCTCTTCCGATCGCCGTTGTTCTTGTAAAGCTCGGCCAGCCGCATGTGCGGCACCACCGACTTCGGGTCGAGGCTGACCATGCGCTTGAAGGTGCTGATGGCCTGCTGCAGATCGCCACTCTGGGTCTGCGCGCGGCCCAGGACGTCCATGATCATCAGGTCGCTGGGCGCGGCCGCGGCGGCATCCTGCGCTGCGGCCAGGGCATCCTTGAAGCGCTTGTTGCCCAGCAGCAGCTGCACCAGCGCCACGCGGGCCAGGGGTTCGGACGGGTTGGCCTGGATGGTGGTTGCCAGCACAGCCCGTTGCTCGTCCAGCGAAGCGCCGGTGTCAGCCAGCAACTGAGCCAGCGAGACCGCCGCAAACTGGTTGCGCGGATCGTTGCGTACCGCGGTCTCCAGCCGTTCCCGGGCTGCGGCTGGCTTGTTGTCGAGCATGTCGATGGCGGCCAACCGGGCCGTGGCCTCGAACATCGTCGGTGCCAGCGCCAGGGCCTGTTCATACGCGGCACGCGCGGCGGGAATGTTCCGCTGCATCAGATGCACGCGTCCCCGCAATTCGGCGACGGTGCTGCTCTTGGGTTCCTTCTTCGACATGACCTCCAGCGACGCCAGCGCCGCCGCCCAGTCCTTGTTCTTGATGTGCGTGCTGAAGAGCGCCATGTCGGCCACCGTGTCTGGTGAGCTGGTCGACAAGGATCGCAGTTCCGCCAACGCCCGTTCTGAATTTCCACGACTCAGCTGCGTCACGGCCAGTGCAGTCTGGATGCGTGGGTTGTTCGGTGCAGCCTTGCCCGCCCGCGTGAACAGGGCCTCTGCGGCGGCGGGGTCGTTGGTGGCCAGCGCGGCCTCGCCGGCCAGCGCCAGCGCCGCGGGGTCGCTTGCGCCCTCGCCGATCATCGGGCGCAAAGTGTCCAGCGCCTTGTTGGCCTGACCCATGCGCAGGTACACGACAGCCAGGCCCCGCCGTGCCTGCGTCAGCTCGGGATTGCTCTGCAGCGCCTTCAGGAAGTGCGACTCGGCCACCACCAGCGATCCGCTCCGACCCTCGACGGCACCGGCGAGCTGCAGCACGCTCACGTTGTCGGAGGCGAACTTCAGAAGCTGCTGGGTGCGGTCGCGCGCCTTGTCCATGTCGCCGGCCTGGAAGGCGACCTGGCCCTCCATGAACAGCGTCTGCGGGTGGCGCGGCAGCGCTGCCTGGAATTTCTCGAGCTGGGCCGAGGCTGCAGGCAGGTCATTGGCGCGAAGCGCCAGGTCGATCAGCAGCGAGTGCGAGGGTGCATGCGAGTTGGAGATGGCCAGGGCCTGGCGCAGCGCTTCGGTGGCAGCGACTGGGTCCGCTCTGCCGAAGGCCAGGATTTCGCCTTTCAGGTGCAGGGCCTCGAATGCCTTGGGGTCACGCTTGAGGACCTGGTCGATCAGGGCCAGAGCGCTGTCGAACTGGTTGCGTCCGGCCAGCAGACGAGCATTGATCACGACGGCCGGGCCGAAGTCAGGCACGGCGGCCAGCGCCTTGGCTGCGGCAGCCTCGCCGCGTGTCTGGTCGCCCTGGGCGATCCAGGCCAGGGCCAACGAGGTGTTGAGCGAAGCCGCAGCCGTCGGATTGGCCAGCTCGACCGCGCCAAAGGCCGTGGTCAGCTTGCGATGTTCACCGGTCAGGAGCAGCGCACGAGCCAGCAGCGGCAGCACGTCATCCTTCGGATGGCCGCCTTCGAGAGCCTTGTTCAGTTCGACGGTGGCGGCCACGGCGTCCCCGGTCTCCAGCAGCGAACGCCCCAGTGCAAAGCGCACCTGGGGCGTGTCCAGTCCTGCTTGCAGCGCGGTCTTGAACTGGATGATCGCCGCAGGATGATCGGCCTGCGCCGCGAAGGCCTGACCCGAGGCGAGGATGTCTTCCGGCGGCTTCGGGCCGCAGGCCGACAGTGCCAGTGCTGCCACCAGCGTGAACGCGGCCGTGGCGCGGTGAGTGTCGAAGCTGTAGCTGGGCATGGCGTGGGTCTCCTGAACGGCGGCGTGATGGCCGTGACCGTGGTGCTGTGGACTACTTGATCGCCAACCGGCGCATGAGGTCGTACAAGGTCGGCCGGCTCACGCCGAGGATCTCCGAAGCCTTCACGATGTTGCCGTTGGTGCGTGCCAGCGCCGCGATGATGGCCTGCCGCTCGGCCGTTTCGCGCACGGTGCGCAGGTCGAGCTCGGAGCGTTCGGTGCCGGCCTCGGGCGGCGCCGCCAGGCCCAGGTCGTCGCTGGTCAGGCGGTCGGTGTCGGCCATGATCGAGGCGCGCTTGATGGCGTTCAGCAATTCACGCACGTTGCCCGGCCAGGGGTGTGCCTCGATGGCGCGGATGGCGTCGTCGGTGAAGCTCAGCCCGTTGCGCCGCTGCTCCGCGGCAAAGCGGCGCAGGAAGGCATGGGCCAGCAGCGCCGCATCGCCCAGGCGCGCGCGCAGCGGCGGGATCGTGACCACGATCTCGGCCAGGCGGTAGTACAGGTCCTCGCGGAAGCGGCCGTCGGCGATCAGCGTCTTCAGGTCCTGGTGGGTGGCGCAGACCACGCGCACGTCGACCGGGATCTCCTGTCGCCCGCCCAGCCGCTCCACGGTGCGCTCCTGCAGGAAGCGCAGCAGCTTGGCCTGCAGCGAGTGCGGCAGGTCGCCGATCTCGTCGAGCATCAGCGTGCCGTTGTGGGCGGTTTCAATCTTGCCCGGGGTGGTCTTGGCCGCGCCGGTGAAGGCGCCGCGTTCGTAGCCGAAGAGCTCGCTCTCCAGCAGGTTCTCGGGGATGGCGGCGCAGTTGATCGCAATGAAGCGGCCCGCGCGCTTGGAGGCCGCATGCAGGCCGTTGGCCAGCACCTCCTTGCCCGTGCCGCTTTCGCCCAGCAACAGCACCGTGGCGTTGCTGCCCGCCACGCGCTCGACGGTGCGCGAGATGCGCATCATGTCGGCATCGCGCGTGATCAGGCCCGACAACGCGTCGGGCTGGTGCAGCGACTGCAGCCGGCGGTTCTCGGCCTGCAGCTCCGACAGGCGGTAGGCGCGCTCCACCGTCAGGCTCAGCGTCTCGGGCTCGAAGGGCTTGGCCAGGAAGTCATAGGCCCCCAGGGCCACGGCGCGCAGTGCGTTGGCCTGGTCGTTCTGGCCGGTCAGCACGATGACCTTGACCGCCGGGTCGGCCTCCAGCATCTGCTCCAGCAGCTTGAAGCCCTCGGACACCGAATCCGGGTCGGGCGGCAGGCCCAGGTCCATCGTGACCACGGCCGGCTGGTGGCGGCGCTGCTGCACCAGGGCGCTGTCGCGGTCGCTGGCCGTCACCGACTCGAACTTGTCGAGCGACCACTTGATCTGCTTCTGCAGCGCCAGGTCGTCCTCGACGATGAGCAGGGGCGTCTGGCTGGTGTCGTTGCTGGCCACGGGCGGGAGTCCTCGGGATGTCAGGCGGCGTCGGCGCGCAGCAGGTCGTTGCCCTGCTGCACCTCGAAGACGGGCAACCGGACCGTTAGCAGCGTACCGCGGCCCACGGTGCTGTCGACCTCGATGCTGCCGCCCAGTTCACGAATGTACTGACTGCTTTCGTACATGCCGATCCCCATCCCGCTTTGTTTGGTGGTGCTGAAGGGCCGGAACAGCCGGGTCTTGACGAACTCCTCGCTCATGCCGGCACCCGTGTCGCCCACTTCGACGACCACCTGCCCGCTGAAGCGCTGCACCGTGACCCAGACCTGGCCCGACGCGGGTGTGGCGTCGAAGGCGTTCTGCACCAGATGGCCCAGCACACGTTCCAGCCGTTCTTCGTGGCCGCGCGTGGCCAGCTTTTCCAGCGTGCGCACCTCGAGCGTGCGGCCCTGCGACGTGGCCAGGGCTTCCAGCCGCTGCATCAGCGGCGCCAGTTCGACACCGCGGCTGCCGCCCGGCGGCGTGGCGCCTTCGCGCAGCTGCAGCATGAGCCGGCGCATCTTCTCCAGCGAGCTCTCCACCGTCAACAGCATGTCCTGCTGAAACTCGCGGTTGGCGTGCAGCCGTTCCGCATTCTTCAGCATCAGCGACAGCTGGGTCACGATGTTCTTGAGGTCGTGCACGACGAAGGCCGACATGCGGTTGAAGGCGTCGAACTTGCGGGCCTCGAGCAGGGCCTCGGTGGCCTGCATCTGTGACAGGTAGCCCGCGGCCTGGCGGCCGGCGGTCTTCAGCAGGTCGCGCACCTCCCAGTCCAGCTTCATCGTGGTGCGCGGCGGTGCCATCAGCACGAAGCCCAGCAGGTCGTCACCCGCCAGCAGCGGCACCACCACCCACATGTTGGGCCCGCCCAGCAGCCACGTGGGCAACGCCAGGTCGCCGTACAGGCGCGGGGAGTCGCGGAACTCCTCCAGGTCGATGACCCAATGCCGGTGCTGCAGAAAGTGGCAGAAGGCCGAATCGACCGGCTCCTGGGCATCGACGGCCGGCACGTTCCAGCGCACCGCCTGGGTGAACGGGCCTTCGGGACCGCTGCGCGTCCAGAGGCTGCCGGCCGGGCACTCGACCATGCGTGCCAGGCCGCGCACCACGCCCATGCCCACTTCCTGCGGCGTGCCGGTGGCCGACAGCGTGGCCGTGAAGCGCAGCCATTCCTCGCGGTAGTCGTAGCGGTAGCTGAAGAAGTGCTTGCCGACGAAGACCCGCAGCCACGAGCGTAGCGCGCCGGACATGGCCAGCGCCAGCAGGAAGGCCAGGCCGGCGATCAGCAGGCTGATCTGCAGCGCGCGCCCCCAGGTGCCGCCGAAGTAGCGCACGTAGTAGCCCACGGCCGACATGAACAGCAGGTAGCCACCGGCCAGCAGCAGCGTGGCCGAGTGGAAGGCCGCGGTGCGCGACACCTGCAGCCGCTTCATCCAGTCGGTGTGACGCCGTGCGGCCAGAAACAGGAACGGCACCGCCAGCAGATGCGCGGCGCCGCGCACGCTCTTCACGTCGGTGTCGAAGCGGCCGAAGAGCAGCGCCTCGGAGTACATGTACAGGTCGAAGGCGAACATGCACGCCAAAGCCAGGCACATCGGCTTGGAACCCCAGCGCGAGTCTTCGCCGAGCTTGCGGTAGAGCTGCTCCAGCAGCAGCAGTCCGCACAGCGCCAGCAGCAGCGACAGCGCCAGCAGCGCGCGGTCGGGGTCGTCGGCAATGCGGCCCTGCCAACCGCGCACCAGCACCAGGGCCAGCGTGCCCAGCACGGCCAGGATCGCCGCGGGCTGCAGCAGCGCCGCGTCACGCGCACCCGAGGCGCTGCGCACGGGCCGTATCAGCGCCAGCAGGAAGGCAAACCACAGCGCGTAGCGCAGCACGTCCAGCACCGACGCGGCCACCAGCCAGCCGTCGGACGCCTGGATGACCGCCGCGGCCGACACCGCAGACCAGACCGCACCGGCCAGCACGCCGGCGACGAACAGCCCGCCGGGCCCGCCATGGTCGCCCCGGATGCGGCGCGCCACCACGATGTAGGCGCCCAGCGCCAGGTGCATCAGCGCCGACAGGGCAAAGCAGACGAAGGCGACGTTGTCCATGCGGGCGCTCAAGACGGGGTCGGCGCGTCAGGCTGCCCCTGGGGGCCGGTGCCGACAGCGGGCGGGCAGCAGCCGCGCAGTGTAGGGCGAGCCCGCGTCAGCGGGCGCCCTTGCCGGTCAGCACCACGCGCACGGTTTCGAGCAGCACCACGAGGTCGAGAAACAGAGTGTGGTTCTTCACGTAGTACAGGTCGTACTGCAACTTTTCCAGCGAGTCCTCGACCGTCGAGCCGTAGTGGTAGCGCACCTGGGCCCAGCCTGTGACACCGGGCTTGACACTGTGGCGCACGGCGTAGAAGGCGATCTCCTGCGTCAGCTGCTGCACGAAGAAGGGCCGCTCGGGCCGCGGCCCGACCAGGCTCATCTCGCCGTTGAGCACGTTCATCAGCTGCGGCAGCTCGTCGATGCGCAGGCGGCGGATGATCGCGCCCACACGCGTCACGCGGTCGTCGTTGGCGCTGGCCCAGCGAGGCTTGCCGTCCTTCTCGGCGTCGGTGCGCATGCTGCGGAACTTGGCGACCTGGAAGGTCTCGCCGTTCAGGCCCACGCGCTCCTGCCGGTACAGCATGGGCCCGCGGCTCTCCAGCTTGATCAGCACCGCTGTCACTAGCATGATGGGTGCGGACACCAGCAGCAGGATCGACGAGCAGACGATGTCGAACACGCGCTTGACGAAGGTGCGCCACGCGCCCTGGTTGAAGCCATCGCCGAAGATCAGCCAGCCGGCATTCAGGTAGTCGACGCGGATCTGCCCCAGCGTCTTCTCGAAGTGCGTGTTGAGGTCGTACACCTTGACGCCCGACAGCTTGCAGTCGAGCAATTGGCGCAGCGGCATGCTGCCGGCGCGGCGTTCGGTGAGGGCCACGACGATCTCGTCCACGCCCAGGTGCGTGGCGGTCTCGCCCAGCGTGCCGCGCAGGGCCAGCAGTTCGGTGGCGGGCACGGCCGGCTCGTTTTCGTTCGGGCCCGGCACGTAGCCGACGATGGTGGCGTTGGGGTCGGCCGATTTCAGCGTCTGGCCGACCACGCTGGCCGCGGTGCCAGCACCGAAGATCAGGATGCGCGTGCTGAGCCGCGGCGCCACGTTGGTGTGGCTCAGGTAGACACGCCGCAGGATCATCGCCGAGACACCGGCCATCACGGTGAACTGGATGGCATTGCGGTCGCCGAAGGGCGGCGGCAGCAGGCCGAAGATCAGGTAGGCCAGCGGCAGCGTCACCAGCAGCACGACCAGCGCGCGGCCGCAGGCACGCGGAAACGACACGCTCGGGGTGTTTTCGTACAGCCCCGAGGCGCTGTTGATCACGAACAGGCAGGCCGCAAACGACACCACGTGCGTGCCGGCCAGCGGCACCGCCAGATTCAGGCTGCCCAACTCGAGCGCCAGCACGCCCACGGCGATGAGCAGCAGCAACCCCAGGTCGAACAGCACACTGCGCAGGGCCGCGCGGTGCACGTAATGATTGAAGATGCGGATCATGAAGGCTCGGTGACTGACGGCATCTGGCGGCTCAGGGCCCGGTGTGGTGGGGCTCTTGTTCGAGTTGCCGTGCAGGTGGCGCAGCTGCGCTGAAGCGACGTGGCTCCAAGTGTTCGAAAATGTAGGCAGCACCTTCAGGAGCCGGCAACCCCCGTGATGAGGGGGTATGGCCACCGAAACCCTGCGGCGCCACAGCGTGCCGGATCGGTGTCTTCAGGTGCTGGCTGGGGCGAAGATGGTTCACAGCGGGACAGCATACGCACGGCGATGACGATGGAGTGACACGCGCCGTCCGCCGCGGCCCCGAGCGATCAATCCTCCACGAAGTCGACGGGGGTCGGTAGGCGGCGCAGCCAGCAATGCCGTGGACGGGCGCGCTCACCCCGCGGTGTCCGGCGCCGCTGCCTGCTTCCGCTCGTGCAGTCGCAACGCCTTGATGCTCAGATGCCGCGCCAGCATCAGCGGCGGCATGCGCAGCCAGTGTCCGCGCAGGTACAGCGCGAACAGCGCCAGCTGGCGATGGGCGCCGGGCCGCTGCCCGGGCGACGGATCGAGGGCCGCGAGCCAGAGACGGTCCATCCAGGCCAGCAGCGCCGGGCCCGGTCCCCAGCTCGCCGATTGTTCGGTCAGGGCCTGCGGCACCGGCGTGCAGAACACGCGCCGGGCGTAACGCAGCGCGTAGAACAGCAGCCTCTGCAGGCCATGGCGGCGGGCGCGTTCGGCGAGCAGCGGCCAGAAGCCCGGGTCGGCGCCGAAGTGGCGCATCAGCGCGTCCATGTCCGACAGATCCCGCAGCGCGTGGCTCAGCTCGTCGTTCATGAACAGGTGCGTCATGCTGTGCAGCAGCATGTCCTGGGGGCTCAGCACATGCAGCCCCGGGTATGACGCCAGTGGCTGCGCCGACTCGAAGAAGGCGGCCGCGTCGGGCTGGATGCGTCCGGTGCGGGGCAGGATCGTGTGGTGCACGTCCAGCACCGTGCGCCGCTGCGCGTGCTCCATCGGCGGCAGCTCATGCATCCAGTCGCGGTAGTAGCGCTCGTCGTAGGCGGTGTGGTGGGTGCTGGTCCAGCCGGCCATGACCAGCCGCATCTCGGCCTGCGGCAGCGCCTGCTCGGGCACCATGATGTCCACGTCGGAAAAGGTCCGCCCATCGGCGGCGGGCAGCCCCGTCATGACGTAAGCGGCGCCCTTCAGCAGCAGGACCGGCGCGCCGATGTCGCCCAGTGCGTTGCGCAGATGGCCGGCCTCGCGGTGGATTTCGGTCTGCTGCGCCGCCCACACCCGCAGCGCCGACTCGAAGTGGCCCACCACCGCAGGCGGCAGGCCGGGCGCGGCGGGGCCAACGCGCAGCGCCAGCCGGCCGAGCAGCCCCGCCGTGCGCGCCAGGCGCACCACGGTGCCCCACTGGGCCGGCTGCCAGTGGCGTGTGGACGCAGGGTCGCCCAGCGCCGTCAGCAACAACCGTGTCGGAATGCTCGCCCAGGCCAGCGCGGGTGCATCGGACCCCGTATGTGCAGACGCTGCCGCGGGGGGGCTTACGCCGGGCGACATGGCCTGCAGGCGCCGCGGCTCAACCAGGAGCCGACGGCAACTGCCCGTCGGCCAGGCGGGCGAACAGGGCGATGGCCTCGCGCAGGTCGCCGTATTCGAAAGTGAAGCATTGGCTCCGATCGATCACCGAACCCAGCAGCTGAAAGCCCGCAGCGCCGAAGATGTCGTAGTTGAAGGCGTTTTCGACCAGGCGCATGAAGCCGCGGGCACGGCTGATCGGAGCCAGCGTGGCCGGCATCGCCGGCACATAACGGGGCAGCACCACCCAGGCGGGCACGGCCCGCATCTCGGCCCGGGCCACGGCCTCCGCAGGCGGCGGAAAATGCGCCACCACGCCCTTCAGCGTTTCGGCCACCCGAGACCCCAGCTGCAACTGCGGATGCAGCGCCTGCAGCACCTCGATCGACTGGTTCTTGATGCTCACCGGGCGCGGTATCGGCACGATCAGGCCGTCGTGGGGATCGATCAGCGTGAGTTCGTCCGACAGCAGCCGCCAGCCGTTGAACAGCAGCCCGGCGCAGAGCGTGCTCTTGCCCGAGCCCGACGGCGCCGGCAGGATCAGCGCACGGCCGCCGCGCTCCAGCACCGCGGCATGCAGCACCAGGTACTGGTGGCACATGCCGTACATGCACCAGTTGAGCCCCCATTCCAGCAGCGGGAAACCCTGGTCGCCCGGCAGCGGGTTGAAGGGCTCCTGCCCGTCGAGGTGGAACACCACCTGGGGCTGATACCAGGCGCGCAACCCCGACGGCCGGCGCACCGAGACGTTGAAATCGATGAACTCGTCGTCGCCGACCAGCGGATGGTGGGCATACAACTTCAGCACCGAGTCGGCCACCTGCGCCAGCGGGGTCGAGATGCGCACCGCCACCGGCCCGGTGCGCAAGCCCAGCCCCTGCGGACTGCGCAGCGCGCGGTGCACGGCCGTGCGCCCCAGGCTGTTCAGGGTGACCGGGGCAGCCGAGCTCATCGCCGAAGATTCATGGCAGAGGACGCAACAGTCCCGCCTGCAGCAGGCTGGCGACGGCCAGGTGCAGCTGCTCCGTGGCATGGGCCGGGTCGGGCAGTGGTTCTTCGGCGTCCAGCACACGCTGACACAGCACCGTTGCCGTCAACCCGGCAGGACCCGCGTTCTGGGCCTGCTGCAGCAGCTCTTGCCCCAGGGCGTCCAGCAGGTGGGTGCGGCCCGCAAGGCCGTCATAGGCCACGGCTTCGTCTTCGCCCCAGGACTTCAGGGCTATGCCTTGCGCAGAAAGCAAAGCGTCCCCGGGTGGGGACGTGAGAGCGGCGGTCATGCCGATACTGTAGCCGGTGGGCAACGGCCTCAGAGTGAGAGCGTCGGATTCAGCAGGTAGTCCAGCCACTTCAGCAGTCGGGCTTCGTCCCAGCCACCGCCGGGCGTGCCGCCCGCAATGTTGGTCGTGTTCAGCAAGCTGGCCAGCGAGCCGCCGACGCCGTGGTACCGGTTCCAGACCATCGTCGCGTACAAGGGGCTGAAGCCGCGTGTGGCGCCGCCACCGAGGCTGATGGCCACCAACCGCTGCAGGACGCCGTTGGCCCCCGCGGTGACTGCCCCCTGATGAAAGAGAGCGCCCACCGTCTGGGCGGGCAGGTTCCCCGTGCCGGTGGCGAAGTGGGCCGCCACCATCACGCTCATGGGCCCGGTGCCCCAGCTGACGGTGCCTGAACTGTTCATCACCCGTGCAGCCTGTGCGGCGGTCACGCACTGCGCCACGGTCATGGTCGAGCAGTTAATGACGCCGGCGCCCGGGTTGCGGCTCTTGTAGACCGTGGCCGACACGAACGACGACGCCAGCACGCAGGTGGAGGTGGCAGAGACCGGCCCGCTGGCCAGCGTCAGCACCACCGGTGCGGCGGCCGTGCCGGCACGCAACAGGGCACGGCGGCTGGGCGACATGACCCGAGCGCCCGTGCTGCCACGTTCGGCTTCAGGCGCTGGCTGCTTAGAGTCGTCGTGCTGCATTCTTCTCTCCCGACAGCACTGGGCTGCATGAAGCTATTGTAGGAAGGACGGGTCTTCTCCGGACCGGACAGGCGCCCCCGGTTCCCGGGGGCCGGGTGCGCTCTGGCGAGGCTTCGTGACTCACCGCACGCCCCACCTCCCTGCCTATGGTCACGCCCTGAATCCGGCATCTGCCGAAACTAAAACGCCCTGACGAATCAGGGCGTTCAGCAACTCCTGCCAAGGACGGCTGGTCAGCCCTCCTTGTCACAGCCCTGTGGAATCAGGCAGCTTTGCGCTTGCGGGCGGCGGCAGCCAGACCCAGCAGACCCAGGCCGGCCAGGGCCAGGCTGGTGGGTTCCGGAACCGGCGTCGTGACCAGTTGGCCGCTGTACAGCGTCGGGGTGGTCAGCACGTTGCCGGTGATCACGAAGGCGTACGTGCCCATGGTCAGGGCGGTGAAGCCGATGTTCGACGAGTTACCGCTGAAGACGCCGACGCCCTCGGAGGCGCCCAGGACCACGTTGGTCAGGGCCGTGCCTGCGGCGCCGAACGCGTCGTTGCTGGCGACCTTGAACAGCTCGACCTGGAAGTTGGCGATGCTGTTGGCGTTGGGGAAGCCCGGAATGAAGTTGGCATTCACAGTGGCGCTGCCGCTCGGGCCGAACTGGAACACCCAGGTGTTCGTGAACAGGCCGACCGGGAGCAATGCGTTGCTGAAGAGCGAGCTGTCGTTCGTGGTGGAGGTGTACGAACCGATGTAGGTTGCTTCCGACGCCAGCGTGGTGCCGGTGTAGCTGAAGTTGCCAATGAAGGCAGCGTGAGCCGGGGCGCTGAGGCCGGCAACGGCCAGTGCAGCTGCGGCGGCGAGTTTGGAGAGTTGCTTCATGAGGTAGTCCTTGCAGGGGGGGGGTGGTTCAGCTTCAGGGTTGCCCGTCATGCAGTTCAGTCGGGACCTGCCTCAACATAAGCATCTGGCGTGCCAGATTATTTTTATCAATGAAATCAACAGGTTGGTGGCGGGGTGTCGGCCTGGAGGGCTGCAGCTGTCAAACAAATCGACACCGATTAAATTGAGTGGCAGGATGCCACCGCGGGCCGCGAACGACAAAAGTGTGTACGAAGCCCGCTCCAGACTGGGTCGCCAATCCGGTACACATACAGGCTGTGACATCATCTTTCATCGGTTGCGTCGCGCAGTACCTGCGGCGGCGTCTTTGTTGCGGGAGTGCAGCAAAGGCAGAGCGCCCGAGCGACGTGGCCTTGCAGCGCCATGTCCCCCAGATCTCTAGGAGTCCCGCCTTGTCCTACCTGAGCCTCGCACGTACAAGTTTTCTCCGACTGGGCGCGATGTTGGCCACCGGCGCCTTCCTGACGGGTTGCGGCTCCCTCGGCAGCAACCTGCCGCCGGCTCCGGCCACCAGCGCCACGGCCGATTACAGCTACGTCATCGGTGCCGGCGACGGCCTGAACATCATCGTCTGGCGCAACCCCGAGCTGTCGATGAGCGTGCCGGTCCGCCCTGACGGCAAGGTCTCGGCGCCGCTGATCGACGAGCTGGTGGCGCAGGGCAAGACGCCGCCGGAGCTGGCGCGCGACATCGAGAAGAAGCTCGCCACCTACGTGCGCGACCCGGTGGTGACTGTCATCGTGACGGGCTTCGTCGGCCCCTACAGCGAGCAGATCCGCGTCGTTGGCGAAGCTGCGCGCCCGCTGTTCCTGCCCTACAAGCAGAAGATGACCCTGCTCGACGTGATGATCGCCGTCGGCGGCCTCACCGATTTTGCCGACGGCAACCGCGCCGTCATCCAGCGCACCTCCGACGGCAACAAACAATACGCCGTGCGCCTGAAGGACCTGATCAAACGGGGCGACACCAGCGCCAACGTCGAGATGCGGCCCGGCGACATCCTGATCATTCCGCAAAGCTTCTTCTGACCCCGATGCGCGGTCCGCGCCTGTGGATCTGAAGCCCCGGCTGCCGCCATCCATGGTGATCTGCTGATCCCGCCCCACCGGTCCCCGTACGCCGCATGCAAGAAATCGTTCAACAGGTCCTGATCGTCCTTCGCGGGATGTGGAAGTTCCGCTGGCCCGGCCTGGTGGTGGCCTGGGTGATGGCCGTGGTCGGTGTCGTGGCGGTCTGGAAGATTCCGGACCAGTACGAGGCCTCCGCACGCATCTTCGTCGACACCGATTCGATCCTGAAGCCGCTGATGAGCGGCCTGGCGGTGCAGCCCAACGTGGAGCAGCAGATCGGCATGCTGAGCCGCACGCTGATCAGCCGGCCGAACATCGAGAAGCTGATCCGCATGGCCGACCTCGACCTGAAGAGCCAGTCCAAGTCCGACCAGGAACTGCTGGTCGAGAAGCTCACCAAGGGCATCGAGATCCGCACCGCCGGCGCCACCAACCTCTACTCGATGGTCTATCGCGACTCCGACCAGGAAAAGGCCAAGCGCGTCATCCAGTCGATGGTGTCGATCTTCGTCGAATCGGGCCTGGGTGCCAGCCGCAAGGACACCGATTCGGCCAAGACCTTCCTCAGCGAGCAGATCAAGACCTTCGAGGCCAAGCTCGAAGAGGCCGAAGCGCGCATGAAGGACTTCCAGCTGCGCAACATCGACCGCCAGGGCGCGGACGGCAAGGACGCGCTCGTGCGCGTGGCCGAGGTGGCCGCGCAGCTCGATTCCGCCCGCCTGCAGCTGCGCGAGGCCGAGCGCTCGCGCGACGCCTCCAAGCGCCAGCTGGCCGAAGCCCGCGGCCAGGCTCCGAGCAGTGCGCTGCCCAACCTGTTGGGCGCCCCGCGCAGCGCCGCCGAGCCGGCCGCTGTCTCCACCCCCGAGATCGACGCCCGCATCGACGCCCAGAAGCGTGCCCTCGACGCGCTGCTGCAGCGCTACACCGACAAGCACCCCGACGTGCTGGGCACGCGGCGGCTGCTGAACGACCTTGAAGACCAGAAGCGTCGCGAGGTGCAGGAGCTGCAGCGCCGGGCGGCCGCCCAGCCGGCACCGGGTGCCGTGGGCGGACCCAGCGAAAGCCTGGCCGTGCAGGAACTGACCCGCATGGTGGCCACGGCCGAAGTGCAGGTGGCTGCCATCCAGGCCCGGGTGGAGGAGTTTTCCAGCCGCTATGCCGGGCTGAGGGAATCATTGAAGAGCGCGCCGCAACTGGAGGCCGAGGCCGCCCAGCTCAACCGCGACTACGCCATCACCAAGAAGGGCTACGAAGACCTGGTGTCGCGGCGCCAGTCGGCCATCATGTCGGGTGACCTCGACGTGGCCTCGGGCGTGGCCGAGTTCCGCCTGATCGACCCGCCCCGGGTGGCACCCAAGCCGGTGTCGCCAAACCGCCTGCTGCTGTTGCCGGGGGTGTTGATCGTGTCGTTGGGGCTGGGCCTGTTTTTCGCCTTTGCCGCCAGCCAGATGCGGCCGACCTTCTCCAGCGCCGAAGAGCTGCGCCAGCAGACCGGCTTGCCGCTGCTGGGCGTGGTCACGCTGCTGGTGGGCGACGAAGACCGCCACCGCGACCGCATCAGCCTGTTCCGTTTCGTGGCCGCCTCTGGTGGCCTGGTGTTCCTGTTCGGTGCCGGGCTGGTGGCCATGACGCTGGCCAGCCGCTTTGGAGGCTAGACCCATGAGCAGCCTCATCGAACAAGCCGCACAACGCCTGGAGCAGTTGCGCCAGGCGGGCATCGAGATCCCCGAGATCGGCACGCCGCAGCCGCAGGCTGCCGCGCCCGCCCAGCCCGTGGCGCCGGCCTTCGTGGCGCCGGTTGCCCATGTGGGCCACCCCGACAACGCCAGTGGCGAGCTGTTTTCGCAGTCACGCAAGGTCGATCTCGATCTGGCGGCCATTTCCGCGGCCGGCATCGTCACGCCCAATTCGCCGCGTTCGCACATGGCCGACCAGTACCGCGTCATCAAGCGGCCGCTGATCGCCAACGCCATGGGCCGGGGTGCGGCCACCGTGAAACACGGCAACCTGATCATGGTGACCAGCGCGCTGCCGGGCGAGGGCAAGAGCTTCACCTCGATCAACCTCGCGATGAGCATCGCCGCCGAGCTCGACCACACCGTCATGCTCGTCGACGCCGACGTGGCGCGCCCGTCGGTGCTGCGCATGCTGGGCCTGCCGCAGGGGCCGGGCCTGCTGGAGCTGCTGGAGGGCAAGGCCGACATGGCCAGCGTGCTGATGCGCACCAACGTCGACAAGCTCACGCTGCTGCCCAGCGGCTCGCCGCACCCGCGCGCCACCGAGCTGCTGGCCAGCGACGCGATGACGCAGCTGCTGGACGACATGGCCACGCGCTACCCCGACCGCATCATCATCTTCGACTCGCCACCGCTGCTGCTGACCACCGAGTCGCGCGTGCTGGCCTCGCACATGGGCCAGATCGTGATAGTCGTGCATGCCGACCGCACGCTGCAGAACACCGTCAAGCAGGCCGTGGCCACCATCGAGGCCTGTCCGGTCAAGATGATGGTGCTGAACAAGGCGCGCGGTGGTGCGGGCGGTGCCTATGGCGACGGTTACGGCTACGGCTACGGCTATGGTTATGGCTACGGTTATGGCTACGGCTACGGTGCTCGGCCTGCCGAGCCGGCTGCCGCCGATGCGCCCACTGCGGCCGTCCCGCCTGCAGCTGGGCCGCGCTCGTCCTGACAGCGCGACCGATGCGCTCGCGCCCACAGTCCGCCGCCCACCCGCTGCACCCTTCCGGCCGTGCATGGCGGGCCAGCCTTTGCCCTTGGGCCCTGGTCGGCCTGGCGCTGGCCTGCAGCGGCGCTGCTGCCCAGACGGCAGGGCGATCGACGGGCCTGAGCGCCAGTGTCGACACCCAGGTCAGCTACAACGTCGACAACCGCAAGGGCGGCCTCAGCGGCGGCGACTTCGTCACCGAGATCCGCCCCGGCTTGCAGATCAGCAGCCGCTCGGGGCGCGTCGTCGGTTCGCTGTCGTATTCGCTCGGCCTCAGCCACCACACGCGTGATTTCGACGGCGAGCGGGTGCAGAACCAGCTCAACGGCAGCTTCTCGGCCGAAGCGGTGGACAAGTGGCTGTACGTCGACGGCTCGGCCACCGTGTCGCAGCAGGCCGTCTCCGCCTTCGGCACGCAGTCGGTGGCGGGCAGCACGCAGGACAACGCCAACCGCGTGGAGGTCGGCACGGTCACGGTGTCGCCTTATGTACGCGGTGTGCTCGGCTCGGCAGCCAATTACGAGCTGCGGCTGTCCGGCAGCGCCACGAACGGGCGGCGTTCCATATCGGCGGACTCCAGCAATACCTCGGCGGCGCTGTCGCTGTCGTCGGTGGTCAGCGGTACCACGCTGGGCTGGGGGCTGTCCGCCACCACGCAGACCACCGATTACCGCGCCGGCAGCGAGTCGACCAACGACCGCGTGATCGCCAGCCTGTCGTACATCCCTGACGCCGACGTGGTGCTGACGGCCCGCGGCGGGCAGGAAAGCACCAACGTGGCCAGCGTGCAGCGCACCCGCTACGACAACTGGGGCGCCGGCATCACTTGGCGGCCCAGCCCGCGCACGCGCGCACTGCTGAGCTTCGACGAGCGCTACTTCGGCAACTCGTACCGCGTGCTGCTGGAGCACCGCATGGCCTCGACCTCGGTCGACTTCAGCAGCAGCCGCGACACCAGCAACAGCACCGAACCCACGGTCTCGGGCCAGCGTTTCTCTTTGTACGACGTGTTCTTTTCGCAGTTTGCGTCGCTCGAGCCCGACGCCGCGCTGCGCGACGTGCTCGTGCGCGACTTCCTGCGCGCCCAGGGCCTGGACCCCAACGCCCTGGTGTCGGGCGGCTTCATCAACACCGGGATCACAGCGCTCGAGCGCCACCAGTTGACTGCTGCCTATGCCGGCCGCCGCCTTACCGGCAGCGTGCAGGCCTTCAGCACGCGCAGCGAAGCTCTCGGCGCCACCAGCGCCATCCAGCAGGAGCCCATCGAACAATGGGGCTACATCGGCACCGCGTCCTATCGGCTGTCACCGACCGAGAGCCTGACGCTGACCGGCTCGCGGCTGCTCACCCGGCCCACGGTCACACGGCCGGGCAACGCGCTGAATTCGCTGTCGCTGGGCTACGGCAACCAGTTCGGCAGACGCACTTCGTTGGCGATGTCGGCGCGCTACAGCGTGTTCAGCAGCGCGCTCGACCCCTATCGCGAGGCGGCGATCACCGCGTCGCTGAGCCAACGCTTCTAGCCATGTACGAAGCCTTCTACGGGCTGACGGCCAAGCCGTTCCAGCTCAACCCCGACCCCAGCTTCTACTTCGCCAGCAAGCAGCACCGGCGCGCCAAGGCCTACCTGGAATACGGTTTCATCGTCATCACCGGCGAGATCGGCGCCGGCAAGACCATGGTGCTGCGCAGCCTGATCGAGGGCCTGAACGGCAGCAACGTCATCACCGGCCATCTCGTCACCACGCAGCTGGGCGCCGAGGACACGCTGCGCATGGTGGGCGCGGCCTTCGGCTTCCGCGTCAAGGACGTTCCGAAAAGCGAGCTGCTGATCACGCTGGAAGCCTTCTTGATCAGCCAGACCAGCAAGGGCAAGCGCTGCCTGCTGATCGTGGACGAGGCGCAGAACCTGACGCCGCGCGCGGTGGAAGAGCTGCGCATGCTCAGCAACTTCCAGTTCGGCAACCAGGCGCTGCTGCAGAGCTTTCTGGTCGGTCAGCCCGAGTTCCGCGAGATCCTGCAGCGGCCCGAGATGGAGCAGTTCCGCCAGCGCGTGGCCGCCACCTGCCATATCGGCCCGCTGGACCAGGACGAGACACGCGGCTACATCGAACACCGCCTCAAGTGCGCCGGCTCCAAGGGCAAGCCCAGCTTCGAGCCGGCGGCCTTCGAGGGCATCTACCAGGCGACTGCAGGCATCCCGCGCCGCATCAATGCGGTGTGCGACCGGCTGCTGCTGTCGGGCTTCCTGGCCGGCCGATCGGCCCTGACCGCGGCTGACGTGGCCGAGGTGGTGCAGGAGTTCCAGCAGGAGAACGCCGTCACGGCGCGCCCCGCCGGCGGCACGCTGTCGGCCGGCGGCGATGCGTCGATGCCCGGCGGCCTGGCCGGTGCCGACCTGGACCTGGACCTGAGCCAGGTCAAGCTCGACGCCGCCGAAGCCGACGGCATGAGCCAGCAGATCGCCGCGCTCACCGCCGACCAGCGCGGCGACCAGCTGCAGCGGCTGGAGCGCAGCCTGCTGCGGCTGGAGCGCATCAACGTGCAGACCCTCAACCTGCTGCAGAAGCTGGTGGCTGCGGTCAAGAAACCGAACGACCCCGCCTCATGAACCAAGACCTGTCCACGCCCGCCCTGGGCCCGGTGATGTGCATCGTGGGTGCGCGCCCCAACTTCATGAAGATGGCGCCGATCCTGCGCGCACTGGCCAGCCATAAGCCGCCGCTGCGGGCGCTGCTGGTGCACACCGGCCAGCACTACGACGCCAGCATGAGCGACAAGCTCTTTGCCGACCTGCGCCTGCCGCGCCCCGACATCAACCTCGAGGTCGGCTCCGGCTCGCACGCGGTGCAGACGGCCGAGGTGATGAAACGCTTCGAGCCCGCGGTGGACGAGCACAAGCCGTCCTGCGTGCTGGTGGTGGGCGACGTGAACTCCACGCTCGCCTGCACGCTGGTGGCCGTGAAGAAGGGCGTGCCGGTGGTGCACGTGGAAGCCGGCCTGCGCAGCTACGACCGCAAGATGCCCGAAGAGATCAACCGCGTGCTCACCGACCAGGTGGCCGACCGGCTCTACACCACCGAGCGCAGCGCGCTCGACAACCTGCTGCGCGAAGGCATCGCCGCCGAGCGCGTGTGTTTTGCCGGCAACGTGATGATCGACTCGCTGCTGTCCAACCGCAGCGCCGCACGCCCTGCCGCGGCCACGTTGGCCGAACACGGCTTCGACGCTGCCGTGCTGCAGCACCCGCGCGGCTACGGCGTGGTCACGCTGCACCGCCCGTCCAACGTGGACGACGCCGCCACGCTGGCTGCGCTGCTGGGCGTGCTGGGCGAAGTGGCGGCGCAGCTGCCGCTGGTATTTGCGCTGCACCCCCGCACCCGCAACAACATCGAGCGTTTCGGCCTGCAGCACCTGCTGGACCCGCAGCGCATGGTGATGCTGCCGCCGCAGGGCTACCTGGAGATGCTGGGCCTGATGGCAGGCGCCACGCTGGTGCTGACCGACTCCGGCGGCCTGCAGGAAGAAACCACCGCGCTCGGCGTGCCATGCCTGACGATGCGCGAGAACACCGAGCGCCCGATCACCGTGGAGGAAGGCACCAACACCATGGTGGGCCGCGACGTTCAGGCCATCCGCGACGGTGTGGCCGACATCCTGGACGGCCGCGGCAAGCACGGTCGCATCCCCGAGTTGTGGGATGGACACGCCGCAGAACGCATCGCTGCCGACTTGTTCCTTTGGCTGCAACGCGGCGCCCCCTGATCCTTCGGGTTTGTCGCCCGTCCCAACCGCATGCTTGCTCCCGCCATCACCAACGCGCTGACCATCGACGTGGAAGATTATTTCCAGGTCTCGGCCTTTGCGCCCTACATTCGGCGCGACGAATGGGACACCCGCGAATGCCGGGTCGAGCGCAACGTGGACCGCATCCTGGCGATGCTGGCTGCCAAGGACGTCAAGGCCACCTTCTTCACGCTGGGCTGGGTGGCCGAGCGCTACCCGCAGGTGGTGCGGCGCATCGTGGCCGGTGGTCATGAGCTTGCCAGCCACGGCTACGGCCACGAGCGCGCCAGCGACCTGGACCGCAAGGCCTTTGCGCAAGACATCACGCGCGCCAAGCACCTGCTGGAAGACCTGGCTGGCCTGCCGGTGCAGGGCTACCGCGCGCCCAGCTTCTCGATCGGCACCGGCAACCTCTGGGCCTTCGACAGCCTGGCACAGGCCGGCTACCGGTACAGCAGCAGCATCTACCCGATCCAGCACGATCACTACGGCATGCCAAGTTCTCCGCGCTTCGCCTACCGGCTGGCCTGCGGGCTGCTGGAGGTACCGATCACCACGCTGCGCATGATGAACCGCAACCTGCCGTCCAGCGGCGGAGGCTACTTCCGGCTGCTGCCGTACGCAGCCACGCGCTGGATGCTGCGGCGCATCAACCAGGTCGACCGCGAGCCGGCCATCTTCTACTTCCACCCCTGGGAGATCGACGTCGACCAGCCGCGTGTGGCCGGCATCGACGCCAAGGCCCGCTTCCGGCATTACGTGAACATCCCGCGCATGGAGCCCAAGCTGGGCAGCCTGCTGGACGACTTTCGCTGGGGGCGCATGGACCAGATCTTCCTGGCGCGCGAGCCGGCCGCGAGCCAGAGCAAGGCCTGAGCGAACCCGTGCCCTCGATCGAACGACTGAACCCGCAAGACGCCCAGGCCCACGCCGCGTGGGACGCCTTTGTCATGGCCTACCCGCAGGCCACCTTTTTTCACCGTGCCGGCTGGCAGCGCATCATGGCGCAGGTGTTCCGCCACGACACGCACTACCTGCTGGCGCGCACCGGTGGCCAGATCACCGGCGTGCTGCCGCTGGCCCACGTGAAGAGCGTGCTGTTCGGCAACGCGCTGACCAGCCTGCCGTTTGCCGCCTATGCCGGCGTGGCCGCTGCAGACCCGGCCAGTGCCGCCGCCCTGGCTGAAGCGGCCACGGCCTTGGCGAAGCAGCTGGGCGCCGAGCACCTGGAGCTGCGCCACCTGCAGCAGCAGCACCCCGACTGGCCGCAGCAGGACCTGTACGTCACCTTCCGCAAGGAGATCCTGCCCGACGAAGAAGCCAACATGCTGGCCATCCCGCGCAAGCAGCGGGCGATGGTGCGCAAGGGCATCAAGAACGGGCTGAAGAGCGAGGTGGACGCCAGTGTCGACCGCTTCTTCAAGCTGTATGCGAGCAACGTGCACCGGCACGGCACGCCTGCACTGTCCAGGCGCTATTTCCAGGCGCTGCAGCGCGAGTTTGGCGCCGACTGCGAGGTGCTCACCGTCACCGGCCCCGGGGGCCAGCTGCTCAGCAGCGTGATGAGCTTCTACTTCCGTGACGAAGTGCTGCCCTACTACGCTGGCGACGACGAAGCCGCGCGTGATCTGGCAGCCAATGACTTCAAATATTGGGAACTGATGCGCCGCTCCTGCGCGCGCGGCCTGAAAGTCTTCGACTACGGCCGCAGCAAGCAGGGCACGGGGCCGTATGCCTTCAAGAAGAACTGGGGCTTCGAGCCGCAGCCGCTGCACTACGAGTACCAGCTTTTCAAGCGCGACGCCGTGCCGCAGAACAACCCTGCCAACCCCAAGTACCAGCTGATGATCAAGACCTGGCGCAAGCTCCCCATCGGCGTGGCCAACTGGCTGGGCCCGTTTGTCGTGCGCAGCCTGGGCTGATGACCGTGGCCGAGACCTCGTTGCTGCACCCGGTTGCCACGCCCATGCGCCGCTGGTCGGCGCACCTGCTGGCGCTGGCCTCGGTGCTGGCATTGTTGGTAGGCCTGTACTGGACCACCGTGGTCACGATGGTCGGCATCTGGCACCGCTCGGACACCTTCGCCCATGCCTTCCTCGTGTTGCCGATCAGCCTGTGGCTCGTCTGGCGGCAACGTGCCGTGCTGCGCGGCCTGAGCCCACAAGCTTCGCCGTGGATGCTGGCACCGCTGGCCGTGATGGCTGCCATGTGGCTGGTGGGCGACCTGGCCAGCGTCAACGCCGTCACCCAGTTTGCCTGGGTAGCCATGCTGGTGCTCAGCGTGCCTGCCGTGCTGGGCCTTCAGGTGGCGTGGGCCATCGCCTTTCCGCTCGTGTTCCTGCTGTTCATGGTGCCGGTGGGCGAATTCATGATGCCGCAGTTCATGGAATGGACGGCCGACTTCACCGTGGGCGCCCTTCAGCTGAGCGGCATCCCCGTGTACCGCGAAGGACTCCAGTTCGTCATCCCCTCGGGCAGCTGGTCGGTGGTGGAGGCCTGCAGCGGCGTGCGCTACATGATTGCGTCGTTCATGGTGGGCTCGCTCTACGCGTATCTCAACTACACCTCCACCAGCCGACGGCTCATCTTCTGCGTGGTGTCGTTGATCGTGCCGCTGGTGGCCAACTGGCTGCGCGCCTACATGATCGTGATGATCGGCCACTTTTCGGGCAACACGCTGGCTGTCGGAGTCGACCACCTGGTGTACGGATGGGTGTTCTTCGGCATCGTCATCATGCTGATGTTCTTGATTGGTGCCCGCTGGGCGCAGCTGCCGGCGGACACCGGCTCCGCGGCCTTGGCTGCGGGTGGCCCGATGTCTGGGCCAGTGCCCGGCTTCCCGGCGGCAGTGCTGGCCCTGGTGGCCGCGGTGATGGTGGCGCCGCACGCCCTCAACCAGTACTTCAGTGCCGAACCGGCTGTGGGTTCGCAGGCGCCGCTGGCGCTGCCCGCGCTCACCGGCCTGCAGGCAGCAGAAGCGCCGCTGCCCCTGGAACCCATCTTCCGGAACCCCACCGCCACGGCCAGCCGCAGCTACGGGCTGCCGGGCGGCCAAGTGGTCACCGTGCATGTGGCCTTCTACCGGCACCAAGGCCCTGGTCGCAAGCTCGTGTCGTCAGAGAACGTGCTGTTGCGCGCCGATGCCACCGAGTGGCAGCGCGTGGCCAGCGGCATCATGGCTGTCGAGTACGGTGGCCAGACCCTCTCCTGGCGCAGCGCCACGCTGCTGGGCGGCGCCGTGTCGCAGAGCCGGTCAACCCGGCCGCAGTTGGAGGTTCGTCAGAGCTACTGGGTCAACGACCGCTACACGCCCAGCGACAAGTGGGCGCTGGGGCACGGGCTGATCGGTCGCCTCTCGGGCCGTGGCGACGCCGGCGCCATGATCACCGTCTTCATGCCTGCAGAATCCGCCAAGGACGCATCGGCAGAACTCGGAGCCTTCCTGCAGCAGCACCTGCCGGCCATCGAAGCGCAGCTCAGTGCTTACCGCGGCAGGCGCTGACCCGCCCCTCGGCCGCAGCCCACATTCTTCATTTCAACGCACCCACACCATCATGGCCATGAACACCCTGGCAGTCATCGGACTCGGCTACGTCGGCCTGCCGCTCGTCGTTGAATTCGGCAAGCACATCCGCACCATCGGCTTCGACATCGCGCAGCACAAGGTCGACGCCTGCAACCGCGGTACGGATCCTTCTCGCGAACTGGAAGACGCGCAGATGGCCGAAGCCAAACACGCCATCTACACCGCCGACCCGGCCCTGCTGGCCGAAGCCGACATGATCATCGTCGCCGTGCCCACGCCGGTGGACGACGCGCATGCGCCGGATTTCCGCCCCCTCATCGGCAGCTCCGCCAGCGTGGGCCGGCACATGAAGAGAGGCGTCACGATCATCTATGAATCGACCGTGTACCCCGGCGCCACCGAGGAGGTCTGCATCCCGGTGCTGGAGCGCGAGTCGGGCCTGAAGTGGAAGCAGGACTTCTTCGTCGGCTACAGCCCCGAGCGCATCAACCCGGGCGACAAGGAGCACACGCTCACCAAAATCCTGAAGATCGTCTCCGGCGACACGCCCGAGACGCTGGACAAGGTCGCCAAGCTCTACGAGAAGATCATCGTGCCCGGCGTGCACCGCGCCAGCAGCATCAAGGCCGCCGAGGCCGCCAAGGTGATCGAGAACACCCAGCGCGACCTGAATATCGCGCTGATGAACGAGCTGGCGATCATCTTCGACAAGATCGGCATCGACACCACCGAGGTGCTGGAAGCCGCTGGCACCAAGTGGAACTTCCTCAAGTTCAAGCCCGGCCTGGTGGGCGGCCACTGCATCGGCGTGGACCCGTACTACCTCACGCACAAGGCCGACATGCTGGGTTACCACCCGCAGGTCATCCTGGCCGGGCGGCGCATCAACGACAGCATGGGCAAGTTCATCGCCGAGCAGACCATCAAGCACATGATCGCCTCGGGTAGCTACATCAAGGGCGCCCGCGTCAACGTGCTGGGCCTCACGTTCAAGGAAAACTGCGGCGACCTGCGCAACAGCAAGGTCATCGACATCATCAACGAGCTCAAGACCTACGGCGTGGAGGTCATCGTCACCGACCCGCAGGCCGAGAGCGACGAGGCTATGCACGAGTACGGCGTGCCGCTGACGCCGTGGGACGACATGCCGCGGGCGGATGCGATCGTGGCGGCGGTCGCGCACACGGAGTTTGCCCGTCTGTCTGTGGAAGACTTGGGCAAGAAGCTCGTCAAGGGCGGCGCCTTCATCGACGTGAAGGCGGCCTTTGATCAGCAGGCGCTGCAGGCAGCGGGCTATCGCGTTTGGCGGCTGTGAACCCAAACCACGCGATCCCGAGCCACGGCAGATTCCTCGCCGCCAAAGTGACTGGGCGGCAGATGCTGCTGGCAGCCTTGCTCATTGGGGCTCTGCTTCGTGTGGTGTTGGTCCTTGCATTCGATGTCACGCAGACCAGCGACCTCGCGTGGTATTTCGACCGTGCCAGAGAACTGCTTCAAACGGGGCGGTATGCAGAGAAGGGCGTTTCCACTGCCTACTGGCCCGTGGGCTATCCCGCTTTCCTGGCCGGTATCTTTGCGACCTTCGGCACCAGCGTGCTGGCGGGGCAAATGGCCAACGTGGTCCTCTCGCTGGGATGCATTGCTGCGGTCTATCGGTTCTGCGCCCAGCGCTTCGAGGACCCCCGGGTTGGCGGTTTGGCCGCGCTGTTGCTGGCGGTCTATCCGAATCACATTGCCTATAGCGCCGGGCTTTATTCCGAGCCGCTCTTTACGTTTTTGCTTTTGGTGGTGGTCGTGCTGGTGCGGCCGGGCAGTGGTCTGCTGCGTCTCATTGCCGCCGGGATACTGATCGGCGTCGCCACGCTGGTGAAGGCGCAGATGCAACTGCTCGGGCCGCTTCTGGCTTTCCTACTGCTCTTGGCGGCCTGGGACCGCAGTGACTTCCTCGGCGCCATCCGGGGCGCGGTGATCGTGACCATCGCGATGGCGGCCACGGTTGCACCTTGGACCCTGCGCAACGCTCAGGTCATGGGCAAGCCGGTGATCGTGTCGACGAACGGCGGCATGTCGCTTCTGAGCGGGAACAATCCGTCGGTGCGTGTCGGCATGGTAGAGAGTTACTCCGAGGACGACCTCTTGGTCAAAGCCGCCGGCTTCAGCGTTGTTGATCAGGTGGCCGCCGACGACCGAGCCAAGAAGATTGCCTGGCAGTGGATACGTGAGAATCCGGGCCAATTCGTAACCCTGATGCCTTGGAAGGCATGGCGCCAGTGGGCCTACGACGGTGAAGCGGAATGGATTTTCCAGGCCGGCTACGCAGGCTATTCAGAAAGTCGCGCCGCGTTCAGAGCAGTGCGGCTGGCCAATCAGGCCTTCTACGGGTTGACTCTACTCGCAGGCCTATGGGGTCTGTTCAAGTTGAGCAGGATATCGGAGCCCCAGACCTGGCTTGTTCCATTCTTGCTCGCATTCTTCACCGCGCTGTCGATGGTCTTCTCGGGCCAGAGCAGGTATCACTGGCCCTTGATGCCGTTTGTGATCGCATTTGCTGCGTGGACAATCTTGCACATCAGCGCGTCGCGCGTCAGGAAAAACCCATGAGCGACGCCGAGTTCGATCAGCACGCGGCCCGCTATCGCGAAGTCCACGCTGCAAACATCAAGGTTTCTGGTGAGGCCCCCGAGTACTTTGCCGACTACAAGATGCGTGACTTCGCTGCAGTTGTGGCCTCTCATGGCAGTTCATTAAAGGGACGCTATCTGGACTTCGGTTGTGGTGTCGGCAACTCGGCGCGGCCGTTTCGCGAGCATTTGCCCGAAGCCCAACTTTTGGCGGCCGATGTGTCTCCCCAAAGCCTTGCGCAACTGAAAGAGACGCACGGCCATCAAGTTGATACCCTGCTTATCACCGGCGACTCGTTGCCGCTGTCGGATTCGTCCCTCGATGGCGCGTTTGCATGCTGCGTTTTTCACCATATTCCGCCGCAGGACCATCTTGCAAGTCTTAGAGAACTTCGCCGGGTGCTGCGGCCAGGTGCCCCGCTGATGGTGTACGAGCACAACCCGTTCAACCCCTTGACTGTCCGTGCCGTCAATACTTGTCCGTTGGATGAGAACGCCATATTGATCAAGGCTGCAGAAATGGGTTCCCGGCTTGTCAGCGCCGGATTCAAGCAGGTCGATTACAACTACCGGGTTTTCTTTCCTAGCGCACTGAAGCGGTTACGCGGGCTGGAAGACAAGATCCGCTGGCTGCCGTTGGGTGCTCAGTACTTTGTGGTCGGAACAGCATGATCGATGCAACCGCGCTGCGGTATGCCTTGGTGGGCGTAGCCAATACTGTGGTGGGGCTTGGCTGCATCTTGCTGCTGCAGTACGGGTTCGACCTTCTGCCTGCTGTCGCTAATGCATTTGGTTTTGCACTGGGATTACTGCTGAGTTATTTTCTGAACCGGCGCTTTGCTTTCCGCAGTCAGCGCGCGCATGTCGCGGCTGTACCGTTTTTTCTTTTGGCGGCAGCAGCCAGTTATCTCTTGAATCTTTTGGTCCTGCATGTCGGCTTGGTGAGACTGAGCCTGAACGGTGTTGTTGCCCAAGCTGTGGCTGTACTTTCCTACGCGGTCAGCTTCTACCTCCTGAATCGATATGTTGTCTTCACTCGCATCCGTTCTTGAGAGCCCGTCCGAGAGGGCGCATTCAAAGCCGGTTCTGGCTATCGTCATTCCCTGCTACAACGAGGAAGACGTCCTGCCGGAGACGCTGCGCAGGCTTCGCATCCTGCTCGACAAATTTGTCGAACAAGGGCGGGTAGCACGATCCAGTCGCGTCTGGTTGGTGGACGACGGGAGCCGAGATCGCACTTGGCAATTGATCCGCCAAGCCAGCGAAGCGCCAGATTCCATCTGCAGGGGCATCAAGCTTTCTCGGAATCGTGGGCACCAGATTGCGCTTCTTGCAGGCTTGATGAGCGCCACTGGGGATGTACTCATCAGCATTGATGCAGACCTGCAGGACGATCTCGAAGTGATGGCTCAAATGCTCGAACAGCATGCCGCCGGTAAAGATATTGTTTACGGCGTGCGTTCCTCGCGAGATGTTGATACGTTCTTCAAACGTTGGACGGCCCAAGCTTACTACCGACTGTTGGACCGATTGGGCGTCGAGGTCGTATTCAATCATGCAGACTACCGCTTGATGAGTCGGCGCGCCGTTGAGGCACTTCGCGCCTGTAGTGAATCTAATATCTTTCTTAGGGGCATGATTCCCCAGCTCGGCTATCCATCGGGCGTCGTCGAATACGAGCGCAAGGAGCGGTTTGCCGGTGAATCCAAGTACCCGCTGACAAGAATGCTCGCGCTTGCCTGGCAGGGCGTGACGTCGTTTTCCGTGGCGCCGCTTCGCGCGATCACGACGCTGGGCATGCTGGTTTCACTGCTGAGCCTGAGCATGGGTGTCTGGGCCCTGGGTGTTCGTCTGTTTACCGATTACGCGATGCCGGGTTGGGCGTCTATCGTCATTCCGTTATTTCTTCTCTCTGGCGTGCAACTGCTTGCGCTTGGATTGATTGGCGAGTACTTGGCCAAAGTCTTTGCGGAAACCAAGCGCCGCCCCCTTTTCTTCATCGAACAGATGTCCGGCGATGCTGAACGCGAGGCCGTGCATCTCTCGCCGGTGCGCGAGGCCGTTGGCTGACACCATGGCCGTTGCATCGGCGAGCTTGCCGCCGCTGCTTGCCCACGTCGTCTACCGTTTCGCCGTCGGCGGACTGGAGAACGGTGTCGTCAACCTCATCAACCACATGCCGGTTGGGCACTGGCGCCATGCGGTCGTTTCCCTCACCGACATCGACCCCGCCTTCGCCCGGCGCATCACGCGGCCCGACGTAACGCTGATCTCGCTGCACAAGCCGCCGGGGCAGGGCGTCTGGCAGTTGCCAGCCTGGCGGCGTGTCCTGCAGCAACTGCGCCCGGCAGTCGTCCACACCCGCAACCTGGCCGCGCTGGAGATGCAGCCCGCCGCATGGGCGGCCGGCGTGCGCGCTCGCATCCATGGTGAGCATGGTCGCGATGCCGACGACCCCTACGGCACCAGCCGCAAGCACATCCTGATGCGTCGAGTGTTCAAGCCCTTCGTTCAACACTGGGTCGCGCTCGGCCAGGAACTGGCCACGTACACGCGGCAGCGCATCGGCGTGCCAGACCGTCGGCTTCACACCGTCTACAACGGCGTGGACACCGAACGCTTCGCTCCCGCCCAGCGGCGCCAGCCGTTGGCGGGTTGCCCTTTCTCGGACCCTGCGCTGTGGCTGGTGGGCACCGTGGGCCGAATGCAGCCCGTGAAGGCACAGCCCGCGCTGGTGCAGGGGTTCATCGGTGCGCTTCGGCAGCAGCCGGCACTGCGTGAGCGGCTGCGTCTGGTGTTGGTGGGTGGTGGCCCGTTGCAAGCTGAATGTCACGCGTTGCTCCAGGCTGCAGGCATGGCGGATCTGGCGTGGCTGCCTGGCGAACGCAGCGATGTGCCGGATGTCATGCGCTCGCTCGATTGTTTTGTGTTGCCTTCTTTGGCCGAAGGCATCTCGAATACCATCCTGGAGGCAATGGCGGCCAGCCTGCCGGTGCTCGCCACGCGTGTGGGGGTCAACGCAGAACTGGTGCAAGAGGGCGTCACGGGCCGGTTGGTGCCGCCCGGTGACGCCGATGCACTCGCCGCGGGCCTGCAGATCCTTGCGGCCGATCCCGCGGCTGCGGCCGCCATGGGCCGCGCCGGGCGCCAGCGGGTGGAGCAGCGCTTCAGCCTGCAGTCCATGGTGGCCGGCTACGAACGCGTTTACCAGCAGGCCCTGGGCCTGGACGTTGGCACTCCCGGAGTGAATTGATCATGTGTGGAATCACCGGCATCTTCGACACCCGCGGCGGCCGTGCCGTGGACGCCGCGGTGCTGCAACGCATGAACGATTCGCAGCACCACCGCGGCCCCGATGAAGGCAGCGTGCACGTCGAGCCCGGCCTGGGCTTCGGCCACCGCCGCCTGAGCATCATCGACATCGCCACCGGCCAGCAGCCGCTGTTCAACGAGGACGGCAGCGTGGTCGTCGTCTTCAATGGCGAGATCTACAACTACCAGGAGCTGATCCCCGAGCTCCAGGCCGCCGGCCACGTGTTCCGCACCAAGAGCGACACCGAGGTCATCGTCCACGCGTGGGAGCAATGGGGCGAGGCGTGCGTGGAGCGCTTCCGCGGCATGTTTGCCTTCACGCTCTGGGACCGCAACCGCCAGACGCTGTTCATGGCGCGCGACCGCCTGGGCGTCAAGCCCATGTACTACGCGGTGCTGGACGACGGCACGCTGCTCTTCGGCAGTGAGCTGAAGAGCCTGATGGCCTACCGCGGCACAGGCGGCAGTGCGCTCAAGCGGGACATCGACCCTGCCGCCGTGGAAGAGTACTTTGCGCTGGGCTACGTGGCCGAGCCGCGCACCATCTTCCGCGGCGCCCGGAAGCTGCCGCCCGGCCACAGCCTGGTCATCCGCCGCGGCCAGCCGGTGGGCGAGCCGCGCGAGTTCTGGGACGTGCGCTTCACGCTGAACAACCCCATCAGCCTGGACGACGCCTGCGCCGAGCTGTCGCACCGCCTGCAAGAGAGCGTGAAGCTGCGCATGATTGCCGAGGTGCCCCTGGGCGCCTTTCTGTCCGGGGGCGTGGACAGCAGCGCCGTGGTGCAAGCCATGGCCGGCCTGTCGGGCGAGCCCGTCAACACCTGCAGCATCGCCTTCGACGACCCCAAGTTCAACGAAAGCGCGTTCGCCCAGATGGTGGCCGACCGCTACCGAACCAACCACCGGGTTGAAACGGTCAAGACACCCTGGCCCGCCTGTACGACGAGCCCTACGCCGACAGCTCGGCCATCCCCACCTACCGCGTGTGCCAGCTGGCGCGCAAGCACGTCACGGTGGCGCTGTCGGGTGACGGCGGCGACGAGACATTCGGCGGCTACCGTCGCTACCGCATGCACCTGATGGAAGAGCGCATGCGCTCGGCCCTGCCGGCCGGCATCCGCCAGCCGCTGTTCGGGCTGCTGGGCCGTGTGTACCCCAAGGCCGACTGGGCGCCGCGCGTCTTTCGTGCCAAGACCACCTTCCAGGGCATGGCCCGCACCAGCGTGGAAGCCTACTTCCACAGTGTCAGCATCCTGCGCGGGCCCATGCGCGCCCAGCTGTTCAGCCCGCAGTTCCAGCGAGAGCTGGCCGGCTACGACGCACAGCAGGTCTTCGACCGTCACGCTGCCAAGGCCGGCACCGACGACCCGCTGGCGCTGATCCAGTACCTGGACATGAAGACCTACCTGGTGGGCGACATCAACACCAAGGTCGACCGCGCCAGCATGGCCCACAGCCTGGAGGTGCGCGAACCCCTGATGGACCACCCGCTGGTGGAGTGGCTGGCCACGCTGCCCACGGGCCTGAAGATCCGCGGCAACGAAGGCAAGGTCCTGCTGAAGAAGGCGATGGAGCCGCGCCTGCCCGACGACGTGCTCTACCGGCCCAAGATGGGCTTCAGCGTGCCCCTGGCGCGCTGGTTCCGAGGCCCGCTGAAGCAGCGCGTGCGCGACGCTGTGCTGGGCGAGCGGCTGGCCAGCACCGGCTGGTTCAACCGCGCCTACCTGCAGCAGCTGGTGGACGGCCATCAGTCCGGCGCTTACGACCACAGCGCGCCGCTGTGGACGCTGCTGATGTTCGAGGCCTTCCTGCGCAACGTGGTGGACGACGCCGACGCCCCTGCCACCCGCGAGCCCGAAGCCGCCGCGCTGACATGAGTGACTTCCAGGGCCTGCGGCTGCTGCTGGTAGGGCCGGTGCCACCGCCTTCGGGCGGCATGGCCAACCAGACGCGCCAGCTGCGGGAGCTGCTCCAGGCCGCAGGCGCACAGGTCGACCTGCTGCCCACCAACCCGCCTTATCGCCCCGCGTGGGTGGGGCGCCTGCAGGGCGCCCGGGCGCTGCTGCGCCTGCTGGGCTACGTGGCCGCGCTCTGGCGCGAGGTGCCCCGTGCCCAGGTGGTGCACGTCATGGCCAACTCTGGCTGGTCGTGGCACCTGTTTGCGGTGCCTGCGGTCTGGGTGGCCCGGCTGCGCGGGGTGCCGGTGGTCGTCAATTACCGGGGCGGCGAGGCGGGGCCGTTCCTGGCGCGCAGCGCGGGGGCGGTGCGCTTCACCATGCGCCGCGTCGCGTGCCTGGTGGTGCCCTCGGGCTTTCTGGAGCGGGTGTTCGGCGAACACGCCATGCCAGCCCGGGTGGTGCCCAACATCATCGACATCCAGCGCTTTGCGCCGCTGCCGCCCGATGAACCGCGCGCACGCCGGCAGCTGCTGGTGGCCCGCAACCTTGAAACGCTGTACGGCAACGACGTGGCCCTGCGTGCCTTCGTGCAGGTGCGCCAGCGCCATGCTGATGCACAGCTGCTGATCGCCGGCAGCGGCCCTCAGGAGGCCGAACTCAAGGCACTGGCGCAGACCCTGGGCGTGGCCGACGGCGTGCGCTTCACGGGCCGCCTGGAGCGCGACGACATGGCGCAACTGCTGCGCAGCAGCACCGTGTCCATCAACCCCACGCGCGTGGACAACATGCCCAACTCCGTGCTCGAGGCCATGGCCAGCGGCGTGCCGGTGGTCACCACCGCCGTGGGGGGCGTGCCCTACATCGTGAAGGACGGCGACACCGCGCTGCTCGTGCCGCCCGACGATCCCGCAGCGCTGGCCGGCGCCGTGCTGCGCCTGCTGGACGACCCGGCCCAGGCGCAGCGCCTGGCAGCGGCGGCGCTGCAGCAGGTGCAGCGCTACACCTGGGCGCAGGTGGCGCCCTTGTGGGCAGCCGTCTACCGCCAGGTGCGGCCCGGTGCGGCCGGCGCCGCACCCGCACTGGGGCAACGGCCATGAGCGGCGTCTACACCCGGTTCGTGGCCGGCGTGGTGTTTCCGCTGCACGAGCGGCTGAAGCGGCACGACACGGTGACCGTGCGCCGCGGCCTGGAACAGTCGCAGTGGTGGCCGCGCGAGCGCATCGAGCAGTTGCAGGCCCAGCGCCTGCGCGCTCTGCTGCTGCAGGCAGGCCTGCACGTGCCGTACTACCGCGATCTGTTTGCCCGGGTCGGCTTCGACCCGGCCGCCTTGCAGAACGTGGCCGACCTGCAGCGTCTGCCGTTCCTGACCAAGGCCGACATTCGCCAAGGCGGAGACGCCTTCCGCCACGACCAGGCCCGCACCCTGAACCGCCTGAACACCGGCGGCAGCTCTGGCGAGCCGCTGGTGTTTTTCATCGGCAACGAGCGCGTGAGCCATGACGTGGCGGCCAAGTGGCGTGCCACCCGCTGGTGGGGCGTGGACATCGGCGACCCCGAAACCGTGGTCTGGGGTTCACCCATCGAGCTGGGTGCGCAAGACCGTGTGCGCGCCGTGCGCGACAAGCTGCTGCGCACGCGGCTGCTGCCGGCATTTCAGATGAGCGACGCCAGCCTGGACGGCTTCATCGCCGACATCCGCGCGCAGCGCCCGCGCATGCTGTTCGGCTACCCCTCGGCGCTGAGTCACATCGCGCGCCACGCCCGCAAGCGCGGCGTGGCCATGGACGACCTGGGCATCCGCGTGGCCTTCGTCACCAGCGAGCGGCTGTACGACGACCAGCGCGCCGACATCGAGCAGGGCTTCGGCTGCCCCGTGGCCAACGGCTACGGCGGGCGTGATGCGGGCTTCATCGCCCACCAGTGCCCCCAGGGTGGCATGCACATCACGGCCGAAGACATCGTGGTGGAGATCATCGGCACCGACGGCCACCCGGTACCCGACGGCACCAGCGGCGAGATCGTCGTCACGCACCTGGCCACGCGCGACTTTCCGTTCATCCGCTACCGCACCGGCGACATGGCCATCAAGAGCACGGCCACCTGCGCCTGCGGCCGCGGGCTGCCGATGCTGGCCGAGATCCAGGGCCGCAGCACCGACTTCGTGCTGGCGCAGGACGGCACCGTGATGCACGGCCTGGCGCTGATCTACATCCTGCGAGACCTGCCCGGCGTGCAGGGCTTCAAGATCGTGCAGCACGACCTGGGGCGCACCAGCGTGGACGTGGTGCGCGGGCCCGGCTGGGTCGGCACGCACGAGACCACCATCGTCAGCGGCTTCAAGGCTCGGTTGGGGCAGGGTGTGCAGGTGGACGTGCGGCCGGTGGACGCCATCGCACCCGAGAAGTCGGGCAAGTACCGGTACGTGATCAGCCACGCGCTGGCCAGCCGCTGAAGGGTCGACCTCACCGTGCGTGACTTGATTCTGGTGACGGTGACGGGCCTGCTGATGCTGGGCGTTTTCAAGAACCCGGTGTGGGGGGCCTATTTGTGGGCGTGGTTCTCGATGATGAGCCCGCATCGCCTGACGTATGGATTTGCCCATTCGTTGCCGTTCTCACAGCTGATTGCCGCGCTGACGCTGGTCATGTGGGTGCTGGCAAAGCAGAAGCGGGCCGTACCACTGACCCCGTTGACGATGCTGTGGGCCGGGTTGTTCCTGTGGATGACGTTCACGTCTTTCTTCGCGCTGAACCATCCGGACCTGATCATCGAGCGCTGGGGCTTCGTGGCCAAGATCCAGCTCATGCTGCTGATCACGCTGATGTTGGTGGTGGAGCCCAAGCACCTGAAGACGCTGGTCATCATCGTCACCTTGTCGGTGGCCTTCTACGGCATCAAGGGCGGCATCTTCACCGTCGCCAAGGGTGGCGCGGAGCGGGTCTGGGGACCTTCCGGCACGCTGCTGGAAGGCAACAACGAACTGGCCGTGGGACTCACCATGCTCGTGCCGTATCTGTACTGGATGCGGCATATCGCAGCCAACAAGTGGCTCAAGCGCGCGCTGATGCTGTCCATGGTGCTTTGTATTCTGGCCATTCTGGGCTCGCAGTCCCGGGGTGCGTTGCTGGCCATCGTGGCCATGGCTGCCTTCCTGGGTCTCAAGAGTGACAAGCCGGTGCAGATGTCGTTGCTGATGGGCTTGGGGCTGCTGGTGGCGATTGCCTTCATGCCCGACTCGTGGAGCCAGCGCATGGACACGATCGGCACCTACAAAGAGGACGGCTCGGCCATGTCGCGCATCTGGACCTGGACGACGCTGTGGAATGCAGCGGTCGACCGGCCCTTCGTGGGTGCCGGCTTCAGGGCCGATTCAAGAATCGTGTTCGGTCTTTACGCGCCCAAGGGCGGAGAGTGGCAGATGTTCGACGGGGTCATTTACGTCGCCCACAGCATCTACTTCCAGATGCTGGGTGAACATGGGTTTGTGGGCCTGGGCCTGTTCCTTGGCATGTGGGCCGCCGTGTGGCTGAAGGCCCGGAGCCTGATCAAGGTGTCGAAAGATCTGCCTGAGCTGGGCCACTGGATGCCGCTGCTGATGCGCATGACCCACGTCAGCATCATCGGATACATGGTGGGCGGCGCCTTTTTGAGCCTGGCCTATCTAGACCTTGTGTACTACTTGGTGGGCTACGTGATCATTGCCGATCGGCTGGTGAAGGACGCACTGGCCCGTGCGGCTTCACCTGCAGCTTCAGGTACACACGCATTGCAGAGCGGGCCGTCTCTGCCCCGACAGGTTGCCGGGGGTCACTGACATGCTCTCTCATGGGCTTATGCCGGCCGCCAAGGCAGTGATGGGCGCCGTGGATGCGTTTGCCGGCGCGCGACTGTCAATCGTCATCTTCCATCGTGTGCTGCCGGGCCCCGACCCCCTGTTTCCTGGCGAGATGCACGCGGCTCGGTTTGATGCGCTGTGCGCCGAACTGGCGCGCCGCTTCCGTGTGATGACGCTGCGCGATGCCATGGCTGCCCGCCATGCCAGCAAGCTGCCGGCCCGCGCGCTGGTCATCACCTTCGACGATGGCTACGCCGACAACGCCACCGTCGCCTTGCCGATCCTGCAGCGACATGGGTTGCAGGCGAGTTTCTTCGTGGCCACGGGCTTCTTGGACGGCGGCCGCATGTGGAACGACACGGTCATCGAGGCGCTCCGCCGGACCGCCGAGCCGCGCGTGAACCTGCCGCAGCTGGGCTTGGTTGACTGTCCGATGGAGACGACTTCACAGCGCCGCGCTGCCATCGGCTGCGTGTTGCCGCTCATCAAGTACATGAATCTTCAGCAGCGAGAACAGGCGCTTCATGCGCTGGTCACCGCGCTGGGCCAGCCAGCGCTGCCCAGCGATCTGATGATGCGCTCGGAGCAAGTTCTTCAGCTGCATCGGGCGGGCATGGAGATCGGAGGGCACACCGTGCGGCATCCCATCTTGCGCGCCATCGACGACGACGATGCGCGCGCCGAGATTCGTGACGGCCGTGAGCGCCTGCAGGCCATCACGAGCGCACCGGTGGAGTCCTTCGCTTACCCCAACGGGGGGCCTGACCGTGATTACGACCTGCGGCACGTGGCCATGGTCCGGGATGCCGGATTCAGCACCGCTGTCAGCACCGCAACCGGCGTGGTCACCGCATCAGCAGACCAGTATCAGTTGCCAAGGTTTTCGCCTTGGGACGAAGACGCCGGGCGTTGGGTGCTGCGCTTGGCGGCCCAACGGGTGCGATCGGGGCAAGGCCTCGTCTCTGCGCGAACGTCGGCTGACTGAACGCAAGGATGTTCGACTGGGCATCGATTAAGGCGACTGCTTGCCCCGCAAGCTATGGCGGCCGGCACGTTTCAACCGCTGACAAAGTTGCAGCACTCAGGGGTCAATTCGGCGCTTCGCCCGTCGAAAATGGCATATGACTAGTAGCGATCAAGACCGGGCCGTCAGCGTTGGTGCTGACGCCATTCGCCCCAACGACTTGAGCGCGACCCAATCGCGGCGGAGGGCTTTCCTGCATGCCACGGTAGCGTCGCTGGCCGGACTTGGGTCCACTGGGTTGCTCACCGGGTGCAACGGTGCTGACGGTGAAGCGTCCGACACCAAGGCGGCCTTCTCTGGCGACGGCGGCGGAGTGCCCGCGCCGGCCCCTGCGCCCTCGCCCTCTCCGACGCCGGCCCCTGCCCCCGTCCCGACGCCCGCTCCTGCTCCTTCCCCCGCGCCGGCGCCGGCGCCAGCCCAGCGAGCCCTGCCGCAACCGCCTGCAGCGCCGACGCCATCCTGGGCTGCAGCCGTACCCGTCGACGCCTGGACCCCGTTGACCGGTACAGCGTTCATGCCCTGGGCGCGCACGGTCATTTCCGCCGCTGGAAGCCGCAGTACGGCGCCTCTCTCGGCCATCGTCGATGCGTTTTGCGATCCGGGCTTCGATGCGGCCGCTAGCGCGCAATACTTCTACGGCGGCGGTCATGGCGACGGCGACTGCAATGCCGTCTGCAAGTTCGACCATCAGTCCTTGACTTGGTCACTGGTCGGTCAGCCGACTCCGCCCTCGGTCTTTCTGCCGGACTACATGCGTAGCGCGGGAGCGATCTACTATCCGTCTGGCAAGTATTTCACTGGTGGCACTGCACCAGCGGGAGAAGGGGGCTGGTTCCTGCCGGCTGACCAACTGCCGAATCCGGTCGATGCGCCTTACAGGGCGCCACAGCTCGCGCGCGTGTCCACGCACATGTATGCCGCTGCTGCCATGCGCGGCACACGCGTGCACTATTTCTACCTCACGTACGGCGAGTTCGATGTCGCCACCGGCCAGTGGACGGGGCAAGGCGTTGATCTCGGCCAGCAGCTGCAGCGGTTCCGCAGGGAGTACAACACTGTGCCGCTGCAGCAGGGAACTGTCGCCGTGTACGACCAAGTCACGGATCGGTTCTTCGTCACACTTTGTCCTGGTGACAACGGCGGCGGGTGGCGAAGCGGTTTCATCGTCTTCGACCCAAACAACCGCCAAATCGAGTCGATCCACGAGACGACCACTCGGACCTATGGTTTCATGTATGAGTCGGTCAACGTTTGCCAAGTGGGCAGGGACCTATACGTCTTCAACAAGGTGACCGGATGGGGGCAGCCGACGACGATGAACGAAGGGTTCATCTTCAACATGGACACTCGTCAGTACCGCAAGTTCACGCTGACGGGTGACATCGCGGGATCGACGTTCCCATTCTCTGCTTCTCAGGAATCGATTCCGAGCTTCTATGATGGCCGTGCCATCAGGCGATGGAACTACACGCCCGGGTTCCGAAACCAGATCCTCACGGTCAATCTGAACCCTGAGTCCGGTTCAGGGTCGCCGTCGGATCCCCTGGTGCTGAGGCAGACGGCAAGAACGATCGGCGGCACTGTCCCTTCTCGACCCACCCACATCTACTCCCGCCTCGTCTACCATGCTGGAGCTCGGTGCGCGGTGGTTATTCCGTCCGCCGACTCGGACTGGTTTGCACTGAAGTTGAGCTGACACTGCCCTTTGCCCCGCCCGGTGGGGAGGGGCGCCGAGTCGTGCAGCCAGTCAAAACGGCAAAGTTGCCGATCGGTGCTCTGGCAGCAGGTGTTGATGCGTTCCCGGGGAGCTAGCATCCCGGTTCTCCCGCCGCATCTCATCCCTGCCCCAGCATGACGACTCCGCACGACGCGTTCGCGATCCGGCTCCCTGACGTTGCAGTCATCATCCCGCATTACCAGCGCCATCCTGGTCTGCTAGCCAGGGCGGTCATGTCGGCGTTCAGCCAAACGGTGCAGTCCCGCGTGGTGGTCATCGTTGGCGACGACTCGTCCCCCATTGCTGCCGAGGATGAGCTCCGCCCTCTGACCGGGCTGCCCCAAGACCGCCTCATTGTCGTAAGACGTCCCAACGGTGGCGCTGGCGCGGCCCGCAACTCTGCGATGGACGCGATCCCCGAAGGTGTGCGTTACGTCGCCTTCCTGGACTCGGATGACGCTTGGCGACCGCAGCACCTGGAGACGGCGCTGGCCGCGCTGGGTGCCGGGTACGACGCCTACTTCTGCAACTTCATCGGAGTCGGTTACCCGGACATCGGGCACTTCGAGCGCATCGGTTCCCTTCGTCCGCAAGACCATCCACTGGTAGATGCACAGCGGCAGATCCACGCGCTGGGTGTGTCGGCCCTGGAGCACACCGTTTCAGACGGTGGCGGGCTCATTGGCACGCCCACCGTGGTGTATGACTACGCCAAGTACCGCTCGCTGCGCTTCCGCGAGGAGTTCTACAACGGCCAGGACTTCTTCTTCTGGATGGATCTAAGCGAGCTGGGCGCGCGCTTCGCGTTCAGCTTCCAGATCCTGTGCGACAACGGGGAAGGCATCAATATCTATCAGGCGGCCGGCTGGGGCTCAGACAAGTCGCTCCAGCGAATACGCAACGAGCTTTTTGTCTGGACCAGCGTCGATCGCTTTTACCGCCTCAAGCCCGAGCTTTCGCGTGCCAACAGGCGGACGATCAGGAACCTGCAGGAGGCTGTTGGGCGCGATCTCCTGCACCGAATCCGCCACGGTAAGCCCGTGCAGTGGCAGTTGGTCAAGGATGCCGTCTCAATGGCCCCGGGTACGCCCCTCGTGGCATTGGTGGGAATCTGCAAGGCGCTTGTGTCGCGATTTCGCGGCTGACACCGGACGCCTTGAGTAGCCAATGAACACATCTGCCAGGCGCGCGCTAGGCTGGTCCTTCGCCGAGCGCTATGCAGGTTTGGTTGTCGCAGTGGCGTCAACCATGATTCTGTCGCGGCTGCTGACCCCTGCCGAAGTAGGCCTGTACTCGCTGTGTGCCGCATTTGTTGCGGTCGCCGGAATCCTTCGAGATTTTGGGGTCAGCGAGTACATCATTCAGGAGAAGGACCTGACTCGTGAGCGCCTGCGCTCAGCGTACGGGTTGGCTTTTGCCGTTGCTTGGACGATTGGCGCGGGCATCTTCACCATGCGCCATACCGTGGCCGATTTCTACGGTGAGCCGCGCGTAGCGGAGGTGCTGGCGATACTTTGTTTGAACTTCCTCATACTCCCCATTTCCTCTCCAACATTCGCCTTGTTGAATAGAGAGCTGGCATTTCGGAATATCTTTGTGCTGCAGTTCATCAGCAACTCAGCCCAAGCCATTGCCTCTGTCTGGATGGCCTATGCGGGTTGGGGTGTGATGAGCCTTGCGTGGGGCCCCATTGTCAATGTCGGCGTGCAATGCGTTGTTCTCTTTGTCATGAGGCCGCGCGATTGCCTCACATTGCCTGCGTTCTCAGCAGCTCGGCATGTCCTCAAGTTTGGATCGATGTTCGTGACCTCAAGGACATTGGAGGTATTGGCCAGGAACTTCCACGATCCTGTCGTCGCCAAGCAGTTTGATTTTGCATCGGTCGGGTTGTTCAGCCGCGCTTTCGGTTTGATTGAGCTTTTCCATGCCAATGTTGGCGCTGCAGTCATTCGAGTCGCGACACCAGCCTTCGCCGCGCAAAGCAGGCAGGGTCTCGATCTCTCGTCAAGCTACGCAAACGCGACCGCCATCTTCGCCTGCGTATCGTGGACATTCTTCGGCTACATCGCCCTCATGGCTGAGCCGATCATTCGTCTGATGTTCGGAGCTCAATGGGTTGCTGCAGCGCCACTGGCCGTTGCGCTTGCGATTTCCACGTTGCCGCACGGGCTGTTCGCGCTTGCTCCCCAGATGTTGTCCGCGACTGGCCATGTGGCGAAGCGATTGCAGGTGTCGCTCATCTACAGCCCTGTCCATATTGCACTTGTCTTGATCGCAGCACACCACAGTTTGCAGGCGGTCGCATGGGTTTGGATGGCAAGCAACTTGGTGATGCTGTTCCTCTATCTGAGGCATCTGAGGCTCGTGTTGGGTGTGCGCTTGAAGGTGCTCCTCAAGCCTAGTTTGCTAAGCCTCATGGTCGTGGCTGCAAGCCTCTTGGCCCAGGCGGGGGCTGGGGCGCTGACGAAGCCGCTCGTTGATCTGCCTTTGATCCAGTTGGTAGTCGTCTTTGTCGCCGGCTTGGGCAGTTGGCTCTTGGCGGTTCGCATCACAGCCCACCCTGTCTACCCTGAAGTGGTTTCTCTTTTCCGGCTTGCCAAGGCGCAGCTTGGCCGGCGGTCTGTGGATTAGTGCTTTCGCATTCAAAAGATTGAAGAGTCAAGATGAACATCTTCCTAATGTTGCTGATCGCGCCGAGCTTGGCGCTCCTGGTTTTTGTGGCCCACAAAGTGCTACGCGTTCACCACAAGCTCTACGAGATTCAGGCGCAAATGGAATCGCGCTTGGACAACCATTTCTCCCAAGTCGAAGCGCTGTTGGCGCTTAACCATGAATTGGCACTGCCCAAGGCTCTTCGGGCAACACGCGGTTGGGCAGGTTCCCCGGACTTTCTGCTCCATGTTTTCCGTACGGCTATCCAAAAAAAACCACGTGTGGTGGTGGAATGCAGTAGCGGTGTTTCGACAGTGGTGCTGGCTAGGGCCATGCAAGTCAACGGGATCGGTCATGTGTGGAGCCTTGAGCATGAGCCCGAATTTGCGCAGCGTACGCGTGAAGAGTTGGCTCGTCATGACTTGCAGGCCTGGGCGACAGTGATTGACGCCCCACTCCAGCGCCATGAACTCAAGGAGGGTGCATGGTCTTGGTACGAGGTCTCTCGACTGCCAGCTGAACAGATCGACTTGTTGGTGGTGGATGGCCCTCCAAAAGCCACTCAACGACTCGCGCGGTTCCCGGCACTGCCAGTCCTCGGCGAGCAATTGGCGGATAGCGCCGTGGTGTTGGTCGACGACGCGGCTCGGCCCGACGAGACCGAGATGGTTAAGCTCTGGATGGAAGGTTATGGCGTGAAGACGTGGACTGCTCTATTCGCCGAAAAGGGATTGGCCGCTCTCGAGCGTCGATCCCGTCATGTCTGACCGACTTCACAGACCTTGGAGCCCATGGCCAAACACAAGGGCGGGAGCCTCAAGTCCACGAAGGATCGGAACATGAAGCACGAGTTGTGCGGTGACGGCGCCGTGTGGAGGCCGATTGCCTTGGCCGCGGGCGCAATCGACGATTCAGCCAGGTCGTTGCTCTTGCGAAGGCCAGGACGGTCCTCTATGAGAGTGCTCTTCGCATCGATTCTTCTTCTGGCGGCAGCATTGGTCGCTGTGCAAGACGCCGACGCGCAGACCTTTCCGCGACGCGAGCCCGTCGGGTTCACGTGGGGTGAGTTGGCGGTCCTGCCCGAGTACTGCAAGGACACACAAGGAACAGTTTGGGACGTCTATGGAGGGGGAGGACCCATGGCACCCAACACCGAGAAGTGGGTTGCCTTGATGGGGCAGGAGTTTCTTCATGCCCATCACTATTGTTATGGGCTCCGGAATGTCCTTCGCGCGCAGGCCGTTGGCGAGAACTCGCAGCAGGGCAAAGAGCTTCTCCGGCGCGCCGTGGGCGAATTTGGCTACATGTTCCGCAACTCGGCGCCGGACATGCCCTTGCTGCCTGAGATCTATCTCAAGGAGGGCGAGGTCCACTTGAAGCTCGGCAATATCGTCGAGGCTGCGCAGTCTTTCGAGCGTTCTCGTCAGTTGAAGCGTGACTATTGGCCGCCCTACGCACGTTGGGCCGATTTTCTGGTGAGCCTGAGGCAGTTCGAGGCTGCCCGCAAGTTGCTGGCGGAGGGTCTTGTCTACAGCCCTGGTGAAGCAGAGTTGACCAAGAGATTGGCTGCGCTTGAGCGGAGTGGTGGGCAGGCGCGGACGGGTCAGGCCACTCCTGCCGAGTCTGCAGCCCCTAAGCGATGAGTGATTGTTGAGGTGTCAAGAAATCCGGGGGGGTACTGACGGTTTGGGTCGACGCGGATGGAGCCGACTGTTTCGTCCGGTTGTAGTTGGGCACATCTGTTTCTCCGCAGCTGACCGGCGGTTCCCACAGTCCTGGGAAGCGCAGCCGATATCCTCCTCATAGCCTGCCGAACGGGCGGCAACGATGTCGCAGATTGACGGTGGGCCCGCTGGCCCTTGGGCCTAGCGCAACGAATGGGACACCGCATGCAGCAGCACAACCCGATAGATCCGCAAGACGTGAAGAGCCCGACGAGGCGCAGCCTTCTGGGCGTGCTGGCTGGCATCTCCTTCACCTTGCAGGGCTGTGGGGGTTCGGGTGGCAGTGGCGAAGTGGTTGCCGCGCCGCCTGCGCCAGTTCCACCTACCCCAGCTCCTGTTTCCCCTGCGCCACCGGCGCCCGCGCCGGCTCCCGTGCCGGCCCCGCCCCCGCCGGCCCCGCCCCCGAGCGGAACGACGCTGACGAGCCTCACGCTCAACGCACCCGGCGCAGGCACGCATGCCTGGGCTGCTGGTCATGCATTCAAGCAGGGCGACCTTGCATCGAGCGTATCGCTGGCCGGTGTGCAGTGCAACGTGCTGACCACCTGGCCGGATGGCAGTGCCAAGTTCGCGGTCTTGGCCGGTGTCACTTCACTCGGTGCCGGTACTGACACGGCTGTTGCGCTGGCCACGGGCACGGCCCCGAGCGGGACCACGCTGACCACGGCGGGCCTGTCGGCTGTCACAGCCACCATCGCCGGCAGCTTGAGCGGCAGCGCCACCTTCAGCGGCGCTGACTGGTCGAGCCCGTTCCGGACTGTGGCCACCGGCCCACTGATGAGCCAGTGGGTGTTCCGCAAGAACGTCGACGCCACGTTGCACGCCTACGTCGAAGTTCGGCTGTGGAGCAACGGCGCCGTCGAGGTGCTGCCGTGGCTCGAAAACGGCTATGTCATGGTGGGGGGTACGACATCACGCAACGAGACATGGACGTTCACCCTGGGCGGCACGCAGCGCGAGAGCTTTGCGGCCGACTTCCCTGGACGCACCCGGCTGGTGCTCATTACCGGCACGAAGCTGGCGCACTGGGTCGGCATCGACCCGGCTGTGGTGGCGCGGCATAACACGACCTATCTGCGCTCCAGCAGGCTGGTGCCCAACCACACGGCGGCCAGCACGTCGGCCAACGTTAGCACCTGGGTGGACAGCATCATCAGCCCGCAGGAGCGGGGCCGCTTCCCGAGCGGCATGGGCTCAGCTGGCGCGCATGAGTCCATCGGCCTGCTGCCGCAGTGGGACGCGATGTATCTCACTCTTGGCGACACCAAGACGTGGCGCATCGTGCAGCAGCAGGGCTATCGCGCGGGTCGGTGGACCATCCACTACCGCGACGAGAACACCTTGCGCCCGGCTCAGGCCACGCTGCACGCTACGCGTGTGCTGGGGAACGGCGCCATTGGTGACGTGGGGAGCAGCACCACTGGCAGCACGGCGGCGGCGCAGACTGGCACGTTGCCCGGCATCTACAAGGTCAGCCACCATCCGTCGATGGGCTTCATGGCCGCGCTAGTTTCGGGCCGCTGGTTTCACATCGAGACCACACAGTTCACCGCGTCGATCAACGGCCTCTACCAGTCAGACGCCTACCGGACTTGGGCGGGCGGCGTCATTGCCTACCGGACCTTCTCCTACATGCAACCACGCGGCGTGGCGTGGGCCATCCGCACGCTGGGTCAGGCCATCGCCGTATCTCCAGACGCCGACCCGATGCAGGCCGAGTTCCGTAACCATATGGCGGGCACGATCAGCCACAACCACGCGCGCTACGTCGCGCAGGCCAGCAACCCGCTGGGCTTGATGACCGAATACAACCCCGACCTGATTGTGCCGATCCCCTCAGGCCCGTACATCGGCCAGACGTTCATGCAGAACTTCATCGTGGCTTCGATGGGGTACGCACGGCACCTTACCGGCGATGCCGTGGAGGGCACCAAGTTTGCGGCGTTATTCAACTGGGTCGGTCAGAGCGTCACCGGCCGGCTCGGCATCAACCCGGCGACCGAGTACCTGTATCGGGACGCTGAGAACCCATACCAGTTCGTTATCTCCACGACGACGCTGCCGAACTGGACCAATGGCACTGGGCCGTGGGTGTCGAGCTGGTCCAACGTGTGGGCCGAAACCGCAGTCACCTCCTACGCGCAGGCGCCGCTGAGCGGGCGCTCGGTCTATCACGGTTACACCGTCCCTTACGTGGCCGCACCTGTTAAGGAGCTCGGCGACGGCTCGCTTCGCGGCGGCGGCATTGCGAATCCGCAGAACTATTGGCACAACTTCATGCCGGCGCTGGCGTACTGCGTGGAGTTTGGGCTGGCGGGAGCGCAGGTCGGATATGAGCGCGTGACCGGCGCCAGCAACTTCACCAGCGGCGTGGCTGCGTTTGATGCGGCATTTCCACATTGGGCTGTGCGCCCGCGGGCTGTTTGAGGCACGCCGGGCGGCCGTCCCACCATCTCTGTGGCTGACAACGCGCGAGCCGGTGCTGCTGGAGCGTGACTTGTCTGGCAGCTTGCGCCGGCACCCTGCCAATACAATCGCGGCGCGTCCGTCAGGTCATTGCGCGCTGGCTGCAGCGCGTCGGCGGTGCGTCCCGTCGCCACAACGCCAAGGCCAGATCCGGTGTCCGCTTCCGTGCAGCTGTTGAAGGGTTCGCCCTTCCCCAAGACCTCTCCGACCCCTGTCACCGCCAGCGCTCCGGCAGCTGATGCCCAGGCCCTGCTCGCCGGGGCGCTTCAGGCGGGCCCACAGGCTGTCGCGCAGCTGAACGGCAGCTTCGCAGGCGCCGTGTCCTCAGGCCCGCAACAGGTGGCCATGGCGGTGGACCGTTTCGGCATCGAGACCCTGTGCTGGCGCCAAAACGGTGACACCCTGCGCGTGTCCAGCCGCGCCGACGACCTGGGCGGCACCGATATCGACCCGCAGGCGCTGTACGACTACCTCTTCTTCCACGTCGTCCCGTCGCCGCGCACCATCTTCCGCGGTGTAAACCGGCTGCCAGCCGGGCACATCGGCCGGTTCGATGGCCGCTCCGTGCAGGTGGAGTCGTTCGGCCGCCTGGATTTCAAGCCGCGGGCCACGATCGGCTTTGACGAGGCCAAGCGCGAGTTCCGCAGGCTGCTGCTCGATGCGGTGCAGCGGCAGTTGGAGCCGGGCGTGCCCGCGTGCTTCTTGAGTGGCGGCACCGACAGCTCCACGGTGGCCGGCCACATCAAGCAGATTGCTGGCGAAGTACACACCTACGCGATCGGCTTCGACGCCGAGGGCTACGACGAGATGGAGTACGCGCGCTTGGCTGCGCGGCACTTCGGCGCCACGCACCACGAGTATTACGTCACCCCAGACGACCTGGTGCGCCACATCGCCGAGGTGGCGGGCGCGTACGACCAGCCCTTTGGCAACTCGTCGGCGCTGCCGGCCTACTGCTGTGCGCTGAGGGCCCGAGAGGACGGTGTCACCAAGCTGCTGGCGGGCGACGGGGGTGACGAGCTCTTCGGCGGCAACGAGCGCTACGCCACGCAGAAGGTCTATCGGCACTGGGAGCAGGTACCAGGCGTGCTGCAGGGGCTGGTATCCGCGGTGGTCAACCTGCCGGGTGCAGACCGGGTGTCGGTCCTGCGCAAGGGCCGCAACTACGTGCGCGATGCCCGGCAGGGCCTGCCCGGCCGCATGCACAACTACAACCTGCTGCTGCGCCTGGGCCCGCAAGAGGTTCTGCAACCCGGGTTCCTGCGCGCCGTGCGGCCGGAGTCGGTGTTCGAGCAGCAGCGCCAGGTGTGGGGCCTGGCAACGGCGACCAACGAGCTGGACCGCATGCTGGCCTACGACTGGCGCTACACGCTGGCCGAGTCCGACCTGCCCAAGGTGCGCGGCACCAGCAGCCTGGCTGGCATGAAGGTGGGCTACCCGATGCTGGACGATGCGCTGACCGACTTCTCGATGACGCTGCCCGAAGACTTCAAGGTCAAGGGTAAGGCGCTGCGTTGGTTCTTCAAGGAGGCGCTGCGCGACTTTCTGCCCGAAGCCATCATCACCAAGCAGAAGAAGGGCTTCGGCCTGCCATTTGGTGTGTGGGCCAACCGGCATGCGGGGCTCAAGGCGCTGGCCAGTGACTCCGTGCGCAGTTTCGGCACGCGCGGCGTGGTGCGGCCCGAGTTCATGGAGAAGGTGCTCACCGAGCTGATGCCGCAACACCCGGGTTACTACGGCGAGATGGTGTGGATCGTGATGATGCTCGAGCAGTGGCTGCGGCGGCACGCGCCGGGGTGGAAGTTCGCAGGCTGAGCATGGGGGCTGCGCCCGCGGTCAGCGTGGTCATCCCCACGTTCAACGGCGCCCGCCATCTGGCAGACACGCTGCAGGCCGTGCTGGCGCAGACCCAGCCCGGGGTGGAGCTGATCGTGGTGGACGACGGGTCGACCGATGCCACGCTCGACGTGGTGGCCCGCGTGGCGCCAGCCGCGCAGGTGCACCGTCAGCCGAACGCGGGCGTCAGCGCAGCGCGCAACCGCGGGCTGGCGCTGGCGCAAGGGCGCTACGTGATCTTTCTCGACCAGGACGACATCTGGCACCCGGCGATGCTGCAGCGTCAGGTGGCCTGGCTCGAAGCCCATCCCGACCACGACGTGGCCGTGTGTCCGTACCAACACTGGCAACCTCGCAACGACGGTGCCTATGAGCCGCCCGAGACGGCCTGGCCGGCTTCCAGTGAGGGCACCGACCCGGAGTTCACCGGCTGGGTCTATCACCAGTTTCTGCTGGACTGCTGGGCGCTGACCAGCGGCACGCTGATGCGGCGCGAAGCCGTGGCCGCGTTGGGCGGGTTCGACGAAACGTTGGCCTACAGCGAAGACTGGGACCTGTGGATCCGCCTGTCGCAGCGCGGCCGCTTCGCCCTGCTGCGCTGGCCCACCGTGCTGTACCGGCACCACGCGGTGCAGGGCTCGCGCGTGCCCAGGGCGCATGACTACCGGGTGGCGCTGCTGCAGCGCGCCGTGGCGCAGCATGGCCTGGCCAGCGCCGATGGTCGGCACATCGACACAGCGCGCCATGCGCAGACGCTGGCGCGCTACAGGGCCGAGTTCGGCCGTCATCATCTCGCCTTGGGGCGCCGCAGCACGGGCGTGGCCGCTCTGTTGCAGGCCTGGTGGAGGCAGCCTGATCAGTGGCGATGGCTGGCATTGGCCCTGCTGGCGCTGACAGGGTGGCGGCCGCGCAGCTGAAGCGGTTGTTCGAGCCCATGCGAGAAGGCCGCCTCGGGGGGGCATGCCGTGGAGAACTTGTCAGAACGCACGGCGGTTGGCGGCCGGGCTCCGGTCGTCGTCTGACAGAATCATTCGAGCCGGCTACGAAGGCAGGGTACCGCCTGAGCCACACGCCAGCGGCCGAGGCCGCTGCAGTTCTAACAACATCCTGACCGCGGGCCAGACCCGAGAGGTGCAAATCTATGAAGGGCAGTGTGCGGGCGCGAGCGCCTCTACGGCTGGGGCTCGCGGGCGGTGGCACCGACGTGTCTCCCTTCTGCGATGAGCACGGCGGTTATGTGCTGAACGCGACGATCGATCGCTTTGCCTACGCCATGATCGACCCGCTGCCCGAAGGCACGCTGGAGTTCGTGGCCACCGACCGGCAGGAGCGCCTGACCCCAGAGCCCGGGTATCCGCTGCCACTGGACGGCGTGCTGGACCTGCACAAGGGCGTCTACAACCGCATCGTTCGTGATTTCAATGGCGGCCGCCCGCTGTCGCTGCGGCTGACCACGTTCACCGAAGCCCCGCCGGGCTCGGGTCTGGGCTCGTCGTCCACGCTCGTGGTGGCCATGGTGAAGGCCTTCGTGGAGCACCTGAACCTGCCGCTGGGCGAGTATGAAGTGGCCCGCATGGCCTACGAGGTGGAGCGCGTGGACGTGGGTCTGGCCGGCGGTCGGCAAGACCAGTATTCGGCCACCTTCGGCGGCTTCAACTTCATGGAGTTCTACGCCCAGGACCGGGTGGTGGTGAACCCGCTGCGCGTGAAGAACTGGATCCTGACCGAGCTCGAGTCCTCGCTGGTGCTGTACTTCACGGGGGTGTCGCGCGAGTCGGCGGCCATCATCTCCGAGCAGCAGAAGAACATGCGCGCCAAGTCGCAGAACAGCCTGGACGCCTCCTTCGCACTCAAGCGCGAGGCCGTGAGCATGAAGGAGTCGATCCTGAAGGGCGACTTCGAGGCGCTGGCCGAGTCCATGCGCATCGGCTGGCGCTGGAAGAAGCAACTCGCCGAGCGCATTTCCAACAGCGCCATCGACGAGGTCTACGATCGTGCCTGCGCGGCCGGTGCACTGGCCGGCAAGGTGTCCGGCGCGGGTGGCGGCGGTTTCATGTTCTTCCTGGTCGATCCGCGCCGGCGCATGGAGGTGCTGCGGGCACTGCAGGACATGGGCGGGCAGGCCAGCGGCTGCCGCTTCACCAAGAACGGAACAGAGGGATGGAAGCTATGACCCACAACGCACAGACCGGCGCCGAGCGCGTGCGCTCGGAGATGCTGCGCGCTCACGACGTGATCGGCCAGATGGTGCAAGACGCCGAACTGCAGCAAGCGGTCTCGGCGGCGGCCGAGGCCTGCGTGAAGGCCCTGCGCCAGGGTGGCAAGGTGCTGTTCTGCGGCAACGGTGGCAGTGCGGCCGATGCGCAGCACCTGGCCGGCGAGTTCGTCAGCCGTTTTTACTATGACCGCGCGCCGCTGGCGGGCGTGGCGCTGACCACCGACACCTCGGTCCTCACGGCCATCGGCAACGACTATGGCTACGAGAAGGTCTTCGAGCGCCAGGTGCTGGGGCTGGGCCGGCCGGGCGATGTGCTGGTGGGCATCTCGACGTCCGGCCGTTCCCGCAATGTGCTGCTGGCGATGGAGGCCGCGCGCCGCATCGGCATGGTGACGGTGGGCATGACGGGCAACCAGCGCGAGAAGATCGAGGCGCTGGCGGACCTCTGCATCCGCATCCCCTCCAGCGACACGCCGAAGATCCAGGAAGGGCACATCGTCTGCGGTCATGCCCTGTGCGCCATCGTCGAAGTGCACATGTTCCCGCCTGCTGCCGCCCCGGCGGGCTGAGCCACATGCAGGCCATCATCCTGGCTGGCGGCCTTGGCACCCGGCTGCGCGAACGCGTGGCCGACAGGCCCAAGGCCATGGCGCCGGTGGCGGGGCGGCCTTTCCTGAGCTACCTGCTGGTGTGGCTGGAGCGCGCAGGCTGCGAGCGTGTGGTGCTGGCCACCGGCCATCTGGCGGAAGTGATCGAGGCCCATGTGGGCGCGCGGCATGGCGCCATGTCGGTGGTGTATTCCCACGAAGACCAGCCCCTGGGCACGGGCGGCGCCATTGTGCAGGCGCTGCAGCAGCACTTGTCCGGCGAGCCTGCGCTCGTGCTCAACGGCGACACCTGGCTGGGGCTGGATCTGAAGGCCTTTGCCGACTGGTGCGCGCAGGAGCCGGGCGCCGATGGCATGGTGCTGCGCGCCGTGGACGATGCCTCGCGCTACGGGCGCGTGGGCTTGCGGGACGGGCGTGTGGCCACATTCGGCGAGAAGAGCGTGGCCGGCCCTGGGCTGATCAACGCGGGTGCCTACTGGCTGCGCGAGCGCAGTTTCGACGGCCTGGCTTTGCCGCGTGCGTTTTCGATCGAAAAGGACTTCTTTGAGCTTCATGCAGCGCAGCGTGGCGTTCGCGGCTATGTCTCCACGGGCGACTTCATCGACATCGGGGTGCCCGAAGAGTTTGACCGCGCCCAGACCGCGCTGCCGCGGTGGACGGCCGGGTCATGACCGCTGCGGCCGAAGTACGGCGGCGCGCGCTGTTCCTTGACCGGGACGGCGTGATCAATGTCGACCACGGCTATGTGCATCGGCCAGAGCAGGTTCAGTTCTGCGACGGCATCTTCGAACTGGTGCGGGTGGCCTGTGAACGGGAGCTGGCCGTGGTGGTGGTCACCAACCAGGCGGGTATCGGTCGGGGCTACTACACCGAGCAGGATTTCGAAAAACTGTCGCACTGGATGCAAGCGCGTTTCCTCGATGAGGGAGCGCGCCTGGACCGTATCTACCATTGTCCTTCTCACCCGCAGCACGGTCTCGGTGCCTACCGGATCGAATCGGACTGGCGCAAACCTGCCCCGGGCATGCTGCTGCAGGCTGCGCAGGACCTGACCCTCGATTTGCAGGGCTCACTGCTGGTGGGCGACAACGAGACCGATGTGCAGGCTGGTCAGCGTGCAGGCGTGGGCTGCACGGTGCTCTACAGCCCGCAGAGTGCTGACGGCGCAGTGCCGTTGACCTCGGCCACATGCTGGGTGAAGAGCCTGCTTGAGGTGGTGCCCCACTTGCCTTCCGCCCCCTCTCGAGCGCAGCCGTAAAGCCATGAAAATCTTCTTCCTGTGCCAACGGGTGCCGTTCCCGCCGGACCGTGGCGACAAGATCACCACACACCACGAACTGACTCACTTGCACCGGCACCACGAAGTCCATGTGTTCTGCCTGGCCGATGGCGAGGAGGATCTTGAGAACGTGGCCGGGGCACGCGAACATGCCGCCAGCGTGACTGCCGTGGTGGCTTCGCCCAGGGCGACCCGACTTCGTGCCATGCGGGGTCTGCTGACGGGTGAACCTCTGTCGGTAGCGGGCTTTCGTTTTGGCGAGCTTCAGACGGCTGTCGATGACGCCATGCGCCGGATCCAGCCTGACCTGGTGTGGGTGTTCAGCTGCAACATGGCGCAGTACGTGCTGCACCATGCGGTGCCGCGCGTCGTCCAGTTTGCCGACCTGGACTCGCTGAAGTGGATCCAGTACGCAGACAGTGCCCGCGGCCTGATGCGGTGGGTCTACCGCCGCGAGCACCGTACCCTGCTCGAACACGAGCGGATGGTGGCGCGGGGCGCGGTGCGCTCGGTGGTGTGCACTGAGAACGAGCGCCGTGACTTCCGGGAGCAGATTCCGGGCGCACCTGTCGACATCCTGGCCAACGGGGTGGACCTGAATTACTTCCGCCCCACAGGCTGCGAGAAGGTGCCGGGTCAGTTGGTGTTCACAGGCGTGATGGACTACCTGCCCAATGTCGATGCGGTCACCTGGTTCGCGCGCGAGGTGCTGCCACTGGTGCGCCAGCAGGTGCCAGATGCGTCGTTCGTGATCTGTGGGAGTCGGCCAGCGCCCGAGGTGCAAGCGCTGGCCGCGCTGCCGGGCGTGACCGTGACCGGAAGAGTGCCGGATGTGCGGCCGCACGTGGAGTCATCCCAGGTGTTTGTGGGGCCGTTGCGGATTGCGCGGGGCGTTCAGAACAAGGTGCTTGAGGCATTGGCGCTGCGCGTCCCTTGCGTCACCACGAGTCGCGTGCTGGCCGGGACTGCGATGCCGGAAGGGCAGGGCATCCTGGCGGCCGATGATGTTGCCGGCTTTGCGGCCCAAGTGCTGCGCCTGCTGAACGATGATCACTTGCGCGAAGAGCAGGCCCGTCTCGGCCGGGACGCCGTTGAAAGCCAGTACGACTGGAACGCGCAGTTTGAAATGCTTGACGGCGTCGTCAAGCACGCGATGTGCGGAACCAGCAGCTCCCACTGACGCCGCCACGGCAGCACCACGATCAGCCACCACCCCACCATGTCGATCCGCGTCCTGCACGTCCTCGATCATTCGCTGCCTGTCCAGACCGGCTACACCTTCCGCACGGCTGCACTCCTGCGTGAGCAGCATAAGTTGGGCATTGAGACGGTGCTGCTCACCACGCCGAAGCACCAGGCTTCAGGCGCACGCGCGATGGAACTGCTGGAGGAAAGATTCGAGGACCTCGTCTTTCATCGAACCCCACTCCCGGAAGGCGGGTCCAACCTGCCGGGGCTGGGGGAGATCCGTCAGATGCGGGCCACGAGGCAGCGTCTGGCCGAACTGATCGAAAGCACCCGCCCAGACATCCTTCACGCCCATTCGCCGGTCCTGAATGCACTGCCGGCCTTGTGGGCGGGCCGTGCGGCGAAGCTGCCAGTGGTCTACGAGATCCGGGGTTTCTGGGAAGACGCGGCCGTCGATCACGGCACCACGACCGAAGGCAGCCTGCGGTACCGCGCCACGCGGGGCATGGAGACGTACGCAGCGAAGCGGGTCGATCACGTGTTCACGATCTGCCAGGGGCTCAAGGGCGACCTGCTCGACCGAGGCGTGGACCCTGCACGGATATCCGTGGTACCCAATGCGGCCACGCCAGAACCGTCTTCCGAGCGCCGCGTGCCCGACTCCGCGTTGGCGGACACGCTCGGCCTGCAGGGTTGCACCGTGCTTGGCTTTGTGGGTTCCTTTTATGCCTACGAGGGCCTGGACCTCTTGATCGAAGTGATGCCGGCCCTCCTGCGCGCGCGCCCTGAGCTGCGCCTGCTGCTGGTGGGCGGTGGCCCGTGCGAAGCAGCGCTGAAAGACAAGGCGGCCGCGCTGGGGCTGGACCAGTTCGTGCGCTTCACCGGGCGGGTGCCGCACAGCCATGTCGATCGCTACTACGACCTGATCGATCTGCTTGTCTACCCGCGGCATCCCATGCGCCTGACTGAACTGGTGACGCCGCTGAAGCCCCTGGAATGCATGTCCCAAGGGCGCGTGCTGCTGGCCTCCGATGTCGGTGGACATCGCGAACTGGTGGACGATGGCGTGACCGGCTACTTGTTCAAGGCTGGCGACGGCAACTCACTCCAGCAGCGTGTGCTGCAGGTTCTGGCCTCTCGCGAAGAGTGGCCTGACATTCAGGCCAACGGGCTGGCCTTCGTGAAGAACGAGCGCAACTGGGCCCGCAGTGCCGCGGTTCACGCCGAGGCCTATCGCCGCCTGTTGCCTGGTCGACTCTGAGGTTTCTCGACCCGCCCGCGAGGAATCGCTCGTTCAGCAGTTTGCTTCGGGGGCAGTGTCGATGCACAGGTCCATCGCCACCACCTGCTCGCCAAAGCGGTAGCGGTAGATGCGCCCGCGGCCCTGCGCGCAGAAGCCTTCGAACATGAG